>OLID01000013.1_pt1 | contig 188346 bp, 162 predicted proteins | sample 1609361 | NCBI WGS metagenome assembly OLID01 (sample SAMN05416778, study PRJEB24817) | seawater metagenome | isolation source: Sea water | place: Canada:Atlantic | collected 2013-07
GCTTTTTGCGGAGAGAGGGCAGCCTGGAAGGCCGGCGCCAGTGGCTTGTGTAGATGGCCCGCAGTGCGACTCGAAGTCACAAAGGCAGGAGCTCTATCTGTCAGAAAGTCCGCGCGGATGGCGTCCTTACTTGTTCACATCAATGCGTGCCATGAATTGGAGATAGTGGAATCCCTGAGCACGCGCTGAACCTGCACAAGAATCTAAAAAAGCGAGGTGGCACCTACTTTGTAGTCGATTGCGTTATAGGGAACAAAAACAGAGTAAAAGATGTCAATCCAGACGCGACATGACGCAAGCGTCAATTGGCAGCTAACAAAGCAAATGCCGAGGGCCCGGAAAAGAACCGGAGCAATCCGGTGAGACTGGCGCCGAAGCAGGAAATACCGTGCTCTGAGCGCAGGTACGTTGCTTGATAAAAACAGGTAGGTGATTTACTCTAGCGGCGTTAAATTCACTACAATTTACGTGATCTAGATGCGAACGATTCGCATTTAGTTCTAAAAATAAGAATAACTATAAGCAGCTGCAAAAGCCACTCTACTCAAGTTGTTTTCGCATTTACAAAAATCCCCATTCCCACTTTTACGGAGGCGAATGAAACTCGTGAATCCAAAAGTAACCCGAAGACGCTTCATCAAAGGGGTCATTGCCTCTGGTGCAGCAGCGACTTCAAGCTCGCTTTGGTATGCGGCCAATGGCCAAAGCCGACCGGCGGGTGCAGTCGAGCGTCTCATCCGATTGAATGTTAATGGCCAAGTCCGCAATGTGGACGTGGCACCTCAGGAAACACTCGCTTCCACACTTCGCTATAAACTCGGTCTGACCGGCACCAAGCTGGGCTGTAACCGTGGCGAGTGCGGTGCTTGTACCGTTCTTGTTGACGATATCCCCACTTACGCATGTTCAGTGCTGACTCATTCCATGAAGAATGGTCGCATCGAAACTGTCGAAGGTCTGGAGTCTCCGAACGGCGACCTGCATCCGGTACAGCAGGCGTTCGTTGAATCATTATCTCCCCAGTGCGGCTACTGCACACCGGGGCAGATCATGTCAGCTGTTGGCCTGTTACGCGCCAACCCTAACCCCACACGCGAAGAGGCACGCCAGGGTTTGGCGGGCAACATCTGTCGTTGTGGATCTTATGACTCTTACCTCGATGGCGTCATGCGCGCCGTACAAATAGGATAATCATCATGGCATATATGCATATTGGTAAAGATTTCGTGCCGCCCGATGTTCCTGGTAAGGTCACCGGCCGGATTAAATACGCAGAAGATTACACGCGCGAAGGCATGGTCTACGCGCGCTTGCTGACCAGCCCGATCCCCCACGCCCGCGTGGTAGGCATTGATGCATCAGCCGCTCTGGCGATGGATGGCGTGTACGGCATTTTGACTGCCGACGACGTGTATCCCGATGGCGAGCCGAACAGCACTGGTCTGAAGATTCTCACTAACGAACCAACTCTGGTTGGTGAACCGATTCTGGCGATCGCCGCAATCGACGAAAAGACCGCCGAGACTGCGTTGGCAGCCATCGATGTCACATTCGAGCGCTTGCCCTTTGTGCTGGACCCGCTGGACAGTCTTCGTGAAGGCGGTGCCAACGCGTACCCAGGCAACAGCAACACGTATGTGTTCCGCCAGGGTTTCGCCACTGAAAAGTGGAGCGAAGATCAGGTGGCGAGCTTCCGCGCTGGTAGCGAACCGACTGCAGAAGCGCAGCAGGAATGGACGTTCGGTGACCTGGATGGCGCGTTTGCCAATTCCGCTTTCGTCTATGAAACTACTTTCTCGACTGCGGGTTATCCGCACCACTCAATGGAGCCGCGCAGTGCGATGGCCTATTGGGAAGACGGCAAACTGTATTTGCACGGCACTTCCCAGTCACTGACTGGTCTTGCCGATGACATGGCAGGCATCGTGGGTGTGCCAAAAGAAGACTTCGTCTTTATTAATGTGGCAACAGGCGGTGGCTTTGGTCAGCGTGCGCGTGCCGGCAGCATCCCCAATATGGCAATTCCTGCCAAACTGTCTCAGAAGATCAATCGCCCGGTCATGATGCGTGCTACTCGCGAAGAAGAGTTCACCTTCGGTGGCGCGCGAATGGGCTTTCAGGGCTGGATCAAAGTAGGCTTTAACGCCGATGGCACCATGTCAGCGACCGATCTCTACATCGTCGCCGATGCCGGCGGTAAGGGTGGTGGCGGCGACGCTTCCTCAGCCGGCGACTTGATCAGCATGTTGTATCAGCCTGAGGCAATGCGTTTCCGTGGTACCAATATTGGTACTAACTCTGGTCACCGTGGCGCCCAGCGTGGCCCGGGTCAAAACCAGATGTCCCCGATCATCTCGCCTATTCTCGACAAGGCAGCAGATGAGTTGGGTATTAGCCGATTTGATATCCGCAAGATCAACACGCCAGAAAATGGCGACGTGCATGGTCCTGGCCGTACGCAAGTCACCAGTGCCTACATGCCCGAAGCCCTTGAAATGGCGCGTGCAAGATTCAACTGGGACGAGCGTGAATCAACGCGTCGTCGCCAGCGCAATGGCAGCAAAGTGATTGGTCTTGGCCTCGGTCAGGGTTATCACAATGCCGGCCGTAGCGGTATGGACGGTATCGTCACCATGGGTACCGATGGGCGTCTGCGCATTCACAACGGCGTGGGTAACCTGGGTACTTATTCTTATGCGGGCACTTCGCGTGCCGCAGCAGAAGTTTTAAAGATGCCGTGGGAACGTTGCGACGTAGTTAACGGCCGTACCGATAACCATCTGCCAATTACTTCACCTCAGGACGGCAGTAACTCGACGTTTACCAACACGCGTACTTGTTACGGTGCAGCGCAGGATCTGCTGGCGAAGATGAAAGAAATCGCCGCCACTGATCTCGGCGGTGAGCCGGATGATTATGATGTGTCGGACGAGCGTGTTCGTCGAAACGATGATGAATCGGTTGGTTATACCTTCGCAGAAGTGGCGCAGCGTGCCATGGAATTGCGCGGTAAATTTACCGGTGAAGCAGAACTGCCAGAAGAGTTGGCCGAGTGGACACAAATTTCCGTGTCACGACTGGCCGGCGACTGGTTCATGGGTGTTTATCATGACCCGCGTCACGAAGGCACAGTGACTGGCTTTACTGTGACTGCCTGCGAAATCGAACTGGATACAGAGACCGGCAAGTACGAGATTCTCGATATGATCAGTATCGGTGAGTGCGGCACGGTCATGCACCCACAAGGGCTGAAGAATCAGCTGGTGGGCGGCGCAGTGTGGGGTATTGGTTTGTCGGGTTATGAGCGTCACTTATATGACCCACAAAACGGTATTCCGGCGAGCACCGGTTACTGGCAGTCCAAGGTACCAACTTATCTGGACACGCCAGAGACAATTCAAACTGGCTGGGTGGATCTACCTGATCCGGAAAACCCGGTTGGTGTGCGCGGTATCGGAGAGCCAGCAATGGGTTCCGTTTCTGCCGCATTAACAGCAGCGATTTCCGATGCAATGGACGGACACTTGTTCAACACTGCACCGATCACCGCTGACATGATCATTAATCAAGTGGCAGGAATAAGCGAAGAAGCTGTTCCTCTTGCCCAGAACAATTTCCGAGGTTGATATGGTAGCTACTTCTAATGACGTAATGCCTGATATTGAGCTTTATCAGCCTACTGATGAAGCCAATGCACTGGCCTTGGCAGCTTCCCTGGGTAACGAGGGTTGGTTGCTTGGTGGTGGTCAGGACACTTTTGGTTGGTTGAAAGATCGTAACAAGATCGCTACCGCCATGATCGAACTGACTCAGGTCGATGCATGGAAAGGTATTCGCGAAACTGCTGACGGCATCGAGATCGGTGCTGTCACTACGTTGACCGACATCGCCAACGATCCACTCGTACAGTCGCGCTACGGTTTGCTTGCTACTGCAGCAGGCAAAGTGGCCAGCCCACAAATCCGCAACGTGGGCACCTTGGGCGGCAACCTGGTTCAGGATGCTCGCTGCTGGTATTACCGCCGTGGTCTGGATTGCTACCGTGCGGGTGGCAACCTTTGCTACGCCGATTCACCAGAAGGCCTGAACCGAGAGCACGCTATTTTTGGTGCCAGCCGCTGTGTTGCTGTATCTCCGTCTGATACTGCACCAGCCTTGGTTGCATTGGATGCAACGATGGTTATCAGCAGTTCTTCCGGTCAACGCACCGTACCAGCTCAAGACTTCTTTGTTGGTCCAGCGCGTGACATTGAAAACATGACAGTGCTGAATGATGGCGAAATCCTCACTGCGGTACGCATTCCGAATACCTGGGCGAACGCCGAGTTCTATTTCGAGAAAGTTGCTGACCGAAATGTGTGGGACTTTGCGCTGGTAAGCATCGCCACTGCCATGAAAGTGTCAGGTGGCACAGTTCAGGACGCGCGCGTTGCGGCCGGAGCTGTGGAATGTGTTCCACGTCGACTGCAGGCAGTTGAAAACGCTTTGCGTGGCCAACAGCGCTCTGAGCAATTGGCGGATCAAGTAGCCTCTATCGCTACCAATGGTGCACAACCACTCAACTACAACCATTTTAAAGTGCCTTTATTAGGTAACCTGGTTAAGCGGGCAGTCCGGGGTTAAACCCCGGGCTAGCTCCCGATAGTGTAGTAAACGAGTTAACAAAAACAGCAGTATCAAAAAAAAGAGGGAAGAACAGTGGGAGAAATAGTCCGCTACAAACGTGACGTATGGGGAGAAGAAGTAATTCTCGGCGTATCCTGGGATTTACTTTGGGTTGTTGCAGTTGCCGTTTTGGTACTGTTGGCAGCGCACGCCATTATCATGGCTGCTTTGGCAAATAAGAAAATGGACAAGCCGTCCGGTGAAGGTCGTCGCGTTCTGCGTCACGAGTCAATTGACCGGGCGTTTCACTGGATTATGGCCGCCAGCATACTGGTCCTTATTTTCACCGGCATCGCACCGATTATCGGTTTGCGTATCGCCTGGTTGAATTTCCATTGGATTAGTGGATTGATCCTGACCTTTGTGGTCATTTTTCACATTGTCCGCTCCATGTTCTGGCAAGACTTCAAATCAATGATTCTTGGCCCGAGTGACTTTGGTGAGCCTTTTGACTCTGCCAAAAAGCCAGGCAAGTACTCTTTCGAGCAGAAAGGCATGCACTGGGCAGTTACTGTTGTCGTTCTGGCAGTTATCGTAACTGGCGTGTTGATGTTCCTGCAGATCGATTCGCCTTTCTGGGACCGTACCAACAGTATGCCGGAAGATCAGCTTGGTTTGATTTTCTTGTTGCATGGTTTGTCTACGTTGGCGCTGGTTGCTCTGGCATCGACTCACATTTACTTTGCCGTCCGTCCTGAGAAGCTGTTTTATACGCGTTCCATGTTCACTGGCTGGATTTCAGAAGATGAAATGGCAGCTAACCATGACCCCAGCAAATGGACACCGAAAGAAGCCGATTAGGTTTTTTGGTTAACACAAGGCAGTAAGAAGTGATAAACGACGATATTGAAACGATTGAATCCGGTTATGAGTTCCTGCTCGCATTTGCGGCGCAGGGACGGCCGGCACAGAATGAAAGCGGGCCTGGTCCGCATGCGCGCCCGATTATCGAAGGCATTGCCAAGGCCATGGACAATCTTGTCTCTGCGCTGACTGGCAGTGACAACGAGTTCGAGCAGGTGATTGCTGAGGATAGCCGTAAAGCTGGCGCCGCTCTGCGATTCATTCTGGCGCAAGACAAAATTGGATCGGAGATCGTTGATAACCTCAACGCCTCTATTCATTTACGGGCAGTACTTACCGATCTGTTCCTGTACAGCGAAGCGCTCAACCCTCTGGGTGCTGAAGGTGATACTGGCAACGGGTCTGATCTGGCTTACGACGCAACCAAGCCAGCAAGTTAACCCACAGGCCTTACAGCCTGACTGAAAGCAAAGCCAAGAAAGCGGGTGTTAGCCCGCTTTCTTGTCTCTAGGTTTTCTTCATATTGCTTCTATATTAAGCCCCTACGCAGCAACTACTATGATCTCCTGGCCACCTCGCCTCTCTCTTGCGCAACTCCCTACACCAGTTACTCGTGTCGAACGATTTCCTGACCTGCCTGATGGCGTCGAGGTCTGGATCAAGCGCGATGACCTGACCGGCACCGAAGTCTCTGGCAACAAGGTTCGCAAACTCGAATTCAACCTCGCAGAAGCGCAACAACAAGGATGCAATGCGGTCATCACCTGCGGCGGCGTGCAATCCAATCACTGCCGGGCGACGGCCTTGCTAGGTGCCCGTCTGGGGATGAAAGTACATTTGCTATTGCGTGGCGAACAGCCACAAATCCCGCAGGGCAACCTGTTGCTGGATCAACTGGCTGGCGCCCAAATCACGTTCGTTTCGGAGCAGCAGTGGCCACAGCATGAGGCCATGGTGAGGGAACTGCAGGAAAAATTCGCCGCTCAGAATGACAAGGCTTATTACATCCCGGTCGGTGCCAGCGATGAGGTGGGATTGTGGGGCTATATTGCTGCCAGTGAAGAGATCGCTCACGATATCGATCGCCTGTCTTTGCAGCCAGATTATATTGTCGTGGCCACTGGCTCCGGCGGCACACAAAGTGGCTTGCTCGTCGGCGCCAAAGAGTTTTCACTGCCGGGCCAGGTAGTGGCGTTTAACGTCAGCGACAATGCCGCCTATTTCAAGAAAAAGGTAGAGACAGACGTGGCGCTTTGGAAACAGCGTTACAAAACCGATTTCGATCTTGAGTCGTTAACTGTAAAAACCATCGAGGGCTATCTGGGCCCCGGATACGGCGTGGCCACACCGGAAATCTTCGCCACGATCAAGCAATTGGCCAGCAGTAATGGCATCATTCTTGACCCTGTCTATACCGGAAAGGCTTTTCATGGCATGGTTCAGGAACTGAAAAAAGGTGATCAGGGCGAATTGCCCGGTGCAAAGCAGGTGCTGTTTGTCCATACCGGCGGCTTGTTCGGCGTGTTTCCTCAGCATGAGCATTTTAAATTCGATTGATCACGATTAAGTTACTTACAAGTGTGCGGCTCAGTACGAGCCCTATGATTCACATTGATGCGGAGTGGCAATGAAACGATTAACTGCGGTGTTTTTAACAACAATGGCTGGATTGACGGCCTGTCAGGAGAGCGGCACGAATACAGTAGCGGCGCAAACTCCGGCAGATGCGGCAGATGGCTACTCGGCCGATGGCATGGCTGCAGCAACCGCAATGGAAATGCCGGCCACTACTGGCGGTGACTTTGCTACTCAATACGAAGACAGATTGTTGCCCAACACCCGGCAACTCGTTACAGAAGGTGCTCGCTCGGGCGAAGGTTATTTCGGCCCGCAAGGTGACAGGCTGATCTATCAGGCGGAAATGCCTGGCAATCCTTTTTACCAGATTTATCTGATGGATCTCGCCACCGGTGAAGCCACTCGTGTGTCGCCAGGCACCGGCTTGACCACTTGCTCATGGATTCATCCAACTCAGGACAAGGTGATGTTCTCATCGACTCATGAGGATCCGAACGCACTGCAGAAGCAGGCTGAGGAAATCGCGATTCGGGAAAGTGGCGAAGACCGACCCTATGGCTGGGACTACGACCGACACTACGACATTTATGAAGCCAATAGCGATGGTAGCGATCTGGTCAATCTAACCAATACCGATGGTTATGATGCCGAAGGGTCGTACTCTGCAGATGGTAGCAAGATTCTGTTTGCATCCAACAGAGAGGCTTATAGCCGCCAGTTAAGTCAGGCCGAGCAACGCTTGTTCGAAGACGACAGTTCCTATTTTATGGATTTGTACATCATGGATGCTGACGGCTCCAATGTGCAGCAACTGACATCATCGCCAGGCTATGACGGCGGACCTTTCTTCAGCCCGGACAATAGCAAGGTCGTTTGGCGTCGATTCAATCCCGATGGCAACAGCGCCGAGATCTGGACCATGGATATTGATGGGACTAATCAACGACAGCTGACAGCCGATGCCATGGTTTCCTGGGGGCCTTATTTTCACCCGAGCGGCGACTACATAATTTATTCCAGCAATATTCTCGGCCATGCCAATTTCGAATTGTTCATGATTGATGTCGAAGGACAGAATCCACCAGTGCGAGTGACCAATACTGACGGTACTGACATTCTCCCAGTCTTCTCGCCAGATGGCATGCAGCTGGCATGGAGCACAACCCGGACACCCGGTGGTGCTTCACAACTTCACATGTCCGACTGGAACCATGAGTTGGCACTGGAATTATTGGGACTTGATTGAGTGAACCGGAAAAGCGTCCAGTCATGATGAGCCAGAATTCAAGCGCTTTGCTAGTGACTCGCTGTGTGATTTTGTGTGTGGCGATGCTCGCTTCGCACGCGCTGTCTGCCCAGCCGACAACAACAATACCAACCGGGCAACCCACTGCATCGACTACCGGGCAGCCTGGAACGCAAAGCTTCACTCGTCGGCCTTCACAATTGACCGGTCAGGCGCAGACAAGCGGCAGCGCAACCGAAGCAGTGGCGGCTGAAGTTGTAGAACCGGTATTGCATCATGACCTGGAAATTGAACTGGACCCGGAGAATAATTATCTTCGCGTCACCGATGCGCTGACGCTACCGCCGCGCTATCGCGGGCAGGTAATCACATTTAGTCTCAACGCCAATCTCACCATCACCGATAACAACTTGCTGGTTACCCCGGTCAATACAGGCCAGAGTAGTTCCACCGTGACTGTGCCAACAACGGTCGCCACTCAGGCTGAGGCGACTGTCTATCAAGTACGAATTCCGCCGAGCTTCAATAACGCACTGACGCTTCGCTATGAAGGCCAGATCAACGACCTTGCAGAACAAGGTAGTGCAGAATATGCACAAAGTTTCGCTGAGACATCAGGCATTATTTCCAGTGAAGGTGTATTTCTTAGCCGGGCATCATTGTGGGTGCCGCTGATCGATGAAGACATGCTGACCTTCGACATGCAGGTCGGTTTTGCCGCGTCGGCCAGTTCATGGACAGCAGTCTCGCAGGGTATTGATGCAGCGGGCTCCGGTGTTAATGCCACCAATAATTGGCGCATGGAACACCCGACCGAAGAGATATACCTCATCGCGGCCGACTTTGAAGTCTACGAGCAGGCAGCCGGTGATATAACGGCGCAGGCTTTCTTGCGTACACCTGACAGCAATCTGGCGACTCGCTATCTGGATGCCACAGCCCGGTATCTGGCACTGTATGAACCGCTTCTGGGTGAATATCCCTACGAGAAGTTTGCGCTGGTAGAAAATTTTTGGGAAACCGGTTACGGCATGCCCTCTTTCACCTTGCTCGGTGAGCAAGTGATTCGTTTTCCTTTCATTCTGACTACCTCCTATCCGCACGAGATTCTCCACAACTGGTGGGGTAATGGTGTCTATCCGGATTACGACTCGGGTAACTGGAGTGAAGGACTGACCGCGTATCTGGCGGATCATCTGTTTGATGAAATGGATGGCACCGGTCACGAGTATCGCAAGGAAATGCTGGCGCGTTATAAGAACTATGTTGCAGAGGGCAGTGATTTTCCACTCAGTGAATTCACTGCGCGTAATTCTGCCGCGACGCAGGCGGTCGGATATGGCAAAACCCTCATGCTCTGGCACATGCTGCGATTGCGCCTGGGCGATGAGTTGTTCCTCAATGGCCTACGCGAATTCTATGCAAGGAATTTATTTCAGCGTGCCTCTTATGCTGATATTGAAGGACTATTTTCCGAGTTAAGTGGTGAGGATCTCTCCGGCTTTTTCAGTCAATGGGTAGACCGCACTGGAGCGCCGGAATTGTCACTGAACGTAGAAGCGGTAAACGGTGATCGGGCGCGCATCATGTTTGCGCAAATACAGGCCGGCGATGCTTATGATCTGACGGTGCCAGTGGCGCTGTTTTATGCCGATCAGGAAGAGCCGGAGATCTACAATATCAATCTGACCCAGAAGCTCGAAGGTGTCATGGCCGAAGACTATTCCCGCTTGGAAGCTGTCCTCGTTGACCCCTATTTCGATATCTTTCGCACTCTGGACAGAGAAGAGACACCACCAACTATTGGTGAATTGTTCGGCGCCGAAACGATCAGCTTTGTACTCCCGGCGAACAATCGCCAGGAATGGCGTTTGCTGGCTGAAACCTTCGCGCAGGGCGTCGACTATGAGATTCTCGAGGCCAGTCAACTGTCACAGTTGCCGGGGGATCGCTCGGTTTGGGTGCTGGGTCAGGATAATCCCTTTGCCGATGCCGTGGCCGAAGCGGTCAGTGCCTATGGTGGTGGTTTGACGGCCCAAAGCATGCTGTTGCCCGAGACGGAGCTGGCCTATACCAATCGCAGCAGCGTACTGGTCGGCCGCCATCCGGCAGACCCGGAATTGGCTGTCGGCTGGATTCATGTTGATGACATGATAGCCATGCCAGGCATGATCGAGAAGCTGCCACACTACGGCAAATACTCATTCCTGAGCTTTACCGGCGCGGAACCTACCAACGATACATCAGGAATCTGGACTAGTCCGGATTCACCGATGCAATGGATCAAACCGGACAGTGGTGCTGAAATCAGTTTTGAGCGCCTGCCCGAAATTCCAGCCTTGGCCACATTGCCTCCGGAGTACTTGCCAGCTGACCTGATGGAGCACGTACAGGCGCTAACAGGGCCGCAGATGCAAGGCCGTGGGCTGGGTTCACGCGGCTTGCGACAGGCCGCTGCCTATCTGACTGAACAATTCCGTGTAGCCGGGCTGCAAGCAATCGATGGCGGGTATCAACAGCGCTGGCGTCAGGCCGTCCCTGACAATGGCAATATCGATCTAATCAATATTGTTGGCATGATCCCCGGGACTGACGAGAACTTTGCCCATGCGCCATTAGTCGTCGGTGCTCACTACGACCATCTGGGTATTGAAGAATCAACCGGCAACGCTTATCCGGGCGCCGATGATAACGCCTCGGGTGTCAGTGTAATGCTCGAAGTGGCCGGCAAACTGGCGCGCTCATTTACACCGCAGCGCCCAATCGTATTCGTGGCATTTACCGCCGAAGAAGCAGGTCTGTTGGGCGCACAGCATTTTGTCGAAAGCCCGCCAGGCGGGTTCGACAGTGGCGACATGTTTGCCATGATCAATCTGGATGCGGTCGGGCGCTTGCAAGGCCAGCCGCTGCAGGTATTCGGCTCAGACAGCGCCTACGAGTGGCCATTCATGGCACAGGGCATTGGCTTCACTATAGGTGTGCGCTCCACGTTTCCAGAGCAGACCATTGCCAGCAGTGATCATGTCGCCTTTCTCAACGCCGGGATTCCGGCGATTCATCTGTTCAGTGGGGCGCATACGGATTACCACCGGGCCAGCGATACGGCGGATAAACTCGATGTTGCCGGGTTGTCCGATGTGGCGCTATGGCTCGAAGAAGCCGTGGTCTATATGGCCAACCGAACTGACCCTTTGCGAGTGAATCTGGAAGGCGCGGCGCAGGTTGAAGTCAGTGGCAATACTGGCGAGCGTGAGGCCAGTCTCGGCACGGTACCGGATTTCGCCCATAGTGGCGCAGGCGTCAGAATCAGTGGTGTGGTGCCAGGTAGCGCGGCAGCCCAGGTCGGCTTGCAAGAGGGTGATGTACTACTGCAGTTCGATGGACAACCCATCAATGATCTGCAGACCTATTCCAATCTATTGCGAGCGTCGGCTCCTGGGCAAATTGTTGTTATTGAAATTCAGCGCGGCAGCCAAACTTTTGAAGTACAAGCCACTTTGACGGCCCGCTAGTTACCGCAATACGCTAAATAGCATTCCCACCACCACAAACATCACAGATAGATAAAGAAGCTGTCGGTTCATGCCGGACTTGGGAGAGGCCCAGTTATAGGATTCTTCTTCTACGGTGAGCGGGTGTGACTGCTTTCTGAACATAATTCTTTCCTGTTCTGATTTGCCAAATTAGTGAATTGATGCGTTTTGCAGTTCTTCAGCGGTATTACCCGTGAAGAACTCTTGCAGCTTGTATTTAACAAGCACAGTCTGTCACCGGCACGGCGAGAAAAAGGCAAAGTGAAGGTGAATTATGATGAAAAATGACAGGTCTGGTGTGAGATAGCCGATAATCTTATCGGGGTGCCAGAGAGTGCCAATTGCAACAGACTGTGCCAAGTACTGTTTCTGGGTCGAGTTAATCGGCTACATTCCCATACGCGGTTGGTGTTCCTGTTGGAAGCTTTTATTGAGAGTGCCGCGACAAAGCGATTGCTCACGCGCTCACAGATAGAATGCGAGTGATCAAAACGATAATAATGACCGGTTTTGCGATACTGATTGCGTGAGCCTGCACACCAATTGAGAAGTTCTATGAGTATCACCCTGCGTAGTCTGCTGGTGAGCTGTCTTGCCATGTTGTCAGTGGCATCCAGCGCCCAATCCCTCATTCCCCAACTCACCCGCATCGAAGCAGATCAGGCCAATATTGAGCTTGATGGTTTTCTCGACGAGGCCGTGTGGGATCAGGTGCCCTATTTTGATGGTATGCAGGTCATCGATCCTGACACGCTGGCACCATCGACCCTGGAGACCCATACCCGCATTTTCTATACCGAGCAGGGCATCTATGTAGGCGCCATGAATTATCAGCCAGCCGAGTCTCTGGTGGCGCGTATGACGAGCCGCGATACTCAGCTGGACCGAGACGGTTTCGTAGTTGGCATCGATCCATCTGGTCAGGGGCTCTATGGCTACTTTCTGCGCGTGAATCTTGGCGATTCCATGACCGACGGCACTATCCTGCCAGAGCGTCAACTCAATATGCAGTGGGATGGTTCCTGGAACGCTCGCACCCAGGCTCTGGAAAATGGCTGGAGTGCGGAATACTTCATTCCCTGGTCGATGATGCCACTGCCGCAATCAGGTGATTTGCGCCAAATCGGTTTCTATGTGGAGCGTCAGGTTGGCCATCTGGGCGGCGAAGCCTGGTCGAATCCCCCGCTACCGAGCACAGTGAATCAGTATATTTCCGCTTTTCAGCCCTATCAGCTAACGGATATCGAGCCACGCCGACAATTAACCTACTACCCGTTCATCTCCTCTACTTACGATGCCTTGCGTGACGATCCGGATGGCAAGATCGGTACCGACATTTACTGGCGGCCCACAACCAATACACTGCTGTCAGCGACACTGAATCCGGATTTCGGCACAGTGGAGTCAGATGACGTGGTCGTGAATCTCACAGCCTTTGAAGTGTTCTTCCCCGACAAGCGGCCCTTTTTCCTTGAAGGCCAGGATATATTCAATACCCACCCGAGAACTCGCGGTGGTGGCGGTCCGGGCGGCCCCATTACACTACTCAACACTCGTCGCATTGGTGGCGCCGCAGACTATGATATTCCCGACAATGTGAATCTGGTGCCCACCGATGTCAGTCGACCAACTGAACTTTTGGGGGCAGTAAAATACACCGGCCAGATTGGCAACTGGCAGTACGGGACTTTGTTTGCGTCGGAAAATGACTCGGAAATACTCGGCACTCGCGATGATGGTTCCGAAGTAATGGTGCGAGCGAAGGGCCGTGACTTTGGTATTGCCCGATTGTTGTACGAAGACGCCAGTGCAGGTGGACGTCGCTCTATCGGCTGGATGGGCACCACAGTCAATCACCCGGGCATCGAGTCGGACGTCCACGCAGTAGACATGCACTACTTCTCCGCCGATAGTCGCTGGCTGGTCGATACACAATTCATGCACAGCGATAACAGCGGTGTGACTGGTATGGGGTTTCTGGGCGATGTGCAGTTCCGCCCGGAGCGCGGCAAGCAACACACCGTGCGTGCTACCTGGATCGATGATCAATTCGACATGAATGAGCTGGGCTTTCTGACGCGAAACGATCAAGCCAATCTTAGCTACAACTATAATATTACCGAATCTGATATACCGGGGATTCGCTCGCGGTCAACCGGTTTCATCGTAACGAACGAATGGAATACAGATGGCCTGCCTGTGCGACTTGGCGCGTTCTTGAATCGTAGTTACAACTACATGAACAACGATGAGTTCAGTTTTGATCTGCGTTACTTCCCGGCGCGCTTTGATGACCGACTCGGCCGGGGCACTGGTGCCTTTCAATTGCCAGTTCGATACGGCGCCAGTGTTGACTACGAGACCGATCCATCACAGCCAATCTCCTTGTCAGGTGGATTATCCGTTGACCCGGAAGATCTTGGCTCCACACAACTGGAAGGTTCTGCAGGGGTCGTGTGGCGTCCGGCGGACCGTTTTTCGGTTGACCTGAGTTTGAGCTATGTTGACCGTGAAGCATTGCTTGTACATCGCGGTAGCGGCAACTACACCAGCTTCGAAGCTCATCAGTGGGCGCCAAGAATGGAGATGAGTTACTTCATCACCGCGCGACAACAATTGCGCTTTACCACCCAGTGGACAGCTCTCAAAGCCTACGAAGACAGTTTTTATCGCGTCAACACCATGGATGAAGGGCCGTTGATTCCCACAGCCAACCCGGATAACGAGCCGGATGACTTTGTCATCAGCCGACTGACTTTCCAGGCGCGCTACCGCTGGGAAATTGCACCGCTGTCAGACCTGTTCGTGGTCTATACGCGCGGTTCCAATTTGCCGGGTAACAGCTTCTTCACGTTTCAGGATCTCTTCGAGCAGTCCTGGAATGACCGTATCGTCGATCAAGTCGCCATTAAATTGCGCTATCGACTGGGGTCATAACAAAGTAGTCTCGGTATTGTCATGAACTGGCAATAGCAGTGTGCTAGGGTCATGATTTGCCATCAACTATTCAGGGGATGATCGATTATCATGTCTGTGTTCACTCGTGTTTTGTCGGGTTTGATTATGGTTGCCACATTGCAAGGTCAGGCTGCATCAGCGGCTGAAAAGCTGGTTATCGCGCACCGCGGTGCTTCGGGTTATCTGCCGGAACACACCTTGCCAGCCAAAGCGATGGCTTATGCCATGGGCGCTGACTACATCGAACAGGATGTGGTCATGACCAGTGATGATGCACTGATCGTCTTGCACGACATTACCCTTGATCGCACGACAGATGTCGCCAGCGTATTCCCGAACCGAGCCAGAGCGGATGGCCGCTACTACGCGATTGATTTTACTCTGGCGGAAATCAGGCAGTTGCGCGCGACAGAAGGCTTCAGAATTAACAATGGTATGCAGGAGCAGGGGTTTCCGGGTCGCTTCCCCATGAATCAATCGACCTTCTCGGTACCGACGCTACAGGAAGAGATCGAGATGATTCAGGGGCTGAATCAATCCACCGGGCGGCAAGTCGGCATCTACCCGGAAATCAAGGGCCCGGAATTTCATCGTCAGGAAGGCAAGGATATCAGCACTGCCGTTGTACAGGTGCTCAAGGACTATGGCTATACCAGCAAGGATTCACCAGTCTATTTGCAAACCTTCAGTTATGCCGAGCTACGCATCATTGCCGAGGAGATTTTTCCCGCCGCTGGCATTGAAGTGAATCTTGTTCAGTTGATGGGCAATGACGGAGAATACGACTGGATGCTGGCCGAAGGCGGCATGGCGCAATTGGCGCAGTTTGCCGATGGGATTGGCCCGTCCATGGGTTTGCTGGTGACGCCCGAGTCAAGCAAGGGTGATGTGCAGATTACCCCACTGGCACGCCGTGCCCATGCAGCCAATCTACAAATCCACCCTTACACTTTTCGCAGCGATCCGGGCCTGGTGCCGGACTATGCCGGCAGCTTTGCTGAGCTACTGCGTATTCACTTATTCGATGTCGGTGTAGACGGCGTATTTACCGACTTTCCCGACCAGGCCCGCGAATTTTTGCGTACGTCTGCAGCTGATTAAAAGCGCAGACGGACACCCAGAAAGCCCGCTCGTGGTTGGGCCGCGCCGAGAAAAATCGGTGTGGTCAGGGCTTCGATAATCGGTACTTCGACCTCATTAGGCTCTTCACCCAATAAACCGAAAGTCTCGAACTCGGCATCGAAAACATTGTCCACACGGGCAAAAACCTCAAAGCGTTCACTTAACTGGTAACGCGCCCGCAAGTTGATCAGCGTGTAACCGTCGATGGTCGCCAGCTGATTCGATTCATCGCCACGCAGATATTGTTCTGAGTTATTGATGACATCAAAACCAACGCTGAAGCCATCCATAACCCGGTAGTTACTGCTGAACTTGAATTGATGTTCAGGAATGCCGGGTATGGAGTCGCCGCTGTTAACGAGTATCTCGCCATTATTATCGGCAAAATCATGGTTCGGGCTCAATGCCGTGAAGTCGTCCTCAAACGTGGCCTGAATAAAACTATAGGCTGCTTGCCAGTCTAAACGTTGCCACCGGCCTTGCAGACGGCTTTCAAAACCACGGCGCTGAGTCCGGTCGACGTTGTCGAACAAGCCGGTTTGACGGCCTGTTGTCTGAAACAGAATATCGTTCTTGTTACTGGACTGAAAAACGCCGACGCTGTAACCAAGGTCCATGATAAAACCACGAGCGCCAAGCTCGACACTGGAAGTCACAACTTGTTCCAGGGGTGGGTCGGCCAAGAACGCGTTAGGTAGCCGGCATTCGAAATCGATATCGTCGGGGTCATCACCGCGTTCGATGGCATACTGCACCGCCAAATCAAAAACACCTTCATTACAGGCTAACTCAATAGGCGTTGGTGCCCGTGACGATTGGCTGATGTTGGCATAGAGATTGTGTTCGGGCGTAACTTGCCAGGTCAAACCGATCGCGGGGTTTATGCGATTAAACAGGTGGTCTCCATTGAGCTCCGGGCGCATGCCGGATTGATCACGTAGTCGCACATCGGTGGAATTGGCACGTGCGGAAACAGTGAGCGCGACTGACTCGGACAGGTCTGTTGTATTCGAGGCATAGAGACTGACCGACTCCGTGCGCGTGGCGATATTCGTTGCCTCATCGTCAACAAAAGTGCCAGTTCCAAGACCGTTTGTTATGCGTGTAAACGGGTCAATGCCTGACAATTCCACAACCGCATTGAAGTCAGAATCGCCGCGAAAATAGGCGCCGCCGAAGATGGTTTGACTGGAATAGCCAAACCAATCATTTTGTACAGTCCACTGAAAGTCTGCACCCTGACTGCGTTGTTTGCGATCACTGATGTTGTTGATGGCATCGTCCGCAAGCAGTCCAGTACCTGACAGTTCGTCGGACTCAAAACCTTCGATATGAAACTCTTCGTCTTCGCCGGCGTTCATGGCGACATTGTTAAGATAGTTCTCCAGCGCATCGGCGTCAGCAAACTGACCATCACAGACATCGTCATCGTCGAGATTGAACTCTTCCAGGTCATCATCTTCGAGGCCACCAATCAAGCCGGGGCCACCGCTGAATCCGCACACCAGGAATTCCGAACCGTCGCCATTAAAGGCATTGGTTTTGTTTTCACGCAAAAAGACGTTACCGCTGAACGAGATGTTGCTGCTGACTTGATGGGAGAAGTCGAGACTGACCATGGCCAGATCATTGCTGGTAATATCTGGCCCGGTAAAAATTGCGCGGCGGCTGATTTCAAGTAGCTCGATCGGCGATGAGCCATTGCCGATCAATTCCGAGTCGGCCAATTGCGCATTCAGGTTTATGGCGCTGGTTTCCGAGCGCCAGCCAACACTGCCGTAAAAATTCAGGGCATCGGACGCGGACTGATCACGCCAGCCGTTTTCGTCAAAGTACTCAACATTGGCGTAGTAGGCCAGACGGCCGTCATTACCGCCTACCTGTAAGGTGGCTGTATTACGACCAAAAGAACCTGAACTCAATTCAAGCTCGGACCCCTGAAAGTCGAAGCCAGTCTTCATGTCGATGGCCAGCGAGCCGCCCAGGCTATTGAGGCCAAACAAAGGGTTGGCGCCACCAGAGAGAGCCACATTCTGAATGGCCGATTGTGGCAGCAAATCCCAGTTCACTGCGTCGCCCAGTGGTTCATTGATACGCACGCCGTTTTGATACACTGCGATGCCCTGTGCCAGACCAAGCAATGGCGAAGCGGTAAAACCACGATATTGCAGATCAGCCTGAAGTGGATTGTTCTGGGCGTCGTTCCACGACACACTGGCAAAGCTTTGCTTGAGATAATCCGCCAATGACAGGCTGTCCATATTCTGCAAATCACTGGCCGAACCGGTTTGTACCGGATAGGGCACCTTGCCCAATTCGATAGTGGCACCCGCTGGAACGACGCCAGTGACAAGTATTTCTTCGGGGTTTTGAGCCAGCACAGCTGAGCTGGAGGCGAGTGAAATGGCGAGGAACAAAGGACTGCGTAATATTTTCATTATTTTAGACAACTAGTGGATATGGTAGCGGCGTAGTATAGCAAAACCTCTGACACACCAAACTCAGATACGATGGAATGCAGCCTTTACAGTTCGGCTTTGACCCGCTGTACTGTGCCATGTAGATTAGGCGACTTTTTACGCAACCTTGTATTAATGGAGGAAAATATGGCGGTTTATCTGGTGACCGGGACTAATCGTGGCATTGGCCTGGAATTTGTCGGGCAGCTTCTGGCACGCGGTGAGCAGGTTATTGCGACTTGTCGTGACGTGGACAAGGCAGCTGATCTGATGAAGCTGGATGAGCGTCATACCAACCTGGAAGTGCTTGAGCTGGACGTCACCAAAGCGGATTCCCTGACCAATCTGCCCAAGCGCTTGGCTGATCACACTATTGATGTGTTTATCAATAATGCGGGTGTTTATGGGCCGCGTGATGCCAATTTCGGTAATGTAAACGGCGACGACTGGGGACAGACCCTGCATATCAATGCTGTGGCGCCGATTTTGCTGACCCAGCTACTGTTGCCGTTATTGTCGGCGAGCAAGTTGAAGAAGCTGGTTTATATCACTTCCAAGATGGGCTCTGTCGAGGACAATTCCGGCGGTGGGCAATACATTTATCGCTCCTCCAAAGCCGCTCTTAACTCGGCAGTGAAGAGTCTCTCCATCGATCTGGCTGATCAGGGCTTCAGCGTGGGTCTGTTACATCCTGGCTGGGTCAAGACTGATATGGGCGGACCCAATGCATGGATTGATACCCAAACCAGCGTGTCGGGCATGCTCAAGCTAATTGATGAGCTGAATGTGCAAAATAGTGGTAGATTCCTCGCCTACGACGGCAAGACCATACCCTGGTAAGACTTTCTCATGATTGCCATGGTGCCCATCAAGAAAAGGGCACCTGGATACACGGTAAAACCAATGACTAGATTTCAAAGATTTGGACGGCTTCGGCTGTCTGTTTGTGCATTATTGTTTATCACTTTACCGACCACCGGATTCGGGCATGGCGGCGTCGCCTTCGAAGAAGACTTGTGTGTCATTAATGTCAACTTCATGCAGGCGCACTTCACCGTGTTTCAACCCGAGGCAAGTGGCAGTGAAGAGTTTTGCGAGAACGTACCGGATGTAAGCCAGACTATTTTTGTTATGGAATACTTGCATGATCTACTGACAGAGATGTCGATAGATTTTCGAATCGTTAGGGATATAAACAACGTCGGTAAATTTGCATCCTGGGAAGACATTGAAGCGATCGACGATCTGGAAGCAGCAACAGTTTACTATCAGCAGCCCAGTATTGAAGACGGTGGTTTCTACCGGGCAAGCTATGAGTTTGAAGAGCCCGGCACCTACATTGGCGTTGTAACAGCGGAGCATCCGACTGAAGATCGACAGTACAATGCGGTTTTTTATTTCCGGGTTGGTGGTCCTGATTTGGGCACTATTCCGTTGTTTATCGGCTTACTGATTTTGCTGCAATTGGGTTATTGGGTAAGCAGTGGTGGCTATCGGGATTGGCGCGCCAGAAAGCAGGCAAATTCTGTTCAAAAAATGTAAAACGTCACGCTTTTGTAGTGATTTAATGTCAGAATAGGAGCGTAAGAGGAAGCAGGGCAGGATCAGTCAAGGTCTCTGCTAGTATAAATCCAAGACAGACTCAGGATAGACCAAAGGACAGGCAAAGATAGCATCAAGCACAACTGTTAATTGACTAATCGGTGAGAAAAACACCCGGGATATTTCAGTCCCTATCGTTTGCGCCGATAGAATGGTTGTGTACACTCTGCGAGCAGCCTTTGTCTGTGCAGGTAAACGCATGAATGCCAAGATTTTGCGACTCAACAAAGCTGGTATTCCGGTTAGCTGGCTAACCCGGGAAGAGACTGCAACACTTCTCGTTAAAGATCAGGTTATCTGGACACTCGGTGATACGGTTATGGAAATCCGTGGCGGCTTCAATCGTCATGGGCAGCAGTCTATTCTCAAATTGCCGAGCATTGTGGCTTGTGACGGCAAAGTTCACAGTGACAGTTTCGATCCACCTCTGGAAAACAAATTCCTCTTTCGCCGCGACAAGAATCTCTGCCTTTATTGCGGAGGTGAGTTCCCGATAGTTGAGCTGTCTCGCGATCACGTCGAACCAATTTCCAAAGGCGGTAAAGACACCTGGACCAACGTCGTCAGTTCCTGCCGACGTTGTAACAATCGCAAGGCCGACAGATCCCCGGAAGAGGCGCGTATGGAATTGCTGGCGATTCCGTTTGTGCCCAATCAGTATGAATTCCTCTATTTGTCCAATCACAACGTGTTGGCCGATCAGATGGAATTTTTGAGTGCGCGCTTCTCGCGCCATATCAAGTTATCCTGATCCCCTCGCTTACCCGCTAATAGCTCAATTCCCTGATGCAGCCGTGATTTGCTTTCACGGCGATGAACGATTAACTTCTCTACACTTTCAAAACCCATGTGCACCCGGGAACCCAATAATGATAATCCGACAACGACTACCCATGATTTCGACTTTTCGCTGCTCCATTCTCTTCGTCGGGCTGCTTTCAGCCTGTCAAATCGCTGATGCGCAGCGTAGTTTTGTTAGCTTCGACAAAGTGACCATCGATGAGGAACTGCGCGGCGGGTATGGTGTTGAAGTTGCCGATATGGATGGCGATGGTTTGACCGACATAATTGCGTTGGCGACCAATCCGGCACAGTTCGTCTGGTATAAGAACCCGGGCTGGGAAAAATACACGATTAGCACGGTGGCGCAACGCAACATCGATTCTGCGCCGCTGGATATCGATAAGGACGGCGACATGGATATCGTGTTAGCCAGTGAGTTTGCCCTGGGCGAATCGACAACAGGCGGTCTGGTGCATTGGCTGGAAAATCCTGGTAACCCGACAGTCAATCAGGAGTGGGATATGCACTACATTGATGAAATGCCTACCTCGCATCGAATCAAGTGGGGCGACATCAATGGTGACGGTGAGATGGAGCTTGTCAATTTGCCAATCATTGGCGAAGGCGCGAGTGCGCCACTGTATGATGTCGATCTACGCCTGAAAGCCTATCCGATTCCACCTGCGCTGGATGTGGACAGCTGGCCGGCTATCGTTATTGATCAATCCTTGCAACTAGCCCACGGCTTGGCCATTCACGACTGGGAAGGCAACGGTCGCGACGATCTGGTTACTGCCAGCTTCGATGGCGTGCATTTATTTCAGTTGGCTACACGTGGTGTTAACGTTGCGAAAACCCAACTTGGTGCCGGCAAACAAGATGCCGAGCGGCCACAAATCGGTTCTAGTGAAGTTGATGTTGGCTTTATGGGTGGCCAGACCCCTTATATAACTACGGTAGAGCCCTGGCATGGCAATCAGGTTGTTGTCTATGAGCAGGGTGACAGTGGCTCGCTCTGGGAGCGTCGGGTAATCGATACCGGACTGAGCAACGGACACGGTTTGCTGACAGCAGATCTTGATAATGATGGCAATGATGAAATTATTGCCGGTGGAAGATCAGAGCCCTACAAGCTGGCTATCTTCCGCCACGGCCCTACCGATGACAGCTGGCAGCGCATTAATCTGGATGATGACAATGTGGCCGTTTCCGGACTGGCGATCGAAGATCTCAATGGTGATGGTTATCTGGATATAGTCGCGATTGGCAGTGGCACTCGTAATGTTGTCTACTATGAAAACGCCGGACCCTGACTCGCACAATGGCAGATAGCACACCACGTCCGTTGCTTGGCTTCTGCCTGTCTCTGATCGCTGCAGTCATGTGGGGAGTTCTGCCAGTAGCACTGAAAGAGCTGCTGGCGGGTATGGAAGCAACGACGATCGTCTGGTATCGCTTTCTTGTTGCTTTTGTAGTGCTGGTGCTCTGGTTGGCTGTAACCAGAAACCTGCCGCGAATAACATCGGTATCACGGCGCATTCAACTATTCTTATTCATCGCGGCATTAGGCCTGTGCGCCAACTATTCGTTCTTCTCCTATAGCCTGAACTACGTGAACGCGGAGACCAGTGAAGCGGTTATTCAGCTGACTACGCTGTTTTTGATTCTCGGTGGCGTGCTCGTTTACAAAGAAAGCTTTTTCCACATTCAAAAACTGGGAACCGCATTGATCGTCGCGGGCCTGTTACTGTTTTTCAATGATCGGCTTGCCACGTTCACCAGCCTCGACAATCAGGAAACACTGGGAGTGATCATCGTAGTATTCGCAGCCATCACCTGGGTTGTGTATGCCCTGTTGCAAAAGCAGTTGCTGCGCAGTTTTTCGTCGGTGCAGATTCTTGTTTGCATCTATGCAGTATCGATTATCGCGCTTTTGCCGGTGATCAGCCCGGCGTCTGTTTTCGATCTCACGGCCTGGCAGCTGGGATTGCTGACCTTCATGTGCCTGAATACATTGATCGCTTACGGCTGTTTCGCTGAGGCAATGAATTGTTGGGAAGCTTCCAAGGTCAGTGCGACGCTGGCCTTGGCGCCGCTTTTCACCATACTCACTCTCAAGGTGATTGTGCTGATTAATCCAGAGTACGCGTTTTCCGATCGCCTCTCTCTACTGTCAATTCTTGGCGCTATATTGCTCGTTCTGGGTTCGGCTCTGACCGCGCTGGTGCCGCTATTTTATCAGCGCCGACAAGCAGCACGCGCTCGCGCGACTATTACCAGCTAGCTTGCTTCGACTGTCATTGACAGTTGTTGGCTGATGTTCAATATTCGCTTCAAGCCTTTTAGTAAATTGCCTATACAACTATTGATAAGAGACATAACCAGTCAGGTACTACTATGAAATTGTCCAATCTAGCGCGCGCAATTACTCTACCGTTTATATTGCTCAGCAGCGGTGTCTACAGTGACGTCACCGGGATCGAGATCACCAGCCGCGAAATGCTCTCCGCAGCAGATGTGGGTTTCACTTACGAGGCTGTGTATGGCGTTGTGCGCTTCACGCTCGACCCGAACGATCCGGCCAATGCGACAATTGTCGACTTACAGAATGTAGATACCAACAGCGATGGACTGGTGGAGTACTCGGCCGATTTCAAGATGCTCATTCCACCTGCGGAGTTGGCCAACGGTGGTTTGCTCTACAACGTCAACAACAGAGGTAATAGCCGAACGCCGCCTGAGGACTCACTGCAACACCCATTAACGAAAATGGGTTTCACCTATCTCGTAACCGGTTGGATCAATGAGCTGGCGCCACGAGAAGGCCGAATTCGGCTGCACGCGCCTGTTGTCGGTAATGAATCAGCGCCAGTTACCGGAGCAGTGCGTTATGAAGTATCAGTAGGCTCTGTCGCCAATGATGTCAACATAGCTGGCGGCGGTCACTTGGCTTACTACCCGACCGAGGATGGCCTTGCTAACGCGACCCTGACTCAACGTCTGTACCAGGAAGACCCGCGGATTCCTGTGCAGCGCTCTGATTTCTCATTAAACGTGATTGACGTGCCACAAAGCAATCAACCGGAAGTTACGCTCAATGTTGATGGCGGACTACAGCCGGGCTATCTGTATGAATTGATTTATGAAGCACGCGACCCGGTGCTAGCCGGAGCTGGCATGGCCGGCATTCGCGATATCGTCTCGCTGATTCGCTATGAGGGTGACAGTGCGTTGCTGGAAGAACTGGATGTGCCTGATATTGAACACACCGTCGCCTGGGGTGTATCGCAAAGTGGCCGTTTGTTGCGCCAGTTTGTTTACGACGGGCTGAATGCGGACCCTGAAGGCCGAAAAGTTTTTGATGGTGTGATTCCTATTATTGCTGGCGGCGGATTCGGTATGTTTAATAACCGCTTTGCCATGCCAACCCGCACCAACGGTCATCATTCGAACTATTTGTATCCCAATGACCTGTTTCCTTTTACTTACGGGGACAGCACTGACCCCTATACTGGTCGCACTGATGGCGTTCTGCGCGCGGCACGAGCCAGCGGCACTGAGCCTTATGTCATGCATATTCAGACGAGCAATGAATATTGGCTGCGCGCAGGTTCGCTGCCGCACACCTCGCCCGATGGCAGTAGTGACGCAGACATCCCCGACAATGTGCGCTTCTATACGATTGGTGGATCACAACATGGATCACGTGACGGGATTCCACAGGAGCCAACCAGTGGTCAGCTGCCCGGCAATCCCAATATGTGGTCACCAATTTCGGAAACACTCATCGCATCCATGTATGACTGGGTGGCGAATGATGAGTTGCCGCCGCCGTCTCGCTATCCAAAGATTTCCGAAGGTACGCTGGTTTCTTCCCACATCGATGGCCGTATAAATCGTGAGGCCTGGAATGCGCTCGATGGCATCAACCATCCGGGCTCAATCTATAAACCGCGTCACACCAACTACGGTCAACGCTGGCAAAGTGAGCGAATCATTGATCAACATCCAGATTACTCAGACCATGAGTACAACGCGATGGTGCCGGCGGTGAATACTGATAACAATGATCTGGCAGAAAGTACTGTTTTGCCGCCACTCACCCAAGTGCCACTAGGTACGTTTGTTCCCTGGAATTTGCGCTCACCTGTGTTTGGTGCGGAGGAATCGCTTGCACGTCTTACCGGTGGTTATATTCCTTATCCAGACAACACGGCTGCCGCTGTACAGATGCGCGATCCACGAAATTCGATAGAGGGGTTGTATCCCAGCTTTGATGATTACCTGAATGAATTCGAGCAGGCGACCGATGAATTGATCGAGGAAGGCTTCCTGTTGCCGGGCTTTAAAGAAGAGTATATGGATGTCGCTCGTTTCAATGAGACGGTTTTTGAATAGAGCTGTCCCGGAAATGAATCTCTTGGCGCAAGCACAATGAGAGATGCAACAAGAGATGCGACAAGAGTTTCAGCAAAAGAGCCAATCAGGTCGGAAACTTTGTTTCGCGAGCCTGGGTGGCATTGCCAACGATTGCCGGCTCAACCCTTCGAACGAAATATTTATTCGACTGCCTGGCTGGAACGCTGACTGTTAAACCTGATTGCCAGATCCCGGCCGGCTAACCAACCCAGTAATAGCACGAATGCGATGGTTTTCACTGTCTGTAACATACACCACATTGTTGTGCACACAGACACCATGAGGTCTGTTGAGACTGCAAGTCAATGGATCGCCGTCGGGCCCGTCGCCCACTTCGCCAGTGCCCAGCACTGTATCGATGATGCCCGTGGCGAGTGCCAGGCGGCGAATAACATGATTCTCGGTATCGACAATATACAGACTGTTGTCGACCGCTGAAAAAGCAATGCCTTTCGGGCCATTGAACGTGGCTTGCATGGCTGCGCCACCGTCACCGCTATAACCGCGCTCGCCGGTGCCGGCCAATTTCTGAAGTCGGTTGCCTCGCAAGTCCAGTCGATAGACAGCATTACCTTCACGCAGGACCAAATAGGCATTGTTATTGGGATCACAGTCGATCGAACGCGGCCCCATCAAGGGTGTGCCCTGCAGCGGTCCGCTGTCTGGTGTCGCGGTGCGTTCGCCGGTGCCACCCAGTGTAGAGATCAGTCCGGTTTCCCGATCAACATGGCGCAGACGTTGGTTACCGATATCACAAATCAGCAAGTTTTCCCGCGCGTCGAAGGCGATACTGTGCGGTTGATTTAGCTGCGACAAAACCGCCGGACGGCCATCGCCAGCAAAGCCAGGTTCACCATTCCCGGCCAGTGTGGTTACCAGGCCGCTAGGCCCGGCAATACGGCGCACGGTATGCGAATCTCTCTCTACGATATAGAGATTGTTGCCTTGATCCCAGCGGATCTCATGGGGTGCGGCAAAAGGGGTATCCATTGGTTGGCGCGCCTCTGGCCGGTAACCGTTTTCGCCGTTGCCAGCGATCGTTGAGACCCGGGAGCGGTTCAGATCGAGCCGGCGAATTCGTCCTGTGTCGACCTCGCAGAAATACAGCGCGCCGTCTGGACCGCTGACGATTCCATATGGGTTATCGATGGGAGTGGCGGTCGCGGGCAGGCCCTCGCTCTCGGGCAGGAAGCCGCGCGTGCCAGTGCCAGCCACTGTGCTGACACGCGCTTGGCCGGATTGGGCAAACACGGGCCAACTGGAATAGGCCGCTGCGCCGGCCAAGGTGTGTAAAAACGTTCTGCGTTTGATCTGTTTCATTGCGGACCCTGTTGTGTTCTTGTTGGGTTGGCCGGACTTGCTGAATTCGCTATCTCGCTATCGATCTCTCAATCTCTCGATCTGCTGGCTTTTAATTGCTCAGTAGCGAAGATACCGTAGCGTGGAGTTTTGCCTGTAATTCCGGATCAGTCAATTGGCCTTTGTTGCTGTCGAAATTGTCATTGAACTGGGGAATAGACAAGCTGCCGCGGATATCGCCGCCGAGATGGGGGATAATCTTCAATGCTGATTCCAGAACCGAGGCGCCGCCCCGGCGGCCTGGCGACGTGGCAAGCAGGACCATGGGTTTGTTCTGGTATACCTTGGTTTCAATGCGTGACGCCCAGTCAAAGAGGTTCTTATAGGCCACTGTGTAGGAGCCGTTGTGTTCAGCGAAGGAAACAATAACGGCATCCGCAGAGGCAATGTGTTGTAGGAACGCCTTGGCCTGAGGCAGTTCTCCGAGGCTGTCTTCGCGGTCGACACTGAACAAAGGCATCTCGAAATCATTCAGGTCGAGTAGCTCAACGTCAACGCCGTGTAGCAGGCTGGTGGCATAACTCACTAACTGTTTGTTGATGGAGCGCGAGCTGTTACTTGCGGCAAATGCCAGAATCTTCATCACTATCTCCTGTGCTGCGTCGGCAGTCCATGACTAAGGTCCAATTAATGCCCGACAAACTCCGAATTGCCGCCTTGCTGCGGCAAAACAGTATTGTCTTTTCTCCGTTACGCCAATACTCTCACAACTAGCTCAGACGAATAAGCCAAACGAGCGCACTGGCGCGAGGAGAGATTCATGTGTGATAACGATACCCAGAAGGACGTAGAAGACTATCTGCGTCGCCACCCCGAAATGTCACGTCGAAATTTTGGCAAACTGGCAGCTACAGCTGGCCTTGCTGCCATGTTCCCGCCCTTGGCTAACGCTCAACCAGTGACTGAGTGGAATGTGGAAATTGCAACAGCAGATGGTGTTGCCGATTGCTATTTTGTCCACCCTTCACGTGGTAGTCACGCAGCGGTTCTGGTTTGGCCGGACATTCTGGCCTTGCGCCCGGCGTTTCGTGAGATGGGCAAGCGGCTGGCCCGTTCAGGCTATTCGGTACTGGTCCCTAACCCTTTCTATCGCGACGCTCACGCACCGGTAGTGCCTTTTGGTGCTAGTTTTGGCGATACGCCGATTCGTAATCTGGTGTTGCCAATGGCGCGCAACCTCAATGCGGACACCCACTTTACCGATGCCAATGCGTTTATTGCCTGGTTGGACCAACAAGAAGCAGTGGATTCATCCAAAGGAATGGGCACCACGGGTTATTGTATGGGCGGCCCTATGGTGATGCGTACTGTAGCGGCAGTACCTGAGCGCATGGCAGCCGGGGCGACTTTCCACGGTGGTGGCCTGGCAACTGGCGATGCCAGCAGCCCGCACCTGCTAATTCCGGAGACCAATGCCAGCATGTTGCACTGCGTGGCAGAGAATGATGATGCGAGTAACCCAGAGGCCAAGGAAATTCTCAGGGAAGCCTACGCCGATGCCGGCATCTCGGCCGAGATCGAAGTCTATGGCGATACCCTGCATGGTTGGTGTGCAATCGATTCTCAGGTCTATCATCAAGCGCAGGCCGAACGGGCATGGAGTCGTATGTTGAATCTTTTCTCGACAGCGCTAGCCTGATCCCGAGCAGTTTTGGCCCCGGCTGGTTCTAAACCCGGGTAGCCATAAAAAGTCTGGTTATAGGAAGCGTACTGAGAACGACAAACAGGTAGTCCGGTGACGGGCTACCTGTTTTTGTTTGTGCCATAGTCTGTGCGTGAGGCTAGAATTTAGCGTTGAGTACATCTGTAACGCGAGCGACAAAATTATCGCCACTATCGATCTCGCCATGGCAGGGTATTAATACATGCCGTTGGTCGCCGGCCAGTTTGGCAATCGCCCACTCCCGAAATGCCTGTTTATCTTTTAAACCGCGACGAAAGCGGGCATGAAAGTGCAGGCCCGTATTCAGCCCATACAATTTCAACAACCAGTCCATCAGCCGATTGCCGCTGAGTTTTTCCAGATTCATGAGTGAATCGCAAACTGCCCAGTAGCGAGTGTTAGCATCACTGCCAGAAGAGTCGCCATCGATTTGCAGCCAACACTCGCCAAAAAAATTATCTGGAAGTTCGAGTATCTGTACCCAGCCCGGTAAACCCTGTTGGCACTCGGCAACAGGCACGAAATCGTTTAGCTGCAATTTCTTGCCAAGATGGCTGGCGGCCCGCTGCGATGCTGTCATTTTGGCTTGCGGGAAAGCGTCTAGCCAGGGTGCCAGCCCCATACTGTGGCCGATTGACGGGGCTACCAGTATGAGCTCATCACTGCCTATTAAGGTCTGAGCTGCGGGCAGCAGGGAGGGCCCGGGACTGTAGACCAACCAGTTATTGGCACCAGTCTTTACCAACAAGCAGTAGGGCTCGCCAAAATCCGCTTTGTATTGCGCACGGAGCAGTCGTCCTGAGCTATCGACCTGTTGCCAGTTCACTCTCTCTGAACCGGATACCGCTACCGTCACTCGGCAACGTTCAGCTTGCTGGTCCAGAAGATATCAATATTGCCCAGACTGTTGTCCTGTCTGGTGGAGAACCAGGTAAAGGTATCACCACCGGGCGGCAGGGCCGGACACATATCGGCGCCAGCAGTGTTGATCAGTGGCCCCAGATTTCTGGCTGGGCCCCACTGATTCTCGCCAGTTTGCATCGCACCCCAGATATCAGTAGCGCCGTAGCCACCTGGCCGGCTGGATGTGAAGTAAACCATGCCGTCGCTGTCCTGACTGAAATGAAACTCTTCAGCGGCGGTGTTGATATTTGGGCCTTGATTCACGGGCTCCATCCAGTTGCCCTGGTCGTCCTGGTTTGAACAATAGATATCAGAACCTCCGTACCCGCCGGCGCGGCGTGAGGCGAAGCAGAGCGTCTGGCCATCGTTCAGGATAGCAGGGCAGTGTTCGTCCCCTTCGTTAGTACTGACTGGAAAACCAACAACTTCGGGTGCGCTCCATACCCCATTGACCTTGTGAGTGACAAACAAGTCGTTGTTGTTGCGCGGAGTCGTCGTCGCCAGACGGTCAGATTTGAAATAGATGGTGTTGCCGTCTGCGGTAATCCAGGGCTCGCGATCATCACCCAGACGCAGCGGGTCATCATCAGTGGCCGGTGGCGCGTTAACCGGCAGACCCATGTTGACCGGTGTATTCCAGTTGCCGGTAGATTCATTGAATGTGGCGATATACAGGTCTTTCGGGTCGCCTTCGGCCACAGCCATATCGGCTCTGGCACTGCAGTACACCATGGTGCCGTCGGCGGCGAAGGAAAGCTCGCCTTCGGCCCACATCGTGTTTATGGGAGCGCCGAAATTATGGACTGCTTTTTCAACCCAGTTAGGTGAGGACTGGCCCACCGCAGCTATTGGCAACAGCAGGGCAATGAAAGTTGTGCAACGAACAAGCTTGATCATGATATTTGGCTCCTGGCAGTAAGTCGACGCGTCAGCTTCGTGATTCTACGTGAAAAGTCCACCAATGATCAGGCCGTTCGGCATCCAGATCGGGAATTGGATTAAAAGGACCGCCACCATGTACCTGCAGTTTGCTGACCCGCGCCTGCCAGGCGCGGTCCATAGTCCCGGGGTCCTGCACACGATTGAGTATCACCGGATAGGTATTCCCGTTCATGCGCATGACGGCACGTTCATTCGCATCTACTTTGCCGGCCCAATATTTCCGCGTACAGACAGAACAACTCAGGAACAATTCGCCGCGCGGTGTTGCCATACAATTGAGATTGATTGAATGGGGGCGAATACCGTCGTAAATTTGTAGTTGGCACAACGACACGTCGTTGGCAAAAGACCAGTCATCAACAGGCGTCTCGACGCGATCACCAAACAGGAAGCCGCCCGGGGTGCGGTCACAGGGACACACAGATGAGTAGATCAGAAAGCCGGCCACGGCGACAGCAGCCAGTCCCAGCAGACCTCCGCCAATCAACAGTTTCAGGTTCCATTGTTTATTGCTTTCAGTAGCTTCTGTCATGGTTGGCCTCGTTCTTATAGTTATTTTGGAGTAAGGCAGCGTTTACCTGATTGCAGTCTAATTCAACAGTGCTGAATTAGCATGGGGCGGCAGACCCGTTCAGCGTGTGAGTGTGACAATATGTCGCGTGTCTTGATGCTGATTTTGCCGCACAGAACCGCGAATTTTCAGTACACTGAGGCTGTGACTTGCTGCAGATTGCAGCCCAAAACGGAGGTAGAGAAGATGATCCACGTTCGCAATATGGTCTGGTTGATGTTGACTCCGATAGCCACCGCTCTTGCTTGTTGGGCAATTCTGGAAATAGTGCTCTAGGCAAAGCTGGCAGATTAACTCTGGGTCAGCGAGCGTCGTTTTCCAATGCGAATAGCTGACGCAACACGCGGCGCCATTGCAGGTACTGTTCCTCCATGGTGCCGCTCAAACCGTGTACCTGTTGGTTCAGTTCCAGAATAGCCGGTGCTGCCTCGCGATTGAAACCACTGGCTAATTCGCGATATTCCAGCTCATAGATTTTGCTCCAGCGATAACGATCGTAGCGTTGCGTCAAGGTCAGATATCCCGAGCTGGAGCTATAGCGTTCCTGCGTCACTGCGCGTTGTTCTGCTGCCCGCTCTTCGAGTATCTGGTCGAAGGAGTAGCGCCGCCAGAGCAAGTAGGAATCGCGCATATCCCCGTAGAGCGCCTCATAGTATTCATCAACAGTATCAATAAACAGGTAATGCCGTTCGCGCATTTCGTGCACGCGTCGCATCATAGGGTCATTGACCGGGGGTAGGGATACTATCGTAACCTGGCCATCCGCAGTTCGTTGAATATTGTCGCCAAAGGATTCCTCGGAAAGATCGGCGGCGTACAGCATTTGCGATATCTGGCTAATCTGGCGCACTTGATTTTCGCTGAGTTCATTACGCGCCAAAAGCAAGTCATTGGCAATCTGCTCATAAAGATCGGTAAAAGGCTCACTGACAGCACTCAGATTGCGGCGGTTACGATTGCGAAAATCAGTGGACTCCGGGAAGTCAGTGGCCAAGGTACGGTCGGTGTAGGTCTTGTTCAGCCATTGTCGTCCGGAGCTATCAGTTGCTGTCACTGCCAATTGAAGTTGTGTGCCATCAGACTGCAGAATGCGGCCATCGATCAACAGATCAACCGATGGATCAGCTTGTGGGAGTACACGCACAGCACCCCACTGATTGCTGTCGACCAGTGTGTTTCGCAAGGAAAATGGGAGCAGATGTCTTTCATTATCCCGGACTTCAGCGAACACGTTCTCGCCAATCTGATTGCGTACGCTTGCTTGCTGCTCAGTGCCGAAAATCAATACGCCGATATCCAATAACTTCCAATCTTCCGGAGTCTCATCGCTACTGTTAAGTGCTACTTCGCCGACTGACGGTATTTCTACTTCGACATCGTAATTGACTGGCGCAGCGCAATTGGTGAGTGCCAGCAGAGTGGCTGGCAAGATAAAATGACAAAGATGACAAAGCCAAAGGCGCTGTGTCTTGAGGACGGTCATGGCAGCTCTGTTCCCCGCGAGCAAACACGGCCACGGCTCAAGGTGAGCACGCAGTTGAATTCTTCTTCCGGGGCTTCGTAGTGATTAAATGCCTGAATCAGATTAAAGGGCGCCGAGCCGTTGCTACTGACGCTGGTCACCATACGCAGCTGAGTGTGATCGGCCGCAACACTAAATCGATGGGTGATCTGAAGGTTGTCAGGCAAGGTAATGCGAAATACCAGTTGCTGCTGATCCCAGCCGCAAACCTCTGAACCATGGGGACTGCTAAAAGTCGCGATGGGTCCACTATCTATGCTGCAGATCAATGGTGCTTCACCGCGTCGTTCAATGCGGATCTCTTCGCGATTCTGAGTAATCGTCATGATGGTTTGGCGGCTGATGTATTCAGCCAGACGGGCGAGATCAAAGATGCTCTCCCCTGAGCGACCGGAATTGACATTGATATTACCCAGTGAGACTGCTGGCCCGCCACCGCCGTTCAGGCCGGCTTGCTGCCGGGTAGCCTGTTCCTGCCGGATGCGCAGCATACGATTGAGTTCGTCTTCCCATTTATCGCTGCGCCCGAAATCTTTTTCCCATGATCCGGAAAAATCCAGACGCATCGGGCGCTGCAAATCCAGCGTAGGCAGGTCATCCTGCGCAAATACGGGACTGGCCAGCCCCAACAAGAGCCACATCAGCAGCAAGTGCAGTGCTCGTGAGCGGGTCGTATATCGCTTATTGTCTGACTGATCAGCGGTCATGGTTTGCGGTAACAGGGTGACTGGCAGCATGAGTATTCACATTATTGTACGGCTTGACCGGGATTATCCGTTGCCAGACATGATGATTTAACCAATTTTCGCGTTCACTTCGTTGAAAAAGCCGACTCCCCGCAGGAGCGCGAATGGACTTTGGCCGACAGGCCTCTTATGCTCTTTGCATCTGACTCTCGCAGAAGGAGGCATACCATGTCCAGCTTCATCAAACTCGCTCGCCTGTTAACTCCCCTGGCCGTTCTGACTGGCGTATTTTGGGCGCCATCCGCTTTGCCGCAGAATGACTACAGTAATGTTGAAATTGTCGCGCATCCAGTGGCCGGTAATGTCTATTATCTGGAGGGTGCGGGCGGCAACATTGGCGTCACGATTGGTGAAGATGGCATTGTCATGATTGACGATCAATTCGCACCGCTGACTGATCGCATCGTCGCTGCTATTCGGGAATTGAGCGATCAGGAGATTCGCTTCCTCATCAATACTCACGTGCACGGTGACCATACTGGTGGTAACGAAAATATGGGGCGCATGGGTGTGTTGATTCTGGCGCGGGACGAGGTGCGCGTAAGACTGGAATCGCAAACTTCAGGGCTGGCGCTACCGGTACTGACTTACAGTGATGCCATCACGATTCATTTGAATGGTGAAGAAGTGTATGCCTTCCCTGTGCCTCCGGGTCACACTGACGGCGACACCTTTATCCACTTTCGCGATTCAGACGTTATCCATACCGGTGACGTATTTCGTACAACGGCCTTTCCGGTAATCGATACCAATAATGGCGGCACGCTGGATGGCACTCTCCAGGCGCTGGGCATTTTAATTGGCACAGCAGGTCCTGACACTGCCATTCTCCCGGGTCATGGGGAAGTATCCACGCGTCTGGATGTAATGGCTTTTCGCGACATGGTGCTTGATGTCAAAGAGCGAGTAGAGCCAATGGTTGCCGACGGACTGTCATACGACGAAGTGGCCGCTGCCAATCCTGCGGCGCCGTACAATGCTCGTTATGGTGATCCCGATCGTTTCTTGCGAGCTGTTTATACCGAGTTGGGTGGTGCGCTTTAAAATGTTGAAAAATTCGCCACGAGTCACATCCGCTTTATGCTGTTTACTGTTGCCACTAACGGCGTTAGCCGCAGATGCTCCTGATCCGCAGATGTTGGTAACCCAATTTTGGCAGGCAGGCGACGCAGATGAGCGTAATGCAATAGCCGCGCAGCTCAGTGAGAATGCCGCCAATGTTGCTACCCTGTATGACTGGATGAAAGACGGGCCGCAATACAGTGACGATGTGCCAACGGGCATTGTCGAGTCGGTCTATGAAGCGCCAGACGGAACTACCTACCCTTACGTCTTTGTCATTCCTGAAGACTATGATCCCGAAACGCGGTATCCGGTAGAATTCGCGCTGCATGGCGGTGTAGGTCGGCCCAAGCCCGAGCCAGGCGATGAGCTATGGCGCGGTGGCTATGACAATCTGGTCCGATCCGATCGCATTACTGTGCTGCCATCGGCGTGGCGAGAAGCTTACTGGTGGCATGACTCGCAGGCCGATACACTGCCCGCCTTGCTCGATTTATTGAAAGCGAGCTACAACATCAACGAGAACCGCGTTGTTCTCACGGGTGTTTCCGATGGTGGCACAGGCGCCTATTTTTTCGCCTTCAAGCAGCCGACAGAATGGGCGGCTTTTTTGCCTTATATTGGCCATCCTGGTGTGCTGCGTAGTGAGCAGAGTGGCGGCGGTTATCGTCTGTATTTTGAGAATCTCATGGGTAAGCCACTGTACATAGTCAATGGTGAGAACGATCGCTTGTACCCAGCGTCTTCTCTGGCCTCATTCATGCAGATTCTTGAAGAGCAGGAAGTAGAGCATATCTTTCGTGTTATTGAAGGCGGCGGCCATAACACTCAATGGATGCCGCAAGAGCGACCAGCGATAGAGGAATTTGTCGCAGAGCACCCCCGTGATCCAATGCCAGACAGCTTGCAATGGGTAGCCGATCGAACGGATCGCTATCAGCGTAATCACTGGATCGAAATTGATGAACTGGCGGTTGCAGGTCGCCCTGCGTTGCTGCAGGTAACGCGGAATGACAATGTCTTTTCAGTCACGGCGCGCGGAGTGACGGAATTTACATTGCTACTGAACCCTGAGGAAGTGGATCTGTCAGAGCCATTGCTGGTCAATGTAAACGGCAGAATCGCGCATACGGGCATGGTGCGTCAGGACAAAGCAGTATTGCTTGAGCGAGCAGCTCTCGATCTGGACCGTGAACAACTCTTTACAGCGGCGCTCACCATTCAGGTCAATAGCGACCAGGTTGAATGATGCAGGGCGGTATGTGCCGCCCTGGCTTATTGCAATTGTGCCTGGCGCGCTTGTAATTGCCTCAGGATATTGGCCAATTCCGCGATGTTCGGGTTGGCCGCAGCTGCCTCCTGCATTTTTTCTGAGAGCTCTCGCAGTTGTGGTGCGTTCTTTGCGCGGATGTTTTCTTCGCTGAGCAGTACGTCAGCACCAAGGAAACTATCGTTGACATTACTGGCGCGTGATTTTTGCAAAAAAACCGGCTCACAAATTCGGCGCGGTATGTTCGAGCCAGTTGGAGTCTCTTTCCGGCAACGTACATCAAAATCATCATCGTCATTGTATTCATTGAAAGCGCTATAAAGCTCTTCTTCCACTTCTTCGATGAACTGTCTGACTTCTGCCAATCTCAGGTCGGCAATGACTATGACTTCACCTTCGTCCTCGGCGCTGTCGGACGACTGTTGCTGTGCTAGCAGTGGCATACACAGCAACGCTGTCAGGCTAAGCAGGATTGATTGTTTTAATTTCATTGTTCGTCTCTGGGTAGTTGGGCATTGATCCGACGGCTTTCGGGTTTGAGCCGGTCATCCGTAGTCTTTCCTAGTGTACTTTATTCTCCCACAAGCTCCGAGGGTTGTTGAACGCTAAAATCGGCAAATTGTCGCTAGTGACAGTGTGTAGCACTGTATCCAAAGGTATTGCATTGGAGGCTGATTGTGTAATGATTGAGTGAATAACAATAATTCACAGGATCCGCTGGATTCTTGCATTGAGGTTGCCCGTCATGCGTTATCCCCTACGAGCTTCGTTGCTCGCCCTTACTGTCGCTACCACGTCACTCGGCGCATCGCTGAGTTGGTCGCAAAATGCCCGCGGCCCGATTGGTGAAAGCCCTTACGATGTGATTCCCTTGTGGGCAGACGTCTTTCAGGAAGACGGCTTCGCATTTGGTGGGAACTCGGGTATCTGGGCTGAATCGGCAGATCGCATCATTATTGCCCAGCGCGGCGAAACTATTCTGCCACACCCGGTTCCAGATGACTTTCTCGGCTTCGCCGGTGATTTGGGTATCAACGTGTTAACCGATACCAATCGTCGTACATGGCAGAATTGCTTGTACACGGTTAATGGAGAAGGTGAAGTTATCGAAATCTGGGATCACCTCGACTATCTCTGCGAAGGCTCGGAAGGTCCCGGCCCGCACCGTATTCGTATTAGTCCATACGATCCGGAGAGCAGAATCTGGCTCGTAAATGAGACTTTTCACCAAATCTATGTAATTGCCAATGACGGCAGTGAAGTGCTGGCAACTTACGGTGAAAAGAATGTTCCGGGTAATGATGAGACTCATTTTGGTCGTCCGCAGGACGTAGCGTTTTTACCTGATGGCCGGATTCTTGTTGCTGACGGTCTCGATAATCACCGCGTAATCATCTACGACGAAGACATGAATTACCTGGGCGAGTTTGGTGGCTTCGGTGATGGCCCCGGCCAATTCAATACCATTCATTCCATTGGTATTGGGCCCGAGGGTCGCGTACTGGTCACTGACCGTTCCGGTGGCGAAGTGAATCTGTTTCGTACAACCGATGATCCGGCAGTGATCGAGTTTGAGCGCTCGATTGGTGCGCCGCTGGGTTTGCCACTGGATATCCTTGTCAATGACGATGGTTTCTGGATTACCGACTTGCGGCCGCTGCGCTTTGTGAAATTCGATTTCGAAGGTGAGATTCAATACACATGGCTGGTTCCCCCGGAACTACCCGACGGTTATCTGGAAGTGCATACCTTCTCTGTCGGCCCTGATGGCAGCCTGTATGGCGGCGACAACCAGTATGGCCGGACGCAGAAATTCGTTCCCAAGCCCGGTGCTGATCCTGATCTGTTAATCGATCCACCCTGGGTCGCTAACTAAAGTATTTCGATGCCTTTTTGGCAACGGCAGTCAACCGGATCATTTGAGTTGACTGCTTACTGACTCTAATTCCTGCGCCGATTCAGGCGCAGGAACACTTCAAAATGGCGATTGATTTACTGGCTATTGAAGAGCCAGTCGTCGCTATTGCTACCACAAAGACAATGTCGAACAACGTCTGGAAAAAGGGTTTTGCCTGGACACATTTGGATTGGATGGCGGCGTGTCACAGCGCATTACTACAGACTTGCCCCGCAGCCACTCTGCAACTGGCAGAGTCTGATTCAGCACTCCGGTTAGCGATGTGATTCAAGGATTTCTGGCAGGTCAGCAATCGAGTCGATGATTGCATCAGGGATTACGTCAGAGGCTTTGACTATGTCCTCCCGATACTTACCTGTCTTTACCAATACGCCGGCAAGACCGCTGGCATGACCGCCACCGATATCATTTTCAATATCATCACCAATGACCAGCACTTCCTCTGCACTCAAATCGAGTGATTCCACTGCCAATTTAAAGAACGTCTGGCTGGGTTTGCCGATGACTTTGGCTTGTTTGCCTGAGACAAACTCGAGCCCGACGACAAAGGCACCGATGTCCATCTGCAAGCCCTGCTCGGTTTGCCAGTACTTGTTCATGTGCATGGCGAGAAGTTCAGCTCCTTCCATGAGTTCGCGAAAAACACGATTGAGCAGTTTATAGTTCCAGGCCGCACCAATGTCACCGACGATGACAAAGTCGGGGTTCTGAGTGTCCTGCACAAACTCGTCAAAATCACTTTGGGCCGAATCACGAATCAGCAGATGCACGCTGGGGTTGTCTTGCTGACGCAGGAAATCGCGTGATGCACTAACAGCACTGAAAATGTCATCAGGCATGATCTCCAGACCCATGCGCTGTAACTTGTCAGCGATATCGCCGACTGTACGAGTAGAAGTATTGGTGATGAAACGAAAGGGGATATGATTGTCGCGGCAATAGTCGAGTGTTGCGTGCGTGCCGGGGACGATTTTGTCGCCGACATAGAGCACGCCATCAAGGTCAAACAAGACACCTTTTATTTTCCGTCTCATACTGCCACCTTGGTTGATCGCATTGGACAGGAATCAACATTGTAACATCAACGATTGCCGAGTTAAGCGCAACCGGATTGGCCTGCCGTACTGACCTACTGAATAGTAAACGGAATTCCGGAAACGCTATAAACAAAGATATCTGCGCCAATACCATAGGCGAAGAACACCGTAAGTGATGCTGCATTCACGCCAATGCTGGCGGGGACGAAATTGCTGAATGCGATCAACTGTTCTTCTGCAGCCAGCGCGCGTGGCGAAATCGCTCCACCGAGTGTCTCGAAGGCGCCGTCCCAGGCAATATAACCACCGGCCGCATCGCGATAGAACAATCCGGCACCATCAACAGCGATAACGGTGTATGTGGTGCCGACCTGACCGCGGTGCTCACTGGGTATTTGCAGTGTGGCGCGGACATCGATTGTGTCTTGTGCGCTGAACGAACTGACAGCAGTGCCAGTGTCACCGTTGCGGGTAGCAGCTCCGAACATCAGCAAGCCGCTACTACTGCCATCCAATGTTGCAACATTCAGCAATCGAGATGTGCGTTTAGTGGCGACCTGAAAGCGAGTTTGGTTCAACGAATAAACAGCATCGGCGCCTTGCTCGGTGTCGTTACGGTCAACACCACAAGGTAGCCCGGAACAGTCGGTGCTGTCCGGGTTGGAAAACAGTGGTACTGCTTGTGCACCAGGAAAGCGTGAGATATAAGCCATTATCGTTGTGAACTGGCCATCAACACCGTGGCCATGCGACCAAGGATAAGTGCCAGTTGAACCTGACTCTCTACGAGAGTGCACCAGACCAAAATTATGGCCTAGCTCATGTGCCAAAGTATCATCATCGCAGCCTGAACCGCCGCTGGCCGGAAAGCCGTCGAGATAAAGTGCCGTGTACAGTTCTGAATTGGTCAACGATGGGTGGAATAGTTCACCGCTAAAGCCGGTGCCAGGCGTACTGGCTAGGCCACAAGCATTGTCATTGCCTAACAAGCCGTCGATTAGCACGACGATATCAGCACCCTTGCTGTCACGTAGTGCCGCCAGGTCACTGAAGGCACCTTGACTGCCAGATAGATCATTCAGGGCGTTATTGAGAGAGCTGACCGTATAGCTGGTTAACCCATAGTGCACGGGGCGGAATCGTATCCCGGCGCCGCTATTGAGATAGTAGCTATTAGTCGTTTCAACGAGTTGATTGATACGCGTCTCTGGAGACACTGAACCAATGTCGTTCAGAAAGTCTTGAGTGTAGAGGAACAGCAGGTCGACGTCGGCGAAAGTGTCAACGGGCAGTACGCTTGCTGCGCTGGCAGGGTCGGTGCCCAACAAGCTTTCGTTAAAATCTGTAAAGCCGTCGCTATCGGAATCCGTCAGTGTATCTTTGACGACGAACAGAAAAGCATCATTGCGTACGGTGCTGCCTGATATGTCGCCGACGAAGACACCGCTGGCAACCTGGTTATAGGATTCTTCGGTCAGTCGTACTGCGTAATGTAACGTGGTCGATGCGCCTGGAGCCAGATTGGATATGCTGCACTGAATGCTACTCTGCTGGCCGACAGCGCCAAGCGAACAACCACTGTTGCTCGACAGGAATTGCGTCCGGTCTGCAACAAATAAAATGTTCACCGGTTCATTGCTCAGTGTGCTGGACAGGTTGTTGGTGATCTCAACGCTGACATCGACACGGTCGCCAATAGTGGCAACCTCGCTTGGAAAAGATTGGCTAATCGAGACATCACTGCCGGACAGGGCAGACTGGTCAGGTGCTTTGCTTACGGATTTGAAGACACCACCGCTGTCTGCCGGAATGCGTTCCCGGTCAGGTGATAATGAATACACCCAGCCGACATAGCGCTGGCCATCCTCAGACAGCTTGGTCAGTACTGAGTATCTGGCTCGGGTAGTGAAGAACGACGCCAGCAATTGTTGTCCACCTATTGTGAGGGACAAACCACCAGTGGTATCGCCAGACGTTATCTGACCTTGCCAGCCGGTATCGCCATTGATCAGTGTGCTGCGCTTGACCAGCTGATAATCCAGTCGGGCAAATGCCTCGCCCTCCATCACCAATGCATCACCAGTTGCAAACTCGGCGACCGTTGCTGCCGGTATGGTAATGGCTTGTTGCCAACCAACTTGCCCGGGCAGGGTCAAGTCAGCCGGCAATACATCGCTGTCTGAGAAAAGTACATGTTCAGCCGCGAGCAAGGGCCCGCTGCTAAGTAGTCCGAGAGCAATCAGGCAAAGGCGGCGACTAAACATACTATTCCCCTATTGGTAGATGGCAGCCCGGGATGCGGCGTGGACGCGAAGCGAATAGAGAATATCGTCATTCTGAATCATGCCGATAAAAACAATATCCTCTACCGGGTCAATCCAGAACCAGGAGCCCGCTATACCCCACCACCAGTGCGTGCCTGCAGAGGCGCCCTGATAAGCAGCCGAGTTTTCGACGATAGCAAAGTCCAGACCGAATACATTACCCGGATACAAATTGGCAGTGATGTTCGGTACTGCCTCTGGCAATTGATTGCTGCGCATCAACTCGACAGCCTCAGAGGAAAGAAGCTGTTCACCGTCGTGCTGGCCGTCATCGAGAATCATCTGGGCGAACTTCATGTAGTCAGCCGCTGTTGAAGTCAGTCCGCCACCGCCAGACAGAAATTTGGGCCGGCTTAAAAATGCGCCAGTGTCCGTGCGGCGCAATTCACCGTCGGTCGGGTAGTATTGGCCGGCCAGGCGATCGGCGTTTTGAGGCTGCACATAAAATCCGGTATCGCTCATGCCTAAAGGATCGAACAAGCGGGTTTGCAAGAATTCATCGAAGGCCATGCCGGACAGGCGCTCCACCAGGTAGCCCTGCACATCAACCGAGATGCTGTAAACCCACTGTGTACCGGGCTGGTAGGCCAGCGGAATATCGGCCAGCGCGGGAATGGATTCAGCCAGTGTGTAATTGGGCAGATCCATGATGCCGGCTTCACCATAGGCATTGGCAATTGGGCCATTGGACAGTGGTGGCGTGTACATGAGGCCACCGGTATGGCTCATCAGCTCGCGTATTGTCATTGGATGGTCGGCGGGTGTGGTCTCCCAGCTGCCATCATCGTTTTGGGATACGAATACTTCCATGCCGGCCAATTCAGGCAGATGTTGTTCGACCGGGTCGTCGAGAGTGAATTTGCCTTCATCAAACAGCATCATGAGAGCCGCACCGGTGACCGGCTTGGTCATGGAGAAGATGCGGAAGATGGTGTCCATCGACATCGGTGTTTCGTCTTCGACAACCTGATAGCCCAGCGCTTCTTCCATGAGGATTTCGCCATCCTGGGCGACCATCAGGACGGCGCCAGACAGGCGTTTTTCATCAATGCGGCTTTGCAAATCGGCTTTGACTGCCTCGAGTTGGGCAGGTTCGATATCGGCGAGGAGTAAACTGCCAGACAGTGACAGTGTGGCAGCCAACAGGCCGGTAGTTAGAGTTCGAGCGATAGATCTGGATTGCATGGTTCCCCCTGAGCATTTCATTTTGATCCATTCAAACAGGGGCTATTAGAGCACCATTAGCGATGGCGGAAAAGTCACCCGAATAAGTTGCTCACACTGGAATTTTCAGGGCCGGAGTTACCCAGAAGTTATTGCGATTGATGTCAGAGGGCTTAACGAGAAAGGTTTAACGAAAGGGGCTTAACGAAATGGGCTTAACGAAATGGGCTTAACGAGAGGCACTTAACAAAAGGTACTTAACAAGAGAGGCTTAACAGGAAAGGCTTAACAAGAAAGGCTCCAGCAAGAGGGTCTCAACGAGATGAGCCAGCCGGCTGGCTCTCAGCCGGCTTTCTGAAAGTCGCGATCTTCGGCATCGAGAAAGGGGCCATCGACACACAGACGGCGACCGTCCGGGGCATCGCAGGCACCACAGATGCCGACACCGCACTTGGTCCAGTAATCGATGGAATTGAATATTTGCTCAGGCTGGCAGTATTTTCTTTCCACTGCTTCAGCTGCGCGAACCATCGGACCCGGGCCGCAGTTATAGAATACCAATGCGCTCAATTCATCAGGGCTCATTGCCGCCAGTCGTTGCTCGAGAAGTTCAGTCACCACACCGTGATAACCGCGGCTACCGTCGTCGGTAGCAATATGCAGCTGGCTTATCGCAGCACACTCATCCATGAAATAGAGACGGGATTCATTACGTGCACCCATGAAGATTTCGGCATTGCCGTAATCACGGGCAATCTGGAACACGGCGGCCAGACCAGTACCACCGGCGACGGCCATGATGTGCGCCTCCTTCGGTGGTGCAACCGGATTGCCATGGGGGCCGCGCACATAGGCTTCGATGCCCGGCTCGAGCGTCATACAATCGTTGGTAAATTGGCCAAGGTTGATTACCACCAGAGAAAACGGATCGTCAGTGAGCGCCGAGAAGGGCTTTTCGCCCAGACCGGGTATCCACAGGAAAATAAACTGACCCGCCTTGACCGGAACTTTTTCCTTAAAGCGCAAGATCACAATGTCGTCGGTAACGCGTTCGCTGGATTCCAGCGTCACCGGCTTGAAGCTCATATCGACGTCGTAGCGCACTAACGGTTCTGTGTGCTCGGTGCCTTGTTCCAGATCATTCGTCAGTACACGAAAGTAATTGCCGATCTCGGCAGTGGTCAGGCCGATCAAAGCTGAGCCTATGCCAATGACAGTAGCCCCGGCCTGCTGGAACGTGCGCACATTCTCTGCGCTGCTAATGCCGCCACAGGCGATGATCGGGCAATCCACTGCAGCGTGAATTTCTTCGACACATTCCAGCGCACGCGCCAGAATGCCTTTGCCGGACAGGCCACCTTTTTCATTGCTGAGAATGGGATGACCGTTCGCAGTAAAACACTCGGGGCCCATGGTGTTGATGGCGCAGATGGCATCGGCGCCTCCAGCCACAGCAGCCTTGGCGATATCACCAATTTCCGGAACGTTGGGGGTGAGCTTGGCAACGACCGGAATATCCACTGCGGCTTTCACAGCGGCAACGATTTCCCGCACCAGCTCGGGATCCTGACCCATTGCCATGCCATAGCCTTTGGCATGAGGGCAGGACAGGTTGAGCTCCAGACCGTCACCATGTGGTGCCAACTTGCGCGCCACGTCGACATATTCCTGAACACTGCCACCGAAGATTGAAATCAACAGGAAGCGATCAGCGGGAATTGTGAGCCCGCTTAATAATTCAGCGGAGCGGTCCGCACCTGGATTGGTTAAGCCGACGGCATTGGTAAAACTGCCGGGCTCGTATTGTGTGAGAATCGGTTCGCGGTAACCCAGCCGTGGTTCAGGACCAATACTCTTGGTGGTCAACACGCCTACTTCGGGCATGGTGTCGAACACACGCTGAATGATATTGGCAGAGCAGGTCACGATCCCGGAGGGAATGGTGAACGGTCCAGAGAGGGTCTTGCCCAGAAATTCAGTTTTCAAAGGGTGGGGAAACTCGCGCGTAATAGTGACTTCAATGCGGGTCATTATAGCGCTTTGTCGGCTTGGCTTCTAATGTCGAGATTGCTTTGCTGGCTTGATTAAAGTGCTTAATTGATCGACGGTTAGCCTTTTCAGGAGTGGCTCTCCGTTTTGGCTGAATCAGCTACCGTGTGAGCGCACTGAATCAGGGGGTCGTGATAGCCCGGCTGCTTGCACCCGTCCCGGGTACCCTTCTTCTGTCGGAAGCCCTGAAACGCGGTCTTCCTCGATCAGTCGGTGCGGCGCTTTGACGCCGGTCCATCACAACCCCCTGATCCAGCGCTCGCAGTTCCTATTGGATATTCTGCATCCCGAACCGCAACATCCAAATCCCCATATTACCAAATTGCAGGCCATAAGCAGAATCCATAATCGACGACTCTGGCTGTAAGCCCGCTCTCGATCAGATTTGAAGGGAGTAATCTTGCTGACTACGCGGGTGTCTGATGGTGCCGCAATAAATGTGGTCAGTTTTAAAAATACAGTAATTTACTGATCCTCTACAGCTAAATGCTCTAAAAAGGGTGGAGATCATTGAGATATTGCTATTAGTAGGAAAGCGAAACGGTGCTCTACGAGGAAGTCTTGAAAAGTTCACGAATTGGAGATAGTTCTAAATAGTTGGTAAATGAGATTTTGCTACCGGTCATAGTTAATTATTGGTTGGGATTCTGAAAGGAGCATTGTTTCTGTTATTGATATTGGGGATATATAAATTACGATCAATACGAAATGTCAATTTATATCTAGAATCTCCCGTTTTCTGGACAGTCAGTGTTCCAATTAGAGATATGGCTTCATCCGCAGGATTTACCCACTCCCCTACTGTCGTAGAGCCCAATGTGTTCTCCTTTCGTACATTCCAGCCTTGTGAATTAATTTGGTCTGCAATGTGCTTGTAAGTTTCCGCGAGTGTCCAATCTGTTGCGAGTACGGTTGTTGCCTCATGGAAGTCATCTGACCCTGAACTGCGAGTCCCTGATCTATAGGACACTTTTTGATCTACACTTGGTTGCGGTAGTAGCATCCTAGGTTGATATTTTTTTAGTCCGAATCTCTGATGAGCTTCGACAATTGCTAGTTCTTCTTGGCGTTGACTAACGTATTCTGTGCAACTTGACCCAGAGGAATTCCCGGCTACAGAATGCTCGAGCACAATAAGACTACCAGTAATAGAGCCTCGAAAGTTTGCTGAAATATTTCCGAAATTATCGTGACATAAATCAACTGGGTAAACTGGTTTATCCAACGATAAAAAACCAACTGATTCTCGAACGTCACTGCTACTCGGAACAATATGTAAATTACTTTCTGTTAGTCTATCGACCAATGCCTGCCGGGATTCAGCTGGACTCAATTTAGATTCCAGTATCACTCGAGTAACATAAACCAAGTCAGCGCTACCCAATAACTCGAATTGTTGAGGAAAATCAATTTCTGGGAAACTGTCAGCGATGTCTGAATAAAACGTCGGCTGCCCAAAGTCAGGACCACTTAATAGTCCTTGCGCAAACTCCAAGGGCACGCTTTCCTTAAATTCAGAATCTGCTGATATCGACACGGTGGGAACAATGGCAAAAATCGCTGCTAAGGCCTGTAATGAACCTTTCATTATATTCCTCCTAGAAATAGCGATTATCGAATCTGAAATATACTAAGTTTATCTAATTCTTGCACGGGTTAAAGGCATACAGTCCGTGTACGCCTATACCTTCTAGAGCTATGCCACTAGTACTCTAGTAACAAGGGGGGTATGTATTCGTATACGGTCCAACCGCAGCTGCACTTGTGTTACCCGACACATCTTCCTCCCAGGAACCACTCGCGTTAATCTCATCATCCCAAGAACCACCGGCAGGAAATCCCCATTCGAGTCTGAGTTGATTTGTTGTCGGGGCGTCATAGTCGTCGGCTTTGGAATCAGAGTAACTTGACTCGGAGGGGCAATTGGTTGCTGGTGCGGATAATCCCTCAATTTGTACGGCGAGATCCATTTCTACATAAAAAGAGGTTGGGCTATAAGCAAAGCATCCTGATTTTCTGAACGCTCCTGATGGTAAAGGCTGGACCGCGCTTAAAGAATAACAGGCCCAAACGAGGTTGGTTGTAGTTTCACCGCCTTCCTCAGCAGCATACGTTTTTGATGTAATCAAACTAATTGCAACAAGCGCTAAACAAAATTTAGCCAATTTCATGGTAATTTCTCCCAATTTTAGTGGACGAATTCTTAGCTACTGTAATGAACCAAATCTTTCACACATCGCAGTATATCTGGCGACAGATGAGTCGATTTCAGAGGGGGCGTAACTTACTATCTCTCGAGAAACGGTTTTTAAACTCGAAGCTAAATGACCCACATGCTCAGACATATTGTTATAAACAGAAACGCCTAGCGAATTATCAAGTCGGCTTGTAATGCCATCGTAATATTGAATGACGAGAGAGTTGAGTTGCGACTCCGCTTGAGCCATCTCTTGAACGGCATTTAACTTAGTGGAGGTTGATAACTGATCGTTAAAATTCTCACAGTTTTCGATATTTGTTTCCACAAGTAGATTCTCATATTCTTTTACCGATGCGGTTGCAAAGTCTATAAAGCCCCTAGCTTCTGCTTCGCTTAGGCCCAACTCGCCCATAGCTAGCCGTAATGCATTCTGATAGCCGAGTCTAGAAACATTGTCTTCCACAAATTTAAAGTATATCTGTACTGCCATAGCGTGAGCTTCAGCAGGAGCTAGTGCCACAGGAGTCAGATTCTCCGGAAAGAAACTATAATTCCCGCTTGATCGCACCATTCTATCGCTCGATTCTTTTGAATCTGCAAGCGTAGCGATGACTTGATGTTCGGGTAGTTCGTATTCTCCCAACAGAAAGCTCGTGTAATCATCGGCAGAAAGCCGAGCAACTGTATCTGTGCCGTCTTGGGCAAGCATGGGCATAGAAGGAAAACAGAGCATTGCTAGTACTAAGGTTATCTTTTTCATACTCACTCCTCATTTCGTCTTGTAAAAGGATGGAAGAGGGTATTAGAAAAGAAATATAGCGTTTTTATGAAACTTAAATTTTTAAACGCGATATAGACAGATCCATTTCATACCCACGATCATGAAGATACATCAAGTTATTCCATTCGTCTGCTAGTAAAATTCTTACACCAGTAACTGATCATTCAAGTAAGTAACTTAAAAACCATATATGCTTTCTTTGGACTCTGATAGTGGTTCTTAATCTTCATAAATAATTGATGACTCGCAATATCATATTGAAATCATTCGTGTATATGATGATTGAAAAATAATTACAGCATTCAGCATGATCAAAAATGACGTCTGTTTTAAGAATAGAGCCAGCCCAAGTTGTTAGCTAATTTAGTGACAAATGTGGCTAAAGAGAATCGAAATTCCGCGATAGAATCATGCGTATAGACGACCAAAGCGTATGGATTAACTCGCAATGGCACGAATTCTTACAATATTCAGACTGAGTTTTGCAGTTGCGTTCTGATTTCTAGCTAGGGGGGCGACATAAAATTCAGTAAAATTTATAGAGACGATTTAATTTAATGCCGGTCTATCCCAACCCCCTGACTCAGCGCTCGCAGTTCCCATTGACCATCGTACATCACAAACCAAAAACCTGACGCTTGGACATTCACCCTGGAAAATCTAATTTCGATTTTTCTCTAAGTTGAATAACGTTTCGGCTACGTAGATGTCTAGTCGCGCTGCGGGTTATCTACACAAGGCACGTCAAAGGCGCACGCCGAGCGCAGCAAAAAGACCGTCTTCTGGGCTTTTTGCGGAGAGAGGGCAGCCTGGAAGGCCGGCGCCAGTGGCTTGTGTAGATAACCCGCAGCGCGACTCGAAGCCACCAATATTGACCTAAGTGACTTCGAGTGCGACGAACAAATTAAAGGGTCATGGCAATGCTAAAGGAGGTCATCTGAATGAAACCTAGAGCAGTTCCTTAAGCTTGGGCTTGGTCACCTTACCCATGGCATTGCGCGGCAGGGCATCGACGATTTTGATTTGCTTGGGAATCTTGTAAGCGGACATCTTGCCGTCACACCAGTTTTTCAGATCATTGTAGTCGAGACTGGCGCCATCCTTCAGCCCGATAACGGCGACGACGGCCTCGCCCCAGGTATCATCTTCAACGCCAATAACGGCAACCTCGGCAATGGCTTCATGAGTCAGCAACACGCCTTCGATCTCCAGTGCAGATAACTTGTAGCCTCCGGACTTGATGATGTCGACTGATGAGCGACCCATGATGCGGAAATAGCCTTCCTCGATAACGGCAACATCTCCAGTGCAGAACCAGCCATCCTTGAAACTTTCAGTTGTGGCTTTTTCGTTATCCCAGTATTCCAGAAAGACGTTGTCGCCCTTGATGCGAATCTCGCCCGGTTTGCCTTCTTCGTTGATGGGTGAATCACTCTCGTCGAACAGCTGGGCTTCAACACCAGGTAGCGGTTGTCCCACATAACCAGCGCGGCGCTCGCCATCATAAGGATTGGAAAGCCCCATGCCGATTTCTGTCATGCCGTAGCGTTCCAGCAGAACCTGATCAGTCAGTTCCTGCCACTGGTTAAACAGTTTGACCGGGCAGGCTGCGGAGCCGGAAATGTTAAGGCGCATTGCAGTAAATCCGGCACAAATCTTTTTTACTTCTTCTTCAGGAATGGTGTCGAAATACTGCAGCAGTTTGACGTAGATCGTCGGTACAGCCATGAAAACATTGTATGTGCCGGCCTGAATCTGCGCGGTAATCTTCGGGATATCGAATTTGGCAAACAGGTGTACTGTAGCACCGGCCCAGAGGCCGCAACTCAGGATGTTGATGATGCCGTGAATATGATGCAACGGCAGAAATAGCGGGATCACATCATCGCTGGTCCAGGACCAGGCGTCGATCAGCGTCGTGATCTGCGCACGGATCGTCTTATGCGTACTAACTACGCCTTTAGGCTTGTTGGTAGTGCCGCTGGTAAACAACATCATGGCGCGACGGTCGACATCGATCTCGGGTAGCTGGCCTGCGGATTCCGCGATTACGTCGTCGACGGATACCAGTTCGATATTCAGCTCAGCGCATAACTCACGTAGCGATTCCTGATATTCACCGTTAGCAACCATGCGGGTCACGCTGGCGCAGGTGAGGTAGTGGTCCAGTTCAGCTACGGCAGAGGCGACATTGAGCGGGACCGCAATGCCTCCGGCGCGCCAGACACCATGCATGACAGTTACGTAATCGAGACTGGCCGGAATAAAAAAAGCTATGCGCTCCTCCTGCAAGTCAGCCTTGTCGCCCAACAAGCCAGTTGCGAAACGATCGATACGCTCGTTTACAGTGTCGTATGTGTAGGTCGTGTCACCTTCAACAAGCGCTATATTGTCATTACCTGCACGAAGATGGGGAAAGGACTCAGTTGTCATGCGTATTTCTCACTTTGCTAATTGGATTTGGCGCCAATTGCGCCAGGTTAATTTAAGAATCTGATTACCTGTTACGCTGGAAACAGTCCGCTTACCAGAAAATACAGAATCGAAGGCCCGAGCAGACAGCCCACGCCAGTGTAAAAGGTTGCTGTCATCGCGCCATAAGGCACCAGCTTCGGATCGGTTGCCGCCAGTCCCGCAGCGACACCGCTCGTCGTGCCCATCAGGCCGCCAAATACCATTGCCGATTGCGGATTATCCAGACCGATATAGCGGGCGACCAATGGTGTGCCGATCATGACCAGAATGGACTTCACCAGACCGGCCGCCACACTCAAGGTGATGACTTCGTTGCTGGCGCCAATGGCTTCGCCGGTTACTGGCCCAACAATGTAGGTGACTGCGCCCGCGCCAATGGTGGTGATCTCGGCGGGGTCGGTATAGCCAAACATCACCGCAATAGCAGCACCTACCACGAATGAGACAATGACTCCGGCGAAGATTGAGATACCACCGGCCAATCCGGCCTTTCTAAGCTCGCTGAATTGCACACCAAAGGCAGTGGCGACAATCGCGAAATCTCGCAACATGCCACCCCCCATCAGGCCAATACCACTCAACAGAGCCACATCGGCCACCCCGCGAGTGCCACCAGTGGCAACGCCGCCGAAGTAGGCGGCAAGCAGACCCAGAGCGATGGCAATCGCCGAACCATGGATACGGCCCTGCGTGAGCTTGTCGGCGAAGAAGTAGGAAATCCAGATGGTCACACCGACTACCGCGAAGGCAACGACCAGATTGTTACGAACAAAGACGGTTTCTAATAATTCCATTACACCGCTCCCTGATCGTTGATCCTGGGCGGGGCATCATTCTTGCCGATCTTGCTGATCACCGGCACCAGCGCGAAGCTGACTACCACCGCGGCTACGCCAGCCAGCAGTGCCAGAAGACCGCCATCGACAGCAGCAGCCACATTTTGACGGGCTGCCATGGCCACCACGATAGGAATGTACATGGCACTCCAGAATTGAATGCCGGCGCCTGAAGTGCCTTCAGTCAACGCTTTGAATTTGTCGGAATTACTGGTGAAAACCAGAAACAGCATGGCAATGCCGACGCCGCCGACATTGGCTTCAACGCCGAGTGCGACGCCAAGGGCTTCACCGATTAGCATGCCAAGAATCAAGCAGGCAGAAAGTAGTGCGACACCATACACAATCATTGTTTTTATTCCTTTTTGACGATCCGCGTAGCGGTTCAGTGTTGGCTTGTGAAGGGGCGATGATATGACGCCCTACTGCCCAGTGCAATTTGCTGTAAGTTCAGTGGTTTAGGGGTAATAGACCGTGTTTTCTGCTCAGCTCCCGGCAGTGGGTTTGACAGCCCCAAGTGTTTATAGCTTAATTGGCTTCCGGTCGTTTTGGCGGACGAATGCCGGCCTGTCAGGCAATCCCGGTCTGACACACACTATCACCTATTTATAACAACAGGTTTCTCAATGACTAAGATGTATTCGTCAATACTGGCGCTGGGGACAATGCTCCTGGCAACAGTCGTAAATGCCCAGGACGTCACTACCGAAGTGCTGGAAAATGCCCAGGAACTCAGTGATCGTTGGGTCCACTATGGCAAAAACTATGGTGCCTGGCGCTACATGCCGGACGACCAGATCAATAAAGAGACGGTTGCCGATCTGAGCCCCGTCTGGATCAAACAAACAGGTGTCACAGGGGGCGCCTTCGAAGTAACGGCCATGGTGAATGATGGTCGCATGTATCTGACTACAGCCAACAGCCACCTGATCGTTGTCGATCCTATGACTGGCGACACGCTGTGGCGCTATGACCACGATTTTGAAAACGTTGACTTGTGCTGTGGCCCCCACAACCGTGGCGTGGCTTTATACGAAGACAAGGTTTTTTGGGGCACACTCGACGCCCATCTTATCGCCTTTGATGCCGAGACTGGCATTCAGCTTTGGGACGCCGAAGTCGGCGACCATCGCGAGTCGCTCTCTATCACTGGTGCACCTCTGATCGTCAAGGACATGGTCCTGATCGGTGTGGGCGGTGGTGAGTTTGGTATCCGTGGCTACATCGATGCTTATGATGTGAACACTGGCGAATTGCGCTGGCGCTTTTACACCACAGCAGGTCCGGACGATCCAAATAATGACACCTGGGAAGGCGATTCCTGGGAAACCGGTGGCGGCCCAACCTGGGTGACCGGTACTTATGATCCGGAAATGGATCTGATTTTCTGGGGCACAGGTAACCCCTGGCCGGATATCAATAACGCCGTACGTCGTGGCGACAATCTGTACACCAACTCAGTTGTTGCACTGCACGCCGATACTGGAGAGTTGGAGTGGTACCACCAGACATCACCCCGTGATGAATTCGATCACGACTCCACGTCTGAGCCGATGGTCATCGATGAGATGTATGCGGGCCAGATGCGCAAGATGATTGTTCATGTTTCCCGAAATGGTCACGTGTACGCACTGGACAGAGAAACAGGTGCGTTCCTGTTTGCAGATGAATACACCCGAGTGAACTGGGCCGAACGCGACGAGCGTGGCAAGCCGGTATTACGTGAAGAGTTCTATGAACCAGCGGACAAAGTGGTATTCCCCGGATTGTACGGCGGCAAGAACTGGCCACCGGCTTCCTACAGCCCGGACACCAACATGCTCTACATTCCTGTGACTGAATGGGGTACGACCTTTATTCGCCGCGAGGGAGAAGGGCGACCTGGCACTATGGATCTGGGTGGTATTCCACGCTTTGAGCCATCAGGTACTGGTTATGTAGTTGCTTATGATATTCGGGACCGTCAAATCAAGTGGCAAGTGGAAAGCCCTGGCAGCTTTAACTGGGCAGGCACTTTGGCAACTGGTGGCGGACTGGTTTTCTCCGGTGCAGCTGATGGTTATCTGCGTGCTTATGATGATGAAACTGGCGAAGTCCTTTGGCAATTCCAGACCGGCAGCGGTGTTTACGCGCCACCGACCAGTTTTGTGATTGATGGCGTGCAATACATTGGTATTGCCTCCGGTACGCGCAATCCGGTTTCACGCGATGGCGTAGGTGCTGGTATCTCGCCAGGAAACTACATCCTGTTCAGTTTGTAGTCATAGTCAGCCCACTAGGCTGATGCTAATGAAATCAATATTCGGGGGTGCCTGGCATCCCCGAATAAGGTAGTCAATTATGAAGTTAAAAAATTGTTGTGCTGCGCTGGCACTGGCGCTGACATCAGTGGTGGTAAATGCCGGTGTCGGTGAGGGTCAGGAGCTCTATGAAGCTTATTGTATTGTCTGTCATGGCGGCATTGGTGAAGGGCAAGCCATGGGCAAGTCGCTGGTGGACACTCAGGCTAACCGCATGTCAGATGAAGATTTGCTGGCAGTCATTACCGATGGCCGTGCTGGAACCGGCATGGCCGCCTGGGGTAATTCCTTCAGTGACGAAGAGATTTTCGATATCGCCACGTATGTACGCGTATTGCAGGGCAAGCCTGGTCTGTCATTGGGCAATGAAGAATCTGGTCCTTCCGATGACCCAATGGTTATCGCTGGTGAGACATTGTTTAACAACAAGGCAGGCTGTGTTACCTGCCACACTTACAATGAGCAGGGTGGTTCGGTCGGCCCGGCGCTGGATGGTTTATCAGCACGCTTGGAAGACAGCGCTATCGAACGCGCATTGCTAAATCCTTCTGCTGATATTGTCGAAGGATATGGCGCCAAGATTGTTGAGCAGAATGATGGCACTATCGTGAGTGGCCGTTACCGGAATGACTCTGAACTGGCTGTACAGATTCAGAGTAGCGATGGCCGGCGTTGGGTGACTTACTTTAAAGATCGGGTAGCTTCTATCTCCGATGCCGACGAGTCACTGATGCCGGATACGTATGCGACTCTGAGTGCCAGTGAGCAAGAACAGCTCATGGCATTCTTGAAGTCTCTTTAAGGGCTTTGTCATTAGGGCCAAATTGCAGCAATAGAATCACAATAACTTGCCTCCAACCAAAGCAGAGTGGAGTGCCGGACAAGGAGTATAAGACATGCGATTGCTACAAACTTTGATGGTATTGCTATTCACTGGCAGCGTGGCATCGGTCACCGCTGATACTCCCTTTTCTGCTGATCAGGCTTTTGGTGCGCCGATGCCAGCCGAAGTCCCTGCGCTGACCCTCTCAGAGGCGATTACGCAGCTGGATAGCGGCGTTGACTCGATGGTGAAAGTTCAGGGTCAGGTGACGGAAGTGTGTCAGGCCAAGGGCTGCTGGATGATTCTGGTCGATGGCGATCAGTATGCGCGGATCACATTTGAGGATTACGGTTTTTTTGTCCCCATTGAAACCAGTATGCAGCGTGGTGTCGTATACGGGGTATTGAGCGAGCACGTTCTCAGTGGCCAGGAAGCCGAACACTATGCGCAGGACGCTGGTGCCCAATCAACCCTTGAGTTGGAAGGGCAAGTTCGGGAATACTCTCTGGTAGCGCGTGCGGTTCAATTAGAGGATCGTAGCTAAGCCTGTCCGCAAGGTCGCAAGACTGAGGTTGCTGAGGGAAGGCTATTGTAGCCTTCCCTTTTTTATTGGTGGACTGCGTACGCTCCGTGGTACGTTCAAACAAACAATAGTAATAGGAAATCATAATGGAATTTGATACCGAGCAACTCACCGCACTGGCAATAACCTACGGCACCAAAATTTTGGCTGGTGTGGCCACGCTGGTAATTGGCCTCTATGTCGTCAGTTTGATTATGTCGGCTATTCGCAAGATGTTCGAAAAGAGCGGCGTTGACCCTTCATTGCGCAGTTTTCTTGCCAGTCTGATTTCCATTCTGCTCAAGGTCATTGTCTATATCACAGCGCTGGGCATGCTGGGCGTCGAGATGACCTCGTTTATCGCTATTCTCGGTGCTGCTGGTCTGGCTGTCGGTCTGGCGCTGTCAGGCACGCTGCAGAACTTTGCCGGCGGCGTCATGATCCTGTTCTTCAAGCCTTATAAAGTGGGTGATTTCATTGAAGCGCAAGGCTACATGGGCTCGGTCAAAGAGATTCAGATCTTTGTCACCATTTTGACTACACCGGACAACAAGACCGTGCTGATTCCGAACGGCCCCTTGGCAACCGATTCCATGATCAACTTCTCAACCCAGGCGACGCGACGCGTGGACTGGACCTTCGGGATTTCTTATGGCGACGATGTCGACAAGGCCTACGAAGTGCTGAAAAAATTGATTGCTGAAGATGAGCGCATTATGAAAGACCCGGAGCCGTTTATGGCGCTGCATACATTGGCCGACAGCTCGGTCAATATTGTCGTCCGTGTATGGGCGGCGACCGGCGACTACTGGCCAGTACATTTCAGCATGAACGAGAAGGTCTACAAGCAATTCCCACAAAACGGTTTGTCATTTCCGTTCCCGCAGATGGATGTTCATTTGCAGCGCGAAGAAGATTCCGCGTAAGCATTTTGCAAAGGCAGTTTAATCTGTCTCTGCCCTGTCTCAGCCCTACTTATGAGTCTGTTGGTGGCACGCGAGTGCCGCCGGCAAGACTGCTATCGGGGGTGATTTATCTTCGTTGGGCCAAGGCCTGACTGGAATTTTGTCTTCTGATTGTCTATTGGAAAGGACTCTCTAGAGTATCCCTGCCCTTCACAGACATGAAAAGTGGCTGGATGAAGGACAGGGCGACTCAAGGAGCACCCGGGCACAGACATGAGAGGTGTGGAGGGGCCGTGCCACGGGCGGGTGCAAGACGACATTACCTCTATGCTGTATTGCAGTTTGTAATTTACCACTATATATAGTGAATCTCAAGCCTTGGCCGCGCGAGTCATCAAGTGGATTGAGGCGCTGATTGAGGCGACCAACTCGGGTGACGGGCATGGGTTGTGGACAGGATGACAGCATTAATGCAGCTGGTTTGCCGCTGACGTTGGCGCTGAGTAAGAGAGCGCTTGTTCTGGGTTGCGTGTGTAGTTCTGTTATTCCGACTTTCATTAAAATACTAAAGTAATTGCTTTGCTATATCTGAAAGAGACCCGCGCATTCCTCTACGCCTTTCTCACAGAAGGCGAATAAACGCCTCTGTCGTATTGAGAGTGTGGCAAAAAACGACGTTCCCGCCGGGTGTTGGTAGCTGGAAATTGGTAGCTGGAAATTAATGGGTAAAAGTTGATAAGTAAAAGTTGATTTAGCGCAATGCTGCGCTCAGGCAACTATGGTTCACTAGAGACCGTGATGATGCTTTCCCCCGTGGGCATAAAACCAGGGGCTGAAAGGCATATCATGACCTTTTCAAGCAGGGTGGGGTTGTCGCTTTCGGGCGCAACCCCTTTTTTTAATCCATCGATCAACTCTTCACCTTCTCTCACGTCTTTTATCTCACTTTCGATCCACCTGCTATCTCGCGACTGCAGTTCTACGCTGTTTGATTTTCTGCCGACTTTACAAACCAGTGAGGGTTTGGAAGAAATCTGGATTTCTCGTCGGTGAAAGATTTCCCCGCAGCGATGGTCTAGTTGACACAGACTTTAGAGAGAATCAGACCATGTCTAAACAGCATTTACTTAGCAAGTTGCCTTGGGCGTTGGCGGCGTTTATCGCGATCATCTTCGTGCAGTCGTTGTTTTTCAAGTTCAGCAATTCTTTTGAAACCCAACACATCTTCGGCACGATAGGGAATTGGATGATGACTATTGGGTTGCCCGATAGTCCTTCGAGAAACTTTGCTGCCTATGGCGGTTATATAGTCGGTAGCGTGGAATTAATAGCAGCGGCGTTGTTGCTCTTCAGGCCGACACAGCCGGTCGGTGCCACTATCGCGTTGATTGTTATATCTGGCGCTATTTTCTTTCATCTGTTTACGCCTCTTGGTGTAAGTGTTGTCCTCAACGAGGACGGTGCAAGAGATGGTGGCCAACTTTTTGCCTTGGCCTGCGGGGTCTGGTTGTCGGCGTTAATAATTTTATGGATGCGGAGAAAGGACTACCTGGCGGGAAATAAAACTGCAAACGCAGCGGTCTGATTATTAAATGGGAACAAACAACATCTCAATGAAGGGCAATGCAATGACTGATACCCCGAAAAATTTGCTACGAACGATACTGCTCTCAGTTGCGATAGCGCTGAGCGGCAACGCTGCGGCGGCCGTTGATGAGGTTTATACCGGCTTCTTTAGCAATAAAGCGATCAAGGGCTATGACGCTGTGGCCTATTTTACCGAAGGAATGCCGGTCGAAGGTTCTGCTGAATTTAGCATGGAATATAAAGGCGCACAGTGGCTATTCAGTTCGCAAGAAAATTTGCAGATGTTTAGGGCGGACCCGGAAGCGTACGCCCCGCAGTATGGTGGCTATTGTGCATTCGCGGTGGCCAATGGGGAAACTGCCAGTGCCGAGCCAGATTTATGGACGATTCACGAAGGTAAGCTCTACCTGAACTACAATCGAAGTATCAATGCTCAGTGGCGCGACGACATGGAAAGTTTTATCGAACAGGCCGATAGCAATTGGCCAGCAATCGAGAAAGAATAGGTTTTAGTGCGAAGAGGCCTTAAATAGGCAACAAACGCCTGAACTGGCACGTGGCAATGCAAGCGTTTAGCGACGCAGGTAAACGCAATCCGGGTTAAGCCCTTGCGATTGTGCTTGTCGGCGCAGAGTCTGGGCAGCACTCATCATCTCATTGAGTCGCGACATGCGCGTTTCAGGTGCCGGGTGTGTGGAAAGAAATTCCGGGGGGCGCTGACCGCCAACCGCATTCATGTTTTCCCACAAGGTGATGCTCTGCTGTGGGTTGAAACCTGCTTCGGCCATCAGCATCAAGCCAACCACATCAGCTTCACTTTCTTGCGTCCGATTGAACGGCAGAAACAGTCCGATCTGGGTGCCATAGTCGATAGCCTCAATCGCAGTGTCGGATACTCCAAAGATGCGCGCGGCAGTCACACCAACGGTTCTGATAGTAGACTGGCTGGCACGCTCGTTACTGTGATTGGCTATAACGTGACCAACTTCATGGGCCATAACCGCGGCTAACTGATGCTGGGTAACAGCTACATCGAGCAGGCCGTTATAGACGCCAATCTTGCCGCCCGGCAACGCAAACGCATTGGCTTGCTCATTGTCGAATACGGTGACTTCCCAAACATTGGCATTACGCTGTTCGTCACTAAGCGCTTCAATAATGTAATCGGCGACACACTGCACATAGTTCGTCTGGTTGCGGTTCTCGGTAATAGGAATTTGATCCTGCATTTGACGATAAGCGGCTTCACCTTGTTGCGCCATCTGTTCTTCAGAATAAAAAACTACCTGACGTCGATCGGTTGGGGATGTAGCGCATGCGGCCAAGAGCACGCTCAGGATTGAAAAGGCGATCAATTTGTTCATAGCGTAAGTAATGCCGCGGCTCCCTGTGGTCAAGACAATGCGCGGTACTGGTCAGCGACCGCGAGTGCTGGGTGAATATCTTACTATTGATTGACCAGGCTTGAGTAGTCCAGTAGAAGTGTAATACCCAATAACCGGGAACGCCTCGCCAACCGAAAGGCATGATCGCGTATCAGTTAGCAAGAGTGGTTAGGTAGGTGGGACCAACGCAAGAGGTCCGCAAAATTGTCTGGCACTTGCGTTGTGTCTAGAAGCGACATTCCGACGGGTCTAGCTGGACACGCACTTCGTCACCAACGCTGTTGCGGGTGATTTCAAAACAATTGCCTTGCAGGTCACGGAGTAAGCGGCGATTCGGAACAGTGCTGACCGGTGCTGCTGCCGGCTGTGAGTAGACGACTTCAGTCTGGCGTACAACTTGGGTTCTGGTTACCGGAGCGCGATAGACGGTACGGGTAACAGTGGCAGGCGCATGGCGATCATGCGCTGCATTGCTGAGCAAGGAGCCCAGAGCAATGCCGCCCACCAGAATGCCTACATCACTACTGTAATTGTGGCGGCGGTGACGCCAGCCGTTATTCCAGCCGCGGCCATAAGACACGCTGAAGTAGTTGTTATTGTGGCGATTGAAGCTTGAGCGATGGCTAAAACGGTTGTAGCCACGGTCGAAGCGATTCCAGTGATTGCCATAAGAGGCGTTCCAATGACGATTCGGACTGTAGTGCCTGGCATGGCTGGCAGAAGAGTGATGAGCGTATCGAGAGTATCGGGCGTTCCATGAATCTGCTGAGGCTGTTGTACTCATGCCCATGGCGAGAAGCACTATTGAACTTAGCAACAAAGTTTTCATCGTTTTCAGTCCTCTTTGTTTTGTCCTACTACTATATTGTTCAACCACAATGTTTGTTTGACCGCTACTGGCTACGTTAATAGTTTGCAGCGCCCGGGTGATAACCCGACGACGCGGGTCTGAACCAGGCGGTTGATGTCTTCAATCAAGTGTAAGTCCGAGGCTACAGCAAGCCGCTGAATACAAGCTGAATAGCTACAGGTAACGGTATTCGCTGCTGCGGCGAGGGAAAACAAGTCAGCCGGCTTCTGCCAAATCCGTGGCGGCGATGATGGCGTGCAAAGCCCGGGTGGCGGGGCCGGCAAACTGCTTATCGGTCAGCATCAAGTACAGAGGGAGTTTGCGCTCCAGGGTCTCGCCAAGAGGAATGCGTTGCAAGGTGCCACTGGCGAGTTCTGCACTGATCCAGTTGAGCGGCAGAATGGCGAAAGCCAGACCCGACTTGAGGATTTTGATGCTGCTGGCGAAATGACTGACAGTCCAGCGCTGTTCGGCCTTCAGCCAGCCAGAATCCTGTTTCTGGCGCGATCCGGAGTCACGCAGCACCACCTGGCGGTGGCTGCTCAGTTCCAGCTCAGATACCGCATTGCGACCCTTGATCAAGGGGTGTTCGGGCGCAGCGACAGGAGCCATGGTGATTTCGGTAAGCAAAATGCTGCTAAGACCAACTGGCGTCGTCGCACTCAGTACAATGTCAGCTTGGCGTTCCAGCAGGGCTTCTGTGGTGCCTGACAGCGTGGTTTCCAGCAAGCGCAGGCGGGTGTGGGGAAACTGCTGTGAAAAGGTCTCAAACGCGCACAGCAAAGCGTCTATGTTAAGCAGGCTGTCGACGGCAATAGTCACTTCCGCCTCCACCCCCTGAGCCAATGATTTGGCCACAGCTTCTGCATCACAGGCCCGATTCAGGAGTTGCTGGGCATAAGGGTAGAGTATTTTACCGGTGTCACTCAGAACTGTTTTGCGCCCCTTGGGTACCAGCACCGGTTCTGGTAATTGCTCGTTCAGGCGGCTGACCGCATAGCTAACCGTCGACTGACTTTTATTGAGGGCCTCCGCAGCCAGGGCGAACGAGCCTTCATCCACGACCGTTTTAAAGGCCAGCCATTGTTCCAGGGAAATACGTGGATAATTCATAGTGCGAACAAATAGCCCGAAAGCGTAGTTAGAAAAATAGTTTGATACACAGTTCGAATAATTAGATTAATAATACGCATAAATTGCGACATATGATCGAATAATATGGCGTAAAGTACCCCCCATCAAGCCAATTCAACGCTTTTTGGAGGTCAAGATGCTTAAAGTTTTACGTTTAACCAGCAGTATTCTCGGTGCGAGCAGCGTTTCGACGGAGCTTACCGATGCTGTTATCGAGTCACTGCGGGACTTGCACGGCAAGGATAACGGGGTGCAGATTGTCGAGCGTGACTTGTCTGCCACACCAATCCCGCATGTCGACAATGCCTGGTTACAGGCTCTCATGACGCCAGAAGCGGATCGCAGCGACGAGCAACAGGCCAAGGTCGCGTTCTCGGATAGCCTCATTGCCGAGTTGCAGCAAGCCGATCTGTTACTGATTGCATTACCTATGTATAACTTTACCGTCCCATCCATGCTGAAAGCATGGAACGATCATGTGGCGCGAGCCGGCGTGACATTCAAATACACCGAACAAGGCCCTCAGGGTTTGCTCGATGACAAGCAGGCCCTGTTGGTTGCCACAATGGGTGGTGATCATGATAACGATGGGGGTGATTTCCTGCGTCCTTACATGCAACACTTTCTCGGCTTCCTTGGCATCGACAAAGTCGACATCATATCTGCCAGTGGATTGAATCTGGGCGATGAACAACGCCAACAGGCGATCAGCAAGGCAAGACAGGACATCAAGCGCTGGGCCAGCCAATCGCTGCGCGACAGCCAAACAAAGGAGCAAGCGGCATGACGACTCAATTGCGTGATATCGAAGAAGTATTGGTGGCACAACAAGCCAGCGATGGTGCCGGCGTACGTCTGAAGCGTGTGTTCGGTGGCCAGGAATTGGCGCGCTTTGATCCGTTCCTCATGCTTGATGAATTTGGCTCGGATGAAGCGGCTGACTACATTGGTGGTTTTCCTGACCATCCGCATCGCGGTTTTGAAACCGTGACCTATATGCTGGAAGGCTACATGGAGCACCGTGACCATATGCAGAACGTCGGCAAACTGGGGCCGGGTGACGTGCAGTGGATGAAAGCCGGTTCAGGCGTAATCCATTCAGAGATGCCACAGCAGGAAGAGGGTCGCATGCGCGGCTTTCAGCTATGGGTCAATCTGCCTGCGGCAGAAAAAATGACACCTGCTACCTATAGTGACCTTGCGGCTGACTCTATACCGGTTGTGAACATTGCGGGTGTGGATGTCAAAAGCATCGCCGGTAGTCTGTTGGTCAATGGCAAGGAAGTTGCCGGCGCCGTTAGCGGGCTGACCACGGATCCAGGCTATCTGGATTTGGCATTCAATGAAGACCAACATCTGGAGATCGATGTACCGCAGGGATACACCGCGCTCGTGTATGTGTACGAAGGCGCAGTGTTGATCGGCGACAAAGCCTATGCACTGGACAAGGGGCGCATGGCACGACTCTCAAGAGAAGGCAAATTGAAGGTACAGGCCAATGCCGGTAGCAGAGTGCTGGTTATCACTGGCAAGCCTATTGGTGAGCCCATAGTGCATCATGGTCCGTTTGTGATGAATACCCGCGAAGAGATTCAGCAAGCGGTAATGGACTATACGCAGGGCAAGCTTGTTGCAAGCTCTTGAGAAAATGCAAGAGGCTGGCATTCAGTATGGCCAGGTTTGGCTGCCACATCGGTTTTACACCGTGGCAGCCTGTCGGAGCTTTGCTGAGCGCAATGAGTTTTGTGCGCGGGCATTAAACGCGCACAATCATACTTGGCTACTGGTGATGGTGAATCTACTCCAAACCAAGCATCGATAATGAAAGGGGTGATTTAGTTGACCGGTGGATCGGCTGGCTTGCCGTCATCCGAGGTCGGGTCGAGTACTTGTTGGTACTCTTCGACGTGTTCGCGCGTATTGACGCTTCGAACCTTGGCGATATGGAATAGCGCTTCGCCTTCATTGACCAGTGGCAAATTCGTCTTGCCGATGACAATGCCATCATAAGGAGACAGGGCTTGCTGTTCCTGCTCGCCGAACGGGTCGGCCACCACGCCGAGGACTTCGTTCTTCTTGACCCAGGAGCCAAGAGGCTTGATGAGTCGGACGATGCCGCTTTGTGGCGCGCGAATCCACGTACTGTCGCCAGCCACTTCAGTATAAGGTTTCTTACGCGGCTGTTTGCTTGTTGTGAGCATGCCGATTTCACGCATGACTGACATGACGCCGCGCACGCCAGCGCGAATGGCGAATTCATTAAAACGTAGCGCTTCGCCAGCCTCATAAACAATAATATTGATACCCTTGGCTTCCACGGCTTTGCGCAAAGAGCCATCGATAATCTCACTGTTGAGAATTACTGGTGAGGCGAATGCTTTCGCCATGCGCTCGGTTTCTTCATCATCGAGTACGGCGCGAATATGCGGGAAATTCTCGCGATGAATCGCCGCCGTGTGCAAGTCGATACCATGAGTGCAATGCGACACGATATCATTGAGAAAAAGGTGGGCGATTCGCGCAGCCAGAGAACCGGATTCGGAGCCTGGAAACGAGCGATTGAGATCGCGACGGTCAGGCAAGTAGCGCGATTGGTTGATAAAGCCAAAAATGTTAACTACTGGAATGGCTATTAAAGTGCCATGTAACCTTTTTATGGCTTTCTGATTAAGTATTCGCCTGATGATCTCAACGCCATTGATTTCATCGCCGTGAATAGCTGCAGAAACGAACATTGTTGGGCCCGGTTTCTTGCCACGAATAACCTGAATAGGCATTTCAAGTTGAGTATGAGTGTAGAGACTGGGTACCGGCAGATCAATCATGCGGGTCTCACCGGGCAGGATCTCTTGCCCGGCGATATGTAACACGTCTTCAGGTTTAACTTTAGCCACGTCCGCGTGTTCTCGTTTTACCCGCTTTGGCATTTTTTTCCATGAACGTGATTATCAATCCGGCAACGTCTTTGCCGGTTGCCTGTTCGATGCCTTCCAGTCCGGGCGAGGAATTCACTTCCATGACCAGTGGGCCATGGGCTGAACGCAGTATGTCGACACCACAGACGTTAAGCCCCATGGTCTTGGCAGCACGAACCGCCGTGGAGCGCTCTTCAGGAGTAATTTTGATGAGGGATGCGGTTCCTCCGCGGTGGATGTTGGAACGGAACTCGCCATCTTTGGCTTGACGCTTCATGGAAGCAACAACTTTGCCGTCCACAACGAGGCAGCGAATATCGGCGCCGCCAGCTTCCTTGATGTACTCCTGAACCAATACACTGGCCTTGAGGCCAAGAAAGGATTCGATGACTGACTCTGCCGCTTTGCGTGTTTCAGCCAATACCACACCAATACCCTGGGTACCCTCCAAAAGTTTGATGACCAGCGGTGCCCCGCCAACCATTTTGATCAAATCCTGAATATCGTCAGGCTTGCTGGCGAAGCCGGTTACTGGCAAACCAATGCCCTTGCGAGACAGGAGCTGCAGCGAGCGCAATTTGTCGCGCGACCGGGAGATCGCCACGGATTCGTTCAATGGGTAGACGCCCATCATCTCAAACTGTCTCAAAACAGCAGTACCGTAAAACGTTACTGACGCTCCGATACGTGGAATCACTGCATCAAGCGGCTCCAGGTTCTCCCCTCGATAGTGCATGCTTGGGCGGTGTGAGGTGATATTCATGTAGCAGCGCAAGACGTCCAGCACGCGCACTTCATGGCCGCGCTCTTCAGCAGCCTCAATGAGTCGGCGTGTCGAGTAAAGTCGACGGTTTCTGGACAGTATGCCTATTTTCACGATTAGATCCCGGAAATTTGATGAATTTAGAGTTTGAGCCTACTAGCTCTGCACGCCGGTGTGACGCTACAGGGGGATCAAAGCTTAACATATCAGTCGGGAAACTTGTGCTATCTATCCCGAATTGCCTTGATCTGATTGACCAATTGTCCTGCCCATAAGACAGGCGAGACGGCTGGCACTGTCTAAGCAGAGACTTTCTAATCAGGCACTTTTAATGATGGTGCCAGGTCGCACTTTTCCAGACTCCACTACCACGGCCCGTAAGCCGCCTCTGTGTACCAGATCTGGCAGTACCGCCTTGTGAACGCTGGCCGCCAAATAAGCGCAGGGTTCGCACAATTCTACACCAAGGCATCTGGCTTCCCCTAACACAAATTCCTTACCCACCAAGGCGTTAAGGTCGATTCCAGAGGTGACAATGCTGCGCCGAAAATCACCATAGTCCAAATCTGCGTTGTGCTTGGCAAGAAAGGCGTCGAGTTCGTCCTTGTCCACAAGTGTCACCTGATTCTCTGGCGCAGCCTTGCCATCGGCGGCCGCAATCTCTGCTAAGGCATGATAGCGATCACCGACTATCCCCTTGTCCTTCTCGAGAATGGCTTCTTCGATACCGACCACCACGTCACGCTTGTCCGCGGCGATATAAATCTTATGCACGATACCCACCATAGACTAGGCTCCGGACTGAGTACCATCGACGATGGAGAAAGTCTGCCCATCAATCATATTTACGTCAGTCAGGCTTGTCGGGTCGAAATCGTCAAGGCAGGCCACATTGAAACCAACTTCATCAGGGCGGCGCCGGCGTTGGTGATGCGTATAGATTCCGCAGATCGAACAGAAGAAGTGCTTGGCGACTTTGGAATTCCACTGATACAGGCTCAACTTGTCAGCACCTGCAGTAATTTCAAATTGACTCAACGGGGAGGTGCCCATGATGGCGCCCTTGCGCCGACAAAGAGAGCAGTTACAGCGCATAGGATTGTCGAGCGCGTCGTTATTGTGGACAGTGAATTGCACTGCTCCACAGTGGCACTGGCCGGTCATTGGACTATTCAATGTTCACTTCCTCATTTCGGTTTGTCGGACAATAGTGCCATGACGGCGCCAGCCGGGTCCTGAATGACACAGAAGTCACTACCACCCATGCGCCGCGGTCCATCGATAACCTTGCCACCTTTGGCTTCACAAGTGGCCGCACTGGTAGCGACATCTTCGACGCGCACATAAACCAACCATTGTGTTGGCAGGTTTGCATTCTGGCCACGTGCATGACATACCCCGGCGATGGTGTCGCCACTTCCGGGTAGATTAATGTTGTAGTCGGCGTAGGTGCCCATATCGACGTCTTCACTCTTCCAGCCAACTACTGACTTGTAGAAATCACGTATTTTCGGCGCATCGTGTACAGTCAGGTCGAGCCATTCTATACGACCAATATTACTGGCGGGTTTCTCGACAGCTTCCGGTTCGGACTCAGGTTGGGCTTGTGGTTCCTGTTCGTCGCTCATGATGTTTCCTCGTCCAGTATGTGTGTTGGCAGCCCGTCCAGGCTGACCTGATTGCGCGCGCGCCAGTAATTTTCGATCGGTTCGTCGCCTTTGCTCGCGATCCACTTGTCGAAGTTGTCGCGTTCCGACTTGAAGTCAAAAAATGGCACTCCAAACCCGCAAGAGGTCTGCACCAGTTCAATCGTAAAATCCACATACTGACGCGCGGTCGGATGCGGTGTAAACAAAGCTCCCAGTTCTTCCCAGTCAGGATCGCGGGGATGTACGGCGCGGGCTTTGCCATACAGTCGCAAGATTTTTGGCTGGCCATCGAAGGCGCAGAACATCATGGTCATGCGATTGTTCTGAGCCAGATGTGCTGCGGTTTCATTGCCGCTGCCGGTTATGTTCAACCAGACGATGCGTTGTTCAGACAGGACCCGCAAGGCGTCAAAGCCTTTCGGAGAGACATTGATCGTACCGTCATCTGCTGCAGTGCCGACAAAAAAGAGTTTCTGATGTTCAATGAAATTGATGAGATCACTGTTCAGCTGATCAAAGCGCTTGCCCATGGCTGCCTCCGGGTGCGGGGATGGTCTTGGTAGGAAGCCGGATCACTAGTGATGCCGAAGAAGTCTTCGTGTGCAGTAACAATGTCGTTGCAAATAGATGAGGTATCTTCGTCCCGGTCCGATTTTTCGCGTGCAATGCCGCGCAAAATTGCTGACCAGGCATTGCGCTCCAGCCGGCGTTCGGTCCAGTACCGACCCATCGGGAATGACAGAATTTCAGTCACATAGCGCCGGATAGCGGCTTCCAGTGCGAAATCATAGCCTGCTAGCCGGTTCAGCAGCAACAACCGCATACTTCGGGTAGTGATGGAATTACAGTAAAAAAGCCTGGTAGAGATATCATGCGGGGTCATTTCCTGCTGTTTGTTGCAGGTTTCGATAATGCAATCGATGCTCACTTCAGTGTGACTGGCACGCCAGTCTTCGCATTACAAATCCATGCTGCGACTGGAGATTTCGGTGCGGCCCAATTCTCAAGCCTGAAGCAGTTCCAAGCGCAGTTCCACGACAACCAGAATAACGCCAATGAGAACAACGAAGCCCGTCGGTCGAATACTATCCGACGCCAGGCCTCGCTTGCTACTCATCAAAGCGATGGCTCACTTAGTCTGGCAGACTGAACACGTAGATCGCATTGCCATGATCCGGATAAGTGATTTCCGTGGCGATTACACTCGGCACGGTACGCGGGCTTGTACCGCCCAGCGCTGCAGTGACAGCAATGTATTGCTTGCCGTCGATGGCGAACGCAACAGGGTGGCCCTGTACTGAAGTGCCCAATCGGGTTTCCCACAAGACTTCGCCGGTTTCGACATCGTGCGCGCGGAAGTAGCGATCGAGATCGCCAGCAAACAGCAAATTGCCGCCAGTGGATATCGTACCGGTATGATATGAAGCGCGTTGCTCGAAGCTCCACGCTTCTTCCATAGTATCTATGTTATAGGCGCCGAGCTTGCCAAGCTTGCCATCGGTACCGGGCATTTCGAAAAATTTACGGCTGGCTGCAAGGCCACCCCCGCCTTGTACCAGATCAACTTCCCGCGCCGCATTTTCCAGACAGGTCTGGCTAAGTGGAGCGATCATCAACCCTGTTGGCGGATGATAGGTCATGGAGTGCCAGTCCTTGCCGCCAGCACTTGAAGGACAGGACGAAGTCCATTGATCCAGCTGGGCATTCTGAATGTCTTCACGATAAGTGACCGCTCCCGTTTCCGGGTCGATGTGAGTGAAGGAATTCTGGAAGACCGTTTCGGCAAAGCCGCGGAATTCGCCAGAGACGCGATCGTTTTTCCACAGGATGCCATACTTGCCTAGCGAGAAGACCAGACGCTCGTCGCCGCGGTTGACCAATACGCGCTCAAACACTTCATCGAGATCCAGTGCTTCGGCAGGTACGTGCTGAAAGTACCAATCCAGTGAGCCAGTATCGATATCAACGGCCACTGTTGAGTTGGTGAACAAGCCGGCATCGTTAATGGTCAGATGACGACTAACAGGTACCCAGGGTTTTTGCTGGGCAGTACCCCAGTAAGTCAGGCGCGTTTCCGGATCGTAAGTGCCGGTAATCCAGGTCTCACCACCGGCGCGGAAAACATTGTCCAGGTCGCCCCAGGTGTCACCACCGGGTTCGCCTGCTTGTGCGATTGTGTTGAACCGCCATTCCAGTTCCCCTGTTGTGGCGTCATGAGCGCTGATATAACAGTCTTCCGGAATATAACGAGCGCAACCTGCCAGGCCAGTAATGACTTTGCCATCGGCGATGATTGGGCCGGACGAATTGGAGAAGCCAAGGCTGGAATCAGCTATTTCGGTTTCCCATACTTGTTCGCCAGTGCGGGCATCCAATGCCACTAACCGTGCATCTGTAGTGGCTTGAATAATCTTGTCGTCATACATGGCGATGTTGCGCATGTCCTGACCATTGGCTGGACCCGTCCAGTGTTCCCAGATCAGCTCGCCAGTCCTGCCATCCAGCGCCTGAATAACATTGCCCGGATTGATCAGATAGACGATGCCGTTATAGACCAGTGGCGCCGGTTCGGAGTCGCCTTCGTGCATGTTCCAGACCCATTCCAGTGTCATGCCACGCACGTTGTCAGTGTTGATCTGATCCAGCGGACTATAGCTGTGGCCGTGAGGGTTGCGGCGGTGAGACGGCCAATCAGCCGGATCCGGATTTTCGAGTCGCTCGGTTGTCAGTGGCACAAATTCGACAAAGTCTTCCGTGTTTCCGGCGACAGTCAGGCCTTGTGGTGCCGGAGGTTCAGGGCGTTCACGACGCGCCACGACGGCGGAGACGTTGTCGGCAATGGTAAAGTCCGTGCTGGCGGTTAATGGCTCAGTGACTGAATCGACGCCATTCTCATTGAGGATATGCGCAACGATTGCAACATAGTCGTCATCGCTGAGATTGCCGCTGCCGCCGGGTGGCATGTTGGCTTGAATATTACCCAACAGCAGTGCTGGTGTTTGTGTGCCCCAGCGTTGTAGAAACGCGCCGCCGGTTAACAACGGGCCAAGACGTGTGCCTTCCAGATTGGCGCCGTGACAGGCTGCACAATTGGTGGCGAACAAGTCGGAACCCGACGATGCCTGGCTGTCAAAACTGGGTCCAGCTGCAACAGCGACTGTTGATTCTGCTGGAGCACTGCCGCTATCACAGGCTGCTAACGCGCCGCCCAGCAGTAAACTGATACCGATCTGCTTGCTAAGTTTGAGCTTTGAAATTGTCATGGTATTGCCTCTTTGAATTCTTGGTATCAGCTGTCGAAATGGCTGCGCAGGTAAATCCAGCCGCGCAGTTCCCCAGGGCCATTGTTTTCACTATGTACTTGTACATAAAGCGCATTGTCACGCAGTGCTTGTACTTGTTCGTCGGTTAGCTCGAGCATGGCGAAAATGTCGCCGCTGGCAGCTTCCTGGACTTCCAGTGCATGTGCGACTGGGCCGGGTTGTGCGGGCGGGCCATTGTGTAAGTGGGCAGCAATAGCGGCTGAACTCATGCCGGAAAAACTGCCTTCAACAGTCAGCGTATTGCCTTCCAGAGTAAGAATGACTTCACCTTCACCGGTGATCTCATTAACAGTTTGCGGTGTAGTCGGCATTGGTGACAGGCGTGCGCGATACACTTCAGTTTGTGCTAGCGCGGGTGCGGAGAGAACCCCAAGAATGGTTGCGATCAGGGCGATGGAACATTGGCCAAATTTATTCATTTTTTTACGGCTCGGTTTGGTTGATCGGAGTGGAAAGCTAACAGCAATTCCCGTGGCAAATCAATTTAGCTACCATCTTTGGTAGCATTCACGCGTCTGACTAATAGCCAGACGCGTGAGCGAATAGTCAGCGGCAGGTAAAGTTCTCTGCCAGCCAATTGTCCGGGTTGTCGGCGCCGCCACGCGGGCCGGTATAGCGCGCTTGTTGCGGGAAGACACAAAGCGGTCGCTCGTTATCCACCACATTATTTGTGCTATGAGTAGCAGTAATGCGCTCGGGCGCAGTGCCATTTTCGACCCAGTCTACCAGCGGTGCAAGTTTGTCCCATGTGTCCGGGCCGGGGCCGCCGCGGCAATGGCCCATGCCCGGCGCCAGAAACAGGCGGGCTTTGTCTTGGGCTTCGGCCATGCTGCCAGCGAAGGTTGTATCGACCATGTCATTGTAATAGTCGATGGTGTCCTGAGCGATGATGAGTGTATCCACCAGCCCATGATAGATAATCATTTTACCGTCTTCATTGACGAGGAAACGGGTCAGGTCAGGGTCAGTCGCATCGGTGATGGATTTCATAACATCACCCTTGCCGGAATAGAAATCATTGATATCCCAGTTGATCCAATGAAATTCCGGAATCACTGCGTCAACGTCGGGTATGTAATTAACATCGCGCACATCGGGAACTGTGACACCTGGGTCTTCTTCATAGAACAGGTAATTCATGTGGTCGCCGGCAACGCCCATAAGCTTGGATGGCCCCATGCGGTTGCCTTGCCATGGAATGTAGTAACCAGGCCACCGTAGTTCAGAACCGGGCATCTTGCCCGGGTACACCTGACGTCCGCTATCATCGGCAGGCCCGCTGTATAAATCGATGATGGTTTGTAGTTGTGCTTGCGTGAAGCAGCTGTCCGAACTGCTGTCTGCCGGGCACATGAGGTCGCTCAGGTCACTGCTCGGATCAAAATTACAATTGGCCGGGTCGCTGACCAGGCCGTCGCTGATGCCGTCGTTGGCGTCGCATTGTTGCAGCACCTTTTCATGCAGCACATCGATCAGATTCAGGCTGTCGTAACTGCCATCGCCATTGGTGTCGACCGCGAGGTTGCCGGCCAGATTGTTGCGAAAGACGCGTTGCAGATTCCAGGTGCCGGAGGCATTCAGGCCCTGATAATCAAATGCTGGTGCGCCGGCAACGATGCCATCGAAATCGCCCGGATAGCGCTGCGCGGACATGAAGCCCTGCCGCCCCCCTTGCGAACAACCTTCGAAGTAGGAATAGCTGGGCGCGCGGCCATAATAGGAGTCGACCAGTACTTTTCCGGCCATCACGGTCAGGTGGACAGCGCGATAACCAAAATCGATTTCGGCCTGGCGATTGTTAAAACCAAAAGAGGCTCCGGGTTCGACGCCATTGTCATGACCCAGATTGCTGTTGGTTACGGCGTACCCTTCGGCAACGCGATGATCGGCATAATCCAGGTCGCCATCCTTGCCGCCGTCGCCCCACATCAGGTAGCGACCATTCCAGTTTTCGCGTTTGGGTAGCTGCGCATGAAAGTGAATCGCCGGGCTGATAATACCGCGTACGTAGCAGTAGCTGTCGCCGCCTTCAGGATTGACGCGCGGCGTTGCCAGTGTAATGGTCAGGTTGCGCGCCAACAGCAGATTTTCACAGGCCGCACGTTCGTCGGCAGTGAAAGTTTGCGCTTGTGTTTGACCGGCGAATCCCAATACCAACCCTACCAATGCCAGTAAGGACTTCAGATTGGCAAGCCGGTAGTGGTGAGCATAACGGGCGGAGAGTGAGCGGCAAGAGTCCGGGGAAATCATCGTGCTTCCTTTATTGTTCTTGTATAAATGTGATGCAGTCAGATGGCATTATTGCAAAGCGATTTCAGGCCGCCGCGGTGGCCTTCTAACTGATTGACTTTGTTCTTATTAATTCGCTGCTATCATCCCGTTAAAGGGAGACTGGGACTTTACCACCACGGGATACAAAAGCAATGTGCGGCCGTTTCAACCTCATCGACAGCCCCCAGATACAGTGGCTTTGCCAGACTCTGGGGATCAGCCTGTTCGCCCATCATGCCAGTGGTGATATTGCCCCGGGCAGCACGATCGCCATTGTGCGCCAGCAGGGTAACGAGCGAGTGGTATCCGAGGCGATCTGGTGGCTGATGCTGGATCACGACACCTTAAAGCCCAATTACAAGTACGCCAGTTTCAATTCCCGGTCCGACAAACTGCACAGCAAACGCGCCATTGCCTATAAACCGTATCGCGAATCGCGCTGCCTGATTCCCGCCAGTGCCTTTGTGGAAGGGCTGGGCGACAAAAAGACCTACCATAAAATAGAGTTGGAAGACTCCGCGATCGCCTTTGGTGGCTTGTACAAGGAGCATTTGGACCAGAATACCGGCGAAGTTGTCTATTCGGCGTCCATCATTACTTTACCGCCGCTGTCACCACAGTGGGACGCCATTCACCCCAAGTCCATGCCTTTGATGATCGACTTCGAGGATGCGGAGCTGGTCGCGAAATGGCTTGATCCGGCATTCCACGATGTCGAAGAGTTTGCCCCGCTGTTGCAGCCCAAGGTCGACAAGCCGATGAAAGTGACAAGGATTGGCAAACCGAGCAAATGGGATCCGGTGGCCGACAGTTTCTTGATTGTCGCCTGAATGCTCTGCGCGTGACACTTTGTCACCAACTAGGCGGTCGTCGCCCATCGGTACTTGCAGTAGACTTACAGGTCTTGGCCCATTAAGCTCCAGCCCACTATGAAAAATATAATCATCGCCAGTTCCCTGTTTTTATTCACTACTTCTGCCGTCTACGGACAGCAGGATCCTCTCGAATCCAATGTTCCTGCCAATATTCGTCAGATGATCGAGCAGAGTCAGGGCGGCAGCCGTTTTGCGCAAATGGCGCGCATGCAAGCCAGTGCCCAATACGGGGCATGGCTCAACAGCCTGGAAGGCAATGTTGACCGGCGCCGCAGCGTTGAAGAAGCATTGATTGAAGTGCTGGCCGAGCGTGCGGAGCTCAGTGATCGCACGGTGACCGGTGAGATCAGTCCAACCCAATTAGCCGAAATCACCAATTACAATTATTTGCGCGACAAGCTGGCGCCCTTGCTCAATGGTGCTGAGCTGAGCGCGTTGGATAATTTACGCGGTGGCAGCCCGACGGATCAGCTACGCCGGTCTTACGATCAGCAACTAGCGCGGATCGCCGACAGTCTCAGCGACGCGGAACGGGAGTCCGTACTGGAAACTTTGGTCGGTCATATGGAGTTTGCCGATGGCGGTCAGGATGTTGGTACCGACCCTGATGCGTTGGTCGCCGCACAATTGGATTCTCTGGCAGCCGCCCGCCAGGAGCTGCAGAGCAGTTATACCGGCGAGAAGCTGGAGCAGATCAATACCTTTCTGAATCAGCTGCAGTCCAATCTCTACCGCAACCGTCGCATGTACGAAAACATGAATATGTAACACGGCCGATCTGAGCCGTTGTCTGTAAAGCAGTGCGCGCTCGATGAATGTCCGATGAGTGTCGCACGAGCTACGGCTGCCCTGAACACAGGCTAGTCTCCTTGCGAATCAACCAGCTTGCCCGGCCTGTGCTCAATCATCAGGGGCTAGCCAGCCAGAAGTTCAGTATCCATACTATCCTGCTCGCGATGCGCAACCAGCGCCAAACTGCTGTGGCGCTGGTCAGGGCTTTGATTTTCAGAGCGACTAATCTGTAGCCATCAGTGGCGAATTCCAGTGTGACCGTGTAAAAGCGCCATAATTGTGCAGATTTAACGGCATTTCTCCGATTTTCCCCTGTTTTCAGGGCCAGTCAGGGCAGACAATTTACCCTCGACTGAGCGATAATACGCCCCCCCTGAAAACCCGAGACCTAAAGGATAATTACGTGAAGCCATTCCCCAACCCTTTTTACCGGTGGCGACCTCACCCTTGGCATGGACTTGAAGTGGGTCCAGATGCCCCGCGTGTTTTGCATGCGTTTATCGAAATCTGCCCTTTCGACCTGGTGAAATACGAAGTCGACAAGACAACCGGTTACTTGCGAGTAGACCGCCCACAACGCTCATCTTCGCAGCACCCGACCCTGTACGGTTTCATTCCCAAGACCTACTGTGGCGATCGGGTTGGCAAGCTCATGCCGGATGCAGTGAGTGGCGATGCCGACCCGCTAGATATCTGTGTGATTAGCGAACGACCTATTTCAAAAACAGAAATTCTGCTGAACGCACGAGTCGTTGGCGGTTTGCCAATGCTTGATGGCGGTGAGGCTGATGACAAGATCATCGCTGTTCTGGAAAACGATCCGCTGTGGGCATCAGTGGATGACATTCTGGATTTACCACCGGCACTGATCGAACGTATGCGCCATTATTTCATGACTTATAAACTGATCCCTGGCGAAGAGAATAAAGTGTCAATTGGCCCGGCTTACGGTTATGACCACGCCAAAAAAGTAATCGAGGCAGCAATGGCCGATTACGATAGTGAGTTTGGCGCCGATTAAACTTCGCTCGCGGAATGGCTTCTTTAGCGAAGAGATTTTAATGAAGAGATCCTGATAAAGCGGCACTGGCAGCCAGCCCATCAAGCACTGCCAGTGACCACAACAACAAACATCTTTAGCTGCAATTACCCAGTAAAAACGAAGGCGCTATGTATGAAAGCCTACACATGGACAGCGTATGGTGCGCCTGACGTGCTGCAGCTGGAAGAGCGCGATATCCCGCAACCCGGTGACAATGAAATACTGATACGCAATCACGCCACCAGTGTCTTTGCTGGTGACTGTGAGTTGCGCCGCTTTTCGGTATTGCCTGCCATCCGCATACCATTGCGCCTGTTTCTCGGTCTGCGCCGGCCAAAACGAGTCCGTACGCTGGGCCAGGAATTTTCCGGCACAGTAGAGGCAGTGGGCAAGCAGGTGACAGATTTTCACCCGGGGGACTCCGTGTTTGGCCCCACAGCAGCGTTCGGCGCTTATGCTGAATACCATTGCCTGAGTGCCGACCTGGCAATTACTCAAAAACCAGACAGCATCGATCACAATTCAGCCGCAGTGCTGCCCGTGGGTGGCATGAATGCGCTGTATTTTCACCAGCTGGCCGATATCCGGCCCGGCGACAAGGTGCTATTGGTGGGTGCAGGCGGAAGTATTGGACCAATAAGTCTGCAATTAGCCAAGCGGGAAGGTGCTGAAGTGACAGTTGTAGACAGCGCCGACAAGCTGGAGCGTCTACGCGAACTCGGTGCAGATCATGCCGTCGATTATCAACAGGAGCCGCTATCGCAGCATGAAGGTCGCTACGACGTCGTGTTTAATATTACTTTGCATAGCAGTTATGCAGATGGCTTACGCCTCGTTAAACCTGGCGGCAGGCTGATGCTGATGAATCTGTTTTTCTGGCAATTGGTCCGGGGCTGGTTTGCTTCCAGGCTGACCAGCAAGAAAGTTGTATTTGCGATGACCGAGTATCAACGCGAAGACCTGAACTATCTAGCAAACCTGGTGAGCTCTGGAGAAATCAAAGTGCTAGTCGATCGTGAATTCCCATTCACCGAATTGCCTGCAGCTCATGCCTATGTCGAGAGTGGTGAGCGGGTCGGTAATGTAGCAGTCCGCTTCGCCAATCAGTCAGCTTGAAGTCAGCACTGACTGATTTGCACGATACGGCCCTAGTTCGACCGCCGGCCTCAGGGCAGACGGAAGACGAACAGTGTATTGCCACCGCGGCGTTGTTGCAGTTCCGGAGTGAGACCGCGATAAGTCACGCCCCCGCCAGCAGCAATAGCCACATACTGCACGCCATCAACGGTATACGTCACCGGATAACCCCCAGCAGTTGAGTTAAGGTATTGCTCCCAAAGCACGTCGCCGTTGTCGGCATCAAATGCCCGCAAGCGCCGCGCATCGTCAGTGACAAACACCAAGCCACCACCAGTGGTCAGTACCGAGCCGCCAATACCGGCTCGCTGTTTGAGTTGCCACTTGGTTTTGCCTGTTGCTACATCGACGGCAGTAAACAAACCGACGTTGCCATCAGACTCGGGGATCGGAACCTGTCGCGACGTGGCCGAAGAGTGGTAACCACCCAGGGTTGGTTCTACCGGGTTCAGATAATACTCCATGCAGGTGTTATTGGTTGGGGCATAGAGGCTATTCGTTTGCGGGCTATAGGCGACTGATTGCCAATTGATGCCGCCACGGGTAGTTGGGCAGACAAGTTTGCGCTCTCGTATCTCTGTGATATCGATAGCCGTATTGGTGATGCCTTTGCGGTTCTCATGATCCACGCCAACAATGACGTTCTGGTAATTAGTTTCCCGTGCCCACAAAAAATCGCCAGTGGCGGCATCGAGAGTCCAGACAATGCCGGGCTTGCCGGGAATGCCGGTAATTACTTTGCGGCGTGCGCTGGAATCAATCGTCGGGTTGATCCATGACACTTCGTCGGGATCAGGTGCCACTTCCGATTCCACCACGAGGCGTTCGAAAGGGTGATCCTGATCCCAGTTACCACCGGGAATGTGTTGGAAATACCATTCGATCTCGCCAGTATCTGCATTGAGTGCCAGTGTGGAATTGGTATACAACACGTCGCCGCCACGGGTGTCACGTTGGATAGAACCCCAGGGAATAGGTACCGCGACTCCCATGTAAATCAGATCGAGCTCGGCATCATAGCCACCGGGCATCCAGGCAGAGCCTCCGCGACGCAGTTCGTTTGGCAGATCGCCCCAGGTATCCCCACCGGGTTCACCGACACGAGGCACGGTATTGGTTCGCCAGATCTCTGCACCGGTATCCGGGTCATGGGCGGAGATCCAGCAGCCGGTATTGATGTAATAACAACCTGACATGCCGGCAATAATCTTGCCATCAAAGATTTGTGGGCCGCCGGAATAGTGTTGGCCAACCGTCCAGTCACCTACTTGATGCTCCCAGGTTACTTCCCCAGTGCGCACATCAAGCGAAACCAGATAGGCATCTCGAGTCGCGATAATAAGTTGGTCTTTGTAAAGTGTGGCGTTGCGGTTGGCGCAAGCCAGAGAAGCAGAGTGGTCAACTTCGGGGCGTTGATAGTCCCATAACAGCGTGCCATTGGTGGCATCGACAGCTTCAATAAAGTCGCAGGCCTGAGCCAGAAACATCACACCATCGTGAATGAGAGGAGTGGTTTCCTGTAAACCCGGTGCCATTGTCCAGGCAAAAGCGAGGCGAAGATCGGCGACGTTGTCTTTATTTATCTGATCAAGTGGGCTGTAACCCCAGTTATTGGCAGTCCGTCGCCACATTAGCCAGTCGCCCGGTTCGGGGTTTTCGAGTTCTTCCAGAGTGACCGGTGTGTAGTCATCGAGCAGGGTTTGCCCAATCAAGGGGGAAGACAGTACTGCGATCAATACTGCGGTGAAGCCACGGGAAATCAAACCACTCATACAGCGCTCCTGATTATTGGCACAGTGACAGACGAACACGACTATCCGGCGCTGCGACCTTTGTTCTTTTAATTATCGTTATTATTGATGCGATTCTGTAAGGCTGACGCCAAGCTTAGCAGAACCGGGCAGATAGTAAACGCTGGCTGATTCAGGTAGTGCCAGCTGATATGCCGATGGCGGGTTGCGATTGCATCACAAATTACTTGCTAGCATTGTGATAGCATTCTTTAAGAGCACTGTTCTCTTGGGTGCTCGCCAGTACAACACGAACTGGCTTGCGACCGTGTAGATTCTTATCACCAGATATGACAAAAGGCTTCGCTTTGGTTTCAGTTAAACCGCGCTCGATACTGCAACTGACGATTACCGGCTTCCTGTCGGTGACGGGGCTGCTATTCATCGCCTTGCTAATCACAGCTCGACAGCTGGATGGTCTGGGAGACCGTAATGTCAATCTAATGAATGAATCAGCGATGGCACTCGATCTGGGGCGCACGCTGATCGAGCTGACAACCTCTCTGGAGCGCAACGCTCGGCAATACAACGTGCTGGGTGATGAAGATATTCTGCAGCTCTATGAAGAGCGGCAACTGGCTTTTACTGCTGCCGCAAACCGATTGAACTTGCTGCAGCTCAATGCACAGATTCAGGAACTGATTAGTGATGTAGAGACTCTGGAGCAGCAAGCCTATCAGAGTTTTGCAGACGCCGATGCCGATGATATTGAAGGTATGTATGCAGAAATTTTGCGCGTCACCAATAGAATCGCCACACAGATAAACGATTGGTCTAATGTACAGATAATCGAAATAGCCGACGAAACCGAAGCCACGCAACAGCTGCTTACCCTGCAGGCATTTATTCTGGTCGTCGCTGCCTTGCTGTTGGCGGCAGTGTTTACCGCTCTGATTACTCGCCCATTGTTGCAGCTGGAAAAAGCGGTTGGGCGTCTGGGTGCCGGAGGCTATGAAGATGCTATTGAAGTATCCGGGCCTCGAGATCTGGTTAACCTTGGACTAAAGCTGGATTGGCTGCGCAGTCGCTTGCACGCACTCGAACAACAACGTTCATCGTTTATACGCCACGTCTCACACGAACTGAAAACGCCACTGGCTGCGATTCGTGAGAGCGCCTCATTGCTAGATGATGGCGTGGTGGGTGAGTTAAATGACAAGCAAAAGAACGTAGTTGGCATTCAATTGAGTAACAGCAAACGCCTGCAGCATTTGATCGATGAATTGCTGCGTCATCACTTGGCCAGTTTTTCAGTGATTAACACCATGCCCGAACCTGTCCGCTTAGACGAACTAATTGAGAAAGAGCTTGTCTCACATGATGTAACCATTCGATCGGCGCAGATTGAAGTTCATAAATCGCTCGTGCCAGTAACAGTGCATGCCAACCCTGAGCAACTGCGAGTCGTCATAGACAACTTGTTGAGCAATGCCATTAAATATTCCCCTCAGGGCAGTGCCATAGATATCATGCTGGATCTGACAGATTCCGAAGCGGTTATTGAAATCTGTGATGATGGCCCAGGTATCTCCGTTGATGAAGCTGAGCATATCTTTGATGCTTTTTATCAAGGGCGCCCGCCGGACAAGGACTATTATCAGGGCAGCGGACTGGGATTGGCGATCGCGCAAGAATATATTGAAGCGAATCACGGAGAAATTCGGCTGGTGCGCAGCCGCAGTGGTGCTTGCTTTAGAATCACGCTCCCAGTTGGGGATGACACAAACAATGAGTGACAAACCAGAGAGCTTCCTGCTATTAAGGATGATGGCGCTTGCAGCAGCGTTGTTTCTGCTGGCTGGCTGCCAGTTCAATCTTGCTGAGCGTATCGTGCCGAACTACCCATCAAATCTGCCAGCAGCAGGTTATTTCCATTGGGTAAGTCAGGCTACCGATGAGCAGAAGCAGCAGCAGTTAGACACGGTTCAGGCTGCGACTGTTGATGCCCAATCAACTGTGAATCTGGTGCAACGAGCCATTCTCCTCTATCACATGGACATCACTGGTGAGGACACCATTGCCGATTTGAATCTTGATCTCGCCACAGAGTCCGCTTGTGGCAACAATCAACGCTGCCAGGACTACGCAAGCTTTGCCGCAGTATTCAGCAGCCTGACGCAATTGACTCAGCAGTTACAAGGAAGTGAACAGCAAGTGCGCAATTTGCAGGATCGGATACGCATTCTGAACCAGCAAATAGAGGCGTTGACAAATATTGAACAGCAATTGCTGGAACGAGAGCAGGGGCAGAATTAAATATGGCTAAAGCCGCGAATGGAACTCAGCGTGTTTTACTGGTAGACGATGATCCGGATTTGCTACATCTGGTGAGCGTACGTCTTGAAGCCAATGGCTTTGAGATTGCGGCAACAGATAGCGCTGAAACAGCGCTGGCAAAACTACCGCAATTTCGTCCCCATGTAGTAGTGACTGATTTGCGCATGCCTGGGATGGATGGCATGGAGCTGTTTCAGGAAATTCAAAAAATGGACTATCGCCTGCCGGTGATAGTACTGACCGCCCATGGCACGATTCCGGATGCCGTGGCCGCCGCGCAAGAAGGCGTGTTCGCATATCTGGTTAAACCAGTCGATGCCAAAATTCTGCTCGACAGCATTCGTCGGGCAATTACCCAGACTGGGCAAAGTCAGGGCAATGGCGATGCTGAGCAGGATCAGGATTGGCGCAAAGATATCATCAGCTGTAGCGCTGTGATGGAAACGCTGTTGCAGCGCACGCAAGCGGCAGCTAACTCAGACGTCAATATTCTTATTGAGAGTGAAACCGGCACTGGCAAAGAACTGTTGGCTAAAGCTATCCATTCAGCGAGTAGTCGCCAGTCAGAGCCTTTTCTTGCATTGAATTGCGCCGCCATTCCTGAGTCTCTTATCGAATCAGAATTGTTCGGTCACACTGCCGGGTCGTTCACTGGTGCCAATAAATCCCACGACGGTTTGTTTCAGGCAGCTGATGGGGGTACTGCGTTTCTGGATGAAATCGGTGACATGCCATTGTCTGCGCAAGCCAAGTTATTGCGAGTGCTGGAACAGCGAGAGATTCGCCCGGTAGGTTCCACGAAAACAATTCCGGTCGATGTGCGGATTGTTGCTGCGACCCACCAGGACCTTGAGAAGCTGGTTCAGGAAGGCGAGTTTCGCGAAGACCTGTACTATCGGCTTGATGTCATCAAACTCGAACTTCCGCCACTGAGTGAGCGCCGCGAAGACATTCCGCTTTTGGCGGAACATTTCTGTCGCATAGTCTCAGAAAAAAACAACAGGGACGTGAACAAGTTTTCTCCCGAGGCAGTCGAACTACTGGTCGGTGCACCCTGGCCCGGCAATGTGCGTCAGTTATATAACGTCACTGAGCAATGTGTCGTGCTAACGACCACGCCAATTATCTCTCGCGGTCTGGTTGAGCGCGCCATGCGACACAAGGGGGAGAGGCTGCAAACGCTTAGCGAAGCCAAGGAACAATTTGAACACGATTATCTCGTGCGCATTCTGAATCTTGCCGAAGGCAATATTGCCCTGGCCTCGCGCTTGGCTGACCGCAATCGCAGTGAATTCTACAACCTGTTGAAAAAGCACTGCCTGGAGCCCGATCAGTTCCGCCGCAATAGCGATGATTGAAGTCTTTCTCTAGGGCTGTCGGGCTAGCCCGACAGCCAACTCCCATTGAATCAAGCACTTAGAATTTACAGTAATTATCTGCCGGGCTTGCCCGACAGCTTCACTCCCCCTCCTGCTCTACAACCCCTATAAACCGGTCTTTTCGGAGTTGGCACAGCGCTTGCTCCGTGTATAAGCGAGTGCAAATGACTCTGAAATCCAATCGACAAGGTAGTTGGTGATTTCACTGAGAAATGATTTTTCAATCTCATCAGGAGGAAGTTATGAAATTTAAGAAACTGGGTGCTATGCCTTTCGTATTTTCTGCTCTCTCAATTTTTGCAGTAGCTGCTAACGCGCAGGATGCGCCAGGGTTTTCTCAAGCAGACAAGGACCAGGATGGTGTACTGAGCATAGCGGAGGCACAGGAAGCGCTTCCGGATTTGCAGATCACGGATGACAACGGCGACGGTGTGGTTAATCACGCTGAAGCACAAAAGACAGTTGAAGGATTACAACTGTCGCAGCAAGGAGCCGCTGACCAAGAATCAGCTCCGGTGGGTATGATTGAATACCGCATGATTGTGCAAGCAATGCAGTCATCTGAGCAGGACGCTTAAGACCGGAATTGTGGCAGGAAGGATCCTGCTTTTACCTAACACAACTGGGAGGTTGTGTATTACCGATACCTCGGTAACCCAAGCCCGTTGGCCCCCAATCCCCGGGGGCCTTTTTTAATTTACCGACAGTCGGTTAGTAAAAGCTGTTATGCCTTCCGCACGTTACTATCAACTGGGAGATAACAAAATGAAAGCACGACTACCACAGCATATATTCTATCCCACACTAATTCTGCTATTTATAGTGGCATTTCTTTCTGCAACCTCACAAGCTTTCGATGGCGAACTGCAAGGCGAACTCAAAGATGCCTGGCTCACTGGCAAAGCGGAGACAGTACTAACCCTCAATAAACATTTGAATCGCTACCCAATCAGTGCGCGCGTTAATCAGGGCGCTGTGAATCTGAATGGCAAGGTTGGTTCTGAAATCGACAAGTCACTGGCAGGCGAGTTAATGCGCGGCATAGCAGATATCAATTCGGTCAAGAATAATCTCGCGGTCGACCCGCAACTGGATATCGATATCAGCGAACGTGAGGCAATATCAAGGAGCAGCTTTGCTCGTTGGATAAATGACCTGACCACAACCGCTGTTATTCGTTCACGGTTGGTCAGCAATGCAAATGTTCCAGGACTAAGCATCAACGTCGAAACACGGCGCGACATAGTAACCTTGAAAGGTGAAGTAGAGTCGGAAGAAGCAAGTGCTTTAGCCGAAGAAATCGCCCGAAACACGGGCGATGTCGTTGAAGTGAGAAACAACCTGTTGATAAGTTCACTCAATTGATTTCCACTTGGTATACAGTGAAAGCCTGCTACAGGACGTGGCAGGCTTTCCTGCAATGGAAGAACCTATTTAATCGCTTAAGGAGGAAATATGCGATCTATTCAATCTATTCCCGGTTACCTGCTTTTCGTTATTTTAACTGCTGGTTTTTCAGCGACTGCTTCGGCCGACCAATTTGAGGACAGTGGATTCTACTTCGGTGGGTCTTATGGTCTGGTTACCGTCGATGGGCAGGATTTTGAAGACGAGAATAGTTTTCCACAATTGTTTGCGGGTATTCAGATTCTACCTTTTCTAGGTATCGAAGCAGCACACTATGATTTTGGTGAATACGGCAACGCTTTGGTGGAAGCAGACTTGACTGCATACAGTGTCGCAGTTACTGGTCGAATTCCGATCTCACAAACGCTGGCTATCTTTGCGCGAATTGGCCCCATGTGGTCTGAAGCCGACGTGAGATCCGGTCCCTTCTCAGGCGAGCTGGACAGCGAGGAAGTATTTGTCGGTGCCGGAGCCTCGTTTGAAATTGCCGAAAATCTGGATTTACGAATCACTTATGATTGGGTAGATCAGGACCTTAATGCCGATGATATCGATGAATTCGGTACTGGCGATTTTAGCTCGGATCTGAATTTGTTTGCCGTTGGACTGAAGGTCGAATTCTGAATAGTTGCAAAGAACGTGAGTGCCTTTAGTTCACTCGTGTATCCGATCTCTTCGCAGATAGAGAAGCGAAGCAAAGAAAGGCCGGCATCCGCTGGCCTTTTTTGTTTACTGGTTGAGGGTAGCTTTTGGGCCTCTATTGCGTGCGTTGCTGAATCGGGAGTTACGATTCATCTGGCGTTCAGGAAAAACATAAAAACCGTCGCTGTTTGCGTTGTTTTACATATTTGTGTTCACACAAGATTCATTTTAAGGATTGGATAATCACCTCACAGACTAAGAAAAAAGTGCTGGAGGGCCAATCGATGAAAACAAGAATGTTCGGATTAGCAGCAGTTGTTTGTTTCCTGTTTAGCAGCTCAGTAGTTGTGGCTGGCGACACAGACTTTCGTGACGGTCATCGTGGTGGTGACCGAGTCAGTGGTAGCTGGCGACTGGGCGAGCGTACCCGAGACGGTTTCTCTATCTATCACCGCAGTGGTGGCGGTTGGTACCGCGTGCCCGGGGCTGCAATCGCGGTCGCTGACGGTTGGGTGCTGGGTGCCAAGCGTGAAAGCGGCGGCCATGCAATCTATCGCTGGAATGGACACAATTGGGATCAGGCACCAGGCGGTGCAGTACGTATCGGTGGCACCTACTCTCGCCCCTGGGTAGTCAATAATCGCGGTCAACGCTTTGTCTGGAACGGTTACGACTGGCGCGCTGAATACAGTGCCCACAACGGTGGGCACACTGACTATCGTAATACGTTTAGCAGAGGCCGTAATGAGTTCGGACAGGATGCGCGAGATTTCAATCGTGGCAAAGCGGCAAAGCATCACAAGCGTGAGATCCGACGCGAAGTGAAAAAGCAGATCACGCGTCAGAAGAAAGATCATCGCCGCGACGACAAGTTCGACCGACGTCATGATCGTGATCGAGACCGGCGGTCACGAAGCGGATGGTAAGCACGGCAAGGTAAATGTGGCGGCGGCTGTGGGAATACCCGGCCGCCGCTTTCACTATTACGGCCAGTACAGTAACCTTGTTCAGGCAAAGTGACCGGTGTGGTGTTGCATCTCAACTACCCTATAGTAAATTAGTCAAATAGTTAGCTAGTCAAACTCTGGCTTGTTCACGCGTTTGATTGCTCAAGCCAAGTGTTCCAGTTAACAAGCTGCTCCCACGACCGAGATCGCTTACCATCAATCCAGACACGTACACAGGCGAATCAATGCAACAACTCAGCAGCACCAGAAGTTTCGACGGTTTACAAAATCGTTATCAACATTCTTCCTCGTCACTAAACTGCGAAATGACTTTTTCGGTTTTCCTTCCCAAAGTAGCCAATGCAGGAAAAACCGTTAAACTGCCGGTTTTATACTGGTTGTCGGGATTGACCTGTACTGATGAAAATTTTGTGCAGAAGGCCTGTGCGCAACGCGTGGCTTCCGAATTGGGTTTGCTCATTGTGGCGCCGGACACCTCCCCAAGGGGCGATGAAGTTGCTGATGCTGACAGTTACGATCTGGGTAAGGGGGCTGGTTTTTACGTCAATGCTAGCGCTGAACCCTGGGCGGCCCACTATCAAATGTATGACTACATTACCCGGGAGCTGCCTGAATTGATCAATGCGCAGTTCCCGGTGGATGCGGATCGGCAGGGTATTTTCGGACATTCCATGGGTGGCCATGGGGCACTGACGATTGCTCTGAAGAATCCAGCAAGTTATCGGTCCGTGTCAGCTTTCGCGCCAATCTGTTCGCCAATCAACTGTCCCTGGGGGCAGAAAGCTTTGGCTAGCTATCTGGGCGATGATGTATCTACCTACGCCGAATATGATGCAGTTGAGCTGCTCAAGGTCAACTCGCAGCCGGTGCCAATGCTGATTGATCAGGGCGGCGATGATGAGTTTCTGGCGGAACAGTTAAAGCCGGAATTGCTGGTTGCAGCTGCCACTGCCAAGAATTATCCGCTGACATTTAATGAACGCGAAGGCTATGACCACAGCTACTTCTTTATAGCCAGCTTCATTGAAGAGCATCTACGTTTTCATCACGAAATTCTCACTGCGTGAGTAATGTGTCTTAAGACGCGCTAGATAGCCAGCCACACCAACAGACCGCAGACCAACACGACAATCTGACTGATGCGGTCCGTCGCGGCAAATAGGACAGGGTCCTCGTCGATGATGCCGGCGCGCGCGCGTCGCCAGATGCGTACAAGTAGCACTAGCAACAATGGGCAAATCAACCACAGTGTTTGCGGCGATTCATAGAGTCGCGTCGTGGCGGGGTCGTTGATATAGAAAGCAAAGATCAATACCGCTAGCAGGCTTGAGCTGGCCCCGGTAGCGATTAATAGCCGCCGATGTCCTACATGGTAAGCCCTGCCCGCCGGGCTGGTCTCTGATTCGCCATCCAGATTGCTGAGTTCGGCAATCCGCTTGATCATCGCCAGGCCAAGGAACAGGCTCAGCGCGAAGCCTATCAACCAGTTCGTTGGTGGCACTGCAATGGCCGCCGCACCGGCGATGACTCGTACGCCATACAGTAATGCCAACACGGCGACGTCGATCAGAAACCAGCGTTTCAGTAGTAAACTGTACGCCGTAGTGAGCAGAAAGTAGATCGCCAGCACTACCAGGAACTGCGCAGGCAGGAACAATGCAATAGCGAATGCCACGCATAAAAGCAGCGGCATGGCCAGCATGCCGATGCGCAGATCCAGTTCGCCCGATGCGAAAGGCCGACGATACTTGCTCGGGTGTAGCCTGTCATTCTGCAAATCCAGAAGATCATTGAGCAGATAGACACTCGACGCACAAAGGCTAAAACTGATAAACGCGATAGCGGCCTGTAACAACAAGCCTGGATTGAGCAGTTGATGGGAAAGCACCAGCGGCACGAACAACAGAGTGTTTTTCAGCCATTGATGCGGGCGCATGGCTTGCCAAAGTTTTTCCACTGGCGATTGCGGTTGGTCGAATAGCAAGGTATCGGCGTGACTGTCATTAACCGAATCACGCAGAGCCGGTGAGCAATTGACGAGAATTGCCTGCTGGGCAGCGCTCCAGATCGGCACGTCGGCACTGGCGTTGCCGGCATAGGCAAACTCTCGTCCTTCACTGAGCTCAATAATGCGCTGCAACTTGTTCTGCGATTTCAGGTTAATCTCAACATCAGATCCGATTACGGAGTCGAACAGAGAAGAATGCTCCGCAAACTTGTCGACATACTGCTGGTGGGATGCAGAGATGAGTATCAGTTTTCGCCCAGCAGCTTTCTCTTGCTGCAAATAGTCCAGAAATTCGCCGTTGTAAGGAATTTTGTCGATGGAAATCGAAATTCTCCTGGCGATCTGTTGTTTGAGGCCCAATAGCCCGCGTAAAAGCCAGAAAGGAATAAGTGCCAAATACAACACATTACTTTTTATTAATAGCAGTAGCGCCTCGCAAGTAACATCTGATTTAATCAGAGTACCATCGAGATCGACATACAAGGGGAGATCTGGGCGGGAGTCCGGCATACAGATTAGAACTTGAGCCGTTTAAAGATAACCGCAGGGATACTTTTTACAATGGCCATTATTAGTCGCCAGTATCCCGGGGTATAGACAGTGTGCTGTTGCTTGTCGATGGCTTGCACAATACGAATTGCCACTTGTTCTGGCATGGCCCAGAGCGGGCCTTTTTCCATGTGCGCGGTCATCGGCGAGTCGACCAGACCGGGCCGGATATCAATGACATGCACTCCGGATTTCAATAGTTTGCCGCGCAATCCTTCCAGATAGGTGCTCACCATTGCCTTCGCCGCGCCATACACAAAATTGGGTTGTCGCCCGCGGTCGCCAGCTACTGACGTGACGACGGCGATCGTACCGGAGCCTTGCGTACTCATGATTGGCGCCAGTTCCGTAAGCAAGGCGATAACGCTCAGCCCGTTCACATTGATTGCCTGTTTGGCGGCCTGATAGTCCGCTTCGCATTGACTTTGGTCGGGCAGTGATCCGTGACAAATTAATACCGCATCGAGACTGCCCAATGCGTTGACTGCGTCTTGCAGTGTGCCTTTGATGGTATCGGGGTCGCCAAGATCGAGGACTTGCGATCCGCTAATAGTAGCGCCGCGAACTTCGACATCGTTAACCAGCTCTTGTAGTCGTTCGGAATTGCGGCCCATCAGGTAAAGTGTCTCGCCGCGAGCCGCCATTAGTCTGGCGGTAGCGCGGGCGATAGCTGAATTGGCGCCGATGATGAGTATGTTCACGAGCGAGTATTCCTGGCCGGAGTGAGTCCGAGGCGGTCTGATTGCAAAGAAGCGAAGCGATTGTCAGGGTCTACCTGTTGTTTTACGGCGAGAAACTCCTCCCAGTTCGGGTAACAGGCCTTAAAGGTTTCAGCGGTCATACGGGCATCCTTGGCCAGATAGAGTCGGCCCTGATGAGCCAGTACGATCTTGTCCAACTCCTCGAGCAGGCCAAAAACACTGGCTTCTTTTTTAAAATCCAGCGTGAGCGTAATGCCCTCGCAAGGAAAGGACAAATAATTGTCATTGCCGGGCCCGAATTGTTTGAGCACCGCCAGAAACGAGCCTTTGCCCGCATCAGCCACACGCTCAAGAATTTGTCGAATACCTTCTTTGGCAGCAGGCAATGGTAATACGAGCTGATATTGCAAGAAGCCCCTGCGCCCGTAAAGACGATTCCATGACTGAATTCTGTCCAGGGGGAAGAAGTAGCGTTCATAGTGGACTTGCTGATCCGGCTGCGACTTGTTGTGCAAGCCATAGTAGGTATTGTTGAACAGCGACATGCTGTAGCGGTTCAGTAGCAGCCCCGGAGTGTGAAAGGGGACAGGAATCGAGAGGCCGGGTGGTCGCCCGGTCTTGCCAGATTCTTGTCCAGTGGCGTGCTCCCCAACGAACACGACCCCGCGACCGAGGGCGTCGCCCTTGGCCAAACAATCTATCCAACTAACCACATACTCGCTGCTGCTGTGTTCTGCCAGTAATGCCAGACTCTCATCAAGATTTTTGCTGACTACTGTGCGGTTGTTAATCTGGTCATTGCCAATCGGCAATAGTTTGAGGGTCATATCCAAAACGATCCCGGTCAAACCCATGCCGCCACAAGTCGCGGCAAACAGTTTCTTGTTGCGCGTGCGACTGCACTGTTTGATCTCGCCATTGGCCAGGCAAAGTCGAAACGAATCCACATGGTCACTGAAGCTGCCCTTGCCATGATGATTCTTGCCATGAATATCAGCGGCCAGAGCGCCGCCCGCACTCACGTGTCGAGTGCCGGGTAACACAGGCAAAAAAGCGCCAAGAGGCACAATTAGTTCGAGGATGCTGCCCAGAGTGATGCCCGCGCCACACTGTAATTTCAAGTTGTTCTGATCCAGGCTGATATAATTGTCAAGCAGGCGGCTGCTCAGCACTGAATTGGCCAGCGAACTGTCACCATAGCTTTTGCCGCGGCCGCGGGTAATGAGAGGCAGATCTGCACTTTGTCGCAGAGCTGTTTGCACATCACCCGCACTCGGCGGCTCAATTATTGTCGCAGTATGACGCGGATACTGACCCCAACCGGAAATTTCCATCTAGCCACGGCCATTGCAAAAAAGGTTCATTTAGCGTTCCAGAGTATTGAATACATAGCGTTTGTCGAGACGATATTTAATAGTATAACCAATGCTCAGACCGATTACGGCCCCGGCATAACGGGCTGCTCTGGAATCAAACCAATAATCGAAGCCCAACTCAAAGCCCCAGAAGAGTAAGGTCGTGATGCCGCCAGTGAGTGTGTACGCCCAAAAATGCCCGATCAGTTCCCGTTTTCCGTTGCTTCTCGCGGCAAAGATATAGCGCTTGTCGAGCACGAATTTACACACCAGGCCGGTAACTGTGCCGGCCAGGATAGCGGCGTAGATCCCGTACTGGCCGTTATAGAGACTGACGGTGAGTTCCTGTGTTAACAGATTGAGCACAGTTGCTACGGTGGCAAAGACACAATACTTGATGACAAGGGTAAAACTGTTCATGGTGTTTGTTGTCGGCCAGCGTTGGCAGATTAGTATTGCAAAGTCGGCCCCACTTTCTTAGTCAGGCTGTGCAGCATACCGCGCCAGTACGAACAGTCCAATCTGCCACTAGCCAGAGCGGGCTGGCAATGGATAATGGTATGCGGCTGCCATTCGCAATAGTCCACTCGATTTCAAGGCCAGCAAAAAGAGAGCACAGAGAGAGCACAATGAAGCAATTTACTATCGATCTGGCCAGACAAGCCGGGGAAATGATTCGCACTGAGCGTGCTGAGGCGGACCTCGAGCATTCTTATAAATTCGGCAATGAGCTAGTCACTCAAGCGGACCTCAAAGCTGACAAGCTTATCTGCGATGCCATACGAGCCCAATTTCCTGCACACAGCATTGTCTCGGAAGAATCAGCACCGGACACTGACCACGTGCAGGAAATCAAGAATCCCTTCTGGATCATTGATCCCATCGACGGCACAGTTAACTATGCGCATGGGCATATTCAATCTGCGGTCTCTATTGCCTACGCTGAACAGGGGCGTGTTGTGCTGGGTGTCGTTTTCAATCCATTCACCAATGAAATGTTTCATGCCCAGCTTGGCAGCGGAGCATTCCTCAATGACCAGCCAATTTCTGTAGCCAGCGAGACCGACTTGCGGCGGGCTATCATCGCAACCGGGTTTCCCTACAAGAAAGAGGGAATCGCGACCATGGTGGACAACCTGCACCGAATACTTGATGAATGCGCCGATATTCGCCGCTTGGGCTCGGCGGCACTGGATATTTGCTGGGTTGCTGCCGGGCGACTGGACGGCTACTACGAGAGCCTCAGTCTCTGGGATTTCGCTGCGGCTCGCCTGATTGCGGCCGAGGCAGGTGCTGAGTGTGGCCACTTCAGGCCAGTACCGGCAGGGGTTGATCCGGCCTTTCATAATAAGGACCTGTTAATCGCCAATCCCGGTCTCTTCCCCCAACTTAAGCGGTTATTGACCCCCTAGCCATGTTTTTGCATGCCGCTTGCGTTCACCGCGCGAAGCATCGCTATTGGCGGGAATAGATTGACTGGCCGACGGCCACTGCTTACTCTGAAAAAACTTGCAGAAAACCGCGTCGTTTTGCGTGGCGTATAATTAGGGGGAATACTGTGAACCTGACCATTGCCAAATGGTGGGGCTTTACAGTTTGACCAGAACACCAATGCCGGGGCGATCCCAGTCGCCGGTGCAGTGAACAGGAGAAGGCAATGCGTGCTTTCCGTAATTTAAAAATGGCAATGTCAGGCTTGCTGGTCATGCCGGCACTGGTGCTGGCAGCCGAACGAGTCGGTGATTTTTCCTTGCTGGATCAGGAAGGCTTTTTTCACAACATGAGCTGGTATGACGATCATACCGCGGTGGCTTTGCTGGTTCAGGCTAACGACAGCCAGGCAACAACGACGGCCGTGCCAGCCTACGCCGACTTGCAGCAGCGCTATACCGAGCAGGGTATAGAGTTCATGATGATTAACCCGATGGGCGAACAGAATCGCGCTGCGGTGGCCGCGAAGCTGGCTGAATACGGTGTTGATATGCCGGTGTTAATGGACGATGCGCGTGTGATTTCCCAAGCGCTGGGCATTAGTCATACGGGCGAAGTTGTCTTGTTCGACCCCAAGAACTTTACAGTGCAATACCGCGGGCCTGTTAGTGGCGCACAACAAGCCATCGATGAATTGTTAGCTGGTCAGGCGGTTAGTAACCCCGTCGTTGCGAGTAACGGCTCTGCCGTGACTTATCCGGCGGCAGAACAACATGCTCAAACACCCCCTTCCTATGTTGATGATATCGCTCCACTAATCGCCGAAAATTGTGCCAGCTGCCATCGTGAAGGCGGGATTGCACCGTTCGCCATGGACAGTCATGCGATGGTCCAAGGCTGGTCGCGGATGATTCGAGAGGTCGTCATGACCAAGCGCATGCCGCCAGGTCAGATCGATGGCCATGTCGGCGACTTTATCAATGACATGCGCCTGGAAGATTCTGAAGTGCAGCAGTTAGTGCACTGGATCGAAGCCGGTTCAGTCAGGGATGGTGATACTGATCCTTTGGCCGAACTTACCTGGCCAACCAGCAAGTGGGCATTTGGAGAACCGGACTACATCATCAAAGTTCCACCTCAGTCGATACCCGCCACGGGCGTGCTGGATTACATTCATGTGGCGGTGCCAATCGATATCGAAAAAGATCGCTGGGTGCGTGGTAGTCAATACGTAGCCGGCGATCGAACTGTACTGCATCACACACTTAATTCTCTGGTCGAACCAGGCGCCAGTCGGCGCGGTGGATTCCTTGGCGGCAGCAGCCCTGACCAGGCGAATATTACCGCTTATATTCCTGGCGCCGAGCCGCGCCTGAATCCACCCAATACCGGTGGTTTGTTGAAAGCAGGTTCAACGCTTAATTTGCAGTTGCACTACACCACTACCGGTAAAGAAACTACCGATGCCAGTGAAATTGGCTTGTGGTTCTATCCGGAAGGTGAAGTGCCCGAAGAGCGTATGTCGGGCCAGTGCGCGTGTATATTTACTCCTAGCTGGACCAATATTCCGCCCAACGATCCAAACTTTGAGCAGTCAACCAGTGTGACCTTGCGCCAGGATGCGTACATGCACAGCTTCACGCCGCACATGCACTTCCGCGGCAAGTACATGCGCTTCTACGCCAACTACCCGGATGGCCGCAGCGAAGAACTGATCAATATCGCCAACTACAATTACAATTGGCAGTTGGCCTATACCTACGAAGAGCCCAAGTTTATGCCGGCTGGTACAGTGGTCACAGCTGTTGGTGCTTTTGATAACTCGGCACAGAATCCGAACAATCCCGATCCTGATCGCTCGGTGCCCTGGGGTCAGCAAAGCTGGGATGAAATGTTCTTTGGCGCCATGACCTGGAAGTATGCCAACCAGGGAGGCGAAGACTGATAATCTGTCATGCCAAATAGTTAGACGCAGACAAACGTCTGTATAAAAGCCCGGTTATGCCGGGCTTTTTTGTGCCAGCTAGTTAGCCTTCACACTTGTGTTAGCAGGCGCAAGCGCTTGGGCACGAAGGCCGGGCTTAATGTCAGGAAACGACTGGCTTGGGTGGCAAAGCAGGCTGGCGTTTATCGCAGCGCCGCAGAATAGTTGGCAAATAAAGTAAATCCAATACCAGAGCCAGCACAACTATAGGGACTAACAACTTCGCTGATTGTTGAAAGTACAGCGTATTGGCAGCGATTAAAATCGTCGTGCCGAGCGCCAGTACCATCGTAGTAATAGTCAGTGCCGGCCCCGCCGTGGAAACAGCTTGCAAAATAGATTGATTCTGATCACTGCCAAGCTGGCGGTTTTCCAAATAGTGACTGAGGATGTGCACCGTATCATCAACAACCAGACCGATACTGATGCTAAACAACATCATGACAAAAGGGTCGATCTGACCGACCAATAAACCCCAGCCGCCAAAAACGATCACTGCAGGCAACAAGTTGGGAATAATACTCAATAAGCCGAAAAACCAGCTGCGCAAGCCAACGATGAGACACAAGGTGATCAACAGTAAGCTGACGGTATATCCCTGCATTAATTCGAAAGTGACGAGCTGATCCATGCGCGCAAACAAAAGCAAGCCGCTGCCGTGCAGTAGCTCGGCAGTGCTGAAGTGGTTAGCAAATCCCTGGGTGATTTGCGCATCAAGATCCAACAGGTCCTGATTGGAGAGGGTCCGGGCGTTAATGATCAGAGTAACGATAGAAAAATCGTTACTGACGAATCCGGATAAGGGGAATTCCTCACTCTGCACGACCTCGTAGCTATTCAGGTAATAAGCCACACTATCGATATCAGGCGGGATGGTGTAAGCGGCCGGGTCATTTTCATTGGCGACTTCACTAATGGTTTTCACCATATCAACAACGCTTGCGGCAGACTCAACGCCTTGCAGGTCAGCGAGCCATTCTTGATAGCTTTCAAGCTGCTGTAGGAAGTCCGGTTCAATACCGCCGTCGACAACTCCGGTGTCGATGGCATAACTCAAGGTTGGACCTCTGTCCATGTATTGCGCTACAGCATCGTAGTATCGCGCCATTTCGGTGTCATCGTCGATAAAGGCCAAGCGATTGAAATCGGTTTCGTTCAGCGGCAACAAGGCAAAGCCGAGTACTGACAAGACACTGAAGCTAATAAAAACCTGCTTGTCGCGACGTTCGGCGAAGCGAGTTATGCGCTGTAATAGCTGCCTCAGAAAACCTTGCTTCGAGATCAGGGCGTTGTTCGCACTACCGGTGTCAGTCACGCGTGTCAGGGTAGTTAACACCGCGGGGAGAACCGTCAGGGTGAAAAAATAGGCGTACACAATGCCCAACGCCACAATACGACCAAAATCCTGGATAGACGGAGACGAACTCATATTCAATGAGGAAAAACCGATTGCTGTGGTTAACGCGGCGAGAGTAATCGGCTGCAGATTGCGGGACAGGCTGAACCGCATCGCGTCATGTTTACTTCTGCCGCGCGCCAGATCCTGCTGTAGTAGCGAAATAATGTGTACGCTGTTGGCCACTGCAATGATTACCACCACTAATGGCGCCATTACGGAAATACTATTAAAGGCCTGCTGCAAGTAGCCAAGCGTGCCCAGTGTAGATACCACAGTGAAAGCGATATGGACCAGGATGGCGCCGCCCAGAAAGAGTGACCTGAAGCACAGACAAATGGTCATGATGCAAACTACGATGACAATCGGCAGCAGTATGGACAGGTCATCGAACATAGCCTGGCGACCATCCTGTTCGAGTAGCACGTCACTGTTAATAACTATGTTTACATTTGGGTAGTCGCTGCGTAGATCGGCAACCAAAGCCATGCTGGCCTCGGCGATTTCAATTCGTAGTGGAGCACTCAGGTCGTTTTCATTGATAGCGATTGTAGCTCTGGCAAAACGGCCATCGGGAGACAGGTAGCTGCCAGTTAGTATGCGGTCCCCTAGCGCCAAGGCAGCAATGTTGGTTAATTCCTCGGGACTATAGCTGGACAGTTCCCGGGTAAAGAGGCGCTCTTGCCGATCTGGTGAGAAGTAGTCAGTAAGAGAAGAAAAGCGTTGCGCTTGTGGAATCGATCGGAAACGGGCTTCCAGCCCCGCGATTGCATCGAGGATCTCCGGCGTAAACACTGTCTCGCCTGCGTCTGCAACAAATCCGAAATTTACTTCCAGCTGTGGCGGAAAGGCTTCCTCCACACGTTCAAATTCGTCAAGATAGGGGTCGCTCTGTGATAGCAGTGCACCGAGCGAACTGTCGAAATCGAGTCGCAAAATTCCAGGCGCCAGCAGCAGACAAAGCATGCTGGACAGGCATAATAAAAGTACACGGCGTTGTGTACAGAACTCGGCAACCCGCGACAAGGGTGGGTCGACACATTCTGTTTCAGACTCTGTTTTTAGCTTCATTATAATGCGTGCACTTAGTGTTGCAGCCTGCTTTTCAATGACTGTGACAAATGAGTTTCACCCAGTAAATACTGTTTCGATACCAAATGTAAAATAGTTGTACCGGATGTAAATATGTTGAATGACAAGACTTGCAAAATAATGAGCAAAGGCTTCCCGTTAAACGCCCTTTTCATTAGCACCCTGATCAGTTTTTCGCCAAACCTGTTCGCTACTGATCTAATCAGGCTATCTGCCGATCCGCAAGCGCGCGGCAGCGGCGACATTACAGGATTCAGTGACAGTCCATTGTCTGCTATCAGTGCCAATCCGGCCATTCTTGGCCGGCTGGACGATAGAGTCGATCTGGCGTTGAACGCGGTCTATGTGGATTCGCAGTTCACTACTAAATTGGGCTCAACTGTCGATGCTGACAAGGGGCCCGGAATAGTTCCCGAGTTTGCCATCAAGCGTGACATTGCCGATAGTAACTGGTCCTGGGGCGCAGGACTTGTCGTGCAGTCTGCCATGGAAGCAGATTTCTACTTTATCGACCCTCCCGGCACTGGAGGTGTCTCTTACGGACCGCAGACACATCGTTCTTCCTACTCTGTTATTAAGGGGTCAGGTGCATTATCCTATGCTGTGAACGACAAACTGACTGTAGGTTTTTCGCTGGGCATTTTGCAGAACCGCAATCAGTTGGAAGCCCCTTACATATTTCAATCGCATCCAGTGCTGGCTGGTTTGAAAGTGCTCGTAGATCTGGATGTTGACGACATTGCCTTCAATGGCAATATCGGTTTGGAATATCAGTTGTCAGAGACAGTACGCTTCAGTTTGGCCTACTCTGCAGAGGCGGATTTTAATGCCGAAGGTGATGTTAGCGGCAACCTCGGCCAACTCGGTCTGGGCATCCAGGAAACATTTTCCTATCAGGCCAGAGTGGAAACCGGCTTGCCTGCCACGCTGAGTGCAGGATTACTTTGGCAAGCAACCGATCGCCTGACTGTCGGTGCGCAGTTTGACAGAGTTGGTTGGGGCAGCAGATTTGCAAGCCTCCCGATAACCTTGACGCAAGGTACTAACAACGACCTGAATACCTTTTTGGATTCTACGTCGATTGTCGATGTGGCGCCATTGGCTTGGGATGATCAGGATACCGTACATTTGGGTATCGAGTATCTGATGCCGGCCGGCCGCGTATTACGCCTCGGTGTTGATGGCAGTCACGTGCCTGTACCAACCAGTACAATGACGCCACTGACCGGTGCGATTCTGGAGCGTGGCTTCAGTGCCGGAACGACATTCCCTGTTAACGGCACTGCAGTAGATGTTTATTACCGCTATAGCGGCGGCGACAATGTCAGCATCATTGACAGCCAATTGGCTGGTGATGAATACGACAATACCAATATGGCGTTAAAGATTCACAGTTTTGGTGTGTCTGTCTCGTTCTAGTCCCCCACTATCGGGTGTTAAACTCGCTTATTCGTTACCCGGCCGGTAAGATGGCGTCTCTATTACTGGTCGAGTAACCGCGAGTGGCAAGTACCGCCATACCAACCTCAGTTCCCTCCATCGAAGAACGCTTCAATCAGGAGATGCTTTCCCGCGAAGCCCGTGCAGAAAGTTTTGCCTGTTTGCTTTGGGTTTCCGTCATTATTCTCACGTATTCTCTCTTTCTGATAGATGGGGATATGAATAGCTCATTAGGTCGTAATATCAGCTTGCTGGTGATAGTTACGGTGCCATTGTTTATTCTTATATTCGTGCTTATTCGCTGGGGGCAGTATCGCCCGTCTTTGGCCTATCTCAATACACTCCTCCAATTAAGTGTTGTATCTGGCGCTATTTACTTTGACACGCAAGCCTATGGCACGCAGTACGCACTAAGCTCCATGCCACCCATTGCCTATGGTCTGGTAATCATCGTCACTGCATTCCGACTGCGGCCGCTCATGGGTATTTTTGCCGGGGTAGTTGCCGCTGCGCAATTTCTGACGATCTATATATTCGTGAGTCGTGATGCGCCCGATATGTCAGCAGAACTACTGGCAGAGGTGCCCAGTCTGGATTGGGAAGTGACGATCATGAAAGTGGTGATTTTGCTCGGGCTCGGCGCAGCAGGGTCCTTTTCGGCTTACAGTTTACGTAAAGAGCTCTACAATTTTATCGCGACTGCACGCGAAGAAATGCGCCTGCATCAGTCACTGGGCCGCTATGTGTCCAAAGAAGTCGCTGATGCCTTGCGCCAGGATGATACCTTTGCCCTGGAACCTCGTAGTGCGCAGGTGACCGTCATGTTCGGTGATATTCGCAACTTTACCCGCTTTGCCAATTCCAGCACTCCTGAAGAGGTTGCGGCACTGGTGAATAACTTTTTCGATAATGCCGACTCGGCCATTAGCAAACACCATGGCGTACTGAACAAATTTCTCGGCGATGGTTTTATGGCAATATTCGGGTTGTTTGACCATGAAGAAGACCCTCGAGAACTTGCGACCAGAGCAGGCTTCGAAATTCTCGAGTCAACCAGTACAGTTTTGTCGGCCAATAAAATGGGTGTTGGTATCGCCCTGAATCACGGTGACGTGATTGCCGGCGAAATCGGTTCGGAAGGCCGCTGTGAATTCACTGTGTTGGGTAACACAGTCAATATCGCTGCCCGATTGGAGGGCTTGAACCGTAAACTGCACACCAATTTTCTGGTCACCAGGGATTTCTACACCATGCTGCCCGAAGATCTGGTGAATGTCCGCTCTTTGGAGCGCCATAATATTCGCGGTATCAGTGAACCGGTCGAATTGATCGAGCTTCAGTCTCTGAAGTCCTGAGCCCACTCACGCTGCCAGGCAGTGCGCCATCCAGCTACGAATGCTACTACCCAGATATTTCTGCCGGTGATGGATGAAATAGAACTTGCGTGTCCAGTTTCGATGTGGCGCCGATAGTGGCACCAGTGAGCCACGGCGGAATGCTTCTTCCAATGTCAGTCGCGACAGACAACCCACGCCCAGACCCGCTTCTACCGCTCTTTTAATGCCTTCGGTGTGCTGTAGCTGCAATTGCAGATGGATATCAGAAAGAATGCCGCCCATGGCCCGATCAAAGGCCTGACGAGTGCCTGAGCCGCGTTCTCGGACAATCCAGTCCGCCACCACTAGCTCTTTGTCGGTTAGCAGGGGGGATTGAGCCAATGGGTGTTCCGGGGCACAGAACAAGGCCAGCTCATCATCGCGCCAGTATCTGACTTCCAGGTCCGAATCCTGTAACTCACCTTCAATCAGCCCAATATCCAGATCGAAATTGCGGACCTTGTTAGCAATAGTGGCGGTGTTTTCGACGGTTAGCTCGACCTGCGCTCCGGGGTGTTCTTGCATGAACTGGGCGATGATGCCTATAGCGAGATAGTTGCCGATAGTGAGTGTCGCGCCAACTTTGAGTTCGCCAACCTCAGAATGAGCACGCAGGGTATTTTCCAGGTCTTCTGCCTGCGACAGCAGAGCGGCTGCGCGTGGGCGCAATAATGTTCCCTGCTCGTTGAGTTTGAGGCGCTTACCGACGCGGTCGAACAGATTGACGTCGAAACGCTGTTCCAGCTCGCGCAGGGCGGTGCTGACAGCCGATTGGGAAAGCGCTAGCTCGTCAGCGGCGCGGCTGACATTCTCGTGGCTGGCCACGGCTTGGAAGATCTGCAACTGCTTAAGGGTAAAGCGCATGGGGCAGGCCTCGAGGTCGAAACTGAATCGGCGCCAGGTGCAGAAATAGCGGGCGTCAGACCCGTCTCAATTCCATAATCCATATCTATAAAATAGATTATACATATATAAATAAACTATTTTACAGATAAATGTGAAATCCCTATGATTGCGCCACTAGCCGTAAAGGAGGAATAGCAGTGGCCAGTTTATCCACACAGAGCGTGACCGCAGTACATCATTGGAATGAGTCTTTGTTCAGTTTCAAAACGACAAGGGACCGTTCCCTGCGTTTTGAAAACGGCCATTTCGTCATGCTGGGCATGCAAGTGGAAGGCAAGCCGTTGATGCGTGCCTACAGTATCGCCAGCCCGAACTATGAAGAAGAACTGGAATTCCTGAGCATCAAGGTGCCGGATGGTCCACTGACTTCTCGCCTCCAGAACATCAAAGTTGGCGATGAAGTGTTCGTCAGCAGCAAGCCCACTGGCACACTGGTTGCTGACCATTTATTGCCTGGCCGCAACCTGTACCTGATCAGTACCGGTACCGGTCTGGCACCGTTCATCAGCATCATTCAGGACCCTGAGGTGTACGAGAAGTATGATCGCATCATTCTTACCCATGGTGTTCGCTATGTGAGCGAGTTGGCTTATCAAGGCTTTATTAGCGATGTTTTGCCAGGCAATGAATTCTTTGGCGACGAAGTGAAAGAGAAGCTGATCTACTATCCAACGGTCACGCGCGAAGAATTTCGCAATCAGGGGCGTCTTACCGACCTGATGACATCCGGCAAATTGTTCTCGGATATTGGTCTGGATAAGGCTGACCCGGCCACTGATCGCTTCATGATTTGTGGTAGCCCAAGCATGTTGAAAGACACCTGTGCCATTCTCGATGGCTGGGGCTTTGAGGAATCACGCCACGGCATTCAGGCGCACTATGTGATTGAGCGCGCTTTCGTCGAATAAGCAATCGAACGCATAGTCGACAGATCCAAAACAGACATAAAAAAGGGGCCAGCAGGCCCCTTTTTTCGTCAGGCTATCAAGTAGCCGGTTTAATCGCGTTAGCTGTCGAAGATCGCTACCAGGCACCCCTTGGAGTCTGGCACTTCGCTGTGATCCACAGTGCCGCCGGCGAGAATCGTATTTAATGCGTCTTGCAAATACTGGTGCTTGGCTTCATTGCGCTGAGTTTCGTAGCCAAGCTTGTCGTCGATCGGGCCACGAAACAGCACTTGTTGAGTCTTGGTATCGACCACAAAGACTTCGGCTGTGCGTTCTACGCCAAGTGCTCTGGCCAGATGCTGACCTTCGTCCTTGATGATCGGGAAGTCGATGCCAAACTCTGCGGTTTCTTTGGCAATTCTGGGCAGGTTGTCCTGAATGTTGGCGTTGAACATGGTGAAGGCGATGTTTTGGTCAGCAAAGGCATCGCGCACTTCACGGTAGCTGGGCACCGAGATTCGGGCAATCGGGCAGCCTACACCTTGGACGTAGAATACTGCCAGATCATAGGCTTGATACTGCTCAAGGCTGTGGGTGTCACCATGCTGGTCGACTAATTCGAAATCGGGAATAGCGCGCAGCCACTCGTCGGCCATGACGGATACGGAAGTCAGCGCGCAGGTCAGGCTCAGCAGCGACAGGCTTGCAATACGGCCAAACAACTTCATGCGAATTCTCCAGTTTGATCGATGGTTGATCGATAGTTGATCAGTAATAGGTGGAATTGCGATTCCAAAGCACATTATAGCGCCCTCGTCGCGCAACTGCGATGAGTCGGAAAAGTGATTGAAATCATCGCTCATTTCTTAAAATAGCTATTATTTACAGATAGTTAGCGAGCAGTTGTCGAGGCTGTGGAATCAGTTACTGAAAATCGGCTCGGCAGGACAACCAGCAGGCCGGACGAAAGGCCAACCGAAACCCGGTACTAAACGCGAATGATGAGAAGAGGTCCGAAGCTGACCTTGCGGCGTTAGACCATAATGCTGGAAGCTGTTGTACGCGCGGTGTGAGCCATGCCGCAGCGCCACTAAACAGCATCACAGATAATCGAAAAGTGCCATGGAAATGCGTATAGTGCCTGCACGGAATACAACCTGACGGAACAGCCAACACCAATGTCGACACTCTCAACTCTCTATACGAATACAGTCTTCGGCAAGCCGAAACTGGTGATTGCCGTACTATTGCTGCTGGTGGCAGTGTTTGGCTGGTTTGCGCAGGATTTTCGCCTCGATGCTTCGGCCGATTCGCTGCTGCTGGAGAATGATCCTGATCTGGAATTCTCCCGCGAGATTAATCAGCGCTACGGTGTGGGAGAGTCGGTAACTGTTGCCTATACCCCGCAAGGTGATTTGTTCAGTCGCCCAGAGTTAGAGCGCTTGGCGCAATTGCGAGAGGACCTGCTGCAGATCGAACGCGTATCCTCGGTGGACAGCATCCTGAATGTGCCTGTCTTTGGAGACACGCCACTGACCGGTATTTCCGAGGATTACCAGACCTTGATGGACCCTGATCAGGATTTGGCAGCGGCCAGGGAAGAATTGGTGAATAGTCCGGTGTTCCGCAATGCGCTGGTCAGCCCGGATGGGCAAACCGCAGGCATACTGGTGGGCTTTGCGGTTGATGAGCGCGCACGAGAATTGATCTCAAGGCGCACTGAATTGCGCAGTCTTGAACAAGCCAATGAATTGACAGAGGACCAGGCGGCAGAATTGGCGGCGGTCGAATCTGAGTATGATGCCTATAGTGTAGTCGCGGCCGATCGTCAGAGTGAGTTGATCGCCAGGATTCGCAGCACGCTGGATGAGCATCGCGACAACGCTGAAATCTATCTCGGTGGCGCGCCGATGATTGCCGACGATCTGGTCACCTTTGTACGCAGTGATCTGCGCAATTTTTCCCTGGCGGTGCTGATTCTTATTATTGGCGCCCTGGGCCTGATCTTTCGCAAGCTGCGCTACGTGGCAATTCCAATTGCCTGTTGTGCCGTGGCCGGCACCATTATGGTCGGCATGCTCGGCTTGATGGACTGGCGCGTCACAGTGGTGTCTTCCAATTTCATCTCCTTGCTCTTGATCATCACGATTTCGCTCACTGTGCACCTGATGGTGCGCTACCGACAACTCAAAGCGACGCGCCAATATTCGCAAGAAGACAAGCTGCTACGCCATGCCGTGTTGAGCATGTTCTGGCCCTGCTTCTATACGGCGTTGACAACGGCAGTTGCATTCGGCTCACTCATCGTCAGCGGCATATTGCCCATTATTACCTTTGGCTGGATGATGATGATGGGTGTGGCTACCGCCTTGATAGTTGCCTTCACTCTGTTCCCTGCTGTCATGAGTTTACTCAAGCCCGACGACAGCGTGCCGGCAGACAGTGGCAAGTCGAGTGTGACCGCATTGCTGGCCACAGGCACAGACAAACTGCGCAGCGGCGTGCTGGTGATTTATGTGCTGGTACTGGGATTCAGCATTTATGGTCTGTCACAACTGCGTGTCGAGAACAGCTTCATTGATTACTTTCGTGAAAACACCGAGATCTATCAGGGCATGCGCCTGTTCGATGAAAAACTGGGCGGTACGCTGTCATTCGATGTGGTCGTCAATCTGTCTGAATCGTCCAGTGCGGGCAACAGCGGGGACGATGGCTTTGATGATGGTTTCGACGACGGCTTCGATGACGGTTTTGATGATGGCTTTGACGACGGCTTCGGTGATTTCGATTCCGCGGGCAGCAGTGATGAGGCTTACTGGTTTACGGCGCCGAAAATGTCGCGTGTCAAAGCCATCCATGAATACCTGGACAATGATCCGCAAACCGGCAAGGTGCTGTCCTTCGGAGCCATCGTACAGTTGGCGGAACAGCTTAATGGCAATCAGCCAGTAGACGGTCTCATGTGGTCACTGCTCTATAGCCGCATTCCCGAGGCGCTCAAGGAAACGGTATTGAATCCTTTTGTTTCCATCGAGGCGGATCAACTACGCTTCAATGTACGCGTTATCGAATCACAGGAAGACCTGAATCGTAATGAGCTCTTACAGCGCATCGAATCGGGCATCGAACAGGAGTTTGGATTTGCCGATGAGGATGTGCGGCTGACTGGCGTTTTGGTCATGTATAACAACGTACTGCAGAGCCTGTTTCAATCCCAGATCATGACATTGGGTGTGGTGATGCTGGCTATCATGTTGATGTTCCTGGCACTCTTCCGGTCACTCAGTATTGCCATTATTTGTATTATTCCGAACGCGATTGCAGCGGCGTTTGTTCTGGGCATCATGGGTTGGTTTAATATTCCGCTGGATATTATGACGATTACTATTGCGGCGATTTCGGTGGGAATTGGCGTGGATAACACGATCCACTACATGCATCGGTTCCTGCGCGAGTTTAATCGTTTTGGCAATTATCGCGAGACCATGCATTTCTGTCACGGCAGTATTGGCCGGGCGATGTATTTCACTTCCATGACAATTGTGGCGGGCTTTTCGATACTGGCATTATCGAATTTCATCCCCACTATAGTCTTTGGCTTGCTTACGAGTCTGGCCATGGTCGTGGCGCTGACTGGTTCGCTAAGCCTGTTGCCGCAGCTATTGATTACTTTCAAGCCGTTGGGTGCCGAGTCGCACCCTGCTAGTCAGGATCGTGTGGAAGCCACTTCAGCGTAAGGCAGTAGCTATTTCGCGTGTCTGCATGCGGTTTATGGCAAGGCAATGCTATGTTTGATAAGCGAGAAAGGTAGTTTATTTAGCCGCCAGGAATTGCCAGTATTGGTGGGTATGGTTTCCGGCGATGCAGTGAAGTGCTCAGAGGCTATGTTGATTCGACAACGCGATTTCTTGACCCAGTTTAGCGTGAACTCCGCTCGGCGCCGTTATTGGCAACCGGCGATTTCTCTGCTGTTACTGCTAATGCTTGCCAGCTGCGGAGAGACGGAGTCGGTTGTTATCGCCGAATCGACCTTCGTAGATCAGTTGCGTCAGAACCCGCTTGAATTGGCGCGCGGTGAAGCGCTCTATCAAGGCAGCTGTGCACAGTTTTGCCATGCTGCTGAAAGCGGTGGCGCTGCTGACCTGTTTGATTGCTCCTGGGTACACGGCCAGAGCGATGAAGAGATTTTTGCGGCGATTACCGACGGTATTCCCGACACAGGAATGGTCGGTTTTGGTAGTAACTTCCCGGAAGGGGAAGACGATACCTGGCGGCTCGTTGCCTATATTCGTGAGCAACAGCCCGGATGCGATTGAACACAATTTTTGATTCAATGCTCATTAAACATGAGTAACAACCAGTGAGTGACACAATGACAGACACACGGCAGGACGAAGGCAAGAAAGAACCAAAAGATGGCCCATCTTCAGGATTCATGGATGAAAAGTTATTCAAGTCACGGGCCATTACCATCTTTGGTGAGATTAATGATCGAGTAGCCCGCGCGGTAACGGAGAGATTGTTGGCGCTGGCATCAGATAGTGACGAGCCCATTCATATCTATATCAGTTCGCCCGGCGGCCACGTTGAATCAGGCGACGTCGTTTATGACATGATCAAGTTCATCAAGCCGGAAGTGAAAGTAATCGGCACCGGCTGGGTAGCCAGCGCTGCTACGACTATCTTCTTGGCAGCAGACAAGGCAAACCGGTTTGCGTTGCCCAATACGCGCTTCCTGATTCATCAGCCCATGGGTGGTTCTATGGGGGTGGCCAGTGATATCGCGATTCAGGCCAAGGAAATTATCAAGATGCGGGCACGCATCAACAAATTGATTGCCGAGGAAACCAGCCAGCCACTGGAGCGTGTTGAAAAGGATACTGACCGTGACTACTGGATGTCAGTGGAAGAAGCGATCGAGTACGGTATCGTCAGCAAAGTAGTTCGTTCGGCGACTGAGATCTAGTTAGTTCCTATGCGAGTAAAAACCGCTTGCCGGCCTTTGGCGAGCGCGCAAACCACCATGAAATCGGGCAAACAGGATGCAGCGAAAGCGATGGCTGTATCCTCGCCCGTCAATTCCGCCTGAATCACGCCGTTGACGCCAGCATACTCAATTGGCACGCGGGCGATATTACCCGTCACCTCTCCGGACTGACTGGTCCATACAAACCCTAATGACTCGACTTGTGAAACAGTGATGACATTGTCGATTACGGTGACACGAATCTGAAACATTGTGCCGTCAGCTTGCCAGACACCATTCCAGGAAGCTGCATCGGTGGTTTGCTGTGCTTGTAACCCGGAGCAACCTAACAATAATAATACGGAAAGCAGTAGCTTAGACAATGGATAGACCTACGCCAAACAATTGACCATGATAAGTAAAAACAAGTGCATAGACGATCAAGCCTAGCACAATGCCAACAATGTCCCAGAGAATGGACGCGCTGCGTCGAGGCGGCTGGGAGATACTCAGATGGGCGAATTTGATGACGGCCCAGAGTTCAAAACTGGCAAACAGTAGTAGCGATGCCAGATCACCATTTGCCCAAAGATGTGCGCCGCCCCACATGATGACTCCCATTAGCATGGGATGTCGCAACGCCTTGGCAAGATACGAAGTGGGCAGGTTGCCGAGCGTAACGAGTATTGTTGCTGGCAGCATAATCAGATGGCTGACCCAGCGCAGTTCGAAAGGCGGGGCATAGATCATCTGGAAAGGTGCGACAGACTTTCCGTAGATGATCAGCGCGAGTCCGAGCAATGCAACCAGGCTGTAAGTGCTTTTGTAGGCGGCTTCAGAACCCAGCTTGTTGAGTAGCACATCGCGCATTCCCACTTCCCGCAGCAAGTGGGGTAGAAAGAACAACAGCAGGCCAATGATCAGGGGTAGCACTGGGCAACATCCTTGTCAGGTGAAAGTGGCATGAGCAATCAGCCGGCGCGAGCTACAAGACTCTTACTGTAATGACCTGTTACCAGCGAATTAATTGCTATGCCAGCAGAGTGTAGCATAGCGTTACTTCTCGCGAGGTGGGTCGTCTAGCGGGCGTAAAAAAGGGACCTGATGGTCCCTTTTCAGTCAGTTCTTTGGCGTCGATAGCTCGCGACGGCCAGAGCCGCATTACGTCAGCACACTTCCCTATTACACACCTGCGACCGAGGCGTTTCCGGAGAACCGGTGATTCTTGATCGGTAGCTCCCGCACGCGCTCGCCAGTGAGGATATAAATCGCATTGGTAACAGCCGCGGCAATGGGTGGAGTAGCTGGTTCGCCCAGGCCGCCCAGTGCTTCGCCAGACTCGACGATGTGTACATCGATTTCTGGCGAGTCAGCCATGCGAATCATCTCATAGTCCGGAAAGTTGTTCTGTGCGACCCGGCCGTTTTCGATAGTGATCTCACCATACAGCGCTGCTGTCAGACCAAAAATAATACCGCTCTCAACCTGTGATGCGGCGGTGTCCGGATTGACGGTCCAGCCACAATCGATTGCGCAAGTTACCTTGTGTACTTTCGGACGATTGTTCTCGTCCATGGACACTTCGGCGATCTCGGCGACAATGCTGCCGAAACTCTCTTGTACAGCTATTCCCAGTGCGTGTCCTTCAGGCAAATTCTGACCATAACCAGCGGCATTGGCAGCGACCTCCAGCACGCGTTGATGGCGCGGATGATCGCGCAATAATTCCATACGTAGCTGATAAGGATTTTTACCCGCGCGATGCGCGATCTCATCAACAAACGACTCGATAAAGAATGACTGTTGTGAGTGATCCACGCTCCGCCAGGACGCAATAGGAACATGCGTCTCCACGTCCACGACTCGAATAGATTGATTGGCGATGGCATAAGGAATATGTGCTGCACCCGGCACCTGAATCGGTCCGGTGAACCGGTTATGCCACGTCGTGACATTGCCGTTGGTATCAAACGCTGCACGGAAATTGCTGGCCACAGCGGGTCGGTAATAATCCTGCTGCATGTCGTCTTCGCGAGAAAAGATTGTTTTAACCGGCACATCGAACTCTTTGGCGATCAGTGTGGCATGGTCGATCATATTCCAGGTAAACGGCAAGCGGCGCCCGAAACCACCACCCAGATAAGAGTGATGGAAAGTCACGGCGTCTTCGTCAAGACCGGCTATGGATGCTACGCGTGCCTTGATGCCTAGCGCATCCTGGGTGCTGGTCCACAAGTCAGCCCGATCACCCTGAAAGTGCACGGTGCAATTCATTGGCTCCATTGGTGCGTGTGCCAGATAGGGCACCCGGTAGCCAGCTTCAATTACATCGTCGGCGTTGGCCAGGCCAGTATCGGCATCACCGGCTTCAAAATCTTCGGAACTGTCATCTGCACCCAGACGTTGATCAAAATGGGCAAAGATATCGGCCGACGAGGTATTGTCGTTGTCTGATGCTGAAAACTCAGCCTTGACCAGTTTTAATGCTTCCTTGGCGCGCCAGTAGTTATCCGCAACCACCGCTACAGAATCTTCCAACTCCACCACGCGAACAACCCCGGGGCGGTTCAGCGCCTCACTGGCATCGACCGAGACCAGTGTGGTGCCAAAGACCGGCGCCAGGCGAATGGCGGCGTAGAGCATGTCCTCGGAATGGGCGTCGATACCATACGGTGCGCTACCGTCTACCTTGGCAGGAATGTCGTTCCGCGAGATTGGTTTGCCCATGAGGGTGAATTGGTCGCGGCTCTTGAGGGTGATGTCCTGGGGTGGTTCCAGTTCAGCCGCTGCAGCGGCCAAAGAGCCATAGCTGACAGTCTGTCCGCTGGCATTATGCTGCACATGGCCCAAAGAGGCCGTGCATTCACTGGCAGGTACGCCCCATTGTTCAGCAGCGCACTGAATCAGCATTTGCCGTGCCGCGGCGCCTGCGGGGCGCATTGCCGAGTCACCGGTAAAACGGACTGAGGAGCTGCCACCGGTAATCTGCAAGTTCATTATCTCGGCGATACTGGCTGAACCAAAGTTTACCAGACCAGTCAGAAAGCCCGGCAGACCAAACTCGCTGGCAAAGCCACGCACCAGCGCGTCATTGGCATACAGATCTGTAGCCGGCGCTTGCTCGATACGCACGTCTTCCCAATTGGCATCCATTTCATCGGCGGCCATCATGGCCAGTGAGGTATGAATGCCCTGGCCCATTTCTGAGTGGGGCACGTAGATGGTGACCTGATTATCTGGATCGAGTCGAATGAACGAAGTCAGGTAGCGGGCATCGCCTGCGGCGAGATCGCGATTGGCAAGGCGATGCTTGCTTGGCCGCGTGGCCGAGTAACCCAGTAGCAAGCCACCACCGGCGATGGCGGTCGCAAACAGAAAGCGGCGTCGATTCATTTTCATGGTCCGGCCTCCTTAGGCGTTTGCCAGAGCGCGGATAGCGCTGCGGACACGTGGATAGGAACCGCAGCGGCAGACATTCGTCACGCTCGCGTCGATCTCGGCATCGCTTGGATTGGGGTTGCGGGCCAGCAATGAAGACACTGCCATGATCATTCCGGACTGGCAGTAACCACATTGGGGGACCTGATGATCAACCCAGGCCTGTTGCACGGCAGTAATATCAGCTGCGCTGGTATTGGTACCGGTCACAGCTTGGGCCAGACCTTCGATCGTCGTGATTGCCTGGCCTTCTACAGTGCTAACTGGAGTGACGCAGCTACGTACCGCGTTGCCGTTGACGTGAACGGTGCAGGCGCCGCACTGGGCGATCCCGCAACCAAATTTTGTGCCGGTGAGACCGAGCTCATCGCGCAAGGCCCAGAGCAGCGGCATATCAGCCTCCACATCCAGTGTGTATTCGGTGCCATTGACTAGTAGTGTGGCCATGGTTATCCCCCAGTGGTTTGTTAATGGCTGCATTGTAACTCCGCTTTGCCGTTATTGCGACGCGGCCCAGGGTTCATATAAGGCAGTATGGCTCACTGGCCCGTACTGTGTGAGAATTCTGACAGTACCAAGCAGCAAGACTGGCAAGACCAAACAGGTGTCATGATGAAGTCGATAGAGTTTGCCTATACCGCACTGGAGGCTGTGCATGTTGGTCAGACAGTGCTGGAAGCACTGCCTGCAAAAGTGGCGCAGTCGGGGCACCAGCGAGTACTGCTGGTCAGCAATCGTTCGCTGAGTTCAGCCAACAATGATTTTGCCGAGCTTCAGCAAGCGCTGGCTGAGCGTTGTGTTGGCGTCTTCACCCAGGTGCGCGCGCATACACCGCGAGAGGATGTACTGGCCTTGTTGGTTAAAGTAACCACAACGGGTGCTGATTTATTGATCGCCATCGGGGGTGGGTCCGTTATCGATGCCTGCAAGACGGTGCAGTTGGCAGTGGATCTGGGTTTGCAAGACGAGGAAGACTTGCTCGAATATGCCCAGCGTGGTGATGGGCAGCGCGGCAGGCGAGCAGGTAATGCAGAGTATTATGCTGCAAGTTCCACAATAAGGCAGTGGGCTGTGCCCACAACATTGTCAGGTGCGGAGTACAGCAACAACGCCGGTGTTCTGGACACGCAGCGTTCGGCCAAAGAAGGTTATCGTGCGCCGCGTCTGTGCCCACAGCATATCTTTTACGACCCGCAGCTTGGCCAGCAGACACCCGAGTGGTTGTGGTTGTCTACCGCAATCCGCTCGCTCGACCACGCCATAGAAGGCTACTGCTCTGCCGGTAGTCACGCTTTCCTGAACGGCCACTTTTTACATGCCATGCGCCTGTTTGCAGCGTCACTACCAGTGGTCAAGCAGAACCCGGACGATCTGGATGCGCGCAGTCTGAATCAGCAAGCCGTGTGGCTGGCCTGCTGTGGCCTCGGCACCGTTCCGCATGGTGCCAGTCATGGCATTGGTTACATCCTTGGTAGTCTTTGTGGCGTCCCGCATGGCTATACCTCCTGTGTTATGCTGCCGGCAGTCTTGCAGTGGAACGCCGATGCTCTGGCCGGCAAGCAGGATGACATCTGTGCCGCGCTGGGTGGCAATAGTGGCAGTGGTAAGAATACTGCGGCTGATACCGTGCGAGAGTTGATTGCCGGGCTGGGTCTGCCAACTTCTCTGGAAAGTGTCGGAGTTGAGCAGTCACAATGGCCGGAAATCGCTCGGCGTGCTATTCAGCACCCAGTAGTGCGCAACAACCCCAAGCCATTAACTGAAGAGGCACAGGTTATGGAGTTACTGCGACTGGCCAGTCAACCATAACAGCGCATAGTGAGCACACTGGTTGTTCGTCAAGCACCCCTTACTGTGTGAATCCAATGACATGCCATATTGTGATACATGGCGCTAATTATGTTTAACACTGCTTTAGCTAACACAAACAGAAAAAGTGCTCTGCTGATTTCGCTGATACTTCTCTTCTCAGCGCTACCGGGATTGGCGCAAGTGCCGACATCAGAGTTTGTCAGGTTTGTGCCGGGCGATCAGCAATGGCAGGGCAACTTGCAGACAGCGATAGTCAGTTATGAGGACGATACCGGTCGACAACTCGATCTGGTTGCCGCCGTTCATATCGCTGAGCCGGCTTATTACCAGGCACTTAATGACTATTTTAAGCCTCAGGATGCCGTGTTGTATGAATTGGTGGCAGAGCCTGACAATCGTCCTACACCGGGCATTACTCCGCCTGATTCCCCGCTAAGCTTTATCCAACGCATGCTAGCCAATTTTCTGGATGTCAGTTTCCAGCTGGAACACGTTGACTATCTGGCCGAGAATTTCATCCACGCCGATCTAAGCCCAGCCGAGTTGGCTGAGATCATGGCGGCCAAGAATGAAACCTTCTTTTCCATGTTTTTCTCGCTAGCCATGACAGAAATGGCCAGCGAGCAAGCCGCGCGCGCAGCCGGAGAATCATCCCCCAGTGCTCTTACCTATCTTTCCCTGTTGAACGCCATGGCGGCTGAGGACCGCGGTCAGGCTTTCAAATTTCTGTTTGCCAGCGAGTTGGGGCGCAGCGACAGTTTGCTGTTCCAGCCGGAGATGGAGCAATCACTGACGATACTGGGTGACCGTAATCAGGCTGCCCTTCAGGTGCTTGATCTAACATTGGCGCAAGACACAGTGAAACGGCTCTCGATTTTCTATGGAGCGGCTCATATGCCTGGTCTGGAGCGCGCAATTACAGGGCAATTGGGCTTCCGCCGCACCGGCCAGATTTGGCTCGATGCATGGCAAATACCCTGATCTGATCGTGATTAATCTTCTGGCGCTGGTTTTCCAGTTGACTCAGCACCTATTAACAGGACAATAGCCCCACCGTTTCGCAATTGGGGCAACTCCACAGTAAAGGGGGGTGGGGGTTACGCGGCCAAGAGCTGTGCCTTAACCGGCAACTCCAGGCTTCCGTTGTAAAACAGTCTGAAGTTATGAAATTCAATAAGGTAGGAATAATTATGAAAAAATTAACGAATGGATTGTTACTCATGGCCTTTGCCCTGTTAGTTGGTTGTGCTGCGAGTACACCACCTGCGGTCGGTGTTTGGGCTGTTGAGATGAACACTCCTTTGGGTGCTCTGCCAGCTACATTGACAGTCAATGCCGATGGTTCTGGCATGATGGCTGCCGACGGCATGGGTGAAACACCAGTTTCCGGTATCACTTTCGACGGTAACTCCATGGCATTCGAAGCTTCTGTAGATGCTCAGGGCCAAACACTGGTTCTGGAATTTTCAGGCATGGTTGAAGGCGATTCACTGTCAGGCGAGTTCGACAGTGATTTCGGTGCTTTCGCTGTGACAGGAACACGACAGTAATGTAGCAAAGCTTTCGGGATAAGCACCGGAAGCTGTGTTGGATTGACAGTGTTCAATAGAAAGTCGATCAAGGTCGATCAAGAAGGGTGCTCAGGCACCCTTTTTGTTGGCTGATTTTTATTGGCTGAGTTTGTTGGTTGAATTGCCAGCCTACGCTGGCAAACAGTTAGATCACGTTCAAGCGCAGTTCGCTTTCGATACGCTCCAGATTCTGTTGGGCATTGGTACTGTTAGGGTGTACTTCAAGCAATTTCACGAAAGCATCGCGCGCCTTGTCTAGTTCACCTTGCTGTATATAGACCAATCCCAAACCAGATAGCGCACCGAAGTGTCGGGGTTCGAGTGCCAGCGTCGCCTCGATGTCAGCGACCGAAGCCGCAAAATCTTCCAGAACGTAGTACAGCGTTGCGCGCTTGTTCCAGGCTTCGGCAAAATTCGGGTACGATTCGATCAGCTGGCTGTAAATGCGCAGGGCTTGTGAAAAAGCACCGCTGTTCATGCGTGCTGTAGCAGCTGACATTAAACGCTCAACATCAGGGTTGGGGTGAGCTAGCCAACTTGCCCAAATCAGATTCTCCAGCTCTCTGATCTCCCGTGGGCTATCCGTAAACTTCAGGCGCAGAAAATAGTCATCCAGTTGCGGATCAGTCTGATCGGCCAGCAAAGCCTGCGGCAACAGCAGCGCCAGACACACACACAGCACTCGCCGGTTGGCGAAAAGCAAGAATTTCATAGTATTGCAGTATAGCGCCGCTATTCAGGTTTCGGCCACCGGCTGCGATCAGAAGTGCTTGGCGTTGGCTCGATGCCAGTCATCGCGATAAGACTTGGGGATATTCTCGGCAAAAAGCTGGCCGTGAGTCAGCGGTTCATAGATCTGGTCGAAATTCTTCAAGCCTTCATTGTAGCGACAGAACAGGTCGGCTGGTGATGGGTCATCGGGATTGGTATAGCCCATAGCGCCGCACAATTCGAAGCAGGCATGGAGTGTGCCGTGGTGGAAATTCTTCACGCGAATCGCCTTGTCTTCCACATCAATGGCGCGAGCCCGGGCGGGATCCTGTGTGGCAACACCCGTGGGGCACTTGTTGGTATTGCAGGCCTTGGCTTGTACGCAGCCGACGGCCATCATCATGGAGCGGGCTGCATTCACCGTATTGGCACCGACCAGCAACTTCTCAAGCATGTCGAACCCTGATGCGGTTTGCCCGGAACTGATTAGCTGGATCGAGTCGCGAATTCCAGCGCCGACCAGTACCTGATGGATGTAATAGGTCGCTTCCAGACAGGGTGTCCCGAGGCGGTTGGAGAACTCCGCCGGTGCCGCCCCGGTGCCACCTTCGGCACCATCGATAGTAATAAAGTCCGGCAGAATATCAGTGTCAAGCATGGCTTTGACTATAGACATGAACTCAGCCTTGCGGCCCAGGCATAACTTGAAGCCGACTGGTTTGCCACCGCTCAACTCGCGCATGTGCGCTATGAATTGTAACAATCCGGCGGGCGAGCTGAATTCGGGATGATTGGCTGGCGAATAGACAGTCTCGCCCTGCGGCACGCCACGGGCTTCGGCAATCTCTGATGAGACTTTGACACCGGGTAACACACCGCCATGTGAAGGTTTGGCGCCTTGCGAGATTTTTAATTCAATCATCTTGACGCTGTCGCGCGCGGCATTGCGGGCAAAGGCGTCGGCGCTAAAGCTGCCATCGGTATTGCGACAGCCAAAATAGCCAGTACCGATTTGCCAAATAAGGTCACCTCCGTGCTGCAGGTGATACTTGCTGATACCGCCTTCACCGGTATTGTGGGCAAAATTGCCTAACCTGGCACCTTTGTTCATGGCGGCAATGGCTGGACCGCTCAGAGCGCCAAAGCTCATCCCGGAAATGTTAAGTCGTGAGGCACTATAGGGCTTTTTACAATCTGGCCCGCCAAACTGGACGCGGGCATGTTCTTCGGTCACGGATGTCGCTGCGATGGAATGGTTAAGGCTGCGATACCCCTCGGCCATAATGTCCTGCTCGGTGCCAAACGGCAGAGTGTCATTGGCTGATTTGGAGCGCCGGTAGATGAGGTTGCGGCGTTCGCGGCTGAACGGCCGCTCTTCAGTATTATTGGCGATGAAATACTGCTGAATTTCCGGCCTGATGAATTCCAATAGATAGCGCAGGTTGGCGAGAACCGGATAGTTGCGGCGCAGATTGCTGCGGCTGAACAACACTTCAAAGACGCCGATCAACGTCCAGCTCAGCAAAATGAGAAAAACTGTGAACTTGACCGGATGCGAGGTGAAGGCGTTGAGACTGAATACCCATTCAGTTGCCGTGAGCAACCACACCAGACTCAGCGGTAGCAAGATGAGTGCTACCACCCCAAGCAAAAGGACTACGGGAGTCAGCATATTGGTTATTGAGTCTGGTTAGTGGGTTGCCTCATGACGTTAGAATGTCATGACGAAAGTAACAGCGGTTTCCGTATCTGTGTTTTCACGATTGATGGGGACTTCAGTCTGATGCTTCACCTTCACAGAAAAGCGCAGCGAAAGATTCTCCATGATTTGCGTTTCGATACCGGTCAGAGAGCGGTAAATCGTGGAGTTGGAACCTGCTTCTGCGCTCAAATCCTGACTGAATACAGCAGTGTCGGACAGCGTCCATTCATATTCACCGGCGAGACGTAAAATAGGCTCTTCTCGGTCGGTGCCATCTTCAAGACGCGAATAGCGCATACCGATACCTGTATTAGTGGTCAGCTCCATGTTCTCAACCCCACGCAAAAACTCACGACCGTAGCTGAAGGTCAGGTTGGATTGGCTGTCGAAGCCGCTGAAGCGGTCATCCTCATGAGAAAACCGGGATTGGAAAAAGCTGTAGTCAGTGATTTCGTAGTTGGCGCTGGCCACTGCGACGATGCGTTGGCCCTTGACCTCACCGTCACTGGAGGCGTACAGGCCATCCAGAGTGAATCCGTAGTTCCAGTCTTCACGATCGATCAGGAGGGCCGCTGCAAAATTCAGGGTTTCCTCATCCGTATTACCCGAAGTAAACAGGGCGCCTAGCTCGATTTCGCGCGTAATGCTGTCTTCTTCCTGCGCTTGCGCTGCCATCGCTATAAAAAGAAGTGGCGAGGCGAGTAGTAATTTCTTGTGTTTCATAAGTAAAAATTCCGTATTCTATGTTTCCAGTCTCTTAAGTATTCGGCACACGAAGCCATACGCTTAGCCGTAAACCGTCGTTAAAATGGCTCAGCGTTACGATCAGAATGGGAAACCGCGAGATTCTTCCCGGTACACTGGAGTTGTGAGATTGTTTGCGGTATAAGGCATGGAGTTCCTCTCTTCGACAGTGACCTACGTCTTCGCAGGAAGCCTGGATTGCCGGGTACACAGAAATATCAATGAAAACCCTGTTTTTGCTTCGTCATGCCAAATCAAGTTGGGATGACCCGGATTTAAAAGATTTTGAGCGTCCCTTGAGCAACAGAGGCATCACTGATGTGCCAGCGATGGCCGAGCGCTATCTGGCACGACATCAAGAAGTAGGCTGTATTATTTCCAGCCCGGCGGTGAGAGCGAAAACCACAGCCAAACTTCTGGCCGAGAACATCGATTATCCAGTTGGAGATATTGGTAGCAACCCAGAATTGTATTTCGCGGGTACTGGCATGTTTCTCAAGGCAGCCAGTCTGCTGGATGAAGTACACGATTCAGCCATGCTGGTCGGTCATAACCCGGCGATTACTGAATTCGTCAATGCCATGTCAGACGCTGAAATTGACAATATTCCCACTTGCGGCATTGTCGAACTAAGCCTGCCTATCGATAGTTGGTCCGAGATAGCCCTTGGCATAGCCACCCTCCAGCACTTCGATTACCCCAAGAAATCTGATTCAGACGACTCGGAATAACGCGGTGCGGATGCATTTCGATTTCTTGGTTGGCTGCTCACCAGCGCACTATTTTGTCTGCTCAAACAGGCGTACCGGCAGGCGTACTGGACGAAAACCGATTACGCTTGCCGTGCTCGGTTTTCTAATTGTCGCCTGCGATACAAGCGGCCCGGATGTTAGGGCTATCGATCCTGACACCGGACGCTGGTATGGCAACGAATTACGCAACCAAGGGGAGGCGGTTTTTACTGCCAATTGTGCGAGCTGTCATGGCGGCCAAGCCCAGGGCTTGGCTGAAGATTGGCGAGCACGACAAGCAGATGGTTCTTTTCCGCCACCGCCATTGAATGGAAGTGCCCATGCTTGGCATCATCCTCTTTCGGTATTGCTGCAGGTGATTGATGAGGGTGGCACCGCACTGGGCGGCAACATGCCGGGATTTGCCAGCCAACTGAACAGGCAGGAGAAATTGGCAGCGATTGCCTATTTTCAGGATTTTTGGAGTGATGACATTTATGCGCAGTGGCAACAGATGGGTGGAACAGATTAAAACAGTAACGCTGCTGCTGGGCATAGCTTTTATGCTCCCGGTAAGCGCGCAACTCACTCAGCCGGCAAGTTGGCAGTCATCCTTGCTGACCGATCACGAATTGGTTGGCAGAGTCTGGCGCACCTCCACAGAGTCGTTTATTTCTTTGCAAGAATTGCAATCTGATATTGAAAGTGCCAGGTATCTTTTCCTGGGCGAAAAACACGACAATCCTGATCATCATTTTTTGCAGCTTGCTTTGCTCGAATATCTGGGCGAGACGCAGCAACTTGGCAGCGTCACGTTTGAAATGCTGGACAGTAATGCCGACAGAGCGTTGGCAGAACTCTACACAAACGGCCCTGCTACTCATGCAGACCTACAAGAATATCTGTCATGGGATGATGAAGGCTGGCCCTGGCAGTTTTACGGCCCGTTGGTTGAACACACTTTTCGAGCCGGGCTGCCGATACTGGCTGGCAACATTAGCCGTGACTCCATCAGTATGATCTATGCCGATGGCGAGGCTGAGGCGCCGCAAGTGTTGAGCGAGCCGGCAATTGAGCAATTGCATGTCGATATCGATGAAAGCCACTGTGGCATGTTGCCGGAATCGCAGTTTCCCGCCATGGTGCGGGTACAGCAGGCCCGTGATCAGGCCATGGCGAATAAATTGCTGGCTCCGAACGATGGCGAGTTATCAGTTCTGATTGCTGGTAACTATCATGTCCGACAGGATCTGGGCGTGCCTAATTATCTGTTGGCGATGGAGTCTGGGTTGGCCCGTGATGCCATCCTGGCTCTGACCTTCATGGAAGTACAGCCAGACAGCACCGATCCGGCAGACTATCTTGATTCCACGGGTGATCAACCCGCATACGACTATTTATGGTTTACACCAGCTGTACAAGCCAGTGATTATTGTGAGTCATTTCAATAATGTTATGGTCAGCACAGTTGTTTAACGTGTCAGGAACATCAGCAATATGACCCTTTTTGGCAACCGCACTTTTGGGCACCAGACTACAAGACGCTTCAGTGCATTGAGCAAGCACTTCGTGAGTGCGTTGGTAAGCGCAGCCTTGTTACTGACAGCCAGTTATACTTTTGCGCAGCGCTTTCCTCCACTGGGCGGTACTGACGCCGATGTCTATGATCTGGGTTATGACGAGGCTGGCGAATTCAATTTCGTGCGCGTGCAGTTTGACAGTTATTACGGTGGCGGCTTCGGTTATGGTCCCTGGTCGATCGACTTTCCCGATGCCGACCGAAATTTCTTGCGCGGTGTTTCGCGGTTGACCAATGTGCGGGTTATGAGTGATCCGATCGTATTGCGACTGGATGACGAAGAAATATTCGATTACCCGTTTCTCTATATGCTGGAAGTTGGCCAGGGTGGAGGCATCAGCCTGACTCCGGGTGAGATCACCAATTTGCGTGAGTATTTGCTACGCGGTGGCTTTCTGCTAATCGATGATTTTTGGGGGCAGCGCGAATGGGATAATTTTCAGGCCGCATTCTCACAGGTGTTTCCTGATCGTGCGATCACAGAACTGCAGCCTGATCATGAAATTTTCCATGTCTACTATGACATCGATGGCCCACAGATGATTCCGGCGCTATACCGCACCGATGAATATGGTGAGCAGGGTATTAATAACGCATCCAATCATGCCATTCTTGATGACGCCGGGCGCGTCATGGTCCTCATCAACTGGAACTCAGACATGGGTGATGGTTGGGAACATACCTACCATCAAGCCTACCCGACTCGCTATGCCAATGCGGCTTACCGACTCGGTATCAACTACCTGATGTATTCCATGACCCATTGAGGCCTGATTATCGATCCGCGGTTTTGCGCCGCCATATCAATGATCCATCGGATTGGTTTTGTCGGCATCAATGTCCAGGTCGCGACTGAATTTCTTCAATTGCCCGGCGTCAATCTCCCCGCGGCGTAGCAATCCTACCAGTGCCGTGTGGCACACATAGTCCGCGCTGATCTCGAAATAGCGCCGTAGCTCAGGACGGGACTCACTACGGCCATAACCGTCGGTGCCCAGCACATAGTAGTCATCGGGCATCCAGCGCGCGATGGAATTTGGCAAGGCCTTCATGTAATCGGTAGTGGCGACGGTGACGCCGTCAAAATCCTTAAACAGGGATTGCACGTACGGCACTTTCGGCTTGGCAGTTGGATGCAGTCGATTGTCGCGATCGCAAGCCTCTGCATCGCGGTAAAGCTCGTTGTAGCTGGTCACACTCCAGATACAAACACTGAAACCCATGTCTTGTAATTTGTCGCGTGCGGCCAGTACTTGTTGCATGATTGAACCACTGCCCAATAGTTGAATCTGGCAGGTTTCGGGTTTGTCACCTGCGAATAAATAGGCACCAGCGAGAATGCCTTCACTGACATCGCGGTCCTGCGGCATGGCTGGCATCGTGTAGTTTTCATTGTAGGCGGTCAGGTAGTAAAAAATATTTTCCTGCTCCTGATACATGCGACGAATGCCCTCGCGTACGATGACCACAAGCTCGTGAGCAAACGCCGGGTCGTAACTTTTCAGATTCGGGTAGGTATTGGCGACGACTTGTGAATGGCCATCCTGATGCTGAATGCCTTCACCATTCAATGTTGTGCGACCAGCGGTGCCGCCAATCAAAAAGCCGCGACAGAGCATGTCACCACAGGTCCAGATCATGTCGCCGACACGTTGAAACCCGAATATGGAATAGAAAAAATAAAACGGAATCATCGGCAGACCGTGTACAGAATAGGCGGTACCCGCAGCGAGAAACGAGGCTAGCGCTCCGGTTTCGCAAATCCCTTCCTGCAGTATCTGACCGTCTTCGGCTTCGCGGTAAGCCAGCAGCGTATCGGCATCCACTGGCGTGTAGTGCTGGCCTTGCAGCGAGAAAATACCGGCGATCTTGAACAGCGCTTCCAGACCGAAAGTGCGCGCTTCATCAGGCACGATTGGCACGATGTATTTGGCGATGGATTTGTCGCGCATCAGCGTTGACAAGATGCGTACCAACGACATGGTGGTTGATTGCACGCGCTCACCGGACCCGTCCAATAAAGTCTGGAAACTGGACAGATCAGGAGGCGACAGGGAGATGCACTTCACGCCACGCTGCGGCAACGGACCTCCGAGTTTTTCACGCCGCGCTTTCAGGTATTTTATTTCCGGGCTGTCCGGATCCGGCTTGTAATATTCGCCTTTCTCAATGGCTTGCTCACTCAGTGGAATACCGAAGTTGCGAGCGATTTCGACACGTTGTTTGGCGTCGAGATTTTTCTTCTGGTGCACAGCATTGCTGCCTTGCGCGCCGACCATGCCGTCACCTTTGACCGTCTTCACCAGAATCACAGTGGGTTTGCCCTGGCTGCGAGTGGCGCGGTCGAAAGCGGCATAAATTTTTGTGACATCCTGACCGCCACGTTTGATCATTTTGACTTCGTCGTCGCTGAGGGAATTCATCATGGCTTCCAGTTCCGGATTGCCATGCACCCAGTGCTCGCGCTGCAGGTCGCCAGAGAGCACCGAATAACGTTGGTAGTCACCATCGACACATTCTTCCATGCGGCGTCGCAAGGTGTCGTTGACATCAGCGGCTAGCAGCGTGTCCCAGCCGCTGCCCCAGATGACCTTGATGACATTCCAGCCGGAGCCGGTAAAGGAGGCTTCCAGTTCCTGAATAATCTTGCCATTGCCGCGCACAGGGCCGTCGAGGCGCTGCAAATTGCAGTTCATGACGAGGATCAGATTGTCGAGGTTTTCGCGTGAGGCAATGTTAATAGTACCCAACACTTCCGGTTCGTCAGTTTCACCGTCGCCGATGAAGCACCAGACTTTGCCGCCTGCGTTGGTCTTGAGGCCGCGATTCTCGAGATACTTGGCAATACGCGCCTGATAAATAGCGGTTGGTGTCGACAGTCCCATGGAGGCATTGGCGACTTGCCAAAAATCCGGCATAGAGCGCGGGTGCGGATAAGACGACAAGCCGCCACCGGGTTGCAGTTCGCGGCGATAGTGTTGCATCTGCGTGTCACTCAGTCGGCCTTCAAGCCAGGAGCGGGCGTAGACACCGGGAGAGGCATGGGGCTGGAGAAAGACCAGATCGCCGCCGTAGTGGTCAGTGCGGGGCCGGAAGAAATGATTGAAGCCGACCTCCATCATGGTGGCGGCAGAGGCGTAAGTGGCAATATGGCCACCGACCCCGGTGCCGGCGTCTTGTGCCTGCATGACCATCGCCATGGCATTCCAGCGCAGTATATTCTCCAGCCTCTGTTCGACTGCCACATCACCAGGATAGGGTACCTGTTGCGCGAGGGGGATGGTGTTCAGATAAGGTGTGTTGACCGTCGCGCTGCCGGCGCCGGGTATGTTGTTGCGGGACCGCCACTGGTTTAGCTCGGTGAGGATGGCGTTTACACCTTCGCTGCCATAATTTTCGAAGATATTTTCTATGGCATCCAGCCATTCCTGCTTGTCTTGTTCGATGAGCGGATCAAGGAGTAGTTTGTTATTCATCTCTTATTATTACCTGACCGTCGATGGTAAAGTCCTGTAGACGATACCCTTTTTTAAGAAGGTCATCTGAGTCTAACGCAATAAGAAAAAACAGGAACCCCAATAATGACCAATAACTATTCCTGCCTGTTCAGCTTCAGTCTTGTCACTTTGTTGCTGCACGCTTGCTCGCCACAAACCCCGCAGGGACCGGTCGCCTTGTCTTTGGCTACCGTGTCCAATCAGCCGCATTTGATCAGCGACGGCAATGTCCTCGTGGAGGTCAGTGCCAGTATTCCCGCGCAGCAATTCGAGCTCGATCTGCCAGCCGGTGCGACGCATTCACCGCTGAGTCCAATGGCCGATGTGCAATCGGGTTACCGCTACCGGACCCTCGTGTCGGGTCTCGCTGAGGGGGAAAATCGGCTGGGCCTGAGCGCAGGTAGCAGCCGCGCAGAACTGGCGGTTATTAACTATCCTGCCTCGGGGCCTATTATTTCCGGGCCCCAGCAAACCCCCTATTTCTGTATCGATGAATTGGCGCCGGACAGCGATGGCAATCCGCGGCGCTTCGCCATAGGCAATGGCGAGTTTCTCGATACCAGTGACCCGGCCGCAGATTGCTCATTGCCGACCCGTGTCGACTACGTGTATTTCTCAACCGACAGCGATGCGGGGTTCAAACCGCTGTCTGATCGGACGGCGCGACCTGCCGATCTGGCGATGACACAAACCAGCGATGATCGGGAAGTGCCCTACATCGTGCGCCTTGAAACCGGGACACTGAATCGTGCGGTTTACCAAATTGCGTTGTTGCATGATCCAGCCAGTGCCGAGCCGACAGCAACCGCACCATCGGGCGCCTGGAACCAGCGACTGATATATACCTATGGCGGTGGTTGTGAGGCCGGCTATTTTCAAGGCACCAGTACTGGTGGTGTCTTACAGGATTACATGCTCAGCGAGGGCTATGCGGTGGCCTCGTCGACTCTCAACGTCAATGCCCAGGGTGGCTGCAACGATGTGGTCTCTGCCGAGACCACGATGATGGTGAAAGAGCACTTTATTGAGAATTACGGCGAGCCGCTGCATACCATTGGCCGCGGCAGCTCCGGTGGCGCCATGCAGCAACTGCTGATTGCGGGCGCCTACCCCGGACTGCTGGATGGCTTGCTTATCAGCAATACGTTTGCCGATGCGGTGACCTATTTCTCCGACTCGCAAGAGTGTGCCAGCTTGCTGCGTGAATACGTGCACAACCCGGATGGCGGAATCGATACCGAGACTGGCAATATTATCGGCGGCTGGTCAATGTGGTCGCTTTGTGAGTCCTCACTCGGGGATCGCCCGAAACGTATTGGCCCGGATGATTGTCCTGCGGCGATACCTGCTGGCCAGGAGTACGACGCCGAAAGCAATCCCGATGGCGTCAGGTGTTCCATTTATGATGGTATGCGCAATATCTTTGGCACAAAGCACTACGCCAGCATCGATGTGGATCGTGAGTTTGCCCGTGCTCCACATGATAATGTCGGCGTGCAGTACGGTCTGGTGGCGCTCAATGAAGGACTGATCGACAAGGCGTTATTTCTCGATTTGAACGAGAATATCGGCGGTTGGGATATCGACATCAATTCCCGCCCCGAACGTACTGTTGCTGACGAAGATGCGTTACGCATCGCCTATGAGACGGGCCGGGTAACCAACGGCGCAGCCGGCCTGTCACAGGTGCCGATTATCGATGATCGTGGCTATCTGGATGACATTGGCAATTTCCATGCAAGCGTGTACTCCTTTGTGACACGCGCACGGCTGGAGAGAGATAATGGTCACGCCGACAATTACGTACTGCGTCGTCATAATCGCGATATGGATTTGATGCCGGAAAATCTGGCGCAGATGGATCAGTGGTTGACCAATCTCCATGCTGATAACTCTGCGGCCACCATGCTCGATAAAATTGTCGCCGCACGTCCGGCAGCTTTGCAAAATGATTGTTTTGCCGAAAACGGTGAGCGCATCGTTGACCAGCCAACATTCAATATGAACCGCCTCTATGACAATACCGAGGGCGCCTGCAACAGTCTGTATCCGCCACATGCTGGTCTGCGACTGGTGGCAGGTGGGCCATTGAGCAATGACATTCTCAAGTGCCAGCTCAAGGATATTGATCCGGCTGACTATGATGTGGAGTTTACAGCTGAGGAAATGACCCGCTTGCAGGAGATCTTTCCGCAAGGTGTGTGTGACTGGTCGCGTCCGGGTGTCGGGCAGCAAACCAATCGCACGTGGTTGTCTTTTGGCCCGTCAGCCATCAACCGATATTCGCCTGACGACTGAAAATGAAACTGCAAATTACCAGGCGAACTCGAACTGTTCGATATCGACGACCCCGGGATGTGTGCGCAGAAACTCATGGATGAGTCGGGCGTCCCGCTCCACGCAGCCGCTACTGTTGTTATAGATAAATTCGCCACTGAGTTGCGCGATATGATCAGCCATGGCAATCGTATCCTTGAACAACTCGATGTCGCTCGGTGGCAAGCCCTGACTGTTGTAGAAGTTAATCAACAAGGTCAGTTGTTCGCTGCTTAATTCTTGCGCCAATAATTGAGTGATACCCGTGGAAAAATTTTCCCAGCGGTAAGTTTCGGAATAACAGGTAACGATTTCAGATTGCAGGTCTGAGGGCAGGCTCACTTCCAGTGCCATTTCGAGAATGCTGGAATAGGTGGCAACAATCGAGTGCGCTTGTTGTTCGGCAAGGTTTTCGAACTGTCTGCCGGCGTGGGCAACTTCTAACAGCTCGTTGGCGTCACGCAAGGAATCGCCAACGCTGTGTTGACTTGCGAACAGGACAGCGATCAGAAATGACCACGTCAGTGTTTGTCTGCTATTCATTGCAGCTCTCAGCTCCTGTCACTGAAGTCGCTATTGAACCTGAAGATAATCGATCTATCTATTTTCACAATAGATTTGGCCAGCATTTTTAAGTGCAGCTTTGTCTCCGCACTACTCGCATTCGTGGTGTGCCATTGTCAGCCTCATTAGTTGCAAATGTTACATCTGGTCCGGGATTGTGTTTTTGACGTAATTGTTCAGGCAAGCCCGGTCTCTGTGTGCTGAGATCGCCGTATATTCGCTACAAGTCGGGCTTACCATACCGCAAGTTGATCGCTGGGTAACGTGAATAGGAACGCACAATACGTTGACTCCTGATAAAGACAATGACAACATGCTGACGAAAGCTGAACAACGAGGGTTTGTCGCCGTGCATTCGCCGAAACGGGTATTGTTCCTGGAATTGGTTCTCTCTGTTTTCCGTCTTAACAGTATGCTCATCTCCGAAGGTGATGCCATGACGGAAAAGATGGGGCTCACTCACGCGCGCTGGAAGGTCATTGGCGCTGTGGCCCTGTCCAGTGCCGGCTTGACCGTACCGGGTATCGCCCGGGTACTCGGGCAGTCACGACAAGCTGTGCAACGCATCACCGATGTTATGGTGGAAGACGACATACTGCAGTACGTGCCTAACCCCAAGCACAAGCGTTCAGTGCTGGTGACGTTGACGGAAAAGGGTAAGGACGTCTACAACACGTTGCGTGAAGTGCAAGACCCCTGGGCGATCACCTCCACCGAAGACATTCCTATCGAAGAACTGGAAACGGCCCTGCGTTTGATTCGTCGATTGATCAAAAAGTTCAACTGACAGGCAGTGCCATCCCATGGCAGAACTCTCTAACAGGTTACCGCGCAGTCTGTACCGTGCCGAACAGGTGCGTCAGCTCGATGCGTTGGCCATCGACAAGTACGACATTCCCGCATTCAAACTTATGCAGGCGGCCGGTGCCGCCACCTTCGATGAGATTCTTGAAGCCTGGCCACAGGTTCAGCAATTAGTCATTTTCACTGGCGCTGGTAATAACGCGGGTGATGGTTTCGTCATTGCGGCGCTGGCCCAATCAGCTGGTCTGCAAGTGCAGTTGATCGAATTGGCTGAACGCAGCAAATTCACCGGCGCAGCCGCGCAAGCTCTGCAGCAAGCCGCTGACATGAATATCGCCACGACTGTGTTTGCCGAGCAAACCGACATCCTCCCTGCCAGTTCGCAAACCACAGTTATTGTCGATGCATTGCTGGGCACCGGTCTGGACCGGACCGTGCAGGGTGCTTACGCGGCCGCGATTGCAGCGATGAATGCCAGCGATTGGCCGGTCGTCGCTGTGGACATTCCTTCAGGGCTTAATGCCGATACCGGTGCGTTGATGGGGTGTGCGGTACAGGCCGAGCTGACGGTGACATTCATTGCCATGAAGATTGGACTGCTGACCGGTGCTGCCGGTGACGTTATTGGCCGTCTCGTCTTTGCCAGTCTCGATATCCCGGAACAGGTCTATCGCACAGATTCAGCGCCAACGCCGGTTGCAACACGGCTGGATATCAATAGTGTTGGTGAATACTTACCTACACGACGGCGTACCGCACACAAAGGCGATCATGGCCATGTGGTCTTGCTCGGAGGCGACCAGCAGCTGGGCGGAGCGATCATCATGGCCGCCGAGGCTGCGGCCCGTGCCGGGGCTGGACTGGTCAGCGTCATAACGCGCAGTTGCCATCGGCCGGCGTTGCTGGCCCGCCGTCCGGAAGTCATGGTACTGGGCACGGAAGACGACAATTTTTCAGCTGAGGCCTTGTTGGCCAAGGCATCAGTCATAGTGATTGGTCCCGGTTTGGGTCGCTCTGGCTGGTCGCGCGACATGCTGCAATTGGCACTGGGGAGTCAGCGTAAGCATGACACGCCGTTGGTGGTGGACGCCGATGGTTTACAATTACTGGCTGAGCGCCGCGATGCCGGTGCCAACAAAATTCGCAATAACTGGATATTGACGCCACATCCGGGCGAAGCGGGCGAGTTGCTGGGTATTAAAAGCAGCGCTGTGCAGGCGGATCGAGTTACTGCTGTGCAGCAGTTGGTTGCGCAGTGGGGTGGTAGTTGTCTGCTCAAAGGCTATGGGAGTCTAATAGCTGATAGTGAAAATCTGTACTTGAGTACGGAAGGTAATCCGGGCATGGGCAGCGGTGGCATGGGTGATGTGCTAGCAGGCTTGATAGCCGGCCTGGTTGCCCAAGGCTTGCCACTGACCAGGGCATTGAATTGTGCTGTGTGCGTGCATGGCGAAGCAGCTGACCTGGCCGCCAGCCGTGATGGTCAGCGCGGACTCTTGGCAAGCGACCTGTTTCCCTTTATAAGGCAGTTGCTGAACCCACCTGCAAGACACTGACATGGCAATAAGTACACCACACATCGTGCATCTCCCTAATGAAGAAGCGACTTTGGCCTTTGCGGCGCAATTGGCCAAAGCTACATTTGCTGAGGGCTGCGTCGGCCCGCTTGCAGACGGTTCAGACCCCGGCTGCGCCACGCTTGGTGGTGTTATTTACCTGAGTGGTGAATTGGGCGCCGGCAAGACTACACTGACTCGGGGTTTGCTGCGGGGCTATGGCTTTTCAGGTGCGGTTAAGAGTCCGACCTATACGCTGGTAGAACCCTATGAATTCGACCAGTGCCATATCTACCACTTTGATCTGTATCGACTTGCTGACCCTGAGGAAGTGGAATACCTCGGCGTGGAGGACTATTTCCAGCCCGGTAATCTGTGCATCGTGGAATGGGCAGAGCGCGGCGCTGGCGTAATTCCTGCCGCCGATTTGTCCATTACTTTGCACCTGTCGGGAACCGGGCGCGAGTTGCACTGTCAATCCCATACAGAAAAAGGGGCGCTGATAACCAAAAGATTGTGGCCTTGAGGCCGAAAATACTACAACGTGGGCTTTGTCCTTCAGTTAATAATAACGGGCGATTACCGTGTTTTCTTCGCTGTCTAAAACACTCATTTTCTTGCTAGGCATGTGTCTGGCTGGTTTTGCTATGCCAGCGGATGTTGATGACATCCGCATGTGGCGTGCGCCCGACCACACCCGGCTGGTATTTGATCTCAGCGGTGCGGTGGATTATGAGTTGTTTACACTCACCGGCCCCGATCGGGTCGTCATTGATATCAACGATACTGCCATGCGTGGCAATATAGACGGCCTGGACTTCAGTGACAGCCCGATTACTGCGATACGCAGCGGCGCCCGCGATAATAATCAGCTGCGTGTCGTATTGGACCTGACAGCCAAAGTCGATCCGCGCAGTTTCACTTTGCCACCTAATCAGGAGTTCGGTAACCGGCTGGTTATCGATCTTTATGATCTGGGCCCGGCGCCACCCGCCTCGCCCTCGGTGGCGAATACTCCGCCTCCGCTCGATGGCAAGCGTGACATCGTCATCGCAATCTCGGCCGGTCATGGTGGGGAAGACCCCGGCAGTATTGGCTACGACGGGCGTATCATGGAGAAGAATGTTACGTTGGCTATCTCCCGCTATCTGGAAGATCAGCTCAACAGCATGCCCGGTTATCGCCCGGTGATGATTCGCGATGGTGACTACTATGTGCAGCTGGATCAGCGACCAGAGATTGCCCGACGCGAGCGAGCTGATTTGTTTGTTGCCGTGCATGCGGATGCTTTCCGCAGTTCGCGAGCTAATGGCGCCACGATTTATGCCTTGTCCGGTGATCGGGCCGACCGGGAGAATTCCCGGCGCGTTTCGCAAAAAGAAAACAGTTCTGACCTGTTGGGCGGTGTCGATGGCGACATTACGCTGGGCACGTTCGATGATGATGTCGCGCTAACCCTGGTCAGTCTGCAAATGGCCTGGAGCATGGAGCAAAGTCTGATTGCCGGCACTCATGTATTGCAATCGATGGATGGTATTGCTCGATTGCGCCGTGACAAGGTACAGCAGGCTTCCTTGCAAGTGCTCAATTCTCCAGACATACCCTCGATATTGGTTGAGACCGGCTATCTCACTAATCCCGGCGATGCCGATCGATTGAAATCGGCTGACTACCAGCGCTTGATGGCCTCAGCTCTGGCTCAGGGCATTGCCAACTATTTTTATGAATCGCCACCGGAAGGCACGCTCATTGCCTGGAACAAGCGCAACGGTATTCTGCCTGGCTCGTATACGGTGAAGCGCGGTGACAACCTGTCCGAGATCGCCCTGCGCTTTGGCTTGTCATTGTCGGAACTGAAACGTTTGAATAATCTGACGTCGAATACCATCCAGATCGGCCAGCGATTGACCTTGCCAGGCAATGAGCCGGTACGCGCCAGTGAACACATGATCCGCCGCGGTGAGACACTGTCTGAAATCGCCGAACGCTATCGGGTCAACCTGTCCAGCTTGCGACAGGCCAACAATATCTCCGGCGATCGCATCATGGTCGGCCAGATACTGAAAATTCCCACCAGCTAATTGCCTTCGCACCCTTCGGTCAATCCGTGAGGGTGCTACAATGATCGCCACTAACTCAGAGCAATCTAATCAAAGCAAGCGCGCAGCTCGAATCCAGGCAATTTTTCATGGCCCGAATCAATCTATTAAGTCAGCGATTGGCTAACCAGATCGCCGCTGGTGAAGTCGTTGAACGCCCCGCATCGGTAATCAAGGAGTTATTGGAAAACTCGCTGGACGCTGGCGCTTCTCGACTTGATATCGACATTGAGCAGGGCGGCATCAAGCTGTTGCGGGTCCGCGATAACGGCGGCGGTATTCACCACGATGATCTGCCGTTGGCGCTGAGTCGCCATGCCACCAGCAAGATTGCCGATCTGGATGATTTGGAAAACATTGGCAGTCTGGGCTTTCGCGGTGAAGCACTGGCCAGCATCAGCTCGGTTTCGCGTTTGAGTTTGCTATCCCGTGCCAGTGACGACGATGGCTCAGCAGGCTGGAAAGTGGAGACCGAAGGTCAGGGCATGGAAGCGAAGATCGAACCGGTCGCGCATCCACAAGGCACGACTGTAGAAGTGCGTGACCTGTTTTTCAATACGCCCGCCCGCAAAAAATTCCTGAAAACCGAAAAGACTGAATTCTCGCGCATCGACGAAGTCGTCAAACGCCTGGCATTGAGCCGTTTCGATGTGCAATTCAATTTGCAGCACAATCAGCGCGCCATTCATCAATTGTTAGCCGCGCACAGCGAAACCGAAATCAAGCGCCGCGTGAGTCTGGTGTGCGGTTCCACGTTTGTTGAAAATTCGATTTATGTTGATCGGGAGGCGTCGGGCCTGCGGCTTTCCGGTTGGGTCAGTTTGCCGACTTTCTCGCGCAGTCAGGCAGACTTGCAGTACTTTTATGTCAACGGGCGAATCATTCGTGACAAGCTGGTCACTCATGCGGTGAAACAAGCCTATCGCGATGTGTTGTTTCATGGCCGCCATCCGGCCTATGTGTTGTATCTGGAATTGCCGGCCTCCGGGGTCGACGTCAACGTGCACCCAACCAAACACGAAGTGCGTTTCCGTGACAGCCGTTTGGTGCATGATTTCCTGTTCAGTGCTCTGCACAAGGCGCTGGCCGATGTCACCCCGGATCAGCGTTTGGCAGCGCAGGCGGAAGCCGCGCAAGGCAATGCTGCCAGCACTGAGCCCTATTCCGGCCAATGGCCTCAGCTCGGTGGGCAAACGACTGGAATTCCCGCGTCGTCGCCAGCCTTTCAAACAAATTCCCAAGGCGGCGGGCAATCCAGTTTGCAGTTACGCGAACCGGATTTTTCCAGCTACCCGCAGCCAGTGGGACAGCCTTATTCGCGTGCTGACCATCAACAGCAAATGGCGACTCTGCAATCCCTGAATGAAGACGACACTGAAGTGCCGCCACTGGGTTATGCCATCGCGCAATTACATGGCATCTATATTCTCGCCCAGAACAAAGACGGATTGATCATCGTTGATATGCATGCTGCTCATGAGCGCATCACCTACGAACGCATGAAGATGGCCTGTGAGAACGAAGAGTTAAAAATGCAGCCTTTGTTGGTGCCATTGTCATTGGCCGTCAGTCAGGGGGAAGCTGATTGCGCGGAAGCTGAGGCGGAAACGCTGCGTACATTGGGTTTGGAGTTGGAGCGCGTCGCCGCAGAATCTGTCGTCGTGCGTCAAGTACCGTCGATTCTCAAAGATTCCAACATCGAACAACTGGTGCGCGACGTACTCTCCGACGTGCAGGAGTATGGCCGCAGTGATCGCCTCAGCGCACATCAGAATGAATTGCTATCGACCATGGCCTGTCACGGTTCAGTGCGCGCCAATCGCCATTTAACGGTTCCGGAAATGAATGCCTTGCTGCGCGACATGGAAGCGACCGAACGTAGTGGCCAGTGCAATCACGGACGGCCTACCTGGGTGTATCAGTCGCTCGACGCTCTCGATAAATTATTCCTGCGTGGTCAGTAGGCGAAACAGCCATTCAACCCATGACTCAATTACCCGGTCAGCAATCCAAGCCAGTCGCGCTGTGCCTCATGGGCCCCACCGCCGCCGGTAAAACAACAGTAGCGCTCGAGCTCGCGGCACAGCGCAATGTGCAATTGGTCAGTGTTGATTCGGCACAAGTGTATCGCGGCATGGACATTGGCACAGGTAAGCCGGACCCCGAAGTTCAGCGTCAGTTTCCGCACCGACTCATGGACATCCGCGATCCTTCTGAGCCCTACTCAGCTGCCGATTTCCGTGCAGATGCCATTAACGAAATAAAGGACATCCAGCAATCAGGCGGTATCCCGCTATTGGTTGGCGGCACCATGCTCTATTTCAAAACCTTGCGTGATGGACTGGCAGACATGCCACAGGCGGATGCGCAGACGCGACTGCAGATTACCGAGAAGGCTGAACAGGAAGGTTGGCCAGCCGTACATGCCTGGTTAGCCCAGGTCGACCCGGAATCGGCGGCTCGCATTCATCCCAATGACCCGCAGCGGATGCAGCGGGCACTGGAGATTTATTTGGTCTCCGGGCGCACGATGACCCAATTTCATGCCGAATCCAGGGTGCAGAATAGCAAAACTGACAATACATTGCCGTTTTCGTTAGCATTCTTTGCAATCCAACCACCCGACAGAGGCATACTACATAAACAGATCGAGCAGCGGTTTCTGGGCATGCTGTCGGCTGGTTTTGTTGAGGAGGTTCGTGCGCTGCATCAACGCGGTGATTTGCATGAACGACTTCCTTCAATTAAATCAGTAGGCTACCGACAGGTTTGGCAATACCTCGATGGCACACTGGACTATGACGGTATGGTGGAAAAGAGTATCATTGCCACGCGACAGCTAGCCAAGCGCCAGTTCACCTGGATGCGCAATTGGGGCGATTTAACCAGTCTTAGCGGAACGACGGCCCAATCCACTGCTACCATCTTGAAATTCGTGGATTCCATCGCAATATAGAACTTTATAGCCACGACTGTAGTCACAACTACTGTCCGTGCGGAATTCGCTGCCGGACTGATGGATATACGCGCTGTTGTCAGCATTGTAGAAAGTAAGGAGAAAAATAATGTCCAAGGGACATACACTACAAGACCCATTCCTGAATGTGCTCCGTAAAGAGCGAATCCCGGTGTCTATTTACCTGGTGAGCGGAATTAAACTTCAGGGCCAGATCGAGTCATTCGATCAATTCGTGATTTTGCTGAAAAATGCTGTCAGCCAGATGGTATACAAGCATGCGATCTCGACTGTTGTGCCAGCACGCATGGTGAAAATTCCAATGCAGAATTCCGGTGATGCCGCGGATGACGTGGGCGACCCGGGTAATGCTTGAACCGAGGTATTTGATTGTTCTTTGAGAGACCGGATTCCGGTGAAGTATCCATACTTGTTCATTTGAAGATTGATTCTGAAGCTGAACAAGAGGATCCCTCTGAATTTGAAGAACTCGCCCTTTCGGCAGGTGCGATGCCGGTAGATTACATTACCGGCTCGCGCAGTCATCCCTCACCCAGCCATTTCGTCGGCTCCGGCAAACTCGAAGAGATTGCCGCGGCTGTGCATGCCCATAAAGCAGAGCTGGTGCTCTTCAATCATGCGCTGTCTCCCTCGCAGGAACGCAATCTCGAAGCGCATCTCAAATGCCGCGTGCTTGATCGCACGGGGCTGATTCTCGATATTTTTGCGCAACGTGCCCGCTCGCACGAAGGTAAGCTGCAAGTCGAGTTGGCTCAGTTACGGCATATGAGTACACGCCTGAAACGCGGTTGGACTCACCTTGACAGACAAAAGGGTGGTATCGGCTTGCGTGGTGCTGGTGAGACCCAGCTTGAACTTGACCAACGCATGTTGGGGCAACGCATCAAGCAGATTAACAAGCTTCTGGAAAAGGTGCGTGGCCAACGCAGTCAGGGGCGACGCTCCCGCGAACGTGCGGAAATCGCGACAGTCTCTCTAGTCGGTTATACCAATGCCGGCAAATCAACGTTGTTCAATTATCTGACTGATGCGCATTGTTATGCGGCAGACCAACTGTTCGCGACTCTGGATTCCACACTACGCCGTATCGACTTGCCGAATTATGGCCCGGCTATCATCGCTGACACTGTCGGGTTTATCTCGCATCTGCCCCACCAATTGGTGGAGGCTTTTCGCGCTACACTCGAGGAAACGGCCAGTGCTGATTTGTTGCTGCATGTGGTGGATTGCGCGGATGAGTGCCACACTGAGAATATGGCAACGGTTACCGAAGTATTGACCGGGATCGGCGCGAATGAAGTGCCGCAGCTGGAAGTGTTCAACAAGGTCGACCTGCTGGAAAACACAGAACCGCATATTCAACGCGATTCCAGCGGTATGCCACGCAGAGTGTGGTTGTCCGCGGTGAATGGCGAAGGCACGGAATTATTGCAAATCGCCATTAGCGAGTTGCTCGCCGGTGGTCTGGTCGAGGCCACGCTGTCTGTACCCCCACAACAATCCCGATTGCGCAGCCAACTCTACGAAAAGGGTTATATCGAGGGTGAGACGGTCAATGATCAAGGTTGCTATCAATTGCAGGTGCGACTACCTGCCAGTGAACTGGAGCGATTACGCTCCAGTGGTGTGGTGTTAAATACAGTCACGCCGCCGGAAGTGCTCGCGAAATCGGGCGAATCGACGGAATCACCCTCATCTGCCGCTTGGCAGTCTCAGTCCGCCTGAGTTAGGCGGCGTAAAAGGCTGTGAATCGCTGCATTATTAGCTAAAATCGTCACCCCTGCATTGAGCAGAAGGTTTTTGGAGAATCCCATGGCTTGGAATGAACCTGGAAATAACAACGGCAAGGACCACGACCCCTGGGGTAGTGGTGGTGGCCGCGGTGGTGGTGACCAGGGACCGCCCGACATCGATGAAGTAATCAAGAATCTCACCAAGAAGTTTAATGGCTTGTTTGGTGGTGGTTCCGGATCCGGCGGCAAGAAATCGTCCGGCAGCGGCAACGGAGGTCTGTCTGGTGGATTCCTGGCGGGCATTGCTGTGGTTGCCGCAGCAGTCTGGGGTTTTATGGGTATTTATATCGTGGATGAAGCCGAGCGTGGCGTCATTCTGCGCTTTGGCCGCGTGCTGGATATCGTGGTGCAGCCCGGTTTGCATTGGAACCCGCCGCTGATTGATGAAGTCAGTCTGGTCAACGTGTCCGAGTTGAATCGTAAGACCTACGACAACAACGCCATGCTGACTACTGATGAAAACATCATCGATATCACGGTCACCGTGCAATATGTAATCGAAGATCCGGTTAACTATGTTATCGCTGTACAGGATCCTGAACTGAGCCTCGACAATGCGGCTGAGTCAGCCATTCGTCACGAGGTTGGTAGTAATTTCATGGACCAGATTCTGACCACTGGCCGGGCGGCCATGGCCGATGCGGTTCAGGACCGCCTGCAAAATTATATGAATACCTATACCACCGGTATTCGTGTTGCTCAGGTAAACGTCGTGGATGCTCAGCCACCGGATGCAGTCCGTCCAGCATTCGATGACGTGATTCGTGCCCGAGAGGACGAGCAGCGTGCACAAAACCAGGCGCAACAATATTCTAACCGCATTATTCCGGAAGCCCGCGGTGATGCGCAGCGTCAGATTGAAGAGGCCAATGCCTATAAAGAAGAAGTCATCGCTCGCGCCGAAGGTGAAGCGTCACGCTTCGATGCTTTGCTGACTGAATATCAAAAAGCGCCACAAGTCACACGTCAACGTTTGTACATTGAATCCTTGCAGGATGTCATGACTGCCAGCAGCAAGATCATGATTGATGTAGAAGGCGGCAATAATATGATGTACTTGCCCTTGGACAAGCTCATGGAGCAAGGTGCTATCACTAGCCCAAGCATGCCAAGTTCGCAACGCGAGTTGCAGGATTTTGCGGATCGCCTGTCGCCTTACTTGCAGGGGCCTTCCAATACTAGTGGAACGGTAGATCGCTCACGACTGACGAACTCACGAGGAAATAGACCATGAAGAATTTCGTAGCTATTGGACTAGTCCTGCTCGTCGTTCTCGTTACGGCAAATTCGTTGTTTGTTGTCAAAGAGACTGAACGTGCTGTGATGTTGCAATTTGGTGAACTGGTTGACGCCGATCTGGCTCCCGGCCTGCATGTGAAACTGCCCTGGGTGAATACGGTGCGCAAGTTTGACGGCCGTATTCAGACTGAGGATTCCATGCCCGAACGGTTCCTGACCCTGGAGCAGAAAGCACTGGAAGTGGACTCCTATGCCAAGTGGCGAATTCTTGATGTAGGCCAGTTCTATGTATCTACCCGCGGTAGTACCTCCCGGGCCGGTGCATTGTTGGCCGAACGAATTAACGACGGTCTGCGTGACCAGATTGGTGCCCGGAATCTACAGGAAGTTGTGGCCGGTGAACGCGACCAGTTGATGGTTGATCTCACTGCCGAATTGAACGAAACCACTGCTTCTGATATTGGCATCGAAGTGATCGATGTGCGGGTCAAGCGTATCGACTTGCCCGACGATGTCCGTTCTTCCGTTTACGAGCGAATGATTACCGAACGTAATCGTGAGGCTCAGGAATTACGTTCACGCGGTGAAGAATTAGCCATTGGTATTCGTGCGGACGCTGAGCGTCAGGCGGTGATCTTTGAAGCCGAAGCCTATCGCGATGCCGAGCGCATCCGCGGTGATGGCGATGCAACGGCTACTGCGGTTTACGCGGAGGCATTTCAGAAAGATCCTGAGTTTTACGCCTTTACTCGTAGCCTGAATTCTTATCGCGAAACCTTCAGTTCCAAGGGAGACTTCTTGTTGTTGGATCCCCAGAGTGATTACTTCAAATACCTCAGGAACGGGGCAGCTGAATTGAGAGTTGCTGAACAGTAAGCTGATCAGTTAACGTATATAAGCCACCGGACAAGCGGCTAAAAAGTCAGATAACCAACAACCAACCTGAATTGCTCAACAAGCAGTTCAGGTTGGTTTTTTTGGGAGTATCAACAGGCTGCGCTGGTCGCAGTCCTAATCAATTTATGTGGCATGAACTGGCAATCGCTTTCTGCTTGATGCTGGTGATAGAGGGGATATTGCCCTTTCTCGCCCCGGACAGATGGCGCAACATGCTGCGGCTGGTCGATCAGATTGACGACCGCACGATGCGCCTGATTGGTCTGGCAAGCATGCTGACCGGCATGGTGTTGCTACTGATTATTAATTAAAACCATTGAGCTAGAACGCTATGACTTCTGCAAAACGCTGGCTACTACCTGACGGCGTCGAAGAAATATTGCCTGACGAAGCCCACAGACTTGAGTCTTTGCGCCGTCAGATGTTAGACCTTTACAAGTCCTGGGGTTACCAATTGGTAATCACGCCCATGATCGAATTTCTCGATTCCTTGTTAGTGGGTTCATCTCAGGATTTAGACCTTCATACTTTCAAGATTACTGACCAGCTCAGTGGTCGGATGATGGGTATTCGTGCCGATATCACTCCGCAAGCGGCACGTATCGATGCTCACTGCCTGAACCACGAAGGCCCTGTGCGTTTGTGCTATGCCGATAGTGTTTTGCATACCAAACCTCGCGGTATCATGACTTCACGCGTGCCCATTCGCGTCGGCGCCGAGCTTTTTGGGCATGCCGGTGTCGAGTGTGATATCGAATTGATTTGTCTGATGCATGAGACACTGCGTCGCGCTGAACTGTCCGATCTGACGATTGTGTTGGGTCACGTGGGCATTTTCAGAACACTGGTTCACGAAGCAAAGCTGGCGCCTGATACTGAGCGCGATTTGTTTGATGCCATGCAGCGCAAAGCCTATGACGAGATAGATGCGGTTCTTAGCGCCAAGGTTGAGGATGAAAAACTCTCGGGCATGCTACGCAAACTTTCGCGTTTAAGCGGCGACGAAAGCATTCTGCCAGAGGCGGTGGCGGCATTTGCTGACGCACCGGACAGCGTTAAGAAAGAGATGCAGGATCTGGTAGCCATTGCCGAAGGCGTCAAGCGCCGTATCCCGAAAGTCGAGCTGTGCTTCGATCTGTGTGAGCTGCGCGGTTATGCTTATCACACCGGAATTGTGTTCGCTGCCTACACGCCAAACTATGGTCGTGCCGTGGCCAAGGGTGGACGTTATGACCATATCGGTGAAGTGTTCGGGCGATCGCGACCGGCTTCTGGTTTTGATAGCGACCTGAAGACACTGGCCAAGCTGACCCGAGGCAGTTATAACCGCCCAAATACGATACTGGCGCCGGCAGGCGATGATGACGCTTTGCTTAAAGTAGTCAGCGCTCTTCGCGAAGCTGGAGAAGTAGTTATTACCAATCTCACTGATGAAACGCTCGATTCAGGCAAGTTGGCCGAACTTAATTGTGACCGCCAACTCGTACTGCGTAGCGGTCAATGGGAAGTCGAAACAATTTAATCAACCGGGCATACCAACCCGAAAGCAGGAAAGACATGGCAAAATCAGTTGTAGTTCTAGGCACCCAATGGGGCGATGAAGGTAAGGGCAAGATCGTTGATCTGCTCACAGATCAGGCGAAAGTCGTCGCGCGTTTTCAGGGTGGCCACAATGCGGGTCACACCCTGGTCATTGATGGTGAAAAAACTGTTTTGCATTTATTGCCTTCCGGCATTTTGCGCGAAGACGTGCAGTGTGTGATCGGCAATGGTGTCGTGCTGAGTCTTGAAGCATTGATCGAAGAAATTTCCGGGCTGGAAAAGCGAGACATACCGGTTCGCGATCGCCTGGTGATCAGTGGTGCTTGCCCGTTGATCCTGCCGTCGCACGCATTGATCGATAAAGCGCGTGAAGTTGAAAAGGGGCTGAACAAAATCGGCACAACGGGCCGCGGTATTGGTCCGGCTTACGAAGACAAGGTAGCCCGACGCGGGATTCGTCTGGCGGAGACGATCAACGAAGCATTGTTCGCTGACAAGCTGAAAGATCTGCTCGACTATCACAACTTCTGGCTACAACAGTATTTCAAATCGGATGCTGTCGACTTTCAGCAAGTTTACGATGAGACCATGGCACTGGCTCAGCAGGTGCGTCCGATGATTGCGGACACCATCGATATTCTGCACGAGCACCGCAAAGCGGGCAGCAATATTCTGTTCGAAGGTGCGCAAGGCTCACTGCTCGATATTGATCACGGCACCTATCCTTATGTGACGTCGTCCAACACCACTGCTGGTGGTACTGCTACGGGCAGTGGCTATGGCCCGCTGTATCTGGACTATGTGTTGGGTATTACCAAGGCGTATACCACTCGTGTGGGCTCTGGTCCGTTCCCGACTGAACTGTTCGATGATGTTGGCAAGCATCTGGCTTCGGTTGGTAACGAGAAGGGTGCAACCACGGGCCGTGATCGACGCTGCGGTTGGTTCGATGCAGCAGGCGTGAAACTGGCCACGCGTATTAACAGCATCTCGGGCTTGTGTCTGACCAAGCTGGACGTGTTGGACGGACTGGATACAGTGAATGTCTGTATTGGTTATCAGGGTGTGGGTTCCAATTCATCGGGTAGCTTGATGGATGTGGACACGTACAAAAATCTGGAGCCAATCTACGAAGCGTTACCGGGTTGGAGCGAATCAACAGTCGGCGCCAAGTCGCTGGATGATCTGCCACAGAACGCTCGCGACTACATCAAGTTTATTGAAGAGGTTGTGGAAGTGCCGGTCGATATCATCTCAACTGGCCCGGATCGCGAAGAGACCATTGTTCTGCGCCACCCTTTCTCTGTTTAATCGATTGTAGCCAATAACCGCCGACTCCCGTGTCACTGGCACGTAGCCGGAATCGGCGGTAATTCGGCGATTTTCTTGCATCACCCTGCAATCTGCCTAAAATCGTTGGTCCGCTGTGCATTTGGCACGGCCGGATTACTGTTATTCCTATCATGACTCGAGCTCGCCACGAACAGGTATCGCTAGCCGATACTCCTTATTACCACTGCATCTCGCGTTGTGTGCGTCGCGCCTATCTGTGTGGTGATGACCCGGTTACTGGGCAGAATTTCGATCACCGCAAGCGCTGGCTAGTGACCCGCATCAAACAGTTAGCGGCAGAATTTGCCATCGATATCTGCGCTTATGCGGTGATGAGTAATCACTACCATCTGGTGCTGCACGTGAACGTTGAACAAGCCAAGCGCTGGAGCAATGATGAAGTTATGCGGCACTGGACGGCGCTGTTTCCCGGCAATGCAAAGTTAATCGAGACTTTGCAAAAGAACGCTGACAGTCCCGCCGCGAAGCAACGGCTGAATGCCACGCTTGCGACCTGGCGTGAGTGTCTGCAGGACATCAGTTGGTTTATGCGCTGCTTGAACGAAACCATCGCCCGTCAGGCCAACCGTGAAGATGAATGTACTGGCCGGTTCTGGGAAGGGCGTTTCAAGAGCCAGGCCTTACTGGACGAAAAAGCATTGTTCACTTGCATGGCCTATGTTGATCTCAATCCAGTTAGAGCGGGCATTGTCGACTCGCTCGAGCAAAGCGATTTCACGTCTATACAGGAGCGTCTGTTTCAGCATGCGCGTCGCGTGCGCAATCCTAACTACAAACAAAAGCGCTTGCTGTCCCGCCGCAACGTGAGTCATCTGCGCGAATCCACCACACTTCGACAACGTCCGTTGCAAAGCCTGAATAAGCTGGCCGGTTTCGCCACGGAATCCTTGCCGATCAACCAGGCTGATTACATAGCCGTACTGGAAGCGACTTGTAAAGCACTGACAGTTGATAATCACCAAGTCTCAGGAACGGCAGCTCTACAGGAGCATGATGAGCTACTGTCGAGTTGGGGCATTGCATCGCCAGCGTGGTTAAGCGCCGTGACGGCGTTCCACAAACACTATGGGTTGGCTGCCGGCAATGTCCACTCGCTGCAAGCCTACCAACTAAGCCGGCGTCAATCCGGCAGTGATTTTCGCCACGCCAACAAATGGATTCGCGGACTACCCGCGGCCAAACGACTGTTTGTGGATCAGGCGAGTTTGCAATAGCACGCTTCAGATTGGCTGTTAACAGTTGATCAGACAAGCAACTATCTCTAACCAAACTCTCAATAGATCAGTAACAGAGCGGGCCGGAAACTGATAAATCAGATTCTCGGCTTTTACCGGTGGTTTTCTGTTATGAGCTCTTGCACTTCCTGGCCTTTTATCTGCTTTTTAGAGTAAATCCCTCCGATTCTTTTGCAATCTGTATGACCGATAGCCTGGAATACCTCTACTCTACGGATCTGACGCCTTCAATCTGTATTTTTTTGATCCACAAATATAAATGGGTGTCCTTTAAATAACAGAATAAGCTTAGAGATTAAATGGGTGTCCTTTTTTAGGTTGAAATTGAAGTTGTGTTTGTAAGTTGTGGAATTGCGTATCGTTTATTTTCAGTGACGTAGATTTCATTCAGGCGCGGTAAGGCCGTAGCCCAGATATCGATTGACTTGGACGTATATACACTATATGTTGCGCAGAAATGCCTTTGTGCCAGTGGCACATTTTCTCAGGCAAGGCAGCAGAAAATCACAACGAATAACTTGGAGTGCATTCTTTTATGTCCAAACTTGCGCAAGCGGTTCGCGAAGAACAACGCGTTGATTCCACACAAGCTGAATCAGAAAGTGAAAAGCTGGTCTTGAAAGAAAAGGTGGAAGCTGAGATTCGTATGCAGCTGGATGATTTTGCGCGTGAGCTCTCGCAAGCGGCAAAACTACGCAACAAGCACTAAACGCTTTTCATAGCGAGCATCTGTGAAGCGTTAGGAAGTAAAAGGAAGTCACAGATCGTCATGGGCAGAACTTGGCCAGTCGCCAAGAAAGTTCAGGCAAATAACGCGTTTTTTCAGCAACAGGGCACTGCCAGTCAGCGCGGTGTCAGGCTCTACCACCCCGCAAAACCACCCCATTCTCAAAACCACTGCTTGATAACAACACAATCTCTGTCAAAGTGGCTTCAGCATAACATGCCGAGATAGCGATTCTTTTCGCTCAGCAGTTCACGCTCGCTGAACGAAGATGCCTCGCCTGGTCTGTGCAGTACCTGAATGTGGCAGTGCAGTGCATATGCGTCTGAGTGGGCATTATGTAGCTCCAGCCTCGCTTTCAGACGACTAATCACCTCCAGTCCATGACCATCAATGTTATCGAACAGCAAGACATGAAAAGTCGCGCCGGTATAGCGGCCCACGACATCAGACCGTCTAAGTGTTTCCTGGAGTATGTTGGCCATTTTCAGAAGAGCTTGATTGCCAACGTCGTACCCTTGTTCCTGATTAATTGCATCCAGATTGCTCACCCGGATAGATAGCTTCAGTGTCGGTAAATTAAGTTGATTCGCGAGAGCCAATGCCTGCTGCGATGTGTTGTCAAAGCCATGAAAGTTAAGTACGCCAGTTAACTTGTCCATGTTGTTACTGCTGCCTGCAGACAGTTCATGTTCTACCAGATGCGCCAGCGACTGCAAACGGCGAATCATCTTGTCGCTCAATGTTCTGGGTTTAGTGTCAACCATGCATAACGTGCCAACAACATTGCCATGAGGGCCTCGCAATGGGTAGCCGGCATAAAAGCGCATGTTGGGCTCGCCAACGACGAAAGCGTTGTCCTTGAAATCAACACTTTGTAATGTATCAGGCACAATAAACGCACCGCGCTGGGTAATCGCATGTGAGCAAAAAGAGTCTTTACGGTCGATCCCGTTCAGACAAAAGCCACTGTGGGATTTAAACCACAGAGTATGCTCGCCGACCAATGAGATGGCGGCATAGGGAACGTCAAAAAGCTGGCAAGCCATTTTAGTGTGGCGATCAAAACGTTCTTCCTCAGGCGTGCCAAAGATCTCCAGTGCTTCGAGCTCAGCAAGTCGTTTTCTCTCATATTGACGAGCGCGCGAGATTATCCACTCACTGACATTGGCCAGTGGCAAGGGTTTGGAGATTCGATAGCCTTGTGCGAGGGTGCACTGGTTACTTTTGAGAAAATGCAGGGTCTCGTCGTCCTCGATACCTTCGGCGGTAGTGGTAAGTTGCAGGCTGTTACCTAGCTCGACAATCGATTGGGTAATGTTGCGCGATTCATCGGATTCCAAAGCGGACATGACGAAAGATTTGTCTACCTTGATTTCCGAGAACGGTAGCCGCACCAGTTGCTTCATGGAGGAGTAGCCAGTACCAAAATCATCGATGGACAAGTTGAAACCCTTCATTCGCAACCGGGTGAGGGTATCCAGCGAAGCCAATGGATTCTCCATGGCGTGCGTCTCGGTTAGCTCCAGATAAATACGATGCAGTTCCACCCCTTTAGCGACGCAGATCGCAGCAAAGTCGGCAAAAAGAGTTGGATGGTCCAGTGATTTGGCGGAGATGTTTATGGACAGTGAGATATTGCGCAGGCGTGTTGTCAGACCCTCGAGACCTGGCTCTTCAGTCACCGTTTGTGGAAGCTCAGCCAGCCATTCGACAGACTTGTTCATCACCAGCCAGGTGAGTTCATTGATCAGGTTATGTTTCTCTGCAAGCCGGACAAAATGCTCCGGCGAGACGAAGCCGGCAGTGGGATGCTCCCAGCGAGCGAGCGCTTCAAAACCCGCAAGGCTGGAGTCAGAACAATAGATTTTCGGCTGGACTACCACATAGATATCACTATTTTTGATAGCAGCCGCCAGATCCTGCATGTGGATCTGGCTATTCTCTAATTGGCGATTCTCGCGCTCGCTGTCCAGTGCTATTTGCGATAGATCGGAAGTTGCATTCTGCAGGAGCCGACCTAAGTCATCACGCGAAAATGGCTTGCTCAACAAACCTTGAATTGTGAGGCCGTGGCCTTGCGCTGACCGTAGTGCGGCTTCAAGTACGCGTTGGTCCGCGCCGCTTGATATTATTACTTTGGCTTGGCAAGCCCTGTTGGACAGCTCGGCGATCACTTCGACACCATCCATTGTGGGCATGATCAAGTCGAGGACGATGAATTCCGGGTGCCAGGTATCAAGTCGTTCGAAAAACTCGTGTGGTGTATCTGTGAAATGCGCTTCATAACCAGCTGTCAAAGCCATGCGCTCAATGGCTTGGCCTACTTGCTGGTCGTCATCGAGAATTAAAATTTTTATGTCTGTTGAACTGACGGTACTCATAGTCTTCGTGTGTGGGTCCAGTTTGCAGCGTCACAGAGACTGATCCAGTGTGCTGCGAATAGACGTCAACAGCTGTTCCCGCTGATAAGGTTTATTTAGAAAGTGACTGTCTTCAATCAATGTGTCTCGTAGATTGCGCGTGCTGGCACTGTAGCCAGAAGTGAAGAGCACTTTGAGTTTCGGGTCCAACACCCGCGCTTTGCGCGCCAACTCTTCACCGTGCAGTCCTCCGGGCATTACGAGATCGGTAAACAAAATGGAATATTTGCGAGTATGGCCGAGCTTGTGTAGTGCCTCATTGCCATCGCTGGCGCAGTCCACTTTATAGCCAGCGTTCTCTAGCACAGTACAAGCGTATTTCTGTATCTCGCTATCATCTTCCACCATGAGAACCGATTCACTGCCTCCGGACGCTGTCTCGTTATCTATTCTGGTATTACGAACGGGGGCATCCTCAGCTTTAGGTAAAAACAGATGGAATGTGCTGCCCAATCCGGTTTCAGTATCAACATCGATGTGGCCACCAGATTGTTTTACGAAGCCAAAAATCATACTCAGACCCAGGCCCGTGCCCATCTCTTTGGTAGAGAAGAAGGGATCAAAGATTTTTTCCAGGTTTTCCTCTGCAATGCCGTAGCCATTGTCAGCCACGGAGATGTGGACATAGTCGCCAGGAGTCAAGCCTACGATTGAGCTTCTCTGGGTGGCACTGATATGTATGTTGGCAGTGCGAATTAACAGCCGGCCACCGTCTGGCATGGCATGCATGGCATTGACGCTGAGATTGATGAGCGCACTCTCCAGTTGAAATCTGTCAATCAGCGCAGGCCAGGCGTCAGCAGATAGATCAATGTCCACCTGAACTGCTTCCGACACACTGCGTTTGATCAATTCTTCCAGATTACGAATCAGTGAATTCACATCCGTAGATTCATTCTGTAGTGGCTGCCGTCGAGCAAAGGCGAGTAGTTGCTGTACCAGTTCCGCTCCGCCCTTGGCAGCTTTCTCGATCATGGCAAGCTGTGCCGCTTGATCATCATCGGTGACAACATCAGCAAGAGCTTCGGAATTACCCAGAATAACAGTCAGCAGGTTATTGAAATCGTGCGCTATGCCGCCTGTGAGCAAGCCAATAGATTCCATGCGTTGGGATTTGTGCAATTGATCTTCCAAGCGACGCTGGGCACTAATATCCTGCACATAAAGTACAAGCCCGCGCTCCATTGGATAAACCTGACATTTTAGCCAGATCCCGAGCTGGTCCGAGAACAGCGTGAAATGCTCGGCGGTTTTAGCCAGAGCGGCCTGGCGTAATTTGCCTTTGGCCTCATTGTCGAACAGATGTGAGCCCACGTGCCAAAGACAGGCCCCATTAAGGTGATCACGTGTATCGCCGAAGCAGGTGGCTGCCTGGGAATTCATGTAGGTCAATTTCCAGTTCTGGTCAACGGTGAACAGGATGTCGGTGATGCTTTCAAACGTATTATCCAGCAGCTCAGCCATTTGCCGATATTTGCGTCTCGTCGAGCGAAGGGTATGGATATTCGTTGCTATGCCGCACCATTCCTTAATTTCTCCATTCTCAATGACTGCTGGTCTGGCGTGCAGCAGATGCCATTGATAATTACCGTGCTTGTCCAGCAAGCGAACCTTTTCTTCGAAATACGATTGGTACTCGGTAATCTGGCTCCAGGTTTCTTTCAGGCGCTCAATGTCGTGGGGGTGAATCAGAATACCGACTTTGGAGAGCATGGAATCTGGATTCAGCTCGAGTTCGCTATAGTCGCAAGCAGCCTGATTCAAGAACGTTGTCGTTCCCTCGGTGTCCGCCATCCAGACAATTACAGGCAAGACATTGGCCATGCGCCGGAACTGGTCAGCGTTCTGCTGAATGGTCCTTTCCATAGTCTTTTGATCAGTAATGTCCTGAATAGAGCCCTGTATTCCTATGATGTTGCCTCCGGCATCTTGCCAGGGCCATGCCATGCTACGAATCCAAAACTCGTCGTCCTGCGTATTGACTACCAGGGTTTCAAAATCATAGCGCTTGCCTTCATTGAGTACTGCCCAAAAGCCCTGCTCTACACGTTTACGATAGGAAGGCCGGTAGTAACCGAGAATCTTACTAAAATCGGGTTGGTGATCTGCGGGTAATCCAAAAATGGCCTTGGCCTGATCTGACATAGACACTTGTCGTTCCGGCATCTTGATACTGTAGCCGCCGAATTTATTGGCATCGCAAACATTGGCCAGCAGTTGTTCTTTGCTAACCAGTGATTCGTTAAGACTGGAAAGTTGGTTATGATCACGGCGTAGTGTTTGCATGAGCGTGCTGATACGCTGACATAGGCTTGCGGTGATAACGATGGCTATGAGTGCCAAGAAATAATGGAACAGAGAGCTCGCCCAGTTCGGGTTGAAGCGCAAGTCTTGAGTCAACGTGGCATCAAGGCCGATGAGCAGCGCGCAAAAGATACTCAATTTCCATGTCTTGCTGCTATCGTAAGTTGCGAGAAAGAACGCCAACATTACAGGCAGATAAAGCATGCCATGAGCGATCCCATTCAGCAGCCATTTTTCACTTAGAGCAACGGTTATGCAGGCGAGCAGGGCAATAAAAAAAGCCCAATTCGGTATGAATCGGGCAAATCGTACATGTGTCGGGCGCTTGGGAGCTGCTCCGGACTCATGCGTTGGGGATGGGTTAATTTGGTTAGTCAATTAGCAGCCATCTTGCAGAAAGGAAAGGCCAGTGAATTTGCGATGGTTGTACTGTAAGTACTTATTCCTGAAAGATAAATGCGGGATTTAGCGAGAGATTATCCGTACTAATACGTAGACAGGTCAGCATTTGTTGTGCTTAACTGCCTTGTATAAATAAGACAAATTGAAAATAAAAAACAAATTCCACTGATCCCCGCGGAATGCTCATGAATGAAGAACTTGCAGTCTATCTGGTTGATGATGACGATGCGGTGCGAGCGACTTTGACCAACGTATTCAAATCAGCCGGTTTCGAAGTACTCTCCTATCCATCATCACAAGACTTTCTTAACGCCATGCCCTATCGTGAGCATGCGGCGCTGCTGCTAGATTTGCGAATGCCGGGAATGAGTGGTCTTGAACTGCTAAAGCAGCTACAGAAAATTGATTTTTTGCATCCGGTGATAATCTACACTGGCTATGCCGATGTGGCAGTGACAGTCGAAGCTCTGACTAAAGGTGCCTTCACGCTTATCGAAAAGCCCACGAGTAATGAGCTGTTGATTCAAAAAGTTAAAGAAGCAATCGACATGTCGGGAATTGCGCGGATTCAGCGTGGTAAACGCCGTGCTGCTGTGGAAGCATTGGAACTATTGACACCGCGCGAACGTCAGATGGTGGAATTACTCGCAGAGGGTGAATCAGCGAAAGTCATCGGGGAAAAATTACACTTAAGTCCGCGTACAGTAGAAACTCATCGCATGAATATTCTCCGTAAGCTGCAAGTCAAATCAGTGGCACAATTAGCGCAAATCGTGCTGCTTGCCGATTTTTCAGACTGAAATCCTGCTAGCCACTGTTGCCATTCTTACTCAGTAAACGTTCCACTTGCGCCACAACACTCTCCGTTTCGATGCAACCTTCAATAACCGTGATGCGCTCAGATACGCTTGCCAATTCTGTAGGTGCAGGAGGTAGTAGTAAGAGCTGCAACTCTTCGTGCAAACCCGGTAACGCCTTACTCATCTGTAAGCTGGCAATACCATCCTGATCACCGACGATGACCAGAGCAATGTCTGATTGCTTTTCCAGTGCCTCCAGAGCCGCTACTGTCGATAGAGCTTCCTCTACTTTATAGCGTTTGGCCAGCAAAGAATCGCTGCAATTGCGGCGTAGCGCCGCATCGGTAACCAGCACGAGAATACGGGCGGGCTCGCTGCTGTCTCGGCCGCCAGTGGTAATACTGACATGCTCAGCCATCGGGATTAATACGGTGACAGTTGTGCCTTTACCTGGTTCCGATGCAACCAGTAGATGCCCGCCAGAACAGGTTAGAAAGCGATCTGCCAAAGCTAATCCCAGTCCACTACGCTGCTCCTTGTGAGTGGTGAAGAAAGGCATAGTGACTCTAGGCAAGTCTTCAGGCTGGATTCCGCAGCCGTGATCAGTAATCGAGACAGCGACGAATTGGCCCGGATTAACTCCCGGGTAGTTATCAATGCAGGTCTGGGCGTCTACATTGCTGGAGCTAATGGTAATTTCGCCGACGCCTTGCATAGCCTCTTTGGCATTCAAGGTCAGACCAACCAATGCGTTCTCAAGTTTTAGTGGATCGATCAGTGCGGGCCAGAGTGAATCTGCCAATTGATATTGAATGCTGATATTACGCCCCATCGAAATATTCAAAATCTGGCCCAGACGTTCCAGTAATTCGGTAATATCGACACCGGCAGGTTCGATGCTTTGCTGCTGTGAAAATTCTTGCAGGTCACGAACAATTTTGGCACCTTGTTGGCCTGCATTCAAAATGAGTTGTAGTTGTGCGCCGAGGTCAGGGTCGTTGCCAGACTTGTACAGCAAATCATCCGCATTGCCCAGGATGACAGTAAGAAGGTTGTTAAAGTTGTGCGCGACACCGCTCACTAATTGGCCCAGAGTTTCATAGTGCGTTGAGAGGTGAACTTCTTCTTCAAGCAAGCGTTGTTGTGTGATGTCGACGACCAGTCCGGCAAACGCGATGGCGTTACCCTCGGCATCTTTGATCAAATCGCCGTATTCCCATATCCAGCCAATATGATCATCGTGGACCACGCGATGCGAAAGATTTAACGGCGCCTTGCCAACCAGTGCGTCTTCTCGCGCTCGTATTAGTGCCTTTTTGTCTTCAGGATGAACGCGCGCATAGAAAGTTTCAAAATCGATATCTTGCTGGTCAGCGGCCAAGCCGAACAACTGGTTAACGGTTTTGCTCCAGGTAGCAACGCCGGAGGCGAGATCCACATTGAAAGTTCCGATTCTGAACAGGTGTTGCAGGTTGGTCAGGTCAGTTGCTGTCAGAGCTGCGGAAGGACTGTAGTTGCGCCAGTGGTGTCGCAGCAGTGCGCAAAGATTAGGCATGTTATAAGGCGGAGACAGATGGGTGACTTGAGGAAAACCTGCATAGTCTGATTTGTCAGTTGCCGCGGAGTGCAGCACGAAGATGGCGCCAGCGCGCCTGCACAGTAGCGGTTTTTGAGTGAGCAGTGGTTGCAAGAACTGCCCGGACACGAGCAAGAGCGCGAAATGCGCAGTATCGGTTAATGAATCAATCTGAGTGCAATGCTCGCACAGCACTTCGCCAGCGTATTGATTCTGCAGCTCATCTTGCAGTTGCGCTAGCGCTGGTTCAGCGCCGTGACACAGCAGTATTGTCTTACGTTCCATGGCAATGGCAATCCTTGCCTTGTAGTGGTGTATTAGCTACGGCTTTGTTGGCAGGGCGACAAAAAAGCTGGCACCATTGCCTGCGCCGTTACTTTGTGACCATAGATAGCCACCATGTAAACGGGCAATCTGCTGGCTTATTGCCAATCCTATACCCGAACCACCTTGTGGTCGTTCCCTGCTGTTATTACCCTGTTCGAACATAGCGAATAGCTTGTCGTGGGCAGATTCCTCATAGCCCACACCTTCATCGGTGATTTCGATTTGCAGATAACTACGCGCATTATTTGGTTGAGGATCGGTATTGCCATGATTGGCTTTCGCCTCAGGGATCACTTCCAGCAAGTGCTGCTGACTCAGGAAGCTGGCGTTGACCTGTATAGTGCCATTTTCAGGAGAGAATTTAATAGCATTTCCCAGTAATTTATTCAGCAACTTCTCCACCAGTGACGGATCGGCGTGAAACGCGGGCAGATTGTCGGGCAGATTGGCTTCTATCCGAATGCGTTTGGCTTCCGCCGTTGCCGAAGATGCTTCAATAGCCCGAGCGATCTCCAGAGAGGGATTGCTGATCTGAAGGTCGAGTTTGAATTCGTCAGACTCAAGGCGGACTGTCGTCAGAATATCCTGCACAAGGTTATTGAGTTGCTTGCCGTTGTCGAAAATATGATTGGCGAAGCGCATTTGATCCGCACTGAGTGCGCCGTGGGTTTGATTGCGCAGCACATCTGCAAAACCCATCACAATACCCAATGGTGTCAATAACTCGTGACCCATGGTTGCCAAAAAGCGAGTCTTGGCAATATTGGCTGATTCAGCGCGCTTCATTGCCGCTTCAAGTTCCGCTTCTTTTTGTTGATATTGGGTCAACATGAGTTTGAATGCGGAAGACAGATCAGCGTAATCATGCTGAGGTGCCTGCTGTGTCAGTTGCGGTGTTAGTTGATCCGGGTTCGAAGCGGCAGGGCGTGGCGTTTCGAGCATTGAATGCAGTGATTGAAGCTGCGCAAACAAACTGCGGATGAACAGCAATCCACCAAGAATGAGTGCCAGCGCACCTGCCAAAATTACAAAATGTGATGGCTGGAGCGATATTTTTTGCTGGTAGGCGAGGTAGCTGATGGCCAGAGAAGGTATAAGAAAAACCAGTGCTTCGATCACGTTCAGATGGTTGTTGAGTGATCTGTTGTGCTTGCTGGGCGACTGCATATTGGGTCAGAGATTAACTGCGATTGGGGGTACGGTTTCTTTGATAATAAGTTCAAAGATTTCCATCGGGTTGCTTAAACCTTTTATGGGTTGAAAGCCGATAGACTGCAATTTGGGTAATGTATTTCCCATCGAGTCCAGAGTGGACTTGCTGATGAGTACTTGCGCGTTCTTTGCCACACCACAGAGGCGGGCAGCGATATTGACAGGCGCCCCAACGGCGGTGTAATCGAGGAATGAGCCCGCCTTGCCGACACTGCCGAGATAAACGGGGCCGGTATTAATGCCGATACCGATGCGTGGCAGCTCATGGGCGTCCTGCGCCAAAAACTCGTTGCGCATCTGCATAATTTCTCTGGCACAAGTGATGGCGCGAGCGGCCATGTCATCGCCTTCAAAGATTGCCATGACTTCGTCACCGCTTAATTTGTCTATTGTGCCGCCGTGTTTCTCAATGAGATCAATCTGAAACGACAAACTCTCGTTGAGCACACGGAATACATCTTGCGGACACATGTGTTCAGTACGATGAGTGAAATCGCGGACATCAGAAAACAATATAGTGACGTCAGCAAGACGAGAGTCAGTCGCCTGCTGTCCGGAAATCTTGCCTGTCACCATTTGCATTGTCGGTCTGGAGACATAGCGAGCCAGTTCGGATTGCATGCTGCCGAGCCGGTCTTGCAAGGTCTTGACTCGCAGGCAGGCAGCAATTCGTGCGAGCAGGATTTGCGTATCGAAGGGTTTGCAGATGTAATCATCGCCGCCGGCCGTAAACCCCTCAACAACGTCTTCCTGAGTAACTTCGCTGGCGGTAATGAAAATTACCGGTAGGTAGTTGTCCGGGAAGTGGCGGCGCAACTGCATACAGAGCTGGTAGCCGTTCATGTCAGGCATCATGACATCGACCAGGGCGATATGAGGCTGGAAATCGGAAACCATCGCCAATGCTTCTTCTCCGCCATAGGCGTGGGCTAGCTCATAGCCCTGTTTGGACAGTATGGCCTCAAGCAAATCGATGTTGGCGGGGACATCGTCCACAAGAAGAATTTTGGCTGGCATAGTGCGTGCTCTCGAAACTGTCTGGGCAGATTGGGTTAAAACTCTATCGGTAGTGCATTCGTTCAATAGACTGCGGTCAAAGTGGCTACCTTGGCGTGAAAGTGATTACGACAGCTGTGGAGAAATCTTGATGGCTCAGTAAATTTACGTAGCTCTGTGCGTATTACTACAAACAAGGTGCGGCGAATCTACTGATTGCTGGAGCAGTTGAATTCGAATAACACTACAGAATGAAATCGGTGAAACAGCGATGAAACGTCCGTGCCAGAATAATGGGGGTATGGGAGCGAGCCGGCGGACTGATCGGTCTATTGGTGCTTAACGCTGACTTGAGAGAGCAAGCAGTCGAACTGGCAGAAATTGTCAGGATTACCTATCAGAGACAGCAGCTGAAGTGCAAGGCGAAGAATATGTCGACCAAGGAAGAGTCACTCTATGCCGGACAAGGCGACCGGCGTAGTAGAAGTTTCAGGAGCTCGATTTCATGTCATCGACATTCTCACTAAACAGCGTACTGCAGTCACTTCCCATTAGTGATTTCTGGAAAGTTCTGGAACGAGGAACTGACGGGGTCTGGTTGTGGAATGTGAGAACAGAAGATGTATTCTGGTCCGAAAAGATGCGCGCAATTCTGGGCTATAGCGATGAAGAAGAGCTAAGCATCGATTCAGTAATGTCGCTGATTCACCCAGAGGATCGCGAATCTCACCAGCAGGCCGTTGAGCGTTCGATGGCCTCAAAAAGTACCTATCAAACGTTAGTCAGGATTCAATCCAGGCAAGGTGAATATATCCCTTTACTGGCCAATGGTATTTGGGTGACCGTTCCGGGGACTGAACAACCTGCCTTGCTGGGGTATGTGAATGACCAGCGACCCATGATCCATGCCAATGCTCTGGTGAATCACCACCAATCCCGATTCGAAGCCTTTTTCAATCAGTGCCCCGCTGCGGTCTATGTGCGTGACAAAGATCAGCGCTATGTGTATGCCAATAAGGTGGCGGCTGAGCTGAGTGGTGCTACCGTTGAGAGCCTGGTGGGCGCCCGTTTGCAGGAAGTATTCGCTAGTGAGATGGCGGCGGAGGTAGCTGCTAGCGATCAGCAAGCATTGGAGAAGAACAAGGCGATCTCCTGGTCAGGAGAGGTGAAAACCAATGAAGGCAGCCGCTACATATTCGATATCAAGTTTCCCATCGATAATATCTCTCGTGGTGACAAGCTGATCGGCGGGTTTAGCATAGACATCACAGCACAAAAGAAAGCCGAAGAACTGCTTGAGTCAACCCAGCGTTTGGAAAGTCTGGGCTTACTTGCCAGTGGTGTCGCGCATGATTTCAATAACTTATTGGTAGGCATTCTGGGTAACGCCGAGCTCTTGCAGATCAGTAGTGCCGATGAGCAAGGTGAAATAATCGAAGGCATTATCCAGTCGGCCAATCGTGCTGCCCGATTGTGCGAAAATCTACTACTATCTGCAGGGCGCCGTGATTCCAGCGCCGAGCATGTTGCTGTCAACCAGCTACTCAAGCAGCTTGTGGAACTGTTAACACTGCAATTGCGTGGTAAGGCAACACTGGCCAGCGAGCTGGCGACGATTGAACCAGTGATAGAGTGTGATCCATCGCAACTGCGGCAGATTATTACCAATATCGTTATTAACGCTACAGAGGCGACTAACGGGCAGCCAGCCGAAGTAGTCGTTAGCAGTTATGTCACTCAGGACCGGCCTGATCTGGGAGCCGACGTTGTACACAACTTTTTGCGGGACAACGCTGGCGAGCTCTGTTGCATCAGTATTAAGGATAACGGCCCGGGTTTGCAGCCTGATCAACTTTATCGTATTTTTGAGCCGTTCTACTCCAGTAAAGAGCTGGGCGCAGGTATCGGGCTGGCCTCCGTATTCGGCGCGGTACGCGCTAATCACGGCGCAGTGGCAGTAAATAGTTCCGTGGCAGGTTGTGAGTTCAAAGTTTATTTCCCCAATTTGGGCCAAGCTAGGGCACAACACGCGGATCAATCAGAGCACAAGGGAGATTTCCATGCCAAAAAAGTTCTCATAGTCGATGACGAGGTCATGGTGGCCGACATTATTCGACGGGTGCTTGAAATGGCAGGTTGTGAAACTTCACAAGTCAATAGCGGTGAAGAGGCCTTGCAAGCGATTGCCGAGAATGGGTACTGCCCGGACCTTATCGTCATGGACAAAAGTATGCCTGGTATCTCCGGCCCCGAGGCGCTTAAGAAGATTCGTGAGTCAGGCTGCAAGGCTCCAGCAATCATTGTCAGTGGGTTTCATGATGAAAGCGACGGCACGGCTGATATTGAAGGAGTCAGCCTGCTCAATAAGCCATTCTCGCGCAACGAACTACTGCAGGAAGTGGAAAGAATTCTCGGCAGTGAGTAATTGCCCTCAACGGTCCTGAATACCGCGAACTACTATTTGCAAATCTCCCGGCTTAATGTGATATAGCTCACAATTCTCGGCCATTCAGCGTGCGAAAAATCTTGCAAAACTCCAATATACTCATCTAAAGTTGGCGTGTTTACCCCCCCCCAATAGTGTGGGTAAAAGACAGTGGATATACCAGCTTAACGAGACGGGTTGTCTAAAAAGCCTGCTATACGATCGTCCACCCTTACCCCTGCTTGAGGTTGTGACACGTGTTTACTGATAAAGCCAATTTGATCGAGCTCGCCTTCGAGCTATCGCCGACGGGTATTCTGGCTATTGACCGTGATGGCAAGATACTGCTGGTGAATGGTGAAGTGGAGGCGCTTTTTGGCTACTCCAGAGACGAATTGGTTGGCTCCCCGGTAGAGATTCTAATTCCCAAACGCGCGCGAGAAAAACACCCCGAGTTCCGCAGTCATTTCTTTGCCAATCCCAGTTCCCGGCCGATGGGCAAGGGGATGAATCTGTCAGGTGAACGTAAGGATGGCACCGAAATTCCCGTCGAAGTTGGGCTTAATCCGGTAGATGTCGGGGGTACATTACTGACGCTTGCAACCGTGGTTGATATTACCGAGAGAGAACAGGCGGAAGAACGCTTTCGTATTGCAGTTGAGTCAGCGCCCAGCGGTATGTTGATGACCAACAGTGAGGGACAAATACTACTGACCAACAAGGAAATAGAAAAACTTTTTGGTTATAGTGCTGACGAACTCAAGACAAAAACCATCGAAGACCTGATCCCCAATCGATTTCGCGATCAGCACCCGAAACTGCGGGCTGGCTTCTTTACCCATCCTGAAGCTCGCGCGATGGGATCCGGGCGCGACCTCTATGGGGTGCGAAGTGATGGCAAGGAAGTAGCACTTGAGATTGGCCTGAATCCGATTCACAGTCCGTCAGGCCTTTGTGTGCTGGTGTCGGTTGTCGATATCTCGGCACGTAAAGCGGCCGAGCGACAGGTTCGGCAATCGCAGAAGATGGAAGCTGTCGGCACGCTGGCCGGAGGTATTGCTCATGACTTCAACAATATTCTGCTCAACATACTTGGGCACGCAGAGCTTGCTCAGTTCAATTTGCAAACAGCAAGTAGCGAATATCAGGATCTGGATCAAATAATTACCGCAGCCAAACGCGGCAAAGGATTGGTCGAGCGAATTCTGGCTTTTTCACGCCACGACTCCATTGATACTGGACCCGTAGACTGTATCAAAGTAGTTCAGGAAGTTATGAAATTGATTCGAGCAACCACACCTTCTTCTATAGCACTGAATGAAATTTATGATGACAACGTGCCATGTATCACATCAAATGATACGCAATTACATCAGATCATACTGAACCTCACTACCAATGCTGTGCATGCAATGCCAGATGGCGGGACGCTTGAAGTGTGTCTGACGCCGCATATCATCGATGGAGATATAGATTCTACGAAGTGGGATGCAGATGCCGGCTTGCCGCCTGGTCTCTACACAAGGCTGACAATCAGTGACACAGGAATCGGAATGGATCCAGATAGCCTCGATCGGATCTTTGAACCATTCTATACGACGAAAGCGCCCGGTGAGGGAAGTGGCCTTGGACTATCAATAGTGCACGGTATCGTAGAGTCGATGGACGGCAAAATTCGGGTTAAAAGTGGCAAGCAAGAAGGCAGCAAATTCGAAATCCTTTTTCCGGCCGCGGCGGGTGAGGATACCGAATTCAGAGAGTCTTCGGAAAAATCGGACAGCTTGCATGTTTTGGCTGTTGATGATGAGAAGCCCATCGCCTTAATGCTGGGACGGCAGTTAAATCAGTTGGGTTTTAGTGTGTCGACATTTCATTCAAGTCTGGAGGCATTGGCGGCGTACAAGAAAGACCCGCAAAAATACGACTTGTTGATTACTGATAACACAATGCCAAAGATGACAGGCGTAGAGCTTGTCAAGAACATTAAGTCTATAACCCCTCAATTGCCCGTGATTTTCCTTTCGGGTCACCTCACACAAAGTCGAATCATCGAATTGCAAGAGATGCCAATGACAAAAGCCATGCCAAAACCGTACACATTTCACGAATTGGCAAATGCATTGAGCGCTCTGCTTGAAAGTTAAGTCTCCTTGTTGTTTCATGTATGGGCATCTGATTCGCGGTAACTGCCGTATGGATTCAGTGCTTAACAGGACTTAGTTGTTATTTATTAACAAATTAATTAAAAGGGAAGGAGATCACCATGAATATTAGCTCTTGTCATTGGCTAAAACGTTTTGTCACAACTTTTATGATCGGTAGCTTGCTGTCAGTTGGCTTGCAAACGGCAGCGTACGCTGACGTTGTATCCACAGCTGAACTGGCCGCGCAAACTCAAGCCGAAACACAACGTCAGCAAATCGGTGGTTTCCTTGCCCGAGACGATGTCAGAAGTCAGCTTCTGGCGCACGGCGTGTCACCTGAGGCAGTCGAAGATCGTCTGGACAATCTCAGTGCAGCAGAAATGCAGCAACTGCAAGATCGTATGGATGAAATGCCGGCGGGTGAAGGTATTCTGGGTGCCGTAATTGGTATTCTTGTTATCTTTATGTTGCTGGACATTGCTGGCGTTACAGATATCTTCCCGGCCATCTAACGCGAAAGACGTCTTACCTCATATGCGTGACATGCGTGTAGCTACACGCTTGCGATTGGTAGCCCTGGTTTTTGCAGGGCTGCTAACTGCATGTCAGACAGCTCCCCAATCCCGGCAACTGACCTCTAACTGGCCGCAGTCTCTGCCCGATGCTGCAGTGGTTGCTGATGTGCCATTCTTTCCTCAGGAATTGTATCAATGTGGTCCGGCGGCACTTGCTACCGCGTTGGGTGCCAGTGGTGTGAGTGTGCATCCGGATGCGTTGGTGGATCAGGTGTTTGTGCCGGGTCGGCAAGGTTCGTTTCAAATCGAAATGGTGGCTACCGGGCGCTCGTACAATCGGCTCGTTTATACGATAGAGCCGTCGCTCTCTGCGTTACTCACTGAAGTTGCCAATGGCAACCCCGTTCTGGTTTTACAGAATTTGGGGTTGGATTCATTGCCGCAGTGGCATTTCGCTGTGGTAAAAGGCTTTGAACGTGCCAGCAGTGAACTGGTACTGAACTCAGGGGTAATCGAAGATTACCGCGTCGCGCTGACAGTTTTTGAGCGAACCTGGGCAAGAGCTGAACACTGGGGCATCACCTTGCCTGAGCCGGGTGAGATACCAGCAACAGCCCGTTTCGATAGGGTCTTGCAAAGTCTGGTCGATCTGGAGAATACCAGTGGCGATTTTGTTGTGTTGTCGGAGTATTACCGTGCAGCGATCAATCGCTGGAGTGAGGAGCCTGAACTACGCATGGGGTATGCTAATCTGCAGCTGGGTAACGACTTTTACCGCGAGGCAGCGAACAGCTATGAACAGATCGTGCTGCTGCGTCCCGAATACGCGCCGGCCCATAACAATCTTGCTCATGCCTTGATCGAGTTGGGAGAATTGGATGAAGCTGCCTATCATGCTGAGCAGGCTGTCAGATTCGGTGGAGAATTCAAAGAGATCTATGCCAATACGTTACAACAAATCACTCGTGCCAGAGCGGCGCAGCGCTGATAACAACAACGAACCTATGAAATATAGCCAAGCTGTTCGTCAGTTAATTCTGTTAATTTGTTTCGTGTTTTCTGCCAGTTTCTTGCACGCCGCTGAAGAGCCGTCGGTTGAGCCGTCAGAAACAAGTGTCAATTTCGCGCAACTGGAAGAGCTGATTGTTACTCTGGAAAGTGAAACTGCGCGACAAGAGTTCCTCGACAATTTGCGCGCCATACTCTCCATGCAGGATGAGCAATCGCAAAACAGATTTTCTTTCGCCAACTTCCTGGAGCTTGACTCGACCAGCAACAGCCTGCTGTCTTCCTATGTCAATTTTATTCGCGGGTTGGGTTTCAGCAACACAGCCGCTGGCAAGTTTATTGTGCTGGGATTGATAGTTGTTGCGATCACGGTATTTATCGTAATCAACAACAAAATCTCGCACTTGTTCACGCGGCGCCTAGGTCGCTTGCGGAGAAAGTTTGATTTCTCTGAGAAACGTTTTCTGTTGATTTTTACAGGCCAGCGGCTGGCGGGTTATGCGCTGGCCTTGCTCTTGCTGATGTATGGATTGTTATATGTCATCAGCTCACCTGATGAATTCCAGGGCATGCGTAGTGCTACCTCTTTAGTCGCGGAATACACCGTGCTGGGGCTGTTTCTCGGTTTGTTGCTGATAACTTCCTGGGAAGGCGTTAATGCAGGTATGGAATACCTGGTACATCGCAGTTCGACAACGAACAGCGCCCGGGTACGAACGCTCTTGCCGGTGATTCGCAACCTGATTTTCTTTGCAGTGCTGTTATTGTGCAGCATGATCTTACTATCTGAACTCGGCGTGGATATCGTGCCACTATTGGCTGGTGCGGGTGTGTTGGGCATTGCCATTGGTTTTGGTGCGCAAACCATGGTCAAGGATTTCCTGACTGGTTTTACAATTGTTTTGGAAGACTTGTTGCAAGTAGGGGATGTTGTCAGTGTCGCTGGTCGTACTGGTCTGGTCGAACGTATTACGCTTCGCAAGATTCAGCTTCGTGATCTCGATGGCACCGTTTATACAGTGCCGCACAGTGAAGTTGCCGTGGTTGACAATCTTACCAAGGAATACAGTTTCTACTTGCTTGATGTGGGTGTGGCCTATGCCGAAGACACTGATCGTGTCATTGAGTGCCTGCTCAAGATTGATGAAGAATTACGAGAAGATGACGATTTCGCTGACATGATTCTGGCCCCATTACATGTGCTTGGCGTGGATAAATTTGATGACAGTGCTGTTATCGTGCGCGTACGTACCAAGACCCGTCCGCATGATAAATGGAATGTGGGTAGGGAATTCAATCGTCGTATCAAGCAGACCTTTGACAAAGAAGGCATCGAGATTCCATTTCCACATCGCACCATTTACTTTGGCGCAGAGGAAAGAAAGCTAGAGGAACAGGCGATTGATCAAGACTCGGAGGAAGCGACTTCTGAAAATACGAGGCCTGATAAAGATGCTAGCGCCGAACAGCCGGCAAACGAAGATTGAGTCGGCCGATGCCGGCAGTAGCGACTACTCCGGCATGTGTTCTTGTCGATGTGTTCAGCTCGCCGTGCGGGCGCCCAGTCCAGCACTCATGATTAGTTGCAAGGCTTCGCCGGCTTCCAGATCGGCTTTTTCAACTTGCGATCTGGGCACCACCACCATATAACCCCCCGCTTGATAACTCATTGGTAAAAACACTGCGACATCATCGTCATTCATCATCTTGCCAAGCCGTGAATTCTTGTCGTCACCTCTCTTGGTAATAATGCCAAGCAACCGGCCATTCATGTCAGGAACGTTGACCCACACCACCGCAGAATCATCAAACGGACTGCCACCCATCAGATCGAGAAAATCCTTGATCGTGCCATAGATATTAGCCACCAGTGGGATGCGCTCCATTAATTTGCCTGGCAGCTTCCAGACGCGTTTGGTTATAGCGTTATGCGAAGTTACTCCGACCACTAGCGCAATTAACAAAAATGAAATAATTGCCACGCCGGGAAAATACAGTGACTCGGGTAACACCATCATCCATACCGTCCGCAGCCAGGACTCCAGCGTGCGTATTATCCAGACGATCAGTTGCACGGAGATCAATACCGGCAACAGTATTGATAGGCCAATTAGCATTTGTTTGGTGATTGTTTTCACAACGCTTTTTCCTTTTGAGATGAGCATTTACTGATACTATATCAATCTGCAAAATATGACCTAAAATTAAAAGTGTGGGTTCGTTCTCGAATGCTGTTAGAGAATGGTTGGGCTGGCTACGAGGTGAGAAGAGCAAGAGTGATTCTATGAAAATGACGCTAGAAGATGCTTTGATGAGAGCAGTGCAAGCTCACAAAGCAGGGAAAATTGCCGAGGCCGATCAATTATACGGCGCCATATTGGAAGTCGAACCCGGGCATCCAGACGCTAATCACAATCTCGGGTTATTGGCGATCGGGATCGGCCAAATCAAAGAAGCATTGCCATTCCTGAAAAAAGCATTAGAAGCGAATCCAGACATTGCTCAGTTTTGGGTTAGTTACATCAACGCAAATTTGGAAGTAGGTGATTTAGCCACGGCCAAGAGTTCTCTCGCGCTCGCTAAAGAAAGATCAATTGATCCTGAAACAATCTTAAGACTGGAAGTGAAAATCGCTGACTTTTCAAATGCTACTAAATCAGCGTCGGTAGTCAAAAACCCGCCAAGCCAGAAGATTTCTGAGCTTTTAAAACTATATGAAAATACTGAGTTTGAGAAGTTGCTAGAGATAGTCGATGACTTGATCATTGATTTTCCAAATTCAATAAAGCTACTAAGCATTAAAGGAGCTGTACACGCAGGATTGACTGAGTATGAAGCGGCCATCAATAGCTACGAAAAAGTGCTAAGTCTAGATTCGAGTGATGCTGATGCGCTTTACAATCTGGCGAATGCCTATAGGAATACATCTAGATTAGAGGAGGCAATTGGATTCTACAGAAAGGCATTAGAACGTAAACCTAGTTTTTCTGATGGACACAACAATCTAGGTATTTCACTATTGGATAGCGGGCAAGTAGAGAATGCGATAGCAGTTTTCAAAAAAGTGTTAACGATCGATCCTAATTACGCTGAAGCATATAACAACTTGGCGAATGCCTATCTGACGATAGGAGAAATAGACTTTGCGATAGAAAATTATCTATGCGCAATGCGTAAAAATCCACTTTATGCCGAAGCATTTGTCAATCTACAAGGAGTATTGGCACAACGCATCCTGAATGATGATGGTAGTCAATTACTCGATGAATTTCGATCTGGCGAGCTGGAAAAGATACTCTGTGAGTTTCCAAAATACCATGTCTATCGAATGATAAATTCGTTCATAAAGAGAGATGTTGCCCGGACAAGAGAAGCTGTCAGCACTTACGTTCATCTCGTAAATACCAAAGGGTTGGATAGCCGAAATAACAATGATCGGGTGTTCTGCGAAGCGTATTCGAAGTATATTGACGAGCTTAGCAGTGACGAAATTAAACTTCCCGAAAGACAGTCAGCCACAGTTTATCATATTGGAGAAAGCCACTGTTTGAGTTATGCGCATCATAATATCAGGCTCAATGGAGCTTGTTATTCTGTTTTCCCAAAGATCGTGTTTGGGGCGAAGGCTTATCATTTCTCCAATTCCAATCGAAATAAATACAAAGCGATTATCGAGCGGCATCTGAATTCATTGCCGCGAGGCTCAATTGTCTTTCTCTCATTCGGTGAGATTGATTGCCGAGGTAATGAAGGCCTTCTTGTAGCAGCAGAAAAATCAAACACGGACTTACGAGTTTTGGTAGATAGCACCGTTTCGGCATATGTTCGATGGTTCATTGAGGCGAATAGCGCGAATCAACATCAGTTGTATTTTTTCAATATCTCAGCTCCATTGTTCGATAGCACGTTAACTTTTGAAGAAAATCGCAAGGTGGCCCTAGTTGTAAGTCTTTTTAACAAGGAGCTAGAAAATGTACTGCAAGCCAATGAAATTAAATTGATCGATGTCTATAGTTATACAGCGAATGAGAGTGGCTTCGCGAGCGGTGAGTATCACATCGACAATCATCATCTAGATTATCGAATACTTGGCCAAATTGAGAGCCAATTAAATTAACGATTGCGAATACCACCATAAGGGGGCTCTAACAGCGCGTGCTGCAGCTCTTACCCATTGCAGCAGGTAAAGTTCAAAAGTTGCTCCAGCGCAGGTGATCGAAGCTGCGCCGAATGTGAGTTTTTAAGTAGGTGGTTGAATTGCTTATTGGAAGTGCCCGCTACCAGATCTTGCAGATGCGCTGGGGAGAGGAATTGATTGAAATCGCCTTTGGGCGATTTCAACCCCTGCGGGGCGCCTTGCAGGCGTCCAAAATGCTACGCATTTAGTGAACCTCTTATCGGTTCAAGTCCCGGTTCGGGGTCTGAGTACTATTGGGGTTTGTACAGCCGAATCGGCATCGAGGATTTATGGTGCCCAGGAGAGGACTTGAACCTCCACGGCCGTTAGGCCACTAGCACCTGAAGCTAGCGTGTCTACCAATTCCACCACCTGGGCACAGAAAGGGAATTCTGGTCTTTCGACCGGAGCGCAACTTTACCCATGGCTCCCGGCTCTGTCAACTGTCGCAGACTTCTCGCGCGGTCACGTGTATACTGGAGAGACACTCCGTATGAATACCTCCCTTTAATGTCAAAATCCTCAAAACCCCGCGATCCCTTCGCTAATCGTGAAGCCAGCAATTATTCCAATCCTATCGCCAGCCGTGAATTAATTCTCGAGACTCTGGAGGACATTGGCGAACCAGCCAGTCTGTCGGATGTAGCAGAAAAGCTGCAGTTGTCATCCGAAGAAGAGCTGGAAGCCCTGCGCCGGCGCCTGATTGCCATGAGCCGTGATGGCCAGATCATCAGCAATCGCCGCGGTGTCTATGGCCTGGCTGCACACATGGGCCTGGAACGCGGCCGCATTCAGGGGAATAAGGATGGTTTTGGCTTCTTTATCCCTGAAGATGGCGGTGACGACCTGTTCCTCAGCCCCCGCGAGATGGAAAAACTGTTCGATGGCGATATCGTGCTTGCGCGCCATAGCGGGTTTGATAACCGTGGCCGCAAAGAAGGCATGGTGGTGGAGATTCTTACGCGCCGCTACAGCGAGATCGTCGGGCGCTACTATCAGGAGCAAGGCTTTGGGTTGGTCATTCCAGACAGCAAGCGCATTGCCCATGAAATTCTGATTCCCGATGGCCAGTCACGCAGTGCCAGCGATGGCCAGTATGTCGTCGCCGAACTCGTCGAATATCCGGACAAGCGTCGCAAGGCGATTGGCAAGATCACCGAAATTCTCGGCGATGTCAGCACACCAGGGCTGGAAATCGACATTGCTGTGCGCAGTCACGACATTCCCCATGAGTGGCCCGCAGCCGTTGAAAAAGAAACGGCGCGCCTGCCGAATACTGTGTCTGACAAGGAACTCAAGGGACGTTACGATCTGCGCGATATCCCCTTCGTCACGATCGATGGCGAGGATGCCAAGGATTTTGATGACGCGGTATATGCCCGCCAGCACAAGTCCGGAGGCTGGACTTTGATGGTGGCGATCGCCGACGTGTCGGCCTATGTCACTGTTGGCAGTGCCCTGGATACTGAGGCTACCGAGCGTGGCACTTCGGTGTACTTCCCTGGTCATGTCATTCCCATGTTGCCGGAAGAGCTGTCCAATGGCTTGTGTTCGCTCAAGCCCGAGGTCGACCGCCTGATCATGGTCTGTGAGATGGAGATCAGCACCACCGGTGAGATGACTGACTTCAATTTCTTTGAAGGTGTCATTCACTCCCATGCCCGTCTGACCTACAACGAAGTGGCTGACATGCTCAGCGAGCCAGCCAACGACACCACGGCCAAGCTGCGCGACAAACTCCGCAAGCGCCATGAGGCATTGATTGGCGATCTGGATAATCTCTATTCGCTCTATCATGTCTTGCGTGAGCGTCGCGCTAACAATGGTGCAATGGATTTCGAGTCCACCGAAACTCGAATCGTGTTTGGCGAAGACCGCAAGATTCGTGAAATCGTCCCGGTGCAGCGCAATGAGGCGCATCGCCTGATCGAAGAATGCATGCTCTGCGCCAACGTGGCTGCGGCAAACTTATTGGAAGCCCATAAACTTCCGACCTTGTACCGGGTTCACGAAGGCCCCAATCCGGACAAGCTGGATTCGCTGCGCGAATTTCTTGGTGGCTTGGGACTGCATCTGGGCGGGGGCGAAAAGCCGAGTCCGCTGCATTACCAGAGCGTCCTGCAGAGTCTGTCCGATCGGCCTAACAGTCATCTGCTGCAAGTCATGCTGATTCGCTCCATGATGCAGGCTGTGTACACGCCCGACAATGCTGGCCACTTCGGGCTGGGCTTTGAAGCCTATGCGCACTTCACCTCGCCTATTCGCCGCTATCCCGATTTGCTGGTACACCGTGGCATTCGCTACTTGCTGCGCAATAAAAAGGGCAAGCATCTGCGCCCCCACGAAGAAGCGGCCAAGCTCGATAAGCAAGTAATCTATCCCTACGGCGAGACCGACATGGCGGCGTTGGGCGAGAGTTGTTCCAACTATGAACGCCGCGCTGACGCTGCCAGCTACAGTGTGGTGGACTGGCTCAAGTGTGAATACATGCAGGATCGCGTCGGTGACGATTTCCTCGGCACGGTCGCCTCGGTGACCAGCTTCGGTCTGTTCATTGAGTTGGCGGACATATTTATCGAAGGTTTGGTGCACATCTCCGAGCTCAGTAATGATTACTACAATTTCGACCCGGTGCATCAGTGCTTGCAGGGTGAGCGCTCCGGTGTGCGTTTTGCCATGGGTGATACGGTCGAGGTCAAACTCGTGCGCGTCGACCTTAATGACAAGAAGATCGACCTGCAGATGCTGCGCAAGGTTGGTGGCGATCAGCCAATGCCAACCGGTGATGCTGGTACTCGGCGTAAGCCAAATCCCAAGAATGCCGGTAAGAAGTCGCGTAACAGAGGCAAGCAACGTACCTCGCAGGGCAAGGCGCCGGACAAGACAGCCGGTGGCGCGCAGGCGAAGGCTGGCAAGAAGAAGCGCCCGGCCAGCAAGAGCAAAGGTCAATCTGCTGCTGGTTTTACCCGTGATCAGGTCTCTGGTCTGGCGGCGAAAAGCAAGAAAACCAAACCAGCCAGGAAAGCCAAATCAGGCGACTCAGCCAGTGCGAAGACCGGTGGCAGTGGCAAGACTAACAATCTGTCACGAGCGAAGAAGATAGCCAACAAGGCCAAGCGCAATCAGGCCGCGAAAGCGCAAGGTAAAGGACCAGGCAAGAGACCGCGTAAATAATTCCATGCTGGCGCAACGTGTACTCTTGTCTTCTGCACGGCCAGCTCGTTAAAGTCAGTTCATGAAAGCAAATCAATACTGGATAGGTGGCATTCACGCCGTGACCGAGTTGCTCCGGCAACGCCCTGGCGCGGTGCAAGAGTTGCTTGTTCAAGACCAGCGCAAAGACAAGCGCATGCAGGCCCTTCGGGATCTGGCAGCCAACGCCGGATTGCGCGTGCAAGTAGTCGAGCGCAGCGAATTGGAGAAATTTGCCGGCGAAGGTCATCAAGGCGTAGCGGCACTGGTCATTAACGACAGTGTGGAATTGGGCGAGAAGGAATTACTCGTGCTACTCGACCAGATATCCCAGCCATTATTACTGGTGCTGGATGGCGTGACTGATCCGCACAATCTGGGCGCTTGCCTGCGCAGCGCCGATGCTGCCGGGGTCGATGCGGTAATAGTGCCGCGCGATAATGCCGTGGGTCTGAACGCCACCGTGCAAAAAGTAGCCAGTGGCGCGGCCGAAACAGTGAATTTCGTGGTCGTGACCAATCTGGCACGTTGTCTGGAAGCTCTCAAGCAGCGTGGTATATGGCTGGTCGGGACGTCGGACAAAGCCGACACCGCTTTATACGCGCAAGACCTGACTGGTCCTCTGGCTATTGTCATGGGCTCGGAAGGCGACGGTCTGCGCCGTTTGACCCGTGAAGCCTGCGATTATCTGGTCGCGATTCCGATGGCCGGGGAAGTGAGCAGCCTGAATGTGTCAGTGGCAACCGGTGTCACACTTTTTGAAGCCGTGCGTCAGCGGCGCAAATAACCACTAAAACTCCGCATTTAGTTGCATATTGCAGGCGCTTTCACTAGAATTCCGCCTCTTTTATTGGCTGGGCTCCAAATATAGCCCAGTCCGACATAACTCCTTGTCTCACCGCACACGCCAGTGTTAGCCGGGAGGCATAACCCAAAAGGAGTCTCTATGAGACACTACGAAGTGGTATTTCTGGTGCACCCCGACCAGTCCGAACAAGTTCCGGGGATGATTGAGCGTTACACCCAATTGATGTCTGAAAGCGGTGGCAAAGTGCACCGTATGGAAGATTGGGGCCGTCGCCAACTCGCCTACCCGATCAACAAGATTCATAAAGCACACTACGTGATGATGAATATTGAGTGTGGCGGTGAGGCTCTCGAAGAACTGTCTACTCTGTTCCGTTTTAACGATGCTGTGTTGCGTAATCTTGTTATCAAGACAAAGCAGCCTGTCACTGAAGAATCCCTGATTCTGAAGGGCGAGCGCGAAGGCAAAGAGCGCAAAGCGCGCGCCGAAGCCAAGCGCAAGCAGGAAGACGATGCAGCCGCAGCACGTAGCAAGCGAGAACAGGCCGATGATGACATCGATCCCGGTTCTGTATTGCGCGGCGACAGCGAAAAGGAAGAGAGCAAAGCTGAAGAGTCCAAAGCGGACAGCAGTGACGACAGCTCATCCGACGACGCTGACAGCAAAGACTAATTTTTCGAATTCACTACTTCTAGACAGGATTATTCATCATGGCCCGTTATTTTCGACGCCGTAAGTTCTGCAAATTCACAGCCGAAGGCATTGAACAGATCGATTACAAAGATCTGGAAACCCTGAAAGCGTATGTGTCAGAAACAGGCAAGATCGTCCCTAGCCGTATCACTGGAACCAAGGCGCGTTATCAGCGTCAATTGGCAACTGCCATCAAGCGTGCGCGCTACCTGGCATTGATTCCGTACACGGATAGCCATCAGGTTTAAAGCGGAAAACTGATGCGCGGCCTTGCGGAATTCGTAATGACTGGCCGCAAGCAGGCCATGATTGCTGTGGTTCTGCTGGGGCTTGTGCCACTCGTTAATTTACTCAGTCCGGTAGTTGTCGGGCTGGTAATGCTGCGTAAAGGATTGAATGAGGCCAGCGTGATTCTGGCCTTCGCTCTGCTGCCACTGGCGGCATGGGCAATGATCGGAGACTTTGTACCGATCATATTGTTGTTCGGGATCAGCGGCCTCGCTCTGTTACTTCGCGAGTCTGAATCCTGGGAATTTACGCTACTGGCCGCCGTTGGTGTTGGCATAGCGATAGAGATTTACTTGCGGCTACAGCCTGCACTGCTGGATGTACTGATTCAGCAACTAGAGGTGTATCTGCAAAACAACGGTCTGCAAGAAATGCAGATGGAAGAAGTTCGAAGTGTGTTGATCAGTGCCATTGGTGCGGTCTACATGTTTCTCTCGATAGCGTTACTCATGCTGGCCCGTTACTTACAGGCCAGTTTGTATAACCCGGGTGGATTCCAACAAGAGTTTCATCTCTTGCGCATCGAGCAGAAAGTCGCATTCCTGTTGATTGCGCTGATGCTGCTGGCAAGTTTTGAAATCGTAATTCCGGAATCCTGGGTACTGTATTTTGCAGTGCCATTGTTATTTGCCGGTATCGGCCTTGTGCATGGTCTGGCGAAGCAACAGAATTTATCGTCCATGTGGCTGATCGCGTTTTACGCACTGCTCATGTTGCCGGTAGCAATACAACTTGTTGTATTGGCCGCGCTGGTGGATAGCTGGTACGACTTTCGCTCCAGAAGAAAAAAGCCGGATTGATTGCCGGATTGATTGAAAGTACGAGCAATGAAATTGCGAATAGCGAACGTTTGGATAGTTTGGAAATAGTAGAAAGACTGACAAATCAATAGAGCACTTTTGAAAGCACCTCGCGGGGTGCAAGCCGGGAAGCCAGCTAGACAAAAGTGCCGAATGCATTGGATTAAAAGTAGAGGACAACATCATGAATGTTATCTTGCTGGAAAAGATTACCAACCTGGGTGGCATCGGTGACACCGCTGACGTGAAGTCCGGGTTTGCCAGGAATTTCCTGTTCCCTCAGGGCAAGGCGATTCCAGCGACTAAAGCGAATCTGGCTAACTTTGAAGAGCGCAAAGCCGAATTGATGGCTGCTCACAAAGAGCACGTTGCCGCTGCTGAAGCGCGTAAAGCCAAGGTCAATGGCCTTAACATCAAGATTGAAGTTAACGCCAGCGACGAAGGCAAGCTGTTCGGTTCAGTGGGCACACGCGACATCGCTGATGTGTTGAACTCACAGGCCGATGCCGAAATCATCAAGAGCGAAGTGCTGTTGCCACACGGTGTTATCCGTGAAGTTGGTCAATACGACATCTCTCTTGATCTGGGCCATGATGTCTTCGCTGAAGTCACTCTCGCCCTCGTTTCTCAGGATGCGCCAGCAGGCGTCACTGACGACGGTAGCCTGATCGATGACGTAGAAGCCATCGACGATCAGGAACTTGAAGATCTGGATCTGGAAGAAGACCCCCAGAACCCGTCTGAGGAAGATTCCGAGAAGTCGGAATAACTTTCAATAACTCCCAATCAAGACTTCTTGATTACTTGAGATTGATAAAGCACCATCAGGTACTACCGATGGTGCTTTTTTTTGCCTTACAGAAACTGTTCATAACGCCAGAAAATCATGCCTGATTCACCGCAAGCCAATCAATCCGCTGCCGCCAATCTGACAGCTCTCAAGGTTCCGCCGCATTCTGTGGACGCCGAGCAGGCAGTGTTGGGTGGCCTGATGCTGGACAATACCGAGTGGGACAATATTGCCGATACCCTGCTGCCTGAAGATTTCTATCGCAGTGAGCATCAACTCATCTTTGGCGTAATGACTCAACAGAGCGAGTCGGGTAGCCCGATCGACGTCGTCACACTGGTCGAATCTCTGAACAGTCTCAATCAACTGGATGCCGCAGGTGGGCTGGATTATCTCAGTGAGCTGGCCGGTAATGCGCGTGGCACAGCTAATATCCATGCCTATGCCGACATTATTCGCGAGCGCGCAATCTTGCGGCGTTTGATTTCGGTCGCCAATAGCATAGCCGACAGTGGCTATAACACCGGCGGCAAGAAAGCCGGTGAGGTAGTAGACGAAGCTGAACAGAAAGTCTTCAATATTGCTGATGAGCGGCCCAAGGACCAGGGGCCAGTTGCCATCAACCCCTTGTTAGCCTCAGCCGTTGACCGTATCGATGAACTGGCAGGTTCTGAAGGCGGCATCACAGGCTTGTCTACCGGTTATACGGATCTGGATGAGATGACCTCCGGCTGGCAGAAATCGGATCTGGTCATCGTCGCCGGTCGGCCCTCGATGGGTAAGACAGCCTTTGCCATGAATCTGGTTGAGAATGCGGTGTTGAACACCGAAAAGCCGGTTTTGGTGTTCTCGCTGGAGATGCCCGCCGAAAGCCTGATCTTTCGTATGCTGTCTTCGATTGGCAAGATTGATCAGGGCAAGCTACGTACTGGCCAACTCACCGATACCGACTGGCCCGGTTTTAATGATGCTGTCGCCAAGCTCAAGGATCGGCCGCTGTTCATTGATGACAGCGCCGGTGTCAGCCCGATGGAAATGCGCTCCCGCGCCCGTCGCATTGCGCGCGAACACGGCAGCATCGGCATGATCGTAGTGGACTATTTGCAGCTCATGCAGATCAAGGGCAGCAGTGAGGGCCGTGTTAATGAGATCTCGGAGATCTCTCGCTCGCTAAAACTGATCGCGCGTGAATTTGAATGCCCATTGATTGCCTTGTCGCAGCTCAATCGTAGTCTGGAACAACGGCCGAACAAGCGACCCGTGATGTCAGACTTGCGTGAATCAGGAGCCATCGAGCAAGATGCCGATGTAATTGCCTTTATTTACCGTGATGAAGTCTACAACGAAGACACGCCAGACAAGGGTGTTGCTGAAGTTATTATCGGCAAGCAGCGAAATGGTCCAATTGGCACAGTACGGTTAAGCTTCCTGGGACAGTTCACGCGTTTCGAAAATTATGCCCAGCCGCGCTACGATGATAGCTATACCCACGGTATGTAGGTGGATCCGCAAGGCACTTCAGCCGATTTGGATGTAGTAGATGCATTTGCATGGAACCCAGAGCAACATTGAAGGCAGGGCATGACCACGACCAGCAACCGCGTATGGGCGACTATTCACTCGCAGGCGCTTCGCCATAATCTGGCTCAGGCAGCGGTATATTGCCCGGATGCCAAACTCATTCCAGTCATCAAGGCCAATGCCTATGGGCATGGAATGATGGAAGTTGCTCGCGTACTTTCAGGTAGCCCTCTTCCCGTTGCGGGTTTTGCGGTCGCCACCATGAACGAAGCGCTTGCCCTCAAAGAATTAGAACTGCCCCATCCGATCGTTGTGCTTAATGGTTTCATCAATGCCGAGGAGTTGGCATTGTGTCTTGAGCATAGCTTGCAAGCTGTTGTGCATTCGCCCTATCAAAGCGACTTGATTGAGCGGGCTCGTGTCGACGGCCTGTTCAAGCAACCGCAACGATTCTGGCTGAAACTGAATTCCGGCATGAATCGTCTGGGCATGGGTGCCTCGGCATGCCTGCAAATGTGCAAACAATTAAGTGCTATTGCTGATGTGGATGTGGTGTTCATGTCCCATTTAGCCTGGGCAGATGAGCTCGAAAACCCAGATTCCAGGGCTTTTACCGATTTACAGCTGGGTGCCTTTGCGGCGGCGCACCGTGCAATAGTTAACACAAGCGAAGCGGACTTGCCCTGCAGTCTGGCAGCATCGGCTGGCATTCTCGCGGTTCCATCAGCCCAGTATCAGTTCGTTCGACCTGGCATCATGCTGTATGGCAGCTCTCCACTGGCCAGCCAGACCGGAGAGGAGATTGGCCTGCATCCTGCCATGACCTTGTCTTCGCGATTGCTAGCTATCAACGAGCTCGATGTCGGCGATTCTGTTGGTTACGGCGCCAGTTACACTTGTGAACGGCCTACCCGGGTAGGCGTGGTATCCATTGGCTACGGTGATGGCTATCCGCGCTCGGCAATCAGCGGCACACCAGTGTTGGTCAAATGTGGCGATGCGACCATACGGACTCACTTAATCGGGCGTGTTTCCATGGATATGATCACTATCGATCTGACCGGGGTGGATCGCGCCAGGATTGATGATGAAGTTGTACTCTGGGGGGAAGGCCTGTGTGCCGATGAAGTAGCACAGGCTGCCGGGACTATCGCCTATGAGCTGTTCTGCAAGGTCACCTCAAGAGTACCTAAAATCTATAGCGAATAATTCGGTTTAACTGCCGGTTCACGCTACACTCTGGGCCATTAATTTATTAACACTTTCGCCACTCCCCCACCGAATAATGCCTTAACCCGGCAACAAGATAGACGACGATGGCCAAGACAAAAATAGCATTTGTATGCACTGATTGCGGTACTGAGCATGGCCAATGGCAGGGCCAGTGTGCATCCTGCAAGGCATGGAATACCTTGTCGCAGATTAATCTGGGCAGCAGTACTTCGCCGGCGACCAAAGCCGATTTCCGCAAGCAGGGTTATGCCGGCGCGCAAACCAATGTGCAGGCGTTGGCCGATATCGATCTGCAGTCCCTGCCGCGTTTTGGCAGCACCCTGAATGAATTGGATCGCGTGCTGGGTGGTGGTCTGGTGCCTGGTTCAGTTGTACTCATCGGTGGTAATCCCGGGGCAGGCAAGAGTACCTTGTTGCTGCAAATCATGTGTCAGTTGTCGGCAACGGGCAAACCGGCAATGTACGTTACCGGTGAGGAATCCCTGCAACAAGTAGGCATGCGTGCCAAGCGCCTTGGCTTGCCAGCCGGTGATCTCAAGATGCTGGCCGAGACCAATGTCGAACAGATTTGCAATGCGGCGCAGGAGCACAAGCCCGAGTTGCTCGTCGTGGATTCTATTCAGGTGATGCACAGCAACGATGTACCGTCCGCACCGGGCAGTGTCTCCCAGGTGCGTGAATGTGCCGCCTTTCTGATTCAGTATGCCAAGCAGACAAACACCGTGTTGCTACTGGTAGGCCACGTCACCAAGGAAGGTAATCTGGCCGGACCAAAAGTGCTGGAGCACATGATTGATTGTTTCATCATGTTGGAAGGCAGCAACGAGAATAAATACCGGATTTTGCGCGGCCAGAAAAACCGCTTCGGCGCGGTGAATGAACTGGGTGTGTTTGCCATGACGGAGACGGGCTTGAAGGAAGTAAAAAACCCTTCGGCGATCTTTCTGGCACGTACCGAAGAAGACAGCCCTGGCTCTCTGGTCATGGTGCTCTGGGAAGGCACGCGCCCGCTATTGGTTGAAATTCAGGCACTGGTGGATGCTAGTCCATTGGGTAATCCACGCCGTGTTGCAGTGGGTCTGGAGCAAAACCGTCTGGCCATGTTGCTTGCCGTACTGCATCGCCACGGTGGTCTGTATATGGCCGATCAGGATGTGTTTGTAAATGTCGTCGGTGGTGTGAAAGTTACCGAGACCAGTGCCGATCTGGCTCTGTTATTGGCGATAGTCTCCAGCTTTCGTGATGCCCCCTTGCCACGTGATCTGGTGGTCTTCGGTGAAGTGGGGCTGGCGGGTGAGATTCGCCCGGTGCCCGGCGGTCAGGAGCGGCTGCGCGAAGCCGCCAAGCATGGTTTCAAGCGTGCGATTGTGCCGAAGGCCAATGTGCCTAAAGAAAAAATCGAGGGTCTGGAAATAGTGCCAGTGACGAAAATTAGCCAGGCGTTGGAAGCGATCTAGCGAACCCTACTGACCTTGCTGATCAGGCCCGGCACGGTCGACCAGTCTGGCTATCTTTGCAGTTTGTTGAACCAACTGCCAGGCATCGAGCGCAGCCTGTTCTGAGGTGAAATCCAAAGAGCGCATTATTTTACTGCCATCCCCTGAGTACAATTCGAAATAGTGCTTGTCATACGCATTGATATCAAATCTGCAAGTCAATGCATTGCTGGTTAGTGCCTGTATTGCCTGCATGGCAGCATCCCTTCCTGCAAATGGCGCTGACGTCGCTACTACGGCGCGATTACTGGCAATCAACTCGAAACGAAATTCCCCCGAGGATAAATTCAAGAGTCGTATTTTGGCACTCATCTGAGATTCTGTTTACTCGCGGACAATGGGATCAACATGAAACAACACAACGGCAAGAGAAACAAATAGCAATCTGGTTTACTTGCCTAACAGTAAAACCCGACTGCATCACTATCGTAAAAGTATTCGCAGCAGAGTGACAGGATTAGCGCTGGGGAGCGTTATTCTGTTCATATGTGCGATACTCGGCAAAAAATGTTTTAACTTAGCTTCACAAGGAGATTTACAGAATGAAACTGGACACGCTGGCAATACACGCAGGCTATGAAACTGACCCTACAACGAAGTCTGTTGCTGTTCCTATCTATCAGACCGTTGCCTATGAGTTCGACAATGCGCAGCATGGCGCAGACCTGTTCGATCTGGCAGTGCCGGGTAATATTTATTCACGCATCATGAATCCTACCAATGATGTGTTGGAACAGCGAATTGCGGCGATGGAGGGCGGGATTGCTGCTCTGGCTGTGGCCTCTGGTATGGCGGCTATCAATTACGCAATCCTCACTCTGGCCAAAGCTGGCGACAATATTGTTACCACGCCGCAACTCTATGGCGGCACCTATACGCTGTTTGCCCATATGTTGCCGAGCCAGGGCATTGAAGTGCGCTTCGCCGAGGACGACTCTGCTGCGGCCCTGGGCAAGTTGATCGACGACAACACCAAAGCGGTTTTTTGCGAGTCTATCGGTAATCCGGCTGGCAATATTATTGATCTGCAAGCGATCTGTACGGAAGCGCACAAACATGGCGTGGCCGTAATTGTTGATAACACCGTGGCAACGCCGATCCTCTGCCGCCCTATTGAGCACGGGGCTGATATTGTTGTGCATGCGCTGACCAAATATATCGGTGGTCACGGCAATTCACTGGGTGGAATCATTGTTGATTCCGGAAAATTCCCCTGGCAAGAACATGCCAAAAGATACGCCTTGCTGAATGAGCCCGAACCGTCTTATCACGGAGTGGTTTATACCGAAGCACTGGCAGAAGCTGCATTTATTGGACGCGCGCGAACAGTTCCCCTGCGCAATACCGGCTCTGCTCTGGCACCGCTGAATGCTTTTTTGATTTTGCAGGGGCTGGAAACACTGGGTTTGCGCATGGAAAGACATTGTGACAACGCGCTCGCGGTAGCTAAATATCTCAAGGCTCATGACAAGGTTGAGTGGGTTAATTTCGCCGGTCTTGAAGACGATCCGGGGCATGCGCTGGCCAGTCAGTATTGTCAGGGCAAAGCCGCCTCATTGATGACGTTTGGTGTGCACGGCGGGTTCGAGGCAGGCGTAAAATTCTATGATGCGCTTAAGCTCATCAAACGGCTGGTGAATATAGGTGATGCCAAATCGCTGGCCTGTCACCCGGCTTCGACTACTCATCGCCAATTGAGCGAAGAAGAACAGGTTAAGGCGGGAGTGAAGCCGGAAATGATCCGACTCTGCATCGGTATTGAACATATCGATGACATTATTGCTGATCTTGATCAGGCCTTGGCTGCCAGTTAGGTAAAGGATTGTGATTTTGCAGCATAAAGCGTGATCTGGATTGCGTCTTAGAGGCACTTATGGATCTGGAACTGGTACGCACTTTCGTTGAGATCATGCGCAATGGGAGCTTTGTAGCGGCAGCGAAGGCGCTGAACATAAGCCAAACTGCCGTTACTGCCAGAGTCAAAAATCTTGAGGAAATGCTTGATTGCACGTTGTTCATCCGCAGCAGTACCGGGATTCGGTTGACAACAGAAGGCAGAATATTTGCAGGCTATGCCAGTGAATCGCAACATGCCTGGGATGATCTTAAGCTTGCACTGTCGGCTGCCGGGAAAGAATCGGGGAGTCTGTTGATTGGCGGAGAAACCGCCTTACAGTCGCCCTTGCTGTTGAAATGGTGTCAACAGCTGCGTCAGCAACTGCCGCAAGTCAGGCTGAATGTGTCGTGTGGGAGCACGCACGAGCTGTACCGGCGTCTGCAAGATGGTTCTTTGGATGCTGCGTTGGTGTACCGGGCTGAGTACGGGCTAGAGCTCATGATCAAGCAGGTCATGGAAGAAAAGCTGGTCATGGTTCGGGCGCCAGGAAACGATGATGACTACGTTTTTGTTAATTGGGGAGAGGAGTTCTTCGAGAAACACCTCCATTCACTACCTGGGCAGATTGCTAATGCATTGGTGTTTGACCATGGCCCGCTGGCATTGAATTATATCCTTGAGCAAGGAGGGCGTGGCTACTTCCGCTACCGCGTTGTGAGTCAGTTAATCGCGGAGGAAAGGTTGGAACTGGTCAAGGAAGCTCCTGAGTTCAGTTATCCAGTGTACCTGGCCTTCAAATCTGCCAGTCGTAATCCACTAGTCCAATCAGCCGTAGAATGCCTGCTGCAGATAAGTAAGTAGTACCTTATCGGCGAGCGCTGGCCGCTTCAGCTCATCTGTATGAGACGCTGCTGCAATATAGTTGCAGTGTGCAAGCAAAAAAATTCAATTAATTCGTTGCACTCACGGAGCTATGATTGTCTTTCGTCAACAAGAGAACGGCAAACCGTGAATCGAGAAAGCAAATCTGCGTCTGGTTTTGAATTAAATCTGCACACCCCGTTGCTGGATATTATCGGTTGTGAACTGCCCATCATCGGCGCCGGTATGGGTGGTGTCGCGCGCGCCGACTTGGCTGCTGCTGTCACTAACAAGGGCGGGTTGGGCACGCTGGGCATGGTGCGAGAATCGCCCGATTTCATTCGGTCTCAGGTCGCAGAGTTACGCAATAAAACTGACAAGCCGTTCTCCGTAAATATAATTCCTGCAGCCACTGACAGGCATCTATTGCAGAGCCAATTGGAGTGCCTGATAGATTTGCGAGTACCTGTTGTTACCTTGTTCTGGGATGTGGATCACGAGGTAACTGATCGCCTGAAACAGGCATCTATCACTGTGATTCATCAGGTTGGCAGCACTGAGGAAGGGTTGAAGGCCCGTGTTGCCGGTGCAGATGTATTGATCGCGCAGGGCTTCGAAGCAGGAGGGCATATCCACGGAACCACGGTGCTACAAAATCTATTGCCAGCATTATGTGCCGACAGCACGATCCCGGTTGTAGCTGCAGGGGGCATTGCTAATGGTCAACAGATGTTAGCCGCCCTGGCTCTTGGCGCTCAGGGAATTTGTTTGGGTACAGCATTGCTTGCCACGGATGAGTCCAATGCGCATCAGATTCACAAGACCGGGGTAGTACAGGCTACGGGAGAAGACACCATCTGTACTGACGAGTTTTTTATCAACTGGCCCGAACGAGCAAAAGTGCGGGTGCTGAAAAATCCGATAACTGAAGGTGTTGTCCTGCAACAAGACAGCGGAAAGCAAATTCATAGCCGCGCTATCGGAACGCAAGATGGAAAACCCGTGTATTTGTATTCAACAGACTCACCACTGCAGGGTGCCAGTGGCTCTCTGGAACTTATGCCGCTGTACTCGGGACAGTCTTGTGCTCAGATTGATGCAATTGTCAGCGTGGCTACCCGCATCGACAGCATATTGGCTGAAGCTAATCGATGCTATCGTGATCTCAGTAAAATCACCCAGCGATTCAGTAGTGCTGAGTCTGTAGAGCAGGCATCCAGCCCATGCTCTCGCGGTGAGATATCCAGCAATTACGATGGCTATGCAGACATAACCGAGATCAGGGAGGTTCTGGAGTCTCTGCTCGCTGCTGAACGTGCTGGTGCGAGGGTTTGCGCCCACTCCATGAAAATTGCACCTGATTCTGTCTGGCTCGAATTTCTGCGTGCTGTACATCGTGATGAAGCGAATTCTTGCGGGCTCATTCTGGAATGTATGGCGTTACTTTACCTGGATCCTCATGACCGTGTTGGGGATTTCGTTGAAAAATGCCTGGCAATTACAGATTTTACTGAGCGCATGCACTTGTTGAACAAGGGGCAGAAGTGGGTCGTGCGGATGCTGGAGGGATTGTTGCCTCGCCTAAAATCTGAACCAATCCGGCAGCGACTGTTGGCAATGAAAAAGGAACATCTGGAGAACATTCAGAGTTTGTCACAACGGCTCGGTGAAGCTGAAACCTTCAGGCAATCGTGAGTTTTTATTGCCAATGCCATGCCAGAGTACATAAGGTCTGGTGTGTAGTCGCATCAATTGTGAAGGCAATGCGATACTCGCCCGACTGGTAAGGGGCTTCCTTAAATAACCGAACTGTATTATTGGTCGGGAATGGCCAGTAGCTGCGTCGTGGCTGCGAAACAGGCAAGCCCCTACTCATTTACCAGCCGGCGGATCAATAGCGCGCTGAGTTGTGCGCGTTCAACCAGCGAACTGATGCGGGCTTCTTCGCGATTGGAATGCGCGCCAGTTCCGGCAATGCCCAATGAATCCAGTGTCGGTAAGCCGGCCGCTTGGGTGAGCGAGCCATCGGTGCCACCACCGGAGTCAGTTACACCGAGTTCCTGGCCTAACAATCGGCCAATGGCACGGGTTTTCTCAAGAAGATAGTCCGACTCCGCAGTAGGAATTTTTGGTGGGCGATGCAGGTTAATCCAGTGCTCCGTAGTGATTTCGCCAGAATCAATCGGGTAGCTGTAAACATTGCCAAAGATGTCAGCAAATTGTTCGGCGGCAGCTTCGCCTTGTTGTGGTTCCGGATAACGCAGGTCAACCAGTGCTTCGGCGCAAGGGGCTACGGTATTGCGTGCTTCGCCGCCACTAACCACGCCGACATTCACGGTGACTCCGGTTTCGTAGTCGGTCATCTGTTCGATCTCGACAATCTTGTAAGCCAGCTCCTTGATGGCAGAGCGCCCTTGTTCGTGGGCGCCACCGGCGTGCGATGCGCGGCCATTGACGACAAGGCGTGCCTGACCCAGCCCTTTGCGTTGTCGTGTCAATGTATCCGAGCCTGAGGATTCATATACCAGGCCCCAATCGTGTTCAGCGGCCTGTTCTTCGAGATACTTGCGTGATGAAAGTGATCCCATCTCTTCGTCGCTATTGAGCAGTATAGTCATATCCATAGCATCCAGCTCGCCGGTCTCGGCCAGGGCTTTTAGCGCATAGAGCATGACGACCAAACCACCTTTCATATCAGTAACACCTGGGCCATAGATGGTGTCACCTTCGGTGCGGAATGTCTGGAAGGGGCTGTCCGGCGGAAACACAGTATCCAGGTGTCCCATTAATAGCAGGCGCGGCCCGTTACCGGGCTTGCTGGCCAGCATGTGATCTGCCACGTCGACGCTGTAGTTGCTGCCGGGGCAGCTGGGCATCTCGATAACTTCGCCGGGCAGACTGGACGTGGAAAAACCCATCTGGCGTAATTCGGACGCAAAAATCTGCGCCATCTCGTCGACACCTGCCTTGTTGAGGCTGCCGGAATTGATATTGGTCAGACGCTCAAGCATGGCGAGCATCTGCGCATCCTGGTCTTCGAGCCAACCAATGAGGGCATTCTCGTCGGCTGTCAGGGCCGGCTCGATTTCTGCGGCTGCCCAGCTCTGACTCGCAAGCAGGCTTAACAACAGGCTCCAAGCGATACCAAGGCGTTTGATTGAATTCCGTGATGACTGGTTAACCGGCATGATCTGTATCCCTGTGGCGTGGGTTCATTATGGAATAGTGAATCAGTATAAATAATTCTGCGTCGCTTGGCGCGTCCATTCACCCGCAATGGCCATTCCGGCTGCCGGGTTGCCACGGTCATTGTAATTACCCATTGGTCACTTATAATGCTGCGGCCATGACAAATTCTTCTGCACCTATTCTCAGCGTTCAAAATCTCGGGAAAACCTATTCCGGCGGTTTTCAGGCCCTGAAAAATATTAACCTGGAAATCAATAAAGGCGAGATTATCGCGTTACTCGGCCCCAATGGTGCCGGGAAAACCACATTGATCTCAACAATTTGCGGTATCGTAAGCCCTTCAACTGGCAGCGTTACGGTTGCTGGCTATGACATTATCCGTGACTATCGCCAGACGCGAACTATCATTGGTCTGGTACCGCAGGAACTCACTACCGATTCTTTCGAGTCAGTTTTCAACACGGTCTCGTTCAGCCGCGGGCTTTTTGGCAAGGCGCCTGATCCCGCCTATATCGAAAAAGTGCTGCGCTCTTTGTCCCTGTGGGACAAGAAAGACAGCATGATCATGACGTTATCTGGTGGCATGAAACGCCGGGTGCTGATCGCCAAGGCACTGTCCCATGAACCCTCGGTCCTGTTTCTTGATGAGCCGACGGCTGGTGTCGATGTGGAGCTGCGCAAGGACATGTGGAATATTGTCCGTGAGCTGCAGGCTACAGGTGTGACAATCATACTGACTACTCACTATATTGAGGAAGCCGAGGAAATCGCCCAGCGCATCGGTGTCATCAATAATGGTGAATTGATTCTCATGGAAGACAAGAACAGCCTGATGCAAAAGCTCGGCAAGAAACAGTTGCTGCTGGAGCTGGTTGAACCAATCGACAGTATCCCTGAAGCACTGGCAGAGTTTGATCTGGAATTGGGCAAAGACGGCGCACAGTTAATCTATACGTTCACAACAACTGGCGAGCGCACAGGTATCACGACACTGCTTGATGACTTGAAGAGCGCCGGCATTCGCTTTCATGACCTGAATACAACCCAGAGTTCACTGGAAGATATCTTCGTGAATCTGGTGCATGAATCGGCCGCCTGAAGGCCAATGCTAAACCAGTCAGCACGCCGGAACTGGAAATTTGGCGTCAGACAATGAGACCTCATCCGTAATGCCCGAGGCCTTATCTCAAACAGAGAAGCCTCCCTTAATAAAGAGTCCTTATGAATATCTACGGCATACTGGCAATCTATAAATTCGAGATGGCGCGCACGCGCCGCACGCTGCTGCAGAGCATTGTAGCGCCGGTGATTACCACCTCGCTGTATTTCATTGTGTTCGGCGCCGCCATTGGTTCACGCATTCAGGAAGTCGGGGGTGTCTCCTACGGCGCGTTTATTGTGCCTGGCCTGATCATGCTGAATCTGCTGACCCACAGTATTTCCAATGCCTCGTTTGGTATTTATTTCCCCAAGTTCGTCGGTACGGTGTATGAGATGTTGTCGGCGCCAATCTCAACCATTGAGGTCGTACTCGGTTATGTCGGTGCAGCGGCGACCAAGTCGATCATTCTCGGTCTGATCATTCTTGTCACGGCGGCGTTTTTTATCGATTTGCGCATTGCCCATCCAATTATCATGCTGTTGTTTATTGTGCTGACGGCTGTCTCGTTCAGTTTGCTGGGTTTTATTCTGGGTATCTGGGCGGACAATTTTGAAAAACTGTCAGTGGTGCCAATGCTGGTGATTACGCCGCTAGTCTTTCTGGGGGGAAGTTTTTACTCGACCGACATGCTGCCGCCGTTGTGGCAGACCGTGTCACTGATGAATCCGGTGTTGTATCTGGTTAGCGGTTTGCGTTGGAGTTTTTACGAGATTTCGGAAGTGAATGTGGTGGTCAGCCTGGCCAGTGTGTCCCTGTTTATGCTGATCTGTCTGGGGATCGTCACCTACATCTTCAAGACTGGATACAAGCTACGTAGTTAATCAGCCGATATTTTCGCCGCGATTAAAGTACATGCGTTCCGGTTCGCCATTGGCTGGTGTATAGGTCGCATAGCCTTCCTGTAGACCGTTTTCCCAGGTGCCTTCGAGGCGATCACCGTTGCGGTAATAGTAAATTCCCTGACCATCGAGCTGGTTGTCGGCGAACTCGCCTTCGTAGCGCGCGCCATTGGCATAGTGCATGGTGCCATTGCCATGCATCTCGCCATCCTGCCATTGACCGGTATAGCGGTCGCCATCGTTTTGCACCATCTCGCCCTGACCATGCTGCTGGCCGTTGCGCCATTGCCCACGATAAACATTGCCGTCGGCCCAGGTCATGATGCCCTGACCCTCGCGCTGATTATCGACAAACTGGCCAGTATAACTATCGCCATTGGCGCGAACATAGGTGCCCTGCCCGTGGCGCTCGCCATCTTGCCACTGACCCTCATAGTGATCACCATTTCTGTATTGATAGGTACCCATGCCGGACATGCGGTCATTGCGCCATTGACCATCATAGCGTTCACCATTGGCGCGAATCAGGGAACCTTGACCGAGGCGCACGCCACGGCTGAATTGCCCCTTGAACTGGTCGCCATTGGCATACTGATAGGTACCCTGACCATTCATCTGGTCGCGACTAAATTGGCCGTCGTAGCGATCACCATTACTGAAAATCAGTGTGCCGCGGCCTTCAAACTGATTATTGCGACACTGCCCTTGATAGTGGTCGCCATTGCCGAATACATATGTGCCAGAGCCTCTCTGACAGTTGCCACTGACCCAGCCAAGCTGCGATTGCTGAGCGAGTGCCAGCGAGGTGAGCAGGCATAGCATCGCCACTACGCATAATTTGCGTAGTCGAGGGGCTAGCACTCGCACAAAACTCGTTACTGGCATGACCATAGTCGCTGTCGTGATAATTGTCTTTGATTAAGGCATCGAGGCACTGGTTAGTGACCGAGCGGAGCAAAGGTCTGACTGAAAAGTCTGACTCCGGATCGAGTTGCACGAAGTGTTGTGCACACGAGTAGCCTACAGGATAGGCTTTGTTGCGAGGCTCTGCGAGGGCCAAGCTCACAGTTTCGACAATTCGTGGGTCGCCAGCGCCGAATACCGGTTAGTTATGCGCTGCTTGATGGCAGGCGGAGACAGGCAGAGATAGAGAGGGGGTGGCAAGCGATAAAGGGAGAGGAATTGGCCTATGGGGGGTATTTGCAATAAATAATAGACTGGTCTAATATAAGCAAATGGCTCGAACCCGTGACGAACATAAATTCCAGCAGTGCCGTGAATCCTTGCTGGCGGTAGGACAGGAACTGTTTATTAACAGCAGTTTCAACTCGGTTGGCCTGAATGACATTTTGCGCAAGGCGGAGATCCCCAAAGGGTCGTTTTACCACTATTTCGACAGCAAGGAAGATTTCGGAGTCCAGGTGGTGGAGTTTTACTCCCGACAAGGCCGTGAGGAACTGGCGACAGTGCTGGCTGACGAGAAGCTCACGCCGTATCAGCAGTTGAAAAAGTTCTTTGCTGATAACGTGGAACGTTATACCCAGCTCGATTATTGCCAGGGTTGCCTGATGAGTAATTTGTCTCAGGAACTGGCCGACGTGAACGAGCGTTTGCGGCAGACCATCAGTGAATTGTCGCAGGGCATGGTGGACGAGATCGCCACTTGTCTGGACAAGACTGATGCCAGTGAGCTCAATCTGGGCGGGCTGAGCTCGAGTGAGGCGGCGCAGGTGCTGATGAACTCTTGGCAGGGAGCCATTATGAAAATGAAGCTGGAGAAGAACCGGCAGCCGCTGGATGTGTTTATGAAGTTTTTCTTTCCTGCTTAAAAAAATTTGCCAGTTTATTAGTAGACCGGTCTAATTATATAAGACTGCCGATTAATGAATCACTCACATTGACACCCTCAGCGGGGAAAAGTGAGCAGCCGGAGCGCTGGAAAAGAATTTGCAAAAGAATCTGTAAAAGGTGTTAGGAAAAGTCCGACACCCGCCGTAGTAAAAGTTGCCATGTGCAGATTTGCCATGCTGCAACTCCGCTCAGAGAGCTAAAGGACAGTAGTTCGACTGGTGCCAGAGCGCCGGTCAGAGGAGTTTTGAGATGACAGGATATCGATTGAAGTTGCGGTCTGGAGACTGCACCAAGTTTGTAAGCCTCCTTAGATTGCCGGCGTGCGCGACTCCGCTTCCCCACGGTAGTGCGCCGGCATTTTTTTTATCATTCCCTTTAATGGTCTCGGCTTTGTTGTTCGCCTTGCTGTTCACACAGCCGGCGAGCGCACAGTCCAGTGCGGATCCGTGGGAAGCAGTTAATCGCAAGACTTTCGCTTTTAATGCGGTGCTTGATCGCTACATGATCAAACCGCTTGCCACCACATACGATGCGTTTACTCCGCGCCCTGTTAAACGTGGTGTCAGTAATTTCTTTGCCAATCTCAATGAAGTGCAATCCTCGGTGAATCACCTGCTGCAATTGCGCTTTGCCGCTGCAGCCAACGACATCGGTCGTCTGGCAATCAACAGCACTTTGGGAGTGGGTGGGATTTTTGAAGTAGCCGACCCGGCTTTGGGCTGGCGCCGGGAACAGCAAGACTTTGGGCTGACGCTGGCACACTATGGTGTCGAGCCAGGTCCGTTCCTGATCTTGCCGGTTCTGGGTCCGAGCAGCCTTCGGGATACTTTTGGATTGACGATGGATACAGTCGCCGACCCGATCATGTACGTGGACAATATTGCTTTGCGCAACAGCTTGCGCGCTATGGAAGTCGTGGAGTTTCGCGCTGCCGTATTGCCACTGGATAATCTGGTCATCGGCGACGACTATCTGTTCATGCGCGGTGCCTATTTGCAAAGACGCCGGTCAGCGCAATACGGTCAGGACTATTTCGAAGTCAGCTTCGACGACAGTTTCGACTAAACCGCGCGCCTGACTTCTGAACCGCAATCTTGTCTACTGGTGAAACCAGAACTCAATCTCGGCAGTCTCGTCGGGGAATTCGGCGCTATGCGGGCAATTGGCCGGCACGTGATACCACTGGCCCGTGCCAATACGTTGGGTCTCCCCGGCAATAGTGAGCAGCAACACGCCTTTGGTAATGATGCCGACATTCTCGGTGTCATGGGTGTGTTCCGGGATATTGGTGCCAGCCGGGTAACTGGCAAACAATACATCGCAGTCATTGGCTGCCAACTTATAGGCATCAAATGGGCCATCAAAGGCTGGTAATTGTTTGATGAGGTCGGGGTAGTGGTTTGTTGAAGCCATAATAGAACTCGTCTGGATTGCCATGTTCAAGGCCAAAGGCGGCTGACCCTGACTTGAAAGTCAGCGTCTTGTCAGTGTTATTTCGGATTAATAGATTGTGACTATTACTGACGTAGAGTGCAGGATTGGCTGCCGATGCACAAGATACGGGCTATGCGAGTATGACAGGCCCGATGTAAGTAAAAGCGGTTGCAGTTGGTCTTAGTACCGGCGAGCTATATACTCGGGGTCAAAGAATGCCTGCTGGCCCTGTCCGCAAACTGCTGGATAGCTCGCCGTCAACGACCGCCAACGACAGGCACATATACCAAGGAGTACCTCCCATGACCACTTTCGCCATTCTCAATCTTGTCCTGTTCGCGGCAATGCTTGGCTTTCTGTTTCAGCTTGCCAAGACCGAGACCAGTCTCTCGCGGCGAGTGCTGCTTGGCCTGATTGGCGGAACGTTATTTGGTTTCTATCTGCAGTTTGCTTTTGGTTTCACTCACGAAGTGACCAACCAGACGCTGGAGTGGACTGGCATCATCGCCAACACCTATGTGAATTTGCTGCGCATGATCATCATGCCGCTGATCCTGATCACCATGATTGCCTCCGTGCTGAAAGTGCAAGAGATCAAGTCGTTAGGCAAGATCGGTGGATCGGTGGTTAGTATTCTGGTCGGCACGACCATGATCGCGGCTCTCATTGGTATCTTTATGGCGGTGATCTTCGGCTTGAGTGCTGGCGACCTCGCCAGTGGTGCACGGGAACTGGCCCGCGCCGAAGTGCTGGAATCCCGGCAAGGGTCAGTAGCGGATTTGTCTCTACCTGAGTTGCTGGTGAGTTTTATTCCGCGCAATATTTTTTATGACCTGACGGATGCGCGCGACACATCCATTATCGCGGTTGTCGTCTTTGGCTTGCTGTTCGGTATAGCTGCCTTGCTGGTTGGTGAAGAAACGCCCAAGCAAGGCGAACGCATTCGTGCTTTTGTTGACACCACTCAAGCCGTCATCATGCGTCTTGTTAAAATGGTGATCAACCTGACCCCTTACGGTGTACTGGCCTTGATGACTCGTGTCATTGCCACTTCCGATGGCGACGCCATCGTGACGTTGATCGGCTTTGTCGTCGCATCCTATATCGCGATTGCCTTGATGTTCTGTGTCCATGGTCTGCTCATCGCCATGCTGGGCATGAATGTGAGAACCTATTTTCAGAAAGTCTGGTCTGTGCTGACCTTTGCCTTCGTTACTCGGAGTTCAGCAGCTACCATTCCGCTGACTATTCGCGCTCAGATTGAAGAGCTGAATGTGCCGGCACCGATTGCCAACATCGCGGCATCCTTTGGCGCCACGATCGGCCAGAACGGATGCGCGGGTATTTACCCGGCCATGTTAGCAGTGATGGTTGCGCCGACGATGGGCGTGGAGATCGATCTGGGCTTTATTACCAGCCTGGTGTTGATCATCGCTATTGGTTCGTTTGGTATTGCCGGAGTGGGCGGCGGTGCGACGAACGCCGCGCTTGTTGTTCTGCCTGCCATGGGTTTCCCGGTCACAGTCGCTGCGCTGCTCATTTCGATTGAGCCGCTCATCGACATGGCACGCACCGCACTGAATGTGAATGGAGCCATAACCACAGGTCTGATCACCAATCGTTTTCTGGGCAAGAGTATTGGTGAGCCAGAGAACTACAATGAGGCCAGCGCGCAACAGAATTAAAGCGTAAACATTATCAATCGTACCGTGTGTTGTCCGCCCGGCGGGCAACGCACTTGCTTTGCAATGGCAAGGTAAACTGTCGCCATGACCCGAGCCTCACTTCGTGAACGCCGCAGTCAGCATTCACGTCAGCGCACTTCCAGGCGCAGTCTTTTTCAGTCCTTGGGAGAATCGGCTCCGAAGCTTGTAGTCGCCAAAGGTCGCATGGGTCAACATGGCGACAGTTACTTCCGCTCACTCCCATTCATTCGGTCTCGTCCCGCTCTCTTTATTGCCTGTATTTTTCTGTTGATTGTTGCGATCCCGCTGGTGAGTGTCGTTGAGTCCGGCATGGCGCGCAGCAATGGCGATCTTTTCTCCTTCTCATTCAGTCTGTTCACGATCTTTTGGATGCTGGGTTGGTCCGTAGGTATTGCTATTTTTGCGTTGATAATACTGTTGGTGGCGGTAGGCCGCGAAGTCGTGCTGGTCCGCGAAGGTGATTTATTTATCTACTTTGGATTGCCCTTTCTGGCAATCGGTGGGCAATATTCTGGCGCGCTACTAAGGCATTTTCGACAGGAGGAGGCTGTCACTGATAGTGGCAGTGATCGTCATAGTGAAAATGAAAATGAAAATGAAAATGAAAGTGAAAGTGAAAGTGAAAGTGAAACTGAAAAGAGAATTGGAATTGGGAATGACAGTGGCGCTGAACAAGCAACAGGCAATGCTGGCAAGCGCGAGAACAATCGCAGCGGCCACAAGTGGCGCGGTGACCATCTCGCTTTTGATTATGCCGGCTACCCGATACGATTTGGGTCAGCCATCACCGATGTCGAAGCTGATGAAATCATTACTGCTTTACAGGCACAGTTTCCCAACCACGCTGACCCGCTACCGGCAGACATTCAGTCCATCAATACAATGGCCGCCGAGCGCGATTCCGAGGTCGTACTAACTCAGAAGTCGGAAGCCAGTCGCGGCAGCGCTTCAGTACAGGAAGCAGCGCGACCTGGCCCGGGTCTGCGCTCCCGGTCAGCTCTGGCCCTGATTGCCGCCAATCTGATTCCGGTGTTCGGTGTGCTGTTTCTCGACTGGCAAATAATGCAAGTGATGTTGTTGTTCTGGGCCGAGAGCGCGGTTATTGGCTTTTACAATGTCGTTAAGATGGTGAAGATTGCCGGACTACTCGCGATCTTTTACGGCTTGTTTTTCATCGGCCACTACGGCGCATTCATGGCCGGTCATCTGTTGTTCATCTACACATTGTTCGGCGATGCGGCGGCAGGCAATGAAAATAGTCAGATGACACAAGTGCTGAACGACTTTATGTACCTGGCGCCAGCAGTTGCTGGATCCTTCATCAGTCACGGTGTGTCGTACTTCAGCAATTTTCTTGGTCGTTGTGAATATCAAGGCCGAGGAATTAACAAACAGATGAGCCAGCCATACAAACGCATTATCGTCATGCACATAACAATTATTCTGGGTGGGTTTATGGTTGCGGCGCTCGACTCAACATTGCCGGCGTTACTACTTCTGGTAGTGCTAAAGCTCGCTGTAGATTTGCACAGCCACCTGAAGGAACACGGGGAAGTGGCTACTGACTAATCATGGCGCGAATACGCGCTTTGAATTCGTCGGCTGACAGTGGTTGTTGTTGAGATTGTTGAGGGTGTTGAGAGAGTGCGCTTTGATCCGTCACCACGCCACTGGCAGTATCGCCGCTGCCACTCTTCAGTTGCTGTGGTCTACGAATCAACATGGGCACATTGGCGGCTGACTGGATTTCCATCACAGGCTGACGACTATTGGTACGCATCTGTTGCTGGCCATCTTCTTCGACAATCAGATAGTGGCCTTGCGACCAGCCCAGCAAAGGATTAAGCAAATTCTCACTGGTGGACTCGACGAAATATATGCCGTGCTCACCTGCCGCGGGAATAGTTGAACCACTGATCTCCACGATCTGGCCATTGAATTGCCCGCCGGTAAAACGCAGCTCCAGTGTGGCGCCGGGGCTGGCACCTTTAATAACATCAAGCACGTTAAAAGTGACGTAAGTATGAATCAGCCCGCTGGCGGCTTCCCGGCGCACGTTGTGCTCGATCACCTCGCCTTCGAAAACCAGCTCCGCCTCGGCGGCGACCTCATCGATAGCCATGCCGACGAGCGTCGTTGCCGATACGGGTAACGAGAGAAAAGAGATAATCGAGAGAAATGAGAGAAACAACAAGCCGGCTACAGCAGGGCTCAATGCCAGTCCGCTTATCGAACAGTCTGTTCTGAAACTTGTGCTGTGCGCTGCTGTCATGGTTTGACTCGTGCGAGTGAATGGTCCGATGTCGCAGTATAAATCAGGCAGTGGCGCAGAAGAAGGTCGCTCTGAGAACCAGCGCTGATACAGAGCACTGATGGAGACTTATCGACTATTACTGCCAAAACTGCCGAATCATGCCTTGCACACTACCCCGAAGCGGCTGAATGGATTCTGAATGCTCCGATTCAAACACGCTCAATCACCCGCAAAAGCAACACAATGAGTCTGAAAGTAACGGATTGCGGGCAATTCAGCGCTGAGCTTCCTAACACACTAGTATCGGGGCCAACCTGATAGTATTCTCGGGCCTTCCTGATCACTTTCGTCCTGTTGCGTCTCAAAGACCCACAATTCAATGCAGTCACGCTACCTCGCCAATATTCTCTCCGGCAGTCTTATCGCACTGGTGAATATTTCCGTGGCTGTGTCAGTGGCGGCACTGCTCTTTGCCCAGGTCGATCCGCGCCTGATGGTACCGGGTATCGCAGTCTTGTTGGTCGGTACTTTGATCACTGGCCTGGGTGGCACACTATTTTCTGATTTCAAATCCATCATCTGTTCACCGCGCAATGGCCTGGTGCCCGTGTTCGCGGTCATGGTGGGCAGTATCTATTCCAGTTTCGGGTCGCAATACTCGCTGGGTGCCGAAGCCACCATCATCATGGCCATCATGGTAACTACGGTTATCACCGGGTTGTTTCTGTTACTGATTGGCCGCATGAAATTGGGCAATCTGGTGCGCTATATCCCGTACCCAGTCACTGGCGGTTTCTTTGCCGGTATCGGTTACATCTTCGTGCAGGGCGGGATGACAGTCGCCAGTGGTAGTGAGCCGACTTTGTTTTCTGTGTTTGATACCGAATTCATCCAACTCATTGCCCCGGCCATGTTGCTGGCCTTTTGCCTCATCATCGGCAAGTTGTTTGGCGACAATCATCTGTCCGTACCGGGCATTCTGCTGTTTGCCATCGTTATTTTCTATGCTGTGCTGGCGCTGAGTGGCGTTAGCCGCGAAGAAGCGGCTGCCAGCGGCTTGTTGCCCAGCATCGAGTCGACAGGCAATCTGTTCCCGGTTTTTCATCTGGATTATCTTGAGGCCGTCAGCTGGATTGCAATTTCGGATCAGCTTGGCGGTATCGTGGTTGTCGCCTTGCTCTGCGCCATGATGCTGTTACTGGATGTCTCCGGTATTGAGCTGATCGCGCGTCGCGACCTCAAGCCCGACCATGAATTACAAGTCATGGGCGTCACCAATATCGTTAACAGTTTGTTCGGCGGCTTCCCCGGTGTTCACGATGCCTCAGACACCGCATTAGTCGAACGTCTGGGCGGCAGGGATCGTCTCACTGGTTTCGTCTACTGTGCCCTCGTGCTGGCAGCCATTCTTGCTGGTGCCGAGTTCATGGAGTTGGTGCCTACTTTTATTCTGGGCGGATTGCTGATCTATGTGGGGCTGGAATTCTTGATCGACTGGATCTGGAAGTCGCGCAATGAATTACCGCTGTCCGACTATGTCGTCGTCGTCCTGATTCTGATTGTCATTATCTTTTCTGACATTCTGCAGGGCGTCACCTTTGGCTTCTTCGTCGCTGTCATTCTGTTTGTCATCAACTATTCACAGTTGAGCGTCATCAAGATTGAAACCAATGGTAGCGACCACGCCAGCAATGTTGATCGCGATCTGGAAACCCGGGAACTGCTCAATCAGGAAGGCAAGCGCATCCTTATCCTGATGTTGCAGGGTTTTATCTTCTTCGGTACAGCAGACAAACTGATTTCCGCGATTCGCCAGCGCATGGATAACCGGGAAGAAGGGCGTTTTGATTTTCTGGTACTGGATTTTCATCATGTCAGCCAGCTTGATACTTCGGCCATTGTTTCCTTTGCCAAGTTGGCGCAACTCAGCGATCAAAAGAACTTTCACATTCTGATCAGCGGCGCCGACGAGCAGTCCATCAAACAGCTGGTACGGCACGGATTCTTTACACTGGGCACGCAGCCACAAGAACGCATCTACAAGGATCATATTGATACTGCTGTAGACTGGTGCGAACGACGCATCCTGGCCGATATGAGCCGCAGCGACGAAGACTATACGCTGGAACTCAGAGACGTGATCAGCCGCATTGCCTATGCCGAGGAAGACATCGATGCGCTAATGAATTTCTTTGTGGTGGAAAGCCGCAGCGAAGGCGAGTACCTGTTTCGTGAAGGTGACAAGGGCGAAAGCCTCTATTTCGTCGGTTCCGGCACGGTGGTTGTGGTGATGCAGCTACCGCAGCACTCCGAACGCATTCTGCGCAAATTCAAGGCTGGGGCCATTCTTGGCGAGATGGCGATCTACACAGGCGAGAACCGCACCGCCAGCGTCCGCATAGAAAAGGACGCCACACTGTTCCGTCTTGATCAGTCAGCACTGGACACTATGGCGCGCAAGTATCCAGCATCGACCTCGGCGCTGCACACTTATATTGTGCGTATCATGTCTGAGCGGCTGGGCAGGGCGAATCGCAATTTGAGTCGTTACATCTAGTTAACAGGCCATTCAACGGCAGGGCATTTAACGACGGGGCATTTAACGAGAGTGCATTGCATTTGAATCTGCCCGGCTGATGACGATAGGCGAAGCTTCCGCCCGATTTGTCTGATCGGCAAGCTCACAACCGCGCAGTTGCTGGCTCGCTTACTTGTCTCATATCTCAAAAACCCTAATAAATTCCATAGTATAGAACCCTTGATATGGGGCATAGGGGGAAACCCACTATCTGGAAACTGGGACCCCGCTAACATTGTTTTGCGAGTTGGCTTGCTTTGTTTTTTAAAATCAACCGGATATCAGGAAAGATTGTTCCAATTGAAAGACATAGCGTCTACACTGACTTAACCCGCTAAAACAAAGGGAGCATGCTCCCTATACAAATGTTAAGTATGTCTAATCGAGATATTGCCAATGGAAAGCTCTGACAGCACCCCGGACTTAATCAGCGTCGTACTTGATTCAAGCTTCAATCTCTCAGTTGACCTCAATGGCTACTTTGTGGCCCTGCTCTTGATTTTGGCCATATTAGGTGTATTTGCCTACGGAAAATTTGTTAATAACTGGAAACTAAAGTCGTTTGATATAGATGAGACAGAATTTGGTATCGGCAATCACAAAGTCAAATTGAAACCAAATTTGTTGGACCGCCAGATCGCATATCAAGTATGGATAGAATTAAGCACGCGAAAAATTGGCTTAGAAATAGATCTCGAGGATGACGTTGTTTATGAAATTTATGATTCTTGGTACAGCTTTTTCGCAATCACTAGAGAATTACTCAAAGATGTGCCCGTTAGTAAATTCAAGCGTGCCGATACAGAGAAAATTATTAGATTAACGATAGATATCTTAAATGATGGGCTAAGGCCACATCTAACAAAATGGCAATCTAGATTCAGGAAATGGTACGAGAATGCCCTTAAGAATGATGAAAACTTAGTAGCAAATCCACAAGATATTCAAAAACAATTCCCACAGTTTGAAGATTTAGAAAAAGACCTTTTAAGAGTTAATGCGCACTTAATCAACTATAGAAGAAAAATGTACGAAATAATATCTGGGCTTGAATCCAGCGCCCAGGAAGGAGCAAAAGATTGAGAAAGGTTTTTATCAGCTACCATCATAAGAACGAGCAATATATTAAAGAAGACTTGCTCCAATTTAATTATATACACGATATTTTCGAAGATTGCTCAGTCAGCACAGGAGATATCGACGATACATTAGAGCCGCAACAAATTCGGCAAACAATAAGACGCAACTACTTAAGTGGATCTACAGTGTTATTGTTAATCGTTGGGCAAGAGACTAGATATCGGAAACATGTAGACTGGGAGTTATATTCGAGCATGTACAATGGCCCAAAATTTGGTAAATCAGGAGTAGTTGTATTACATGCCCCTATTTGTGAGTCTGAGTTCTTTACCGCACCCTTCGATGAAGTTAAAAAGTCACTTTATCCACATATAACAGATTGGGTTCAATTGGGCGAAAGAACCAAGTATGAAGAAAGATACCCCTATATGCCGCCACGCATAATTGATTGCCTTACTGCCGGCAAAAGTAATATCACAGTTTCTAACTGGAATAATGTTATGGATGATCCTGAAAAGCTAAGACTTTTGATTGAATGCGCGCACAATTCACGCACAGAAAGCCAATATGATCTAAGCCGACCAATGCGTATGAAAGATTTTAATCCTTAGATTGTGCGTAGAATACTTAACAAGCGACTGTGGCGTCAACCTGATTAATATTGCCACTCGCAATTGTCCCGA
>OLID01000018.1_pt1 | contig 160800 bp, 129 predicted proteins | sample 1609361 | NCBI WGS metagenome assembly OLID01 (sample SAMN05416778, study PRJEB24817) | seawater metagenome | isolation source: Sea water | place: Canada:Atlantic | collected 2013-07
ACGAGATTTCTGCCTGTCTCGTGGGCTCGGAGATGTGTATAAGAGACAGATTACACCCTCCCCCTGTGCATGATCGGCACAATACTGTCTCTGGTGTTCGATCTGGACGCCGGGGCCTGGCTGGCGCGGGTCACACTGCTGCTTTACCTGCTGGTGCAATGGCCCCGGCAAGCGCGGATGGCCAAGGGAATTCTGCTGGTGGTTATGGCCATGGCCGGCGTTGTTATCTGGTGTGAAGCCCAGCCTGTTCCGGTTTTTCTGCAGGCCCTGGACCGCCTCTGTTTTTTCGCCACTTTCGTTTCATCACTGGGCCTGCTGCGCGTCTCTGCCATGCGCTCGCGGCTGGTTCGCGATGCCGGGCAGACCCTGATCCGCCAGAAGCCCGCCCTACGCTACCCCACACTGTCCCTGGGGACGGCGCTGTTCGGCATCATTATTAACATCGGAGTGCTGAACCTGTTCGGGGCCATGGTGATGCGCAGCAATACACTCAAGGCCGCTGGTGGCCACGATGATATCCAGCAAGCCCGCGAACGGCGGATGATGCTGTCCATTTTGCGCGGCTTTGCCCTGGCCCCTCTGGTATCGCCTCTGGGGGTGACCATGGCAGTCATTCTGGCCAATATGCCCAGTCTCACCTGGGCCAGCCTGGCCCCGGTGGCGCTGCCCACCGCCGGGCTCTTTTTTCTGCTCGGCTGGTGGCTGGACTGGCAGCTCAGACCCAAACAACTGGCGCAACGGGTCCCTGCAACACAACCGCCCTCGCTATCGCCACTGATTCGCTTCACCTTGCTGGCCCTGCTGATCACCCTGAGCGTATTTGCCGTCGCCCTGGCAGGAAATCTGCGTTTGCCCGTCGCCGTCCTGATTGCCTGCCCGCTTGCAGCCATCCTGTGGATGGCAAAGCAGAGGCGGCGACTTGGGGGCGGCACCGGGCTGCGCCGATCGCTCACCTTGCTCGCCCGGCATTCGCGCTTGATCTTCGGTTCCAACCGGGGAGAAATTGCCGTGCTGGGCGGCTCCGCCTGCCTGGGCGCCTTGATTACCCCCCTGGTGGATCAACATGCCCTGCACGAGCTGCTACTGGCCACCCATCTGCAAGGCGCCGCCATGGCCGTGGCAGCCATGTTGCTGGTGGTCGGGCTGGCGCAAGTGGGCCTGAACCCGATTGTGTCTGTCACCCTGCTCGCCTCCCTGCTGGGTGACGGCGTCGGGGTGGACCCGAGAATTCTGGCGGTCGGGTTGATGTGCGCCTGGAGCCTGTCGATGATCTCGTCCCCGTTCACCGCCTCCATGCTGGTGCTCAGCCAACTGATTCACCGTTCCCCCTACCGGATCGCCTGGCACTGGAATGGGTTGTTCTTTGTGTTGGTGGTGCCAATGCTGGCGTTGTGGATTGGGGTGATGACGCAATGGTTGTGAGAGCAGTTGAAAGTTCAAAGTGTAAAGTTAAAAAGCGCGAAAACTGGCAAAGCCATCCGATAAGTGCTTTCCCTCGCGTTTCCACAAAGTGGGCAACGCGGGCACGGCTTAACTGTTCACGACAGGATCGCGCGCGCTTTTCAACTTTACACTTTGAACTTTCAACTCACCCTCAGATCAAGCCGCGAAGAGCCAGATCCCATCGCGGTCTTCGCGCTGCACCCTGCCCTGCTCCAGCAGGCAATTAAGGTGCGCGATGCTCTCGCCCATGGCAAACATCATTTGCTGCACATCCAGGGTCCGCTTGAACATCACCGGCAACACATCATGGGCATTATGAGGCTGCTCACGGCAGGCAGCATGCACCTGGTCCAGCTGCTCGGCATGGTGATCCGCCAGCGCATTGATCCGCGTATGCAGCCCCCGGAAAGGCAAACCGTGGGCGGGCAACACCAGCGTGTCTTCCGGCAATGCATCGCGGATTACTGTCAGGCTATCCACAAAAGCGGTTACCGGATTGGCGTCCGGCTCCGTGGGGCGCACCATCAAATTACTGGAAATGGTCGGCAGCACCTGATCCCCGCTGAGCAATACCCGATCACTGCTGCGATACAGACACAGATGCTCCGGGGCATGGCCGCGGCCGATATACACCTGCCAACGCTCCCCATTGATGGTCAGCGTGTCCCCCTCGGCCACCAACTCCGGGCTCTCAGGCAAGGGCATCACCACCCGGCGAAAACCGTTCCCCTTGCCCGCCACCTTGGCCAGGTCTTCACCTTGCAACCCATGGCTGCCCAGAAAGCCCTTGAAGCGCTCAATGGTCTGGGCATCGGTGGCATCACAAATACTGGTGGCCAGCTGCCACTCGCCGCGGCTCATGATCACCGGCGCCTCGCACTGCTGCTGCAGCCAGCCCGCCATACCCAGATGATCCGGGTGATAGTGGGTAACGATCACCCGGGTGACCGGTTTTCCGTCGAGCTGCTCTGTCAGCAGCTGCTGCCAGATTTCCCGGCTGCGCCGAACACCAAGGCCGGTATCCACAATCACCCAACCCTGGTTATCTTCCAGCAACCAGAGGTTGATATGGTCGAGCGCAAACGGCAGCGGGAAACGCAGCCAGAAAACGCCTTCGGCCACCTTGAAACGCTGACCTGCCGGTGGCAGATCAGTAAACGGGTAGATTAATGGGGACGTCGTCATAACGTTTTCCTTCTACTGCTAAATACGGCGAATAGGAGCACAACCATGCGCGCCTGGTGTATTGAAGATCAGCAACTGCAACTGGACACCCTGCCCGACCCGCAACCCGGGCCGGAAGAAATCCGCGTTGAAGTCAAAGCCATTGGGGTTAACCGGGCAGACCTGCTGCAGGTGCTGGGCCGCTACCCGGCGCCACCGGGCACCAGCAGCCGCATCCCCGGGCTCGAATATGCCGGTGTTGTCAGTGCCGTGGGCGAGCGAGTGCAGCAACGGAAAGTGGGCGATGCGGTGATGGGGCTGGTGCCCGGCTGCGCCTATGCCGAACAGGTGATCACCCATGAACGCGAAGCCCTGACCATGCCGGAAGGCATGGACTTTGCCCGCGCCGCCACGCTGCCGGAAGCGTTTCTGACCGCCTACCGGGCATTGTTTCTGGAAGGCGGCCTGCAACCGGGACAGTGGTGTCTGGTGCGCCCGGCCACCGCCGGGGTAGGCCTTGCCGCTACCCAGCTGGCCAACACCCTTGGCGCCCGACCCATCGGCAGCAGCCGGGACTTGAGCAAGCTCGACACCGCCAACGACATGGGCCTCGCCGCCCAGGTGAGTGACGACGGTACCCTCGCCACCCAACTCAACACCATTACCCACGGCGACGGGGTAGCGGTGATTCTGGATATGGTCGGCCCGGACTGGAATGACCTGCTCGGCGGCCTCCGTGCAGAAGGCAGCCTGGTGAATATCGGCGTTCTTGGCGGCTTGAGCACCGAGCTGAATCTTGGTGCTCTGCTGATGAAACGCCAGACCCTGAAAAGCATGACCATGCGCAGTCAGCCGCTGGAAAACCGCATTCGCCTGGCGCAGATTTTCAATGACCGGCTGGCGCCACTGTTTGCCAGCGGCGCCCTGCTGCCCCTGCCGCTGGAAACCTTTCCCTTTGAAGACGCAAACGCTGCCCACCAACACATGGCCAGCAACGACTTCAGTGGCAAGCGCGTGATCGTGGTCGAATAACGGAAGCGTTGGACGGTGCATCGCAGCCCATAGGGAAACAGTATTCGGAATACTATTTCACATTACCTTCCGGCGCCTCAATGACCAAAACGATCAGCCCGACTGAATCCGGCAAGCGCCCGCCCCCGCCCTGAGACCAAAAAAAAGCGGGTACCCAAGGAGGGTACCCGCTGAAAGACACCACTAAGGGGTTAGCGGTGTGCGCTACAACACGGTTTGAATGCCGTTAACTCTTTTTACGAGTCTGGCGTTTCGGGGCAGGTTTTTCCTCGGCGTGATCCAGCGCCTGAGTCAATTCCTGCACCCGTTTTTCAAGCTGTTCGACCTCCCGTTTATTGGGCAGGCCTAAACGGGATAAAGCCTTGTTAAAACGATCATCAAAGGCTTTTTCCATTTTATCCATGGTTTCGCCCGTATGGTGGCGAACCCGTTCTTTAATCTCTTCCACCCGGGACTCAGTTTTGTCCTTGGTGTGCCGCTCTACTTCGCGGCCCGCTTCCACCAGGGCATCAAAAAAACCGCTGCCCTCTTCTTCTGCGCGAGCAAAGGCGCCCAGACCGGCAAGCCAGATCTGATGGGTGTACTTGCGAATGTCTCGTGAAGCCCCGCTCAGGGCTTTCAGCGGGTTTTGACGCCCGTCTTTTTCGTTCTGGTTCTGTTCTTGGTCGGACATGGTCCAAACTCCCGAAGGCAATTCCACGAGCGAATGCAGCGGGAAAACAACACACAAGCATTATCAGCGCGCGGAGTGAATTATAGGGGGGTAGTGACGCCGGGTAGCGGCGCATTGTCGAACAATAAAACAGTGTTGGTCAGGAGATCCCTTCCTGTTATGCCAAGTGCTCAAAATCCAGACAGCCTGCGCTATTCAGACCTTATTCGCCGGTATCATCCTTGTCGCTGGCGCCTTGCCGACGGCCACTGATCAAACCGACACCACGGGCCAGATCCCGGGCTCTGTCACGGATAACGTCCCGCGAGCGGCCGGTCAGCAGATCCAGAAAACGCTGCCGCAACCGTTCTTCAAGTTGTGCTGCACCCTCTTCAAGGCGCCGGTCTATCTTGCGCTCAACCCGGGGAGCCAACCAGAAATGCCCGATAATACCCAGCAGAATCAGGGTGAGCAGCGAAGAGCCCGCCGCCGCTGCAAACAACAACCACCCAAGGGTGGCCATGTCTATCTGCAGCACCTGCATTCAACTGACTCCAAACATAAACACTAGCTGGAAAACACCGGCCATGGCCCCCAGGAAGCCACCCACCACAATCAGGATCCATTCGTCTTCCTGAAAGGCCGGGCGCAACAAATCCTGAAATTCATCGGAGCTCAGTGCCTGCATGCGCTCGGACATGAGCCGTTCCACAATTTGTCCGCGCTCCTTGTTGAAGCCCTGGTCCTCAAAAGGCTCCACCGCCAGATCCACCGCCTTTTCTTCCACCGCCTTTTTCAGGTCAGCGTAGCCTTCCGGCCCTACAGTAAGCTGGGCTGCCGTACGCACCACGCCACCGTTCAACAGCGGTTTCAAATGGCGTTTGATCAGCGCTTTGGTACGGTCACCTCGCGGCCCGTTCACCACCTGGTACATAATATTGCGCAGGGTAATAACCTGATCCGTGGACAGACGGGCAAAGGATTCCGCCACATCCTTCTGACGTTTCAGGAATAGCCCCTGAATCCGGAATGGCCCAACCTTGATGGGGTTGAGTGGACGGAAAATCAGGTTCAGTGCCAGCCAGTTGGTAGCAATCCCGACAATAAAGCCGAACAGCGGCAACACCCAGTTTTCCGGCATAAAGATAAAGACAGGAACCTGAATCAAGCCGAACAGGAAACCAAAATACAAACCGGAGTTGGTCACAAAGCGGAATTCGGGGTCGCCCACTTCACGAAACATCTGGACCATGAGCTGCTTGTCTTCGCTCATCTGGGTGACAACCATGTGCTTCATGTCCACCAGGCTGTCCAGATTACGGCTGATATCGTCAACCACGTTGTCCATGACGGCCGGAATGGCCCGGCGGGCACGGCTATAGACCCGCTTGCGCACCAACAGCGGCAGGTTTTCCCACAGCACCGCATTGCGCTCGGTCATGACTTCGTCGGTGTATTCTTCGATACGAACCTGAATGGTGCGGGTGAGGTGGGCAGAGATTTTTTCCGGTTCCATTTCGCGGAAGAACTCGTCCAGGCTGCCCAGCTTCGAGAGCGCCTTGTCTACCACGATACCCGCCATCTTTTCGACCTTGGAGGGGATGATGCCCTGCCAGCCGAAAAAAGGGCGGATGCCCAGAAATTCCAGGGGATAGAATGTCATCTGCACTGCCATCCAGTTGGTTGTCCAACCGACGGCACCAGCGATGAACGGAATACTGACGTACTTCCAGAAATCCGGGTACGCAAGCAAAGATTCCAGCATTTAAAAACAACTCCCCTCCAAGGGCTGGTGCACTGTAACGTGACAGTGCCAAGGCGAACAGGTCCCGTGTACACCTATCCAAGTCAAAAAAGCCAATGTTGTTTAATTATGAAAATGCATAGTATAGGGAGCCGTCATGCCAAATATAAGCGACATCGCGTAATTTTTGGCAACAAAACGGGACCGAAAACATCACTTCGGCCCAACATAAAGACAGGACCGCGCTGCCACCATGCCTGAAACCGGTAGTTTCCCCCAGCTTATCGTGCTCGGGGGCCTGGAAAGTGCCCTTAACCAGGCCCTGACAGGGACACAACAAGGACGAGAACGCCTCGCCGCCCTCCATGGAACCGTGGTGCGCATCCGTGCCGAACGCCCGCGTTCGGTCCTGTACGTGCTGATTTATGAAGACGGCGTCGAGCTGCTGACCGACTACGAAGGCAATGTGGACATCCGGGTTCGCGGCCCTCTGGGCGGCATGATCCACTGGTTGTTTGCCAGCGAACCGCTGGAAGACCACGAATCATTACGCATCACCGGTAGCGACGCCCATGTGGCCCAACTGGCCGAGCTGATCAACCAGTTCAGCCTCTGGCCATTGATCCGTAACTGGCTGGACGACCACGTACGGCTCAAGGAGCTGCTGGCACTGCTGCGCCGGGAAGATCCGGTCTGGCTGGAACAGCTGGCCACCCTGCCCCGGCAAGTGGGTCAGCTGGCTGAGCAGATGGCGCAACAACAATTGTTGCAGGAAGACATCCTTGATGAGCTGCGACAACTGCGCGGCGAATTTCAGCGAGCGCGTAAACTGGACCAGTTCTTTACCCTCACAGGCATGCTGCTGATTCTGCTATCGCTGATGAAGGCATCCGATCTCTGGGAAACCACCTGGCATGTGCTACAACAGGACTTCCTGTCCCTGGCCATGCTCAGCCTGGGCATCGCCTGCCTGGTGATTCGTTTATTGCCAAAACGGCTTCAATAAAAGCCCGATGCTGGAGGCACCACGCCTGACGCTATAACCCGGAACCGGCAAACCGGGCCAAAGTCAGGGCTTGTCTTTACGCCCGAAGATTTGTCCAAGGCGCTCCCCCACCATCTCGGCACTGGTGCGCGCCAGGTTGCGGCTGGCGCCTTCCAGTAATTCCTTGGAGGGCAAATTACGCACCCCTTCCACCAAGCCCCGGCGAACCCCTTCTTCTACCCGGTCCGAAAGCACTTGTGCGGCCTTCTCCACCTGTTCATCCAGCTCCCGTTGCAGGCTGTCACGCAAACGGGGCTGAAAATAGAAATGTGCCCACACCCCGACAGCCAGCAGGGTGAACAGGGAGCTGAGCAGCGCCGACGCGACAATCCAGGTAACCGACATGATTGATCCCTCTGAGTGAAACCCGTTCCGGGCCACGCTTGCTGGCAACTGTTTGCGTAACAGTGACCGACATTGTTGTTAAATAGAGTATGCACCCGATGCCGGACAGCCGTGAACCCGCTAAAGTTATGTCAGCGGGAATGGAAGCCTAGAACATGAGCAGGATGCCATCATAATCTCTGGTCCCGAGGTGCCAATGACTGCCGTGACAAGCCCGCAACGTGCAGAAAGCCATAGCCAACATGTTTTGCAACAGGCGTTATCGTTTTGCCGGCGACACAAACAACCCTTCGCACTCCTTGCCATCGACCTGCAGGAACTGAAAACCCTGCAGGCTGAAATTGGCGAGCATTACATTGCCCCACTGTTCGCACAATTCTGCCAACAACTGAATAACCGCAAACGCTGTGAAGATATCCTGGTTACCACGCGCAGCAATCAGGTGGTGTTTCTGGCCCTGCCCGGCACCCATGCAGACGGCGCGGACATCGCCGCCGGACGACTACTGGACTGGCTTAACCAGCACGAATTCAGGATTGATGAATTTCGCGTCACGCTGAACGTGCGCATTGCCGTTCATGTGCACAGCGGCGCTGACAACGAAGGCACCGGGCGACTGGTCAACGATACCCTGAAGCTGCTGCGCCAACCCGCGGAGCGCGGCCAGCGCATCCTCTCCCCCCAGGCGCAGAGGCAACAAAGCCAGCAGGCCCAGGCTCAGGAAGACACACAACAAAATGAAGCAAACCAGCCCCAGGCGCTTAGCGATGCGTTACTGGCGCAGGCCCGCAAAGATGGCTTGCTCGACACCCTGACCCCCTTCATCAATGCACTGGATGAAAGCGCGCGCCTGGAGTTGGTGGATCACCTGCTCGACGCCTCCACGCGCACGACATCGACGGTCAAACCTTACGGCTTTCGGGCAACCAACACCGCACGGCGAGGGGCCGGATAACCTTCACGGGTAAGGCGGTGGTCGTCCGGATCCAGAAAATCCGGGAGCGACTGGAAACGCATCCAGTCCGTGGATCGCTGCTCTTGCACCGTGGTGTTGCTTTCATCCACACACCGCACATCCACAAAACCACACCGTTCCAGCCAGCGGGTGAGCATGGCCACCGAAGGCAGGAAAAAGACATTGCGCATGACCGCGTAGCGATCTTCCGGCATCAACACCGTGCGCTCGTCACCCTCCACAACCAGGGTTTCCAGCACCAGCTCGCCGCCGGCGCATAGCGCGCCTTTTAATTCCAGCAAGTGATCCAGCGGTGAACGCCGGTGGTACAACACGCCCATGGAAAACACCGTATCAAACTGCCCCCCTTCTGCCGGCAGCTCTTCCATGCGCAGGGGCAGGAACCACACGGGCAACTCAGGGGCAAAGCGGCGCACTGCCAGGTACTGCACCAGGAACAGAATGGTCGGATCAATCCCCACGACCGCACTGGCGCCGGCGGCCGCCATGCGCCAGCAGTGGTAACCGCTACCACAGCCAACATCGAGAATCCGCCGCCCCGCCAACGGTGACAAATGCGGCGCCACCCGTTGCCACTTCCAGTCCGAGCGCCATTCCGTCTCCACCGGCACGCCGAAGAACGCAAACGGGCCCTTGCGCCAGGGAATCAACCCCTGCAACGCCTGTTTCACCGTCTCCTCGTCTTGCTCGCCGGCCCCACCAATGGTCAGTGTGTCCTGGTCCAGGGCGCACTCGGCAGGCCCCGCCGGCAACGCCTCCAGTGCCGCCAGCCAACGGGGCAAATCCCCGTGGGGACGGTCGACCAGACGCTCCCGGGACAGCGTCATCACGGCGGACAAGGGTTGCGGAGCAAACAGGGGCGCAAGCCCGCGTTCACAGGCCTGAAGGTAATCGGTAAGCATCAGCGTACGGCCAGTAGAGAGATGAAATTAAAACAACGGAACCAGACATGAATATGTCGGTAGCCCGCCTTTTTCAGGCGCGCCTCATGATTGGCCAGGGTCTCCGGGATCAACACATTTTCCAGCGCGGTACGCTTCTGGCTGATTTCCAGATCGGAGTAACCGTTATTGCGTTTGAAGGCATGGTGCAGTTCGGTCTGCAAGGCATTTTCGGCCTCATTGGCAAAGCGGATTTTTTCCGACAACACCAGAATGCCGCCGGGCACCGTGGCCTCCGCCAGGCGCTGAATCAGGGCGTCACGTTTTTGCGGGGCAATGAACTGCAACGTGAAATTAAGCACCGCCATGGAACAAGGCGCGAATGCCATCTCGGCCACATCGCCCTCTTCCAGTGTCACCCGGTGGGCCTGCCCGGCGTCTGCCAGCAAGGTGGCGGCCTGCTCAATCATGGCGCGGGAATTATCCACCGCCACAATCGGGTTACCGCTTTCTTCCGTCAGCGACGCCATGGCCGTGGCCGCCGCCCCCAAGGAACAGCCCAGGTCGTACAGGCAGGTATCGGGCTGGGCATAACGGGCCGCCAGCACCCCGATCATATCGATAATGGTGGGGTAACCGGGCACCGAACGACGAATCATGTCGGGGAAAACCCGCACTACCGTATCGTCGAAGGAAAAACGCGCCACCTGCTGGTGGGACGTGGCGTAAATGCGATCATGCTGGTCTGACATAGAGGCCCCGGTATTCGTCTGCGGGCCGATTATAGCGGTGTGTGGAGCCGGGGAGAAACGGCTGCGAATGCAGCCGTCTGAAAAACAGGAAACGCGGGGCGACAGAAACGATGATTACTTCAGGCTGACCCGCAAGTTGGGATTGAAGTCTTCGTCGGCCAGATCATCCAGGTAGCTATCTACAAAGTCCCGGGTGGCGGCATCGCTATCAGCACCAAGACGCGCCAGGGCATCCCCCAGACTCACCGTCTGGCCGTTCAGACTCACCTGGGACGCTGACAGGCTCAGACCCATATCAATCACCGCATATTCCAGATTTTCCGCGTGACGACCTTTGACCATATGGGTGAGTACGGTCTGCCCATCCTGACAATCGATGGAAAGCAGGGACTCACCGGCCGTCATTTGCACTTCTCCGGTTTCAATCAACTGATCCACCAGCGCGCCAAAAGCACTGTCCTGGGACGCCGCCTGGCACAGCCGGCCCTCCATCCCCGGATTCAACTGGGCCTGGGCGGGCAGCACAGCGGAAAGAGTCAGAATAATTGCAAAAATACGCATAATTCCCCCATTTCTCTCTGTTGCCAGCCCCCATTGGCTTGCACAGCAAGAAATCAATAAATCACGATTGCCGGTATTGCGGCGGGCATTATACGAACTAATGCGTACATATGTTAACCATTTTTAATCATTAATGGGGTAGAAAAAAGACAAACATTAACCTGATGCGCTGAGGACATTCACACAGGTTTCATAAATAATGCTTAGCCTTCAGATGAACAAAGGACAGGTTTCGGCACGGTGCTTGCTTGCATCATCCGTTACCACGGGGATTACCTTTCGGATGTTGAACATGCCAGCCACTCACCATCACTCGTCATTTTCATCCCTCACCGTTTGCGCTGCAGCACTCACCGCCTGCGGCATCGGCCTGACATTCAATGATGTTCAATGGCAGCTGGTCAGCATGGCCAGTTTTTTTAGTGGCCTTGGGTTGGCAGTCGTCGCCTGCCTGTTTCACGCCATACGCCGTCATCGGGCCTGGCGTATTGAGGGCGCGATTCTGGCAAGCCTGATGGCGCTGGTGTGGTCTGCGCCGCTGCTACCGCCGGCCATGCAGGACACCTTGGTCTACCTTATGCCGTAACGCCCAGATACTGGGAAAGCGCCTGTTTCATGGCCGCCAGAGACAGGGGCTTGATCAATTGCCCGTTCATCCCCGCCCTGGAAACCCGGCCTCCCTGCTCGCTAATGGCATGGGCACTGAGCGCCAATACCTGACAGGGTGCCCAGCCATGCTGCGCCTCCAATTCGCGGATATGATGGGCACTGGTAAACCCGTCCATCACCGGCATGTCCAGATCCATCAACACCAGGTCCAGCTCCCCATCCTCAGCGTCAAAACAGTCGACCCCCTGCTGGCCATCTTCCGCGACGATGATGTGCGCAATGCCCAGCCGCTCCAGATAGCCTTTGGTGACCATCTGATTGACCGGGTTATCTTCCACAATCAAAACACGCAGGCTGGAAATGGATTCCACTGCCACCGGCTCGGTGACAATCGGGATTGCCCCCGGCACATAGCTTCCCAGTAACTGCTGAAGATCATTGACCGTGACCACCGAGCGGCGCAGCACACGCACCTCCCTGGGTAACCAGTCCGGCGTGTCGCAACGCATGCCAATCAACACCAAGACCTGGATACGGGCCGGGTTCAGACGCACCATCTGCAACGCTTCGTCGAGCAGCGCCTGTTCCGGCAGGCCATTGATCAGCAGAACGCCACTGCGGATTTCCCCGTTCGCTTCCGCCAGTTGCCCGGTGTTTTCCACCACTTTCACGGTTTCAAAACGTGGGTCATCGACCAGCCAATCCTCCAGGCTTCCCTGCACATCCCAAAGCCAACTGGCTGGCGGCAGCTCAGCCATCATCGGAATTTCATCCTGCTCGCTGGCCATCTGGATACTGAAACTGAACCGGGAACCCAGCCCCGGGGCACTGTGTACATGAATCTCGCCGCCCATCAGCCCCACCAGTTCCCGGCTGATGGACAGCCCCAGCCCGGTACCACCATAACGGCGGGCGGTATTGGCAGATGCCTGGGTAAAACGCTGGAAAAGTTGCGTTTGCTCGTCCTGGGTCAAGCCAATGCCGGTATCCGTCACCGCAAAGGTGAACAGCGGCGCTTCACCGCCGTGACGACGGCACACCAGCGACAGTACAACCCGCCCATTGCGGGTGAATTTCACTGCATTACCGATCAGGTTGATGAGGATCTGGCGCAGCCGGATCGCATCCCCCACCACATCCGACGGGGTGTGCGGATCCACATCCAGAATCACCAGGGTACCGTTATCACTGGCCGGCAAATTGAACATCTGCACACATTCCGCCAGCAGCGTCGGCAGATCAAAGCGCTCTTCGACCAACTCCAGTTTGCCGGCTTCAATTTTGGCAAAATCCAGCACGTCGTTGATCAGCGCCGTCAGGGTTCGGCCGGCGCTATCAATCAGGCTGATATATTCCTGCTGCCGTGGCGACGGGTCGGTCTCGCGCAACAATTCCGCCAGACCGATCACACCGTTCAGTGGCGTCCGGATTTCGTGGCTCATGCGGGCCAGGAACAGACCCTTCGCCTGGCTCTCGGCACGGGCATTGATCGCCCGGGAATTGGCCCGGTACACCCACAACGCCAGCCCCAGCACCAGCACATACAACAACACAATCCCCAGCATCATCCAGACCGTGGCCCGGGCCTTCTCCTGGCGAGCATTGCTGAGCAACTGGTCCGCCAGTGAAATCAACGTGGCAGACAGCCCATCCAATGATTTCATGGCATTGCGGCTGCGGTCGTAGGCACCTTCCCAGGACACCTGAATGCGTGGTGCCAGAATCAACTCACGTTCGGACCACTCCAGAAACGACAGCAAGCCGCCCTGCACCAACCGCCATTGCTGCTGCAACTCAATGGCACCAGTACGGGCTACCAGCGCCTTGATTTCACTGTCGATGATGCTCATCTGATGCTGCAATCGCTGCCAGGCATTCTCCAGACGCCGGGCATCATTGTCCCCCAGATAACCACCACGCAGGCTCACATACAGAGCCAGCGCCCGGATCAGGCCAATGTCTTCTTGGGCCTGACGAAATGAGCCCAGCGGCAGGGACAGCACCTCATTGGGTTCCAGCCCCTCACCAATCGACAGATCCGACACAAACAGCACCGTGGACAAGGCATTGCTCAACCGCTGGGTAATCTGGTTGACGTTATCGAAGGGGCCGACCACATCCTCCAGGGGAATACCGGTTTTCACCGTCAGGTCGCGCCAGGCTTCGTTCAGCAAGCCGCCCTGATCATTCAGCCCCGAAATATCGCGTTGGCGGACAAGCTGCAGGAAGGCCAGCAAACGGCTGCCGGCACGGGAGCGGCTGAGCTCAAAACGGGAGACAATTTCCGGCTCCTGGGTATGAATTGCCGCCGGGGCCAGATCGCGCATGTCATTTAGCGGCGGGAACGCGGCCAACCCCTCATCGAACAGGCGCACGTCTTCACGCATGGTATCGTAGGTATCGAGCATACCCAGGCGGTGTTGAATCAGAAGCACCGATGCGATGGCGAACGGCACGGTGATTAGCGCAAACAGCAACAGCATGGCCGCACTGGTTCGCAGGCCCACAACCGGCAAACCCGGCGCTGACCGCGATCTGTCTGGCGACACATTATGTGATGGCTTTTCCATCCGCCTGCCCTGAAAACGGTTATGCTCGTAGTTTGCCATTACTTAGGCTTTGCCACATCTCTGAACACAACGGCATATCCCTACAACAAGATGTTTACCTTGCCCTATGCTGCGACCCATGAATGTAAAAGCTTGCTATCTCTTGCCTGCCTTCACACTGATGCTTCTACTGGCGGGCTGTGCCGGCAAGCCCGTGGAAGAAACCCCGGATACACCGCTAAACGTACAAAAGCTGGACAAGGCCAGCCTGAAAGCCACGGGTTCGGAAAATCAGGCCCGCGCACTGCCCGATCGCCAGGCGCAGCTTGGGCTCTATCAGGCGCCCAAGACCCTGGCCGGCCTGCAATTCGATGGAGAGATCAGCTCCGCGCACGCGCGCACCCTGCGTTACCGGGATCCGGATGGCAAGGAGCAGCTTTCGCTCACCCTGTCCGGCTTGCCCACGGGCTGGGATACCATGAAACCCGAGCGCGCCGTGGCCGGTTACTACAGTGAGCTGCGCCAGCGCCGGGTCGACAAGGCGCTCAGTGACAGCGCCAACGCGCTCAGCATCATCAGCGAGCGACTGGTCGACCTGGAAGGCAACCCCAGCGCCCAGTCACAAATGCGCTGGATAGAACCCAACCGCCCGATTCAGAACCAGGCATTACTGGTCACCCTGATCAACGACGACTTCATTCGCATCAGCAACGCCAGTTATCGGCAGAAAACCGTCTGGCTGCTACAACAGGCAAAGCGTGTACTGGCAGAATTCAAGGCGGCCCAGAGCGTGCCGGCCCCGTAATCGCAACGTGTTACCCTAGGCGCTCTGCGAAGCCGCCAACCACACAGGTTCCATGATCACTGCCCTGCCCACTGCCCCGATCTCCACCCGATTAAAGGGGCCGTCTTTGCCATGACCGAAACCGCAGCCGCTGTCTGCCCGCATGCCATCGTCATCGGCGCCGGGCTGGCCGGATCCACCACGGCCCGCGCCCTGGCCGAACGGAACTGGCGAGTGACCGTTGTGGACCCCCGGGGCATTGCCGCCGGCGCGTCCGGCAATCTGGCCGGCGTGGTGTATAGCACCGCCAGCCCGCACCTGACACCACAGAACCGTTTCTACCAAGTGAGCTACCGTCATGCGTTACGCTGGCTGCACCATTACGGCTTTCCCGCCAGCGATCAGGACGGCCAGCTCAACGGGGTCATCCAGCACTTTGTAAACGACAAACAACGGGACAAGTTCACCGCGGCCATGGACAGCGGCGCCTGGCCCGCCGACCTGCTGCGCCCGGCGCCGGCCGGCAATGGCGTGGAACTGGTGGGCGGCGGCTACCTGCGCCCGGATCGCTGGTGCCAGCACCTGCTTGATCACCCGGGCATCACCCTGCTTCGTGAATCCGTGACCTCACTACACGAAGGCACGCCCGCCAGCGTCATGCTGGACAATGGCAGCCAACTGTACGCCAACGCCGTGGTGGTCTGCGCCGCCGGCGCCAGCCAGCAGCTATCGGGCCTGGCCTGGCTACCGCTTAAACACATTCGCGGCCAGGTCAGTTATTGCCAGGCCACCGAGGCCTCCCGGCAATGGCAGCAGGCCCAATGCCATGGCGGCTACCTGACGCCGGCACTGGATGATCTGCATTGCGTAGGCGCCACCTTCAATCTGCACGACAGCCAACCCGGCCCCACCGATGCAGACGACGCTGACAACCTGGCACAACTGAAACACTACCTGCCCGAACACTGGCAGGCGCTAGGAGGGGAAGCCATTGTCATCCAGGACCGGCGCGTGGCCTTTCGTTGCCAGAGCCTCGACTTTGTTCCTCTGTGCGGCCCGTTGCCCGTGGCCACCGACAACCCGCATCGCGCGGCCACCAGCCTCTACCTGAACCTGGCCCACGGTAGCCGGGGCATTACTGGCACACCACTATGTGCCGACCTGCTGGCCGATTTGATAACCGAGCAAGCACTGCCCGTAGACTCACAATTGGTTGACGCCCTGGACCCATCCCGGTTTATTGTTCGCAAACGCAAAAAACAACCTGAGTGGAAACCATGCAATTAATCAGCTTGCCCATTACCGCCCTGTACGCCGCCCTGTGCGGTTTTCTTGTCGTCGCCCTGGCCGCTAACGTGGTTCGCTACCGTCTGGGAAAAAAAGTGTCCCTGGGTGACGGTGGCCACAAAGACGTAAACCGCGCGATCCGTGCCCACGGCAACACGGTGGAATACATTCCGTTGGCGCTGATCCTGATGGCATTGCTGGAAATCAATGGCGGCGGCAATAGCGCCCTGCACGTTTACGGCATTCTGCTGCTGGCCGGGCGCGTGTCCTACGCCTATGGCATGCTGGTGCCCCGCAGCAGCGCCAACCTGCCCCGCCAGCTCGGCATCCTCACATCCTGGATTGTCATTGTCGGCACCGGCATCCAGTTGCTATTGGTATAGGCAGGAAGCGTGACGCTCCACGCCGGATGCCTGACGCTAAAGACGAAAGAGAAAACAGAAATTCAGGGTTTTGCACGTCATCGAATGCTTCCCTGACAATATTCACTTTTTATAGAACTGGATATATGCCCATCATTGTTCCCTGGAAAGACCTGCCACCGGATACCCTTCACAACCTGATTGAAGAATTCGTGACGCGAGACGGCACCGACTACGGCGACACGGAAATTCCCACCGCCACCAAGGTGGAGCAGGTACGCGAACAGTTGAAAAAGGAACAGGTCTTTGTGGTCTTCGATGAGACCACCGAGAGTGTTTCCGTGCTGAGCAAGGAGCAACTCGCGGAAATAGAAAACGGCCAGTGACACCGGCCTCGTTTCCTTGACGAATGGTTGGGTTACGCCGCAACGCGGCGTAACCCAACTGGCAACGCGCTTCAGAAGGTGAAACCCACCCCCAGACTGAACGCGTAGACATTCATGTCAGCGTTGAATTCCGCATCCCCCACCTCAGCATACTGGTACTGCGGCAAACCCGGCGCCCGGATGAAAGTTCTTTCCACCGTGGCCGAAACATCTTTCACGCTGATGTATTTAAAATCCGCCGCCAACCACCAGTAGTCCGTCATCCGCCAATCCACCCCCACCTGGCCAACCCAGCCAAACTTGTTCTCGATCTCCAATTCCGGCTCGCCCACTTCAGTAAGAATGGGATTAGTCACGTGGCTGTCGTAGGTGAATAAATACACCACTCCCAACCCGGCATAAGGGCGGAAATTTCGCTCGTTACGAAAGCGTTTCACCAAAGTCACCATGGGCGGCGCCACCTTGGTTTCCGCCACTTTTTCTCCCAAGGCCGGGACACCGGTGGGAATCCCGTTGGCTTCGGTGACCAGGGGCACATCGGCAATGCGCCCCTTGGCTTTTAGCTCAAGAGTCGGCGGCATGGCCGCCATCGTTTCTACTGACCAACCACCACCCCAGGCTCCCCACCGTAGTTTATAGCCAATTGTTGCCGCCGGAATCATCAGCGGATCACTAAAGGCATCGCCTTCCTGTTCGCCTGATTCCACCGCCACTTCAGCAATTTCCGACAGGTTGCTCAAGGTGATCGAGTTGGTCTTCACATCCGGGCTCATATAGAGAGCCCCGAGACGAAAATAAAGCCGGTCCTCACCAAACAGTTTTTGCGTGAACTTCACCCCGGGATAGTCCGGTCCGTAAAGATCCTGAGCGGCGGTGGCGTTGGCTCCCAGCAGTGTTAATACGGCAGCAAGGTAAACCCGTTTTTTATTGGTCATTGTTATTTTCATGATTACCGATCTCCCGCGTTTTCCTGGCCAGCCGAGGTAAAGCGGGCGTGGGCCGGATTGTTGACCACCCGGATGCGGAAGTCGTCCTTGGCAATGCCCAGCTCCAGTGAGCCAACGCCCTCTTCCGGCAGCACCCCGCCAATAATCAGATCAAGCAGGTCCCCCAATACCGGGATAAGGGCACCCAGGTCGATACTCAGATTCAGAGAGGCAGCAATGGCAGACGCATTACTCGATTCCAGCGTAATCTGGCCATTGCGCAGGAATTTCACCGGCCCGTTCAGATAGGCAGACACCGGCAGGCTTCTCACGTTGGCGTCAGCCACATTCGGAATGGCTGCCCCGCCGGGGAGCAACGCCGAGAAAAGTCGCACATCCGGCGCATCCAGCCAGGCATCCAGACGGGTAATAAAAACCGGGTCGTCAATTTCCTCCCCGGTGTCCGGGTCGATGGCGTTGATGACAAAACCCCGCAACGGCTGCGGCGGCATGTCGTCATAGGGCCGGAAACGCAACACCAGCGCTCCCGTTTCCAATGGCAGAGGTATCAAATCGCCCAACACGGGAATGGCCAGGTTTGCGTTGGCAACCAGCGACGTCCCCATGACATGCTGGGCATTAATTTCCACCGGAATAGCCGTGTCCCCCACCGTCTGGATGCAATAAATATCTCCATCGGCATCTTCCTCGGTGGCACACCAGCGACCATTCCCTTCATCCACCAGACCGATGTAACTCAGGTCCAGCGGCACCTTGGGCAGAAACGCCATGGGCAGCGCCGCATTGGTAAAGATCTGGTCGCCCTCATCAAGATTGGCGCCGCCGATCAAACCGCCGGTGCTTTTGATAAAGCCCCGGGCATGGTTTTTTTCTGCGCCCGGCTCGTCAACATTCTGAACACCGTTACCGTTTACGTCCGTGTATTTGCGAGTCAGCACTGTGGCATAGGCCGCCCCCACATCCGGCGTCGCGGTAAAATCAATCAGAATGGGTGGGCCACCTTCGCAGGGCATATTGGACAGAGGGCCACAGGTGCCCATGCCATTGAGCGGATCCGTATTGATACCAAGATTGTCGAATCGGTCATGACTACGGAATACCTCCTCCCCATTGTCACCACCGTTGATCACCAGCCGGTATGCCCTGCCCGGCACCAGGGTGTTGGGCGGCGGTACCGCACGCAGACGCAGGCTGTTACGGCGGGCTGACAGCGGAATAGATGCCCAACCGCTCTCCGTTGCTTCAGCCAGACACATGGCTCCGCCTTCACAGGACTCACCATCAGCCGCAATGGTGCCGAAGGTCATGGACGCCAGCTCCATGGGCATATTGAAGCTCACCTCAATGGGGCGGCTGACGTCGTAAAAGAAGGGATAGTAAAGTGAGTCGTCGGCCAGGCCGCCCACGCAGCGCCCCGCCATTTCCAGCGTATTACCCTGGGCATCCTGGCGCTCGACACCACGGTCTTCCAGCGCACAGCCGATACCCGGGTACAACCCCAGCACCACCGGCGGCAGCACCGGAGCATCGTTGTTGGCCGCGTAGCTGGCGGTATCAAAAACAATCTGCCCGCTACCGTCGGTGGCGTCACCGGGCACAAACTCCAGGTAAGAAGGATCGAAGATATCCATGTCTTTCAGGTTATCGCCCAGATCCAGGTTATAGCGTTCACCCGCCGCCAATTCATCGAGCGGCGTGATCACCAGATTGGAGCCACTGCTGCGCACCTGAATCGGCACCGGCTCGCTGCTGGCCTGGCGGAACAGCTGAACCCCTTCCATGCCCTCGTCACTCACCGGCTCGTTGAATACCACGATGATATTGTTGCTCGGCTCTACCTGGGTTTGGGTATGTTCGGGAAAGGAGCCGGTAACCTGCAGCGGATCACGGTTGAGCTGTTCAAATTCGAATGCCGAATCCGCACGCACCCCCAACGCAAAGTCCGCACTCACTTTGGCTGCACCACTAAGGATATCCAGCTCCAAAGTACGGAAGACTTCGAAAGTCAGGGCCCCATCCTTTACGTCCACCACCCCGACTGCCTGCACATGCATCAGGTTCTGGTTAACCGACGCGTTGCCTCGTGGCTCCACCGCATGCATGGCGAGATCGAAATTCATGTGGACATACATCGGCGCAAAATCGTCATCGGGCTGAAAGCCCTCGGGCCGATAGGGATTGGTGGTCAGATAACCGGTGACGTCAGTGACAAAGGTGCCGATCAGGTCACCGGTGAACATGGGCGTGCGCACTTCACCGCCCAGCAGGATTGGATCGATACCGGTAATACGCAGCTGCTGACCGGCGCGGGCCACCACCGGCACGGCTTGTACATGCTCATCCGGGCGCCCCATCCAGCCTTCCAGCACCAGCGGCTTGGCATCCACCTGGGTAAGGCCCAGGGCCTCGGTGACCAGATTGAACTGGTTGAGCGGCAGCCCGTGCAGGCGTGACGTTTCCGGGTACCCCGGATCACCCAGCGCAGGCTGGGCTTTCATCAACTGCTTGATCGGCGGATTGAGATCGGCCACATCATCCTTGGATAACCGGGGCGTCAGTTCATAAACCACCGTCTCCAGCACGTCCTCATCAAAATCCTGCAGCCCCTCCAGCGTCAGGGTGTAGGTATCACCGCCGATCAGATCGGTTTTCGGGTCGAGAGTAATGTAATGACGCTCGCTCAGAATATGCGCATCCACCAGCTCGCCGGATTCCTGATGCACCAGTTTTACCGTGTCACCATAGCGTACGGTGGTTTGCACCAGCGGCTCGGTAAAGGTGATGCGTACCGGCGAAAAATCCATGAACGGAAAACGTTCAGCCCCTTCAGGCTCGGGCAGATAGACCCCGGGGCTTTCCTGATTGATAACCAACACCTCGGGCACCTGATCAGGCACCGGGTGGTACTGGCGAGTGCGGAAGGTGATCAGCGGACCGTCCTGGCCCAGGTTTACCACTCCCGGGGCAATCTCGGCTGACACCCAAAGGCGGTATTGCTCACCGGCACGCAGGTTTTCCATGGAAAACGTCAAGGTCCGATTCCGGTTCGACACCTCGGCACTGGCCAGGTCAACAAGATTCCCTTTGCTGTCCGCCAGGCAAAGCGCACCAACAAAGTTGTCACCGTCGGGCTGACAATCTTCCCTGGCCGCAGCCTCATCAATACCGTTGGAAAACGTCAGCAGCAGCTTGCTTCCCAAAGGCAAGTCCACCATGCCACTGGAGGGGTAAGCGTAAATGAGGGCATTGCCAGGGTCCGGCGGCACGAACACATCCGGTTCTTCTTCACAGGCTTGCAGCAATGGCAACAGCAGCAGGCAGGCGATGGCGGGGAGTTTTATTATACGCATCATGTCACCCTTTTCTTGTTTTCGGACTACATAGTCACGGATGCATGCGACAGCGCGCCAGTGCCTGCGCGTTAGCGTTTGTAATTTAAAAATCTACAAAAATCAGGCTTTTATCTACTTTTACGGTATACGGGGACATTTCCTGTGTATCCGTCTCAAGCGCTCACCCCTTCTTTTACAGGCTCGTCCTCCGGCCGATCTTCATTGAGCGCTTTTGCGTTGATCAATTTATTGCTTAACAAAAAGGTGACAAAAAAAACCGCAACATGACGATAAGTATCATGTTGCGGCCTGATTGACATGATTCGCTTCAGTGGCGGATCGTCATGCCTGCCGGATACGCAGCGTTACCAGCACGGTGCGCAGATGGGGAACCGGCACATTCAGGCGGTCCGCTATGGCGACTACGTTGCCAAGAATCGCATCCAGCTCGATGGGCCTGTCGTTCAGATAATCCAGCGCCATGGAATTTTTATACGCGCCCATGGCCCGGGTTCCTGACAGGTTCTTCTCGATAATGCCGTCCGGCATGGGGTAGCCATCGGCCTGGGCCACCGCGATCACCTCTTCCATCAAGGTGCGAATCAACGCTTCGCCGCCCGGCGCATCGAGCATGGTCAAGGTATCGGCCCCGTTGGCCAGCACGCTCAACGGATTGAACGGAGTATTCCAGACGCACTTGCGCCAGCGTTCTCCGACCACCGCATCCGTCTCGTTGATATCGATGCCCCCCTCGCGGAACAAGCCCGCTAACTGCGCGCAATGATGATCAAACCCCTTGGGGAAATTGCCCATGACCAGCTGCCCATAGGCCTGGTGATTCACGGTGCCCGGGCCAGTGCGACTCACCGCAATAAACGCCAGACAGCTCACCAGAGGATTGCGCGGGAAGGCATCCGCCAGCTCACGCTCAATATCCAAGCCATTCTCAATCAACACCAGCCCGGTATGCTCGCCCAGCCAGGGGCGCACCAGTTCAGCCCGGTCCACGCCCGGCAGCACCTTGACGCACAACAACACATAATCCGGAAACCTCGATGGGGTATCGCCGGGTTGATAGACCTGATCCGGTGTCCACGACAGCTCTCCCAGAGGGCTGGTAAAGCGAAAGCCGTCGGCCTTGACTGCGTCATAATCCGACCGCAGCACCACGCTCACGGTACAACCCGCCCGCTTCAGAATCGCGCCATAAAAACTGCCGATAGCACCGGCGCCAATTACCAGAATGTCCGGCTTGTCATTCCCGGTCTTGTTCATGTTCGTTGTTCTCCCAAATGTCGCATGCCCTGCTGCATGCTGCGCAGCGGCAACAGTGCCGCCACAAAGATGGCCAGCAACAGCAGAAATGCCATATCAAAACCCGCCTCGAACGATTGCGCCGCCGACGCATCCGGCCGAGTCTGGGCAAAGGATTCACTGAAAAACTGAATACACAGGGCGCACAGGTTCACACCCAGTGCGCCACCAATCTGGCGACCAAAATTAAAAATGCCCGAGCCCTGGGGGATCAGCGCCGGCGGCAACAGCCCCAGAGCCCCGGTGGACGATGGCGGCATCATCAGCCCCAATCCCACCCGGCCCAGCAAGGTCCACCACACCAGCCACACCGCTGACGTGCCCAGGTTGGCACCGGCCATCAGCACCATGTTGAAGATAAACAACACCAGCCCCGCTGCCATGATCCGCGTTTCCGGGAAACGGTCGGTCAGGTGGCCCGCTACCGGAAAGGTAAAGGCCATGGCCAGGCCCGCCGGCATCAACATCAGCCCCGCGCTGGCCGCGCTCTCGCCCAGCACTTGCTGAAAATACAATGGAGTGATGTAGGTGGAAGCGAACACCCCGGCACCAATCACCATGGACATGAGGAAACTGCCAGTGAAGCCCCGGTAGCGAAACACCCGCAGATCCATTAACGGATGCTGCAGACGGGTTTGCCAATAAACAAAAAACGCGGACAGCCCCAGGCCACCGAAAAACGCCAGCAACAGCAGTGGGTCGATCCAGTCGCGGCGATACCCATTGGCCAGTGCCCACAGCAAGGCCGTGATACCCAGCGCCAGCGAGATCAGCCCCACCCTGTCGAGTGCAACCGGGTCCGCCTCGGCTTCACGCCGTGGCAGGTAGCGGGCTGCCATGACCATGCCCACGACACAGGCCGGCAGCACCACCAGGAACACGGCACGCCAGGACAACGTATCCACCAGCACCCCGCCAATGGCCGGAGCAATGGCCGGGCCCAGGACAACACCCAGCCCATAGATACCCATAGCCTGACCGCGACGATTGAGAGGGAACACCTGGAAAATGGTAATCATGGCCAGCGGCTGGATCAGCCCGGCCAGCAGGCCCTGCCCTACCCGGGCAGCCACCAGCAAGGGGAAATGTTCACTGGCAGCGCCAATAATGGACACCACCACGAACAGGCCCATGGCCAACAAATAAGCACCACGGGCCCCAAATCGTTGGGTACACCAGGCATTGAGCAGCATGCCCACTGTCATTGCTGCCAGGAAACCGGTCGCCAGCCAGTGCACTTGATCCTGCGCCAGCTGGAACTCGATCATGATGGTGGGAATAGCCACATTGATAATGGTGGATGCCAGCACCACGGACATGGTGCCCAGCATCACCGTTATCGTTGCAAGCCAGCGGTAGCGCGGGCCATGCAGAGCAAAAAGCGCCTGGACCTGCGCCTCCACTGTTGCCATTACCGGGAGGTATCTTCGCTGACCCGTACCAGCAGCTTGCCCCGGTTACGCCCTTGCAGCAGTCCCTGGAAGGCATCCACGGTATTTTCCAGCCCTTCAACCACATCTTCCTGGTACTGGATTTTGCCGGCCTGCATCCAGGTGCTCATGTCGCGGACGAAATCTTTCATCAGGTGAGCATAATCGAACTGGATAAAGCCCTTGATCAATACCCGTTTCACCAGCAGCTTGGTCAGAAACGCGGGCAACTGATCCGGCCCCTGGGGCGCTTCGGTATCGTTGTAATGGGCAATGCGACCACACAGGGGAATGCGGGCGAAGTCGTTCACCAGCTTCATCACCGCATCGAACACCTTGCCACCCACATTCTCAAAGTAAACATCAATGCCATTGGGGCAGGCGGCTTTCAGTTGAGCTTCGAAATCGTCGTCCTTGTAGTTCACACAGGCATCGAAGCCATAGGTGTCCACCACGTGCTGGCACTTGTCCGGTGCACCGGCAACGCCGACCACACGGCAGCCTTTGATCTTGGCGATCTGCCCAACAATCTGACCCACCGCGCCGCTGGCCGCAGACACCACCACGGTTTCGCCTTCTTTGGGCTGACCAATTTCCAGCAGCCCCGCATAGGCGGTAAAGCCCGGCATACCCAGCACGCCCAGCGCCGTGCTGATCGGCACCTGCTTCGGGTCCAGCTTGCGCAGCATCTCCTTGCCCTGCACGGAGTATTCCTGCCAGCCACCAAAGCCCAGCACGTAGTCACCGGCTTCATAGCCTTCCAGGCGCGATTCCACAATCTGGCCGACGGTGCCGCCCTGCATCACATCACCCAGCTCCACGCTGGCCGCATAGGACTTGGCCCGGCTCATGCGCCCACGCATGTACGGGTCCAGGGACAGGTAGATGGTCTTGATCAGAACCTGGCCCTCTTTCGGCGAAGGCATCGCGCCTTCTTTCAAAGGCAGATGTTCAGGCTGGGGCATCCCCTTGGGGTACTCGGATAAAATAATCTGGCGATTCACACTCATGCTTTCTCTCCCGTAAAACGCAAAACAGTAAAAGTCAGTCCACACACTGGGGGAAGGCAGGCCCGCTTCAAATAGCGCATTGCGTGGATTGTCGTTTCAGGCCGCCCCTGTGTCGTTAGCGACCGCCACAGACAACGAAAAAGGGCGGCCGAAGCCGCCCTTTTCGTCTACTTATGCTGCATCGTCATCCACATCCAGCAAGCTTTCCAGCTGCTGCATGTGGTAACCCAGATCACCCAGCTGGTGATCAATGAGCACAATCCGCTTGGCGTAATGGGCCACTGCGGTTTCTTCCATCATGCCCATGCCGCCATGCAACTGGATAGCTTCTTCCGCCACCTTGCGACCGGACTTGCCGATAATCGCCTTGGCGGCGGCCACACGCTTGGCGCAAACCTGGGCCGGAGCGTCCAGAGAACAGGCCGCAAAGATGGTCATGGAACGCGCTTTTTCCAGCTCCATACGCATTTCCACCATGCGATGCTGCAGCGCCTGGAACTTGCCAATGGCCACACCAAACTGCTGGCGTTCCTTGATATAGGCCAACGTCTGATCACAGGCCACTTCCATGGCACCGGTGGCTTCTGCGCACAGGGCAACAATGCCCAGCGCCAGGGATGCTTCCAGCGCATCGATGGCCTTGCCTTCCTCGCCCAGCAATTCCGCCGCCGCCTTGTTAAAGGTAATTTCCGCCGCACGCAGCCCGTCGATGGTTTCGTAACCGCGACGGCTGACACCGTCGGCGTTGGCATCCACGATAAACGCAGACAAACCATCAGGGTCCGTGCCATTACCGCCGGTACGGGCAATCACCACCAGCTGGTCGGCGCTGTCACCGTGGAGCACCACGGCCTTGTTACCCGTCAGGCTGTAGCCATCGCCACTTTTCTCTGCGGTGGCTGCCACGTGGGTGTGGTCGTAACGGCCTTCCGGCTCGTAAGCCGCCAGTGCCAGACGCAACTCACCACCAACAATCGCACTGATCAGTTTTTCTTTCTGCGCATCACTGCCCAGTGAATTGATCAGGGTCCCGCTCAATACCACTGTGGCCAGATAGGGTTCCAGCACCAGGCCGCGGCCAAAGCCTTCGGCCACGACCATCAGTTCCGGGCCGCCGCCGTTGAAGCCACCAAAGTCTTCGGAGAACGGCACGCCCAACAGGCCAAGCTCGGCAAACTGCTGCCACATTTCAGCGGAATACCCCAGCTCACTGGTGCGGGCTTTTTCGCGTACGTCGAAGGGATAACCATCGCGAACCAGACGGCCCACGGTTTCTTCGAGCATGCGCTGTTCGTCGCTCAGTTTAAAATCCATGCTCAATACTCCTTACAGACCGAGAATCATCTTGGCGATGATGTTCTTCTGAATTTCATTGGAACCGCCGAAGATCGACAGCTTGCGCATATTGAAGTACTTGGTGGATACCGTGTTGGCGAATTCCGGGCCAACCGGTTCACCGTCATAATCCGCCTCGAAACTTTCCGGCAGGAACGGCTGGGCGTAAGGGCCAGCGGCTCGGCGGAACAAGTCGGTAATTTCCTGACGCAGTTCGGTACCCATGATTTTCAGGAAAGAACTTTCTGCACCGGGAACACCACCGGCCTGGGCCGCAGCCACAGTACGCAGGTTGGTCATTTCCAGCGCCATCAGTTCCATTTCTACATCGGCCAAACGGTTGCGGAACAGCGGATCGTCAATCAGCGGCTTACCGTTCTGCTGCACTTTGCGCGCCACCTCTTTAAGGTGCTTGAGGGCCGCCTTGGACTGGCCCACACCAGCGATACCGGTACGCTCGAAGGTCAGCAGGTACTTGGCGCAGGTCCAGCCCTTGTTCTCTTCACCCACCAGGTTTTCTACCGGCACTTTCACTTCATCGAAGAACACTTCGTTGACTTCATGCTCGCCGTCCAGGGTGATCAGCGGGCGCACCGTGATGCCCGGCGTTTTCATGTCGATCAGCAGGAACGAAATCCCTTCCTGTTTTTTGGCGCTGGGGTCGGTACGCACCAGACAGAAAATCCAGTCGGCATGCTGGCCCAGGGTGGTCCAGGTCTTCTGGCCGGTGACCACGTAATGATCGCCTTCGCGCACCGCCTTGGTTTTCAGGCCGGCCAGGTCAGAACCGGCACCCGGCTCGGAGTAACCCTGGCACCACCACACATCACTGTTGAGGATGGGCGGCAGGTACTTCTGCTTTTGCTCTTCGGTACCGAACTTGATGATCACCGGCGCCACCATGTTCACACCGAACGGCAACACACTCGGGGCACCGTACTCTGCACATTCTTCTTCAAAAATGTGCTTCTGAATCGGCGACCAGCCCGTGCCGCCATGCTCTTTCGGCCAGTGCAGGGCCATCCAGCCCTGTTCATTGAGAATTTTCTGCCAGCGCACGGTGTCGTCTTTGCTCAGATGCTGGCCGTTCTTCACTTTGCTGGCGATTTCTTTCGGCAGCTTGGTATCCAGGAAGACGCGCACTTCATCACGAAACGCCAGTTCTTCCGGGGTAAAATTAATGTCCATGTTCTGAACCTCTTGAAAGGTTGTTGAGCGTTTTCACCGCCGTGGTCATCGAGTTGAAAGTGTAAAGTTCAAAGTTTAAAAGCGTGGTCAAGGTCAACAGCAATCGAGAAACTCGGTGGCCGCGGCCCAGACTTTATTCGCTACAAATTAAAGTCTGGCGGCGCGGCTCAGTCCCTATTCAGTTGGTAACCACACTAATTCGCGTTTTAACTTTCAACTTTGAACTTTCAACTGACTCCCTCTGCAGCCGTTCGTTATTCCGGTTACTTGTAGAAGCCCTTGCCCTGCTCTGCCAGATCGCTAAGCAGCTTGGCAGGCTTCCAGACATCCGAGCCGGTTTGTTGATAGATCTCGTTCACTTTTTCGAAGATGGCTTTTACACCCACCTGATCTGCCCAGAACAGCACGCCACCCCGGTACACCGGGAAGCCGTAGCCGTAGATCCAGATGACGTCCACATCCAGTGGACGGGCAGCGATACCTTCTTCCAGGATTTTGGCGCCTTCGTTCACCATCACGTACATGCAACGCTCCAGAATTTCCTGGTCGCTGATCTCACGCGGGGTGATGCCGTTATTGCTGCGGTATTGTTCAATAATGCCGTCCACAGCGGTTGAAGGTACAGGGGTACGATCGCCGTCTTTATAGTCAAATACGCCGGCCTGGGTTTTCTGGCCCAGACGCCCCGCTTCCACCAGCTCATCAGTCCAGTTACGTGCCGGACCATTGGCCGGATCTTCCTTGCGCAGCTCTTCACGAATGCGGTAACCCACATCCATGCCCGCCAGGTCAGACATGGCGAACGGCCCCATGGGAAAGCCCAGGTCGAACAATACCTTGTCCACCTGCTGGGGGCTGGCGCCTTCATTGACCAGCTGTACGGCTTCCGCCTGACGGCGATGCAACATACGGTTGCCCACAAAGCCGTGGCACACGCCGACCAGCACACCGACCTTGCCAATCCGGCGGCTCAGGTCCATCACCGTGGCGATCACCTCATCAGAGGTTTTCTCACCGCGGACATTTTCCAGCAACTTCATGACATTGGCAGGGCTGAAGAAATGCATGCCCATGACATCTTCCGGACGCTGCGTGAAGCTGGCGATACGATCCACGTCCAGCGTGGATGTATTGGTGGCGAGAATGGCACCGGGCTTGCACACCCGATCCAGTTCGCTGAATACGGCTTCTTTCACATCCATGTTCTCGAACACGGCTTCAATCACCAGGTCCACATCACTCAAATCATCGTAGCTCAAGGTGGGCTGAATCAGCGCCATGCGCTGTTCCACCTGCTCGTCGGTGATACGGCCTTTTTTGGCGGTGTTTTCGTAGTTCTTGCGAATCACCGCCACACCGCGCTCCAGCGCGTCTTCCTTCACTTCCAGAAGGCGCACGGGAATGCCGGCATTGGCAAAGTTCATGGCGATACCGCCACCCATGGTTCCGGCACCGATCACCGCCACCTGATTGATCTCACGTTTGGGGGTGTTCTTGTCCAGGCCTGGTACCTTGGCCACTTCACGCTCGGCGAAGAACACATGACGCTGGGCCGCCGATTCCGGGGACACCAGCAATTCGAAGAACAGCTCACGCTCGCGCTCCACGCCTTTATCGAACGGCAGCTCCACCGCAGCTTTCACCGCCTTGATGCAAGAGAATGGCGCCTTGAAACCGCGCTGTTTACGGGCGATGGATTGCTCGAACTGGTCGAACAAACCGTCCTGCGCATCCGGCACAGCCAGATCACGGAGTTTTCTCAGGGGGGCGTTATCGGCCAGCAATTGACGGGTATACGCCAGCGCGCCGTCCAGCAGATCACCGCTGACCATCTCATCAACCAACCCCAGCGACAGGGCCTCTTTGGCTTTCACCGGGTTACCCCCGACGACCATTTCCAGCGCTTTTTGCGCGCCCACCAGGCGCGGCAAACGCTGGGTACCGCCGGCACCGGGTAGCAACCCCAGCTTCACTTCCGGCAGACCCAGCCGTGCGCTGTCCAGCGCCACCCGATAGTCACAGCCCAGCGCCACTTCAAGACCACCACCCAACGCAGTGCCATGGATGGCCGCTACCACCAGCTTGTCGCTGGCTTCGTATTCGTCAATGACCGCCGGCAATGCCGGCTGCTGGGGGGGCTTGCCGAATTCACGGATATCGGCACCGGCCGGGAAGGTTTTGCCTTCACCGATCACCACCACCGCCCGAATCTGTTCATCTGCCAGCGCGTCATGCAGGCATTGCTGCAGGCCTTCACGTACGCCATGGCCCAGCGCATTGACCGGGGGATAATTGATGCGGATAACGCCAATGTCGCTATCGCGACTGAGGCTGACCGGGTTACTCATTACGACTCTCCTCAGGACGTCCTTTCCAGTCTGCATCGCCGGTACGGCGTAAAAGGCAGCGCCAGCCCTGTTAACGGGCCGCACTCGAAAGGATCAGATTCATACCAGTATAAGCAAAGACAAGCGGGTTTCAATTATTTCGGAATATAATTTCATTATTGAAAAAGGACCGAAAAACGGGGCGCCTGGCGCCCCGCTTTCGTGATAACGGCTTATTCAGCCAGCACTTCAGACATACGCTGCAATACCACTTCGCCATTTTTCACGGTCGCGATATTCGGGTCAGCCATCATGCCGCCCTTGTCATCAATTGCCGTCACGCCGTAAGGGTTATTCTCCGGCTTCAGGCTCTTCAGCGCCGCGCTGAAAGCACCACGAATTGCCTCGGCATCTTCAACGGTACCGGCTTCCTGCATGGCCTGAACCACTGTGTGCAGGGCGAAGTAGTTATAGGCCACTTCAGTGGTAGGGTCCTTCTCCGCGTTCTGCTTGTGATACTTGGCCACAAACGCCTTGGCTCCCGGCTCTTCATAAAGTGTCAGCGGCACCACGCCCACGGACCCTTCCAGCATTTTGTAGCCACCGATGATCTTGGACATTTCACCCATCTTGGCCTGGTCCATAATCACGAAACCACCCTTGAAACCCAATTCACGGGCCTGTTTCGCCACCAGCGCTGTGGGTTCGGACGCACCACCAATGAACATCACATCCGGCTTCTCCGCCAGCACCTTGCTCACACCGGTGTAGAAATCAGCGGATTTGTTGTAGTCCATCGGGTTATCCGCCACCACTGTGCCGCCCATGGCTTCCCAGGTGGGAACAAAGGCTTTGGTCCAGTATTTGGCATAGTCGTGGGTGGCGTTGGCCACGGCCACTTTCTTGCCGTTTTCTTTCATGGCGATTTTGGTAAACGGCTTCATGTAACCGGTAAAGGTGGGCGGAATCCGTACGGTCAGCTCATTGCCTTTCTCCGTCACAGTGGGCACCGAGGTGTACGACATCACCACAAAACCATCGCGTTCGTTGAACGCTTGCAGCGCAAAGGTCCCGCCGGAGTGCGGAGTAAAAATCACCGGCGCATTGTACTGCTGCACCAGCCGCTTGCCGTTCACCGCTGCCTGACTGGGCGAATACTTGTCATCCAGCGACACCAGGTTGATCTCGTAGGTCTCGCCACCCACGGTGAAACCACCCGCTTCGTTGATTTCCTTTGCAGCCATCTGCAAACCTTCCAGGGTGTTCTGGCCGTATAACGCCGCACCACCACTCAAAGGCCCGGTGAAACCGATATTGACCTCTTCTGCTGCCTGCGCGCCCGTGGCTGCCAGGGCGATTGCGCTGGCGCAGGCCAAGCGACGAAAGCGATTAACCAGAGTCTGTTTTCCGTTACCCATGAAACTCTCCCGTTGTTGTTTTGCTCAAAACCGTGAGTCTTGTGTTGTAGCAATTGATTATGTTGTAGCGCACACGCTGCTACCGGATAACAATTACGCGCCGATATAGGCTTTGCGAATAGCTTCGTTACCCAGCATTGCGTCTTTATCACCCTCCATGACCAGGCGACCGTTTTCGATCACATAGGCACGGTGGGCAATCTTGAGTGCGGCGAACGCATTCTGCTCCGCCAGCAAAACCGTAGTGCCCTGTTCGTTAATGCCCTTGATGGTTTCAAACATCTGCTTGACCACCAGTGGCGCCAAACCCAACGAGGGCTCATCCAGCAACAGCAGCTTGGGCCGACCCATCATGGCGCGCCCGATGGCGACCATTTGCTGCTGGCCACCGCTGAGAGACCCGGCAGACTGATCCTTCTTTTCATCAAGAATCGGAAACAGTGCCAGCACGTCTTCCAGTGTCTTTTTAATGGCCGCCTTGTTGCGGCGATGTACATAGGCGCCCAGCATCAGGTTTTTCAATACCGACATTTCCGGGAACAGCTTGCGCCCTTCCGGGCACTGCACCACCCCATTCTGCACCAGCCCCGACGGCTTCAGGCCGGTGACATCGGTGCCATCCAGGGTGATGGTGCCCGCCGATGGCTTGATCAGGCCGCTGATGGTATTGAACAAGGTACTCTTGCCTGCGCCATTGGCGCCCAGCAGCACCACCAGTTCGCCCTGCGCCACCGACATGGAGACCTGCTCCAGCGCCTTGAAGCTGCCGTAACGGGCTTCGACGTTTTTAAGCTGCAGCATCTTCATCACTCCCCAGATAGGCTTCGATCACCAACGGATTGTTTTTGACTTCATCCGGCGTGCCTTCGGCAATTTTTTCGCCATGGTCGATCACCATGATCTTGTCCGCCAGGCTCATGATCATGTCCATCTTGTGTTCAATCAGGCAGACGGTGACACCGTGATCCACCATCTTGCGAATCAGGGCCGCCAGATTTTCAGTTTCTTCCGGGTTGATCCCGCCTGCAGGCTCATCCAGCAATACCAGCTCAGGATCTGTGGCCAGCGCCAGGGCAAACGCCACGCGCTTTTTTTCTTCCTGGCTGATATCCGCCGTAATGCGGTGACCGATGTGAGACAGGCCGACAAAATCCAGCACTTCCTGCGCCCGGGCACGACACTTTTTCTCTTCGTCACGCAGGCGTTTGGAATTGATGATCACATCCCAAAGGCGGGACTGGGTGCGCAGACGGTGCCCCACAATCAGGTTGTCCAGCACCGTGGACTGATCGAACAGCATGGTGGTCTGGAAAGTGCGCGCAATGCCCAGCCGGGCAATGCGATCACAGGCCATGCCGGTAATGTCCATGCCCTGGTATTCGATACGCCCTTCGGTGGGCGCCATGGCACCGGCCACCAGATTGAAGAAGGTGCTCTTGCCTGCCCCATTGGGACCGATGATGGCGTTGATCTTGTTGGCTTCGAATTCGATGCTGACGTTATTGACCGCCGCCAGCCCACCGAAACGCTTGGTAAGGTTATGAATCTTAAGCATGGTTACCGGCCTCCTGCGTGGATGCTGCCGAGGGCTTGTTGGACGACGCATTGCTGGCCGCCTTCTCTTTCGTCTGGCTGGCATCGTGCGCCGCTGCAAGGCGACGACCGCGCCAGGACAGGAAGGAACCCACTACCCCTTTCGGGAAGAAGATCACCAGCACCACCAGCATCGGCCCGAACACGATCATCCGGTACTCTTCCAGGAACTGCAGTGACTGGGTCAGCCAGGTAATTGCCAGGGTGCCCAGCAGCGGGCCCATCAGGGTGCCGATGCCACCGACCAACAGGTAGGTAATCATGTCGAAGGTGTGTGTCACCTCGGCTTCCGCCGGGCCGATGAAACGCACCATGCCGGCATACAGCGCACCCGCCACACTGGCGTAGGTGGTAGACAGCACAAACGCCAGCACCTTGTTACGCATCAGGTTGATCCCCAGCGACGCCGCCAGATCATCACTGATACGAATGGCCAGGAAGGTCCGCCCCAACAGGGAATGCGCGATCCGCGATGCCAGCCAGATGGACAGCACCATGAACGCCAACGCCAGGTAATAGAACGGGGTGGTCTCGGTGAAGTCCACCAGCCCGAAGCCACTCGGCGCAGGAATATTGATAATTCCCAGAGCACCGTGGGTCAGCTCTTCCCACTTATCCAGCAACAGATAAATGATAAAGCCCACGCACAGGGTGAAGATGGCGAAGTAGTGTTCTTTCAGGCGCAGGGAGATCACCCCCACCAGAAAACCGAGGATAGCGCCCACGGCCCCTGCCGCGATAAACGCCGGCCAGAAAGCCCAGCCATTATCCACAGTGAGAATCGCCAGGGTGTAGGCCCCGATGGCAAAGAAACCACCGTGGGCCAGATTCAACTGACCACACAGGCCGGTGATGATGTTCATGCCGTACACGGCAATGGCCCAGACAAACGCCAGTGCCATCACGTAGATCTGGTACTCGTTGCCCGCCACAAAGGGGAACAACAACGCCGCCACGATCATTACGATCTTCATCGCCGGGGTCATGAAAAAATTGGAAATCTTGGTCAGGGCGTTCATCAGTGGACCCCCTTGCTGAACAGGCCAGTCGGCTTGATGGAGAGAATCACCACGAGCAGGGCAAACGCGATGATGTCCTTGTAATCGGTGGAGATATAAAAGCCACCGAACGCTTCGGCAAAGCCGATGATCAGGCCGCCAACAATGGCACCGGGAATGGAGCCCATGCCACCGAGGATGATGATCACAAACGCTTTCATGATCAGCAGATGCCCCATGGCCGGGTAGACCAGGTTGATCGGCGCAAACAGGGTCGCACCCACCGCCGCCAGTGCCCCGGAAATGGCAAAGGTCATCATCGCCACCCGGTTGGCATCAATGCCGACCAGAAAGGCGCCCTCACGGTTCTGGGCCATGGCCACGATGGTGGAGCCAGTCATGGTTTTCTTCAGGAACAGATGCAGTACCGCCATCAGTGAAAACGCACCGGCAATAATCAGCACCCGCTGAGCCGGAATGGTCATGCCGGCAATATCCAGAATCTCGGTATAGGGGGTCGGCATGCGGCGGAACTCGGCGCCCCACTGCATCTGCACCAACGCTTCCAGAAACAGCATGATGCCGATAGCCGCAATTTTGTCGTGAATCGGGGGCGCATCGCGTAACGGGTTGAACACCAGCCGTTCGCACAGAACCGCCAGCGCCGCCACCGCTACAGCAGCCAACAGCATGGCCACCCAGTAGTTCACACCGAAGTCGACCATGGTGATATACGAGACATAGGCGCCGACCATATACAGCGCCCCGTGAGCAAAATTCGGTACGTGCAGAATGCCGTACACCAGCGTCAGCCCCAGGGCGACCAGCCCGTAGATGCTGCCCAGCGTCAGGCCATTGAGCACTTGTTGAAAGAACAGTTCCAAGGCAAAGCCTCCTGTTTGGGAGAAACCCGCCGGCGACATGCCGCCATTCCCTCGCGGTTACAGACCACGTAAGGCACCGGTTTCTCGTTTTGCGTTGTTATTCAGCTCCGCGGAGTAGCGCTTCCGCTTATTTGTTTATGCTGGAGCTGACTCGGCCTGCCCACCATTAGACAGACCGCTATGGGCAAGCGCCGTTACGACGCCTGCTGTGCTTTCTGGCTTTCCCACTCCTGTTCCTGCAGGGCTCGCCACATCACTTTGCCGGTGGGCGAACGGGGAAGCTCATCGCGGAACTCCACCACATTCGGAACCTTGTAGGCCGCCATTTCCTCTTTGCACCAATCGATGACGGCCTGCTCGGTGAGCGTGCCCTTCATGTCAGCACTCAGAACCACACACGCCTTCACACTTTCACCGCGACGCTCGTGGGGGGTGGAAATCACACAGCTTTCCTGGATCGCCGGATGGCGGTACATCAGGCTTTCCACTTCCGCCGGCCATACCTTGAAGCCGGACGCATTGATCATGCGTTTGACCCGGTCGACGATGAAGAAGTAGCCCTCTTCGTCGATGTACCCCAGGTCTCCGGTGCGGAAGAAGCGTTTGCCATCCAGCTCCAGAAAAACCTTCTGTGTCTCCTGCGGACGTTTCCAGTAACCCTGAAACACCTGCGGGCCGTGGGTAATGATCTCACCCACTTCGCCCTGCGCCAGCTCTTTGCCGGTTTCCACATCAATGATGCGCGAATCGATATCGAACACAGGAATGCCCAGACATTGGGATTTGGGGCGGTCGGTGGGATTGATGTGGGTGCCGGCAATGGTTTCGGACAGGCCGTAGCCTTCCATGTAACGCAGGCCGGTAAGCTTGAAGAGTTTGTCGGACACCGCCGCCGGCATGGCTGCCCCGCCGCCACCGATATTTTCCAGCGACGACAGGTCGTAGTTTTCCACTTCCGGATCGGACAACAGATCGATGGCCATGGTGACAATGTTCACCCAGCGGCTCACCTTGTAGCGCTCGATCAGCTTGGCCGCCACCCGGCGGTCCCAACGGGTCATCAATACAATCAGCGAACCGCCATAGATGGGCGAATTCATGGAGCCCTGCATGCCGGTCACATGAAAATACGGCAGAGTGGCCAGGGTGACAGACTCGGTGGTGCCATGGCTCCACACCGCCCCCTGCACGCAGGTGGCCATCACCGACGCATGGGTATGCATGCAACCCTTGGGTGCACCGGTGGTCCCCGAGCTATAGGGGAAGACCGCCAGATCATCCGGGCCGACCAGCAATTCGCTGGGTTGCCTGGCAGCCGCGATAACGTCCTTCCAGGCCAGGTGTGCCGGATCGGTCAGCGCAGCAGCAGGCGCTTCCACCTCCGGCGGCAGGGGCAGGTCCGTGTCACGGACGATGTAATCGCTGTAAGCCGCCACAATCAGGTGGCGCAGATTCACCTTGCCCACCACCGGCGCAATCGCCGCCAGCAACTCCTGACCGCAAATCGCCACCGAGGCTTCGGTATCCTCCAGATAGTGCTCCAGCTCCGCCGCCCGGTTCATGGGGTTCACCGGCACCACAATGGCGTTGGCCCGCAGGATCGCGTAGTAACTGATAATGAACTGGGGGGCGTTCTGCATGAACAGCAGCACCCGGTCGCCCTTTTCCACCCCCAGTGATTGCAGGTAGCCCGCCAGGGCATCCACCTGCTGCTTCAACTGGGCAAACGTGAGGGGGCTGTCGTAATAGTTGATCGCGTCCCGCTGTGGGTAACGCAATGCAGACACCTCCAGATTGGTATAGAGGCTGGTCTGCGGCAGGCTCAGATGCTTGGGCATATTCTCTGGCCAGACCGCATGATGCCGATCAGACATGTCTTACTCTCCCGAACTGCAGCCCTTGCCGAGCTGCTTTTATTGTTGATACCCGGAAAAGGCCGGGTAAAACCGACACGGCTACAGCCTGCTTATCGGTGAATACAAAGTGTTGACTCGCCGGTCAATCTGACACGGCCCACGGAGAGCGTCAATACTATTTTGGAACTACGTTTTGTTTTTTGAAAACAAATATAACAAAGGGAAAAAGCGGGAAGGCAGGGAAGAGGACCAAGAACATACCACCGGGTATGCCCAAGGCACACACCGGCTATCGGAAATTCGGACAAGTATTTTATTGGTGGGAAAGCGTGGCACCACGCCCCGTCAGGCCGGGGCTTCAGCCCCGCCGAGCAGGAAGGGGGAATGCTGCAGGCTGAACAGAAAGGTATCCACATAATCCGGCGCAGACTCCGCCAGATCGAAGCCCGACGGCTCCAGCAGCCAGTGCATAATCAGCCCGGTTAGCAGGCTGTGCAGCATGGTCACCGCACGACTAACGTCTAACCCGGCAGGCAACTGCCCTCTGGCCATGGCATTGCGGAACGTGGTGGCCAGCCCGTCGGACGCGTCATTGCACGCATCCTGCTGACGATGCAGCAGATCCAGGTTCTCACCACTGAATTCGCACTTCTGGAACATGATCTCGAATACCCGCCGCTGTGACGGATCCCGTGCCACTTGCTGCAACAAATAGACCATAAACTCGCGCAGACGGCCCAACGGATCCATTTCGTCATTCGCCTCCGCCCTTTGGGCCAGGGCCTCAAAGGGCAAACGCCGACGGTCCGCCATGGCCACAAACACATCATGTTTGTTCTTGAAGTGCCAGTAAATTGCCCCTCGTGTCACACCCGCCTCACTGGCAATATCATTCAATGAGGCGGACAACACACCCTTGCGGTGGAATACCTGCTCAGCCGCATCCAGAATCCGGGTACGGGTTTCCATCGCTTCTGCCTTGGTGCGCCTGACCATAGGAGGCTCCCAAATGGAATTAAGGTTTTTTTGTGCAAGTTGGCCTACAGGCCTATACATACATTGTCGAATGTATATACTGAACCTGATTCAATTTTCATGCAAGCGTCACTGGTCCGTCTGCACGGGACCGGCCTGTGGCGTGCTTTAGCGTGTTTCCAAGCACTGAGGTGATTATGCGCAGCGGTTTCATTCTCCCCCTGATGGCAGGCGCACTCGTCCTGCAGCTTAGCGGCTGCGGCGATGCCGGCCAGCCCGGTCAACAACAACAGCAAGCCCCCAAAGCCGGTTTCGTCACGGTAAAAGCCGAAACCATCACCCTGAATCGGGAGTTACCCGGGCGCACCACTGCGCATCAGATTGCCGAGGTACGGCCCCAAGTCAGCGGCGTCATCGAGAAGCGCTTGTTCGAGGAAGGCCAGGAAGTGGAAGCCGGCCAACCGCTGTACAAGATCGACTCGCGCACCTATCAAGCTGCGGTGGCCACTGCCAGAGCGGAGCTGGCCCGCGCCCAGGCAACGCTGAAGTCCAACGACCTGCGCGCCGAGCGCTTCAAAAAGCTGCTGGATTACAAAGCGGTGAGCCAGCAGGAGTACGACGAAGCGCAGGCCCAGCTGGATGAGAACAAGGCCGCTGTGGCAGCCGCTCGCGCCAACCTGCAAAGTGCCCAGATCAACCTGGACTACGCCACCATCGAAGCGCCCATTAGTGGCCGCATTGGTCGCTCCAGCGTCACCGCAGGTGCCCTGGTCACGGCGAATCAGGCCAACACGCTGGCCACCATTCGTCAGCTGGATCCGATCTACGTGGACCTGACCCAGTCCAGCAATGAGCTGCGCCAGCTTCGTCAGGCCATGCAAGCCGGTGAGCTGCAGCAAGTCAGCGAGGATGAAGCCCGCATCACCCTGATTCTGGAAGACGGTTCTCATTACCAGGAACCCGGCGTTTTGCAATTTTCCGAATTTGCCGTGGATGAAAGCACCGGTTCAGTGACATTGCGCGCCCTGTTCCCGAACCCGGAAAGCGATCTGCTGCCCGGCATGTTTGTGCGCGGTCGCCTGCCGGAAGGCCAGCGCGAGGACGCCATTCTGGTACCCCAGAAAGGCATCACCCGCGATCCCACAGGCCAAGCCTATGCCATGCTGATCGACAGCAATGATCAGGCCAAGAAGGTGAAGGTCAGCACCGAACGGGCGGTGAAAAGCCAATGGCTGATCGCGGATGGACTGAAAGACGGCGACCGGTTGATTATCGACGGCCTGCAACGCATTCAGCCCGGCGCTCCGGTCACTCCGGTAGACACCGAGAATGGCGACAACACAGGCGAAGCCGCCCCGCAAGCACAGCCCCAGTCCCCCGCCGAGAACACCGGCGAGGCACAAAGCGCAGCGCAATAACGCGCAACGACGAGAAACGGGATTCCCATGGCCAGATTTTTTATTGACCGTCCAATTTTCGCCTGGGTTATCGCCATCATCATGATGATGGCCGGTGCCCTGGCCATTTACACCCTGCCCATTGAGCAGTACCCCACCGTTGCGCCACCACAGGTGTCCATTGCCGGTAACTACCCCGGCGCCTCGGCGAAAACCGTGGAAGACTCGGTCACCCAGGTGATCGAGCAGCAAATGAACGGGATCGACAACCTGCTGTACATGAGCTCCAGCAGTGACTCCTTCGGTAACGCCGCGGTGAACCTGACTTTCGCCCCCGGCACCGACCCGGATATTGCCCAGGTACAGGTGCAGAACAAGCTGCAGCTGGCGACCCCACTGCTGCCCCAGGAAGTACAGCAGCAGGGCATGCAGGTCACCAAATCCTCTGACTCCTTCCTCATGGTGGCGGCCTTCACCTCCGAGGATGGCAGCCTGACACGGGCAGACCTGGCCGATTATATTGCCTCCAACGTCCAGGACCCGGTCAGCCGCGTACCGGGCGTGGGCCAGATCCAGTTGTTCGGCTCCCCCTACGCCATGCGTATCTGGCTGGACCCGAACAAACTGAACAAGTTTGATCTGACCCCCCAGGACATCACCCAGACCATCCAGGTGCAGAACAATCAGGTGGCCAGTGGCCAGCTGGGCGGCGCGCCGGCCGTGGAAGGCCAGCAACTGAACGCCACCATCATTGCCCAGACCCGTCTGGAAGACGTGGACCAGTTCAAGAACATCCTGCTGAAAGTGAATCCGGATGGCTCTCAAGTCTTCCTGAAAGACGTGGCCCGGGTGGAACTGGCGGCCCAGAACTACGATGTGCAGGGCCGCTATAACGGCCAGCCCGCCGCCGGCCTGGCCATCAACCTGGCCACCGGCGCCAATGCCCTGGACACCGCCGAGGCCCTGCGTGCCCGTCTGGCAGAGCTGGAACCCTACTTCCCCGACAAGATGGAAATGGTGTTCCCCTACGACACCACGCCCTTCGTGAGCATCTCCATCGAGGAAGTGGTGCACACCCTGTTCGAGGCCATCATCCTGGTCTTCCTGGTGATGTACCTGTTCCTGCAGAACTTCCGCGCCACCCTGATCCCCACCCTGGCGGTGCCGGTGGTATTGCTGGGCACCTTCGCCGTGCTGGCTGCCTTCGGCTTCTCCATCAATACCCTGACCATGTTCGGCATGGTGCTGGCCATTGGCCTGCTGGTGGATGACGCCATCGTGGTGGTGGAAAACGTGGAACGGGTGATGCACGAGGAAGGCCTCCCGCCCAAGGAGGCCACCCGCAAATCCATGGGCCAGATCACTGGCGCCCTGGTGGGTATTGCCCTGGTGCTGTCGGCGGTATTCATTCCCATGGCCTTCTTCCCCGGGTCTACCGGTGCCATTTACCGCCAGTTCTCCATCACCATTGTGTCGGCCATGGTGCTGTCCGTGCTGGTGGCCATGATCCTGACCCCGGCATTGTGTGCCACCATGCTCAAGGCCAAGGACAGCGAACACCAGACCGATCACGGCTTCTTTGGCTGGTTCAACCGCACTTTCGACCGTGGCACTCGCCGTTACCAGGGCAGCGTGGAGAAAATCCTCGGCCGCCGGGGGCGCTACCTGTTCATCTATGTGATCATCGTCGGCGTGCTCGGTTTCAGCTTTATGCGGCTGCCCTCCAGTTTCCTGCCGGAAGAAGATCAGGGGATCCTGTTCACCCTGGTGACCCTGCCCGCCGGTTCCACTCAGGAACAGACCGTAGACGTGCTGAAAAAGATGGAGGACTACTATCTCAACGAAGAGTCCTCTGCCGTGGATGGTCTGTTCACCGTGGCCGGCTTCAGTTTCACCGGCCAGGGCCAGAACGCCGGCATGGCGTTCGTGAACCTGAAAGACTGGTCGGAACGGGACCTGTCCGTGGACGGCGCCAACAATGTGGTTGGCCGCGCCATGGGCTACTTCTCGACCATTCGTGAAGCCATGATGTTTGCCCTGAATCCGCCCTCGATTCCCGAGCTGGGGAATGCCAGCGGCTTCGATTTCCAGCTGCTGGACCAGTCCGGCCAGGGCCATGAGGCCTTGATTCAGGCGCGTAACCAGATGCTCGGCATGGCCGCCCAGGACCCGCGCCTGGCCGGTGTGCGCCCCAACGGCCTGGAAGACAGCCCGCAATACCAGATCGACATTGACCAGCAGAAAGCCAAGGCACTGGGCCTGTCCATCAGTGACATCAACAACACCCTGCAGATTGCCTGGGGCTCCAGCTACGTGAACAACTTCGTGGACCGGGGCCGGGTGAAACGGGTGTATGTACAAGCCGATGCGCCCTACCGGATGCTGCCCGAAAACGTCAACGACTGGTTCGTGCGTAATAACCAGGGCGAAATGGTGCCCTTCTCGACCTTCGCCACCGGCCACTGGACCTATGGCTCGCCCAAGCTGGAGCGTTACAACGGCGTATCCTCGGTGAACATCCAGGGCAACGCGGCACCCGGCTACAGTACCGGTGACGCCATGGATGCCATGGAAGAACTGTCTGCCAAGCTGCCCGCCGGCTTCGGTTTCGAATGGACTGGCATGTCTTACCAGGAGCGTCAGTCCGGTGACCAGGCCCCGGCCTTGTACATCATCTCCCTGCTGGTGGTATTCCTCTGTCTGGCCGCCCTGTACGAAAGCTGGTCCATCCCGTTCGCGGTCATGCTGGTGGTGCCACTGGGTATCCTCGGTGCGGTACTGGCTGCCACCTTCCGTGACCTGAACAATGACGTCTTCTTCCAGGTGGGGCTGTTGACCACCATCGGGCTCTCGGCGAAAAACGCCATTCTGATTGCGGAATTCGCGCTGGAGCTGGAGCAGAAAGGCGAGCACTTGCTCAAGGCCACACTGGAAGCGGTACGCATGCGGCTACGCCCGATTTTGATGACCTCACTGGCCTTCATGCTCGGTGTAACCCCGCTGATGATCAGTACCGGCGCCGGCGCCGGCGCCCGTAACGCCATCGGCACCGGGGTATTCGGCGGCATGCTCACCGCCACCGTCCTCGCCATCTTCTTCATTCCGTTGTTCTACGTGGCGGTACGCAAATTGTCCGGCGTGCCCCTCGACGGCAAGAAGAAAGGCAAAGAGTAAGTCCAAGCGGAGTAACCCTGATGACCCGTAACCCTCTGACGCTCGCCCTTCTGGGCGGGCTGATGCTGGGTGGCTGCACCCTGGCCCCCAGCTACGAACAACCGGCCTCACCGGTACCCGCCCAGCTGGGCGAAACCACCGCTGACGGCGCCGCCGAATTGACACTGCCGGGCTGGTCCACGCTGTACCAAAGCGCCGAGCTACAACAACTCATCCAGAGCGCACTGGATAACAACCGGGATTTGCGCCTGGCCGTTCTGGATGTGGCCGCCCTGCGCGCCCAGTACCAGATCCAGCGCGCCGACCTGTATCCGAACCTGTCCGTGGATGGCAGCGGCACTCGCCAGCGCCTGCCCGGCGACCTGTCATCCACCGGCAGCTCCACCCTTTCTGATCAATACGGTGTTCAGGTTGGCGTCACCGCCTGGGAACTGGACTTGTTCGGACGCGTACGCAGCCTCAAGGATGCGTCTCTGGAAACTTACCTGGCCAGCGAAGAGGCCCAGCGCAGCACCCAGCTGGCACTGGTGGCCCAGGTGGCGCAAAGCTACCTGACCCTGGTCAGCGACCGTCAGAATCTGGCGATCAGCCGTGAAACGGTCGCCGCGCAAGAGAATTCGCTGGCACTGATCCAGCGGCGCTTCGAAAGCGGGCTGGGCACAGAACTGGATGTACGACAGGCACAGATTGCCCTGCAAGGCGCCCGCGCCAACCAGGCCAGCTTTGAGCGCCAGGTCAGCCAGGATTACAACGCCCTGGCCGTATTGGTTGGCGGGCCCCTGCCCGCACTGGAATCGGTAAACCTGAACAGCGACACCCTCTCCCTGGTGGCGCCGGTACCGGAAGGGCTATCGTCCAGCCTCCTGACCCAGCGACCGGACGTGCAGCAGGCGGAACATCAGCTACGCGCTGCCAATGCCAGCATCGGTGCCGCGCGAGCCGCCTTCTTCCCGAGCATTCAGCTCACCGGCGCCTATGGCAGCATGAGCAGCGAATTGTCTGGCCTGTTCGACAGCGGCTCCAAAGCCTGGTCGTTCAGCCCCAGTATTTCCCTGCCGATATTCTCTGGCGGCCGCAACAAGGCCAATCTGGATCTGGCTGAAGTGCGTCAGGATCAGGCCGTGGCCACGTATGAAAAAGCCATTCAGACCGCCTTCCAGGAAGTGGCCAACGCCCTGCAGGCCCGCGATACCCTGGCCCGCCAGCAGCAGGCCCAACAGGCACTGGTCACCGCCACCGAGCAGTCCCTGACGCTCTCGCAGCAACGCTATGAGCAAGGCGCAGATGACTACCTTGCGGTGCTGGACGCCCAGCGCACCCTGCTCTCCGCCCGCCAGCAACTGGTGACGCTGAAGCTGCAGCAGCTGACCAATGAAACAGAACTGTATCGCGCACTCGGCGGCGGCTGGGAGGCACAGCAGCCCACCCACGTGGCCAGCCGTTAGCGTGTTTTGAAAAATACAGACAAATGTCGGATTACGCCGCTACGCGGCTAATCCGACCTAAAACAAAAGGGACAGAGGCCTCTCAAGGCTGCAAACGGCAAGAGATAACGCGGAAGGACATTACTCGCTACGTAAACGGAAGGTTGCCTCACCCAGCGCCAGCAGCGTGTCCTTTTCATCAAACACTTCCATGGTGCTGTTATAGATCCGGGTGCCACCGGCACGGCGGGTACCCACCGCACGGATCAAGCCTTCACTGGCCTGCCCGGTAAACGTGGTGGTCATGGACAGGGTAACGGCCTTGCGAATGTGCGCAGGGTCCGGGCTCCAGGTCCCGGCACAGGCCCCGGCCACATCCATCAGGGTCGCCAACACTCCACCATGAATGACGCCGCCCAGATTCAAATGCCGGGTTTCAATCTGCAACCCCAGCACTGCCCTGCCCTCTTCCCATTCCAGGAAATGAAACCCCACCAGGGAGGGAAAACCCATATCAAAACGGGTATTGGCATCAGCCAGGGAAAACCCTTTGGAGGGCGGAACTGCACTCATACTCTCGCACTCATTCGTTTTACCTGTGGCCCGGTACCACTGCTCAGCGGTTCAGGCGCGGCCCTGTACCATCTGCGCGACCTGCCCGACCACGTCTTTCAGCCGTGGCCCCAGATTCTCCAGCAGCGTTCTGCGGCTCAAGCGCAGTGATGACCCCCCGCAGTTGAACGGCACCACCTGGGCGCCACCATCCAGAATCAACGGCACCGCCACGCCACTCACGTCGCGGTTCCATTCTCCGTCAGAGGTACAGAAGCCGTATTGTTCATATTCGTCATAGGCACTCTGCAGGCTGCGCTCCAGCGCCGGCCAGGCCGCCGGGTCCTGCTGACGAATCTGCTCGTAGTACATTTCCCGCTCGACTTCCGGCGTGGCCGCCAGGAACGCCCGGCCCAATGCCGAGGTGGCCATGGGCACCCGCGAACCGATATCCAGCCGCAGCACCAGTGGGCCATTGCCCTGGCAAACCTGGATATACGTCACCTGAGCGCCATCCGGCGCGCCAATGGCGACCATGCAATCGGTGGAATCTGCCAGCTCCTGCATGTAAGGCCGCGCCAGATCCCGCACCCCCTCACTGGCCAGATAGCGGTAGCCCAGGTCCAGTACGCCCGGCCCCAGCCGGTATTTTTCCAGCTGCGGCACATAACGCAGGTAGCCCAGCTGTGTCAGGGTCGCGGTCATTCGCGATACGGTGGGGCGGGGAATACTGGTCCGCTTGGCCAGCTCCGCATTGCCAAGGTATTCATCCGAAGGCCCAAAGCAACGAAGAATATCCAGCCCCCTTGCCAGGGCCGTGACGAAATTACGGTCTTTATCATTGGCGCCGAGATCGGCAACAGCTCTACGCATTCTTCTCGTTCCTGTATCAGGCTTCGGGTTGGCTGAAACCGGTTGTTCCGGCTAACCGGACATCGATTCCATTTATAGTTATGTATTAGGCTCGCAAATATAACAAAAAGCGTTTCGCCTGCCTAAGACACCGCTTGCCCGCGGCTCAAACCGGCCATGGCCCGACGTCCCTCTCTCAAGCACAATGGGAGCGCGGGCACGGCAGGAACATTCACCTTGTCACGCTTCAGCCATGGCGGTCAATATTTTAAAATTACGTTCCATTATTGTAATGTTGACCCACCACACACAATGGAAGACCGATAAAAGGACGATTCCATGGATACGCTGCAGCAGTTCTACATCAACGGCAGCTGGGTTTCTCCCGCGCCGGGAGCCACCACCCACGCCGTTATCAACCCCGCCAATGAAGAACAGATTGCCACCTTGCCGCTGGCACAGGCTGCCGACATTGATGCGGCAATCGACGCCGCCCACCAGGCCTTCCCCACCTGGTCCGCTCTGTCACTGGAAGAGCGACTGGGCTATATGGAAAAAATGCTCGAAGCCTATCAGGCCCACCTGCCGGAAATGGCCGAGGCCATCAGCCAGGAGATGGGGGCCCCCATCTCCCTGGCCAGCAAGGTGCAGGCCCCCATGGGCCTTGCCCATTTGAAAACCGCTCTGGGCATCGCCCGGGAGTTCCCGTTTGAAGAAACCGCGGGCCAATCACTGATCCGCCGTGAGGCGGCCGGTGTCTGCGCCCTGATCACGCCCTGGAACTGGCCCATGAACCAGGTCATGTGCAAAGTCGCCCCGGCCATGGCCGCCGGTTGCACCATGGTGCTCAAGCCCAGTGAATTTGCCCCCCTGTCCGCCAACCTGCTGACCCGGATTATCGACGAAGCCGGCGTACCCGCCGGGGTCTTCAATATGGTGTATGGCGATGGCGCAGCCGTCGGGCCCTTGCTGTCCAGCGACCCACGCATTGATGTGGTGTCTCTCACCGGCTCCACCCGCGCCGGGGAATCGGTGAGCCGGGAAGCGGCCAGCACCATTAAGCGCGTGTCGCTGGAGCTGGGCGGCAAGTCCGCCAATATCCTGTTGCCAGGCTGCGATCTGGAGCAGGCTGTTACCCACGGAGTGCGCTCCATGATGACCAACACCGGACAGAGCTGTAATGCCCCGTCACGGATGCTGGTGCCGGCGGATCAACTGGCCGAGGCCGAACGCATTGCAACACAGGTCTGCGACCAGGTCGTGGTCGGCGACCCCGCAGATAACGCCACCGTGATGGGCCCCATCGCCAATGGCCGCCAATACCAGCGCGTGCAGGCCATGATTGAGAAAGGCCAGGAAGAAGGCGCCAAACTGGTTGCCGGCGGCCCCGGCAAGCCCGACGGTATCACCAAGGGTTACTTCGCCCGCCCCACGGTATTCAGTGAGGTGAACAATCAGATGACCATCGCCCGGGAAGAAATTTTCGGTCCGGTGCTGGTGATGATCCCCTACGACACCGTGGACAATGCCGTCGCAATTGCCAACGACTCCGAGTATGGCCTGTCCGGCTATGTCTTCGGGGATGATGCCCAGGCCCGCCAGGTGGCCGCACGCCTGCGTACCGGCAACGTCCATATCAATGGGGCCGGCCCGGATGTGCAGGCCGCCTTTGGGGGCTACAAACAATCCGGGATTGGCCGGGAATGGGGCCGCTTCGGCTTTGAAGAGTTCCTGGAAACCAAATCCCTGTTCCTGCCCAGCTAACGCCCCACCCTTGACGGGATGACACAAAACGCCTTGTTTTGTGTACTGACAATAGCGCCCCGCCCGGGGCGCTAAATTGCCATTTACCTGATCCGCCGCAACCCCGACTATCGTTACATTAGTCAATGTCACAGTGTGACATTCAGCGGCGCCCCTGCCGCCAGAGATCAGGAGGACACCATGACAACAACAGCATCCACCACCATTGAGTCCGGCCAGGCAAAGGCCCAGAAAGTCCCGTTGGGCGCTACCGTCAATATTCCGCCCCGTCGTCTCGACTTCCAGTTCGATGACAAGACCACGGCGCGTTACTTCTATGACAATGACCCTTTCCTGAGCGCATTCTGGTTGAGCCTGTCGGCCCTGTTCCCGGAAGGCGAAGCCTTTTTCGTGGACTCCGTGCGCCACTACCGTAAAGACATCACCGACGGCAAGCTGAAAGCGCAAGTGGCCGGCTTTATTGGTCAGGAGGCCATGCACAGCAAAGAGCATGAAGCCTGGAACGAAATGGGCGTGAAATTTGGCTACCCCACTGACAAGCTGGACAAGTCATTGGGCAAATTGCTGGGGCTGGTGCAAAAACGCACCCCGAAAATCTTCCAGCTGGCCGCCACTGTATGTCTGGAACACTACACCGCCATCATCGCCGAACAGCTGCTGCGCGAGGATGAGCATCAGGAAAAAATCCTCGATGAAGCCACCGAAAAACTGTGGTTGTGGCACGCTCTGGAAGAAAACGAACACAAAACCGTCGCCTATGATGTCTATGAAAAGGTCAGCGGTAGTTACGCTATTCGTGCGGGAGCCATGATCCCCACCACCGTGATTTTCTTCGCCGTACTGGCTGTGTTTCAGGCGCGCATGCTGGCTTCCGACGGTCGCCTGTTTCATCTGAAAAACAACTGGCAGGGCATGAAATTCCTGTTCGGCCGCAAGGGATTATTCACCAAACTGGCGCCCCAGTACCTGGATTTCTTCAAGCGGGACTTCCACCCTTCCCAGCACGACACCGACGCCCTGCTGGACGAATGGCGCGAAAAACTGTTCGGTGCCGATGGCATGCTCACCGAGCAACATGCCCAGGCCAGCCAGCGCAAAGGCAAGAAAATCCACTAAATTCTTTTCCCGAGCATAAAAAAGGCCGCGTATAGCGGCTTTTTTTATGCTCTTTAATTACCGATTAGATTCCCAACACTGCGACTTACGGAGAACATGACTACTACTTTCGCACTGTATCTATTGAGCAGAAACGCTTTAGCAAATAGCGTAAAGATCACACAAACAACAAAGCCGTAGCTGCCATGCCCTCAATCAAGCGAATCGCACTGGGTCTTGCCACACTCAATCTGCCCTTGACGACCCTTGCCGAGCCCTCTGAACTGGAAACCATACGGGTTGAAGGGACTCGGATGGAGCGCAGCCTGCTGGACACCCCTGCTGCCGTGAGCGTGGTGGACGCAAATACCGCCCAGCAAGGCCAACAAAATATTCAGCTTGATGAAAGCCTTGCCCGAGTACCAGGGCTCTACATGCAAAACCGTTACAACTTTGCGCAGAACCAGCGCCTCTCTATCAGAGGTTTTGGCGCACGGGCGCCCTTCGGCGTGCGCGGATTACGCATTCGCGTTGACGGGTTTCCAGAGACATTACCGGATGGGCAATCACAGGTGGATAACATCGACCTGGACTCCCTGTATCAGGCAACGGTGTTACGCGGCCCAGCATCAGTCCTTTACGGCAATGCCACAGGCGGTGTTATTGATATAGAGACACTGTCCGGGCGAAACATGACAGGCAACGGCGAGCTGCGATTGTCGAGTGGCGCGGACGGCTACCGCAAAGCTCACCTTCAAAGTGGCGGCCAGCAAGACAACGCTCACTACTATATCGGCGTAACCGGTCTCAACTACACCGGGTACCGCGAACAGAGTGCAGTGGAAAAATACCAGCTGAATAGCCGTATTGGCTGGGAGCTAGACAACCAACAGACGATAGACCTGTTTCTGACTGCGCTGGACACGCCCTATGCAGAAGATCCAGGCGGACTGACTCGAGCCCAAGCCCATACAGACAGAGAGCAATCGACCATGCTGGCAAAGCGGTTGGATGCTGGACAAGAAGTAGACCAACAACGTCTGGGCTTTCGTTATCGAAATACCTCATTGGCAGGCGGCGTACTACAAACACAGGCATTCATTAGTCAGCGCGATTTTACCCAACAGCTCCCTTTTCCCGGTAGCAGCCTGATTGACTACCAACGAAACTTTTATGGTGTAGGCATCGAATATCACCATGATCTGGATCTATTCGGTTTACGCCATCGCTATCTCGTCGGCGTTGATGTAGATCGCCAACAGGATGACCGGGGCCGTAGGGGTGTCAGTTTCAACGGAGTGATTACCGGGCTCACCGCCGACGAGGATCAAATTGCCACCAGCAGCGGCCTTTTTGTGCAAACAGATACCTTTCTCACGGAAGACCTCACCCTCTCATTGGGAGTCAGGGCCGATCGCATCGAGTTTAAGATCGAGGATGACTTCCTAACAGATGGGGACGATAGCGGCAAACAGCGATTCAACGAAGGGAGTTTCAGTGCCGGTGTAGCCTGGCATGCATTACCCCAGCACACGCTCTATGCCTCCATCAGTTCAGCTTTTGAAACACCCACCTTTACTGAATTGGCAAACCCTTCTGGTGCCGGTGGCTTTAATCCTGATCTGGATCCTCAAGAAGCGCTTAATAAAGAGGTGGGAATCCGCGGTACCCTTAGCGATAAACTGCTCTATGACCTCACCCTCTTTAGCGTTGCAGTCAAAGACGAAATAACCCCCTATGAAGTAGGCGGTCGCACTTACTATGAGAATGCAGCCCGCACTCGCCGTGAAGGTCTGGAACTATCATTAGAACACTTTACGACGGATATGCTGACCACAACGGTGGCATGGACCTGGGCCCAATATCGTTTTGAGCGTTTTTACGACCAGCAGCAAGGCATTGATGTTAGCGACAACCACATGCCGGGTTTGCCACAACATATTATTTTTGCCGAAGCGGCCTGGCGCCCTGCAAACGGTTTCTTTGTGATTGGCGACGTTCGCTTTGCCAGCGAGGTTTATGCTGAGAATACCAACCAGACACGTATCGGGAGCCACACGGTTGTTAATACCCGGTTTGGGAAACGCTGGAATTTCGGTCAGCGGGATCTGGAAGTACATACAGGCATCAACAACCTGTTCGATCGGGATTACTACAGCAACATTCGAATCAATGCCAACAGCGATCGACCTAACCCTGCAGACCGCGGCTATTTTGAGCCAGCGCCAGGCCGGACCTTATACGCTGGGATAACCGTTGGGTGGTAACCATGAAGTATTGGCTAGCAACGTTACTGCTTTTCAGTCTGCCTCTCCAAGCGCTCCAGCTCGGCGATGCTGCTCCTGATTTCAAAGCAGAGACAACCTTGGGAGCGTTGCATTTTGATCATTGGAGGCAAGATCACTGGGTGGTGTTATTCTCACACCCGGCAAGTTTCACACCTGTATGCACCACCGAACTCGCTGCGGTGCAACGCCTAAACGGCGCCTTCGAAAAACGCAACGTACGGGCGCTGGCCTTAGCTGTAAGCCCATTGAATGACCTAAAAGAATGGTTAGACGATATAGAGGAGAGCCAGGGCGTTCGCCCGTCTTTCCCTGTTATCTCAGATCAGAGCCGAACCATTAGCACTCGCTACGGCATGCTTCACCCCCGCTCAAACAACGTAACGACCGTGCGTAGTGTCTTTATCATTGATCCGCGTGGTCGTATTCGCCTGAAAATGGATTACCCCCCCAGCATCGGTCGAAATTTTGATGAGTTACTACGTGCCATTGACGCCCTGCAAACAACCTATCGTTACCCGGTATTAACACCTGCAGACTGGCAACCTGGTGACAACGCGATTATTTCACCAAAATTATCTGACGGTGATTCAAAGGCTCTCTTTCCCGATCAGGAGGAAGCCATTCTTCCCTACCTGAAATACACCCCCCTCCCCTGAAAAAAACATAGTATATTTTTTATTAAATTGATCCTTTAGTCGCACGACCAAACGCTATATTACAATCACTTGATACAGTACCAAGGCGGTATTCTTCCTTTATTTTACGCTCCCCATACTCGTTGCTATCAACATGATAGAAACTTTAGGGAGCGTAAGATGAGAAAAACCAATGTAGCAACTCTATCCCGGTCGGCATTATGCCTTCTGCCCTTCCTCGCGGTGCAATCAGCCAATGCCGAAATAACACTGTATGACGATGACGGAACCAGCTTCAGCACTGACGGTTACATTAATGCTTTTTATGTAAACAACGACGTAGACCGTGCCGGCGATCAATTCGATCGCAGACAATCCAGAGTTAAAATGGGTTTCCTGCCAAACTATATTGGCTTCAATATGAAACGAGAAATAGGCGATCTTACACTGGGTGCAAGGTCATCCTTCTGGGTCACCATTAATGACAGTGAAACTGCCGCCACCGGCACGGCTATTGATGTACGTCAGTTTTATGGAACTATTGGTGGCAGCTTCGGTGAGGTGCTTATTGGTAAAGATTTCGGGCTCTTTGCCCGCTCCAACATCCTTCGAGACGAATTGCTCACAGGGTTTGGCCATTCCAGCGATGTCGTGGGCCTCGTTGATGGCGGAGGCGTATCTTTCGGGAATATCGGCACCGGTTATCCCTACGCCTTCCCAAGCTCGCAGATTACCTGGCGGAGCCCTGAAATGGGCGGCTTAAACATTGCAGTGGGCATTCTAGACCCATACGACACCAATGAAGTGGGTGCACCAGGCAAGGCATATCAAGACACCCCAAGAGTAGAAAGTGAAATCAGCTACCAGGCAGACATTGGAGGGATGGAAATTTATACATGGGTTAACGGTGCTTATCAAAACTCCGAAAACACAGATAATACCGTTGCTGATATCACATCAGAAGGCGTAGGTTACGGCGCTCAAATTAAAGCCGCTGACTTAACCCTCACCGCTTCCGGTTTTGATGCTACAGGCATCCATCCCTTGTTCACTAATAACGCAGGGCAACTCCCACTTCAGGAAGTTGATAGCAATGGCTACCTTATACAAGCGGGTTATCAAATCGGCAAAATGCGAGTTGCTGGAACCTATGGCCGGACCGAAGATGATGGCGTCACTGGTGGAACAGCGATTGATTACGAAAATAAAGGTGTAATTATAAGCTACGCCGCCAATGATTATCTTAAGCTGGTAACCAACTTCAGTCGTGTTGAGCTGGATGACGAAGTAGCAGGCGAAATAGAAACAACTGACACACTTGCAGTGGGGGCCACTGTAGCCTGGTAATTGATAATCCCTAAATATCAAAGGGTGAGCGCCAAGGCTCTCACCCTTTTTTTATTGAAGAAAATTATGGTACGGCTGTGTAATTCGCTTTCTCAAACGAGCCAAAGGGATGAAATCGCCGGCCTCCACAGCAGCACTAACGTCACAAATATCGGCCTCTCTAAGCATGGTTACCGGATTAACTCCAGCCATGAAACGGTAGCGTTCACGATAGGTAAAACACTCATTTTCAAGACGTTTCCGATACGCATTTAACCACTCAGTCAGGATTCTATCGTTACGATCAAGGCCTAACTTATCTGCCAAATAGTGGTCACTGGATTCATCATTTTTCCATTCCATTAAATAACGGAATGAAGAATTGTAATCTGCCCCCTTCCTATGCAGGATGGACAACCACTGGTTAATCAACGCCGAATCTTCTTCTCTCGACATCATCAATCCCAAGCGAGAGCGCATACCACATAGCATTGCTTTTTCACGCTGATCATCAAAACTCTCTAATATCGTGTTTATTTGCTCTTCGTGCAGCAACAGTCGTAATGCTCTACCCAACACCTCAAGACCAAACCTGATAGATTCTGACTGAGAAGAAAATGCATATACACTGTCAACTGCATCGCAATTTTCTTTCAGTGAAGCCTGGCAAGATTCAAGAAACGCTCCTGCGCCAGGATCAAGAGTCACACCTAGAGCGGAAATATCATCTGTATTCAGTGTGCCAGCCACAAACCCCCAGACCTGCCACGCAGCAGCAAGATGAGCCGTGCGTTGCACAGAATGTTTAAAAAACTGCTCCACGCTCATTTCACCACCTTCGCCATAACAACCACCAAGGTGAGTAATCAAAGCCTTCATACCTGCAGCATTCCCCCTGGCAGCCAGCCATTCTAAATGGCCAACTCGAGCATGAGATGGAGAAAGGCGGATCACGGTTGCAGACTTTTCCAACTGATTACGGAAAATTTTTCTTTTATGATTACAAAGACTTAGAGGAAGACTGGTTGGTATCCCGATACCATAGAGAGCGTGACTGACAAGATATTCCTTGATCGCACTACGCAACCCCAAATAACCATCGCCCCTAAGAGCATAAGGGGTTCTTCCTCCACCCTTTAAGTACATTTCCATACGGCCTAACGGCGTAGCCACTTCCCCCAAGAGCAAAGACCTTCCATCACCAATACGATCGTTGAATATCCCATGGCGATGTCCTGCATACTTTTGTGCCAACGGGGACATACCGGGCAAGAGGATGCTTCCAGAATGCAGGCCTTTCAACGTTGAAACGCCTTCAACATGGGTTCGGAGTTGCTGAACATCGAGCTGTAATAAGCGGAGTGCCATGGGCGAAATATCAATCAACTCTTCCACAGGTGAGAATTCTGGCTCCTGGGCTGACCACAGCATGGATGGAAGGGATTTCCAGGCATTGCCTATCGAGAGAACAGTCCATGGATTATCTTGCTTATCAGGAAGCTCAAGCATCTTTCCTTCTCACAACAATAAAAAAGCCGCCCAAAGGGCGGCAAAAAGACGTCAAGACAGACGACCAGGAGAAATCATTCAGAAAAAACCAAGCGGATTGGTATCGTAGCTGACCAGCAAATTCTTTGTTTGCTGATAGTGGTCAAGAATCATCTTGTGATTCTCACGACCAATGCCTGATTTCTTATATCCGCCAAAGGCCGCATGTGCAGGATAAGCGTGATAACAGTTAGTCCAGACTCGACCTGCCTGAATGCCACGTCCCATCCTGAAAGCAACGTTCATATCGCGGCTCCATACACCAGCCCCAAGACCGAATTCAGTATCATTGGCGATCTGCAATGCTTCCGCTTCGTCCTTAAAAGTAGTCACACCAACAACTGGACCAAAAATCTCTTCCTGGAAAACGCGCATTTTATTGTGACCTTTAAGAAGGGTCGGCTGAATATAGAATCCGTTGCCAAAGTCCCCTTCAAGAGATTCACTTCCACCACCTGCAAGTACCGTTGCACCTTCTTCTTTAGCAATACTCATGTACGACATAATTTTGTCATACTGCTCTCGAGAAGCCTGTGCACCTACTTGAGTTTCAGTATCAAGTGGATTACCACGCTTAATCGTCTTGATTCTTTTCAGTACGCGCTCAATAAAATCGTCGTACATACTCTCTTGAACAAGGGCGCGAGAAGGACAAGTACAAACTTCACCTTGGTTAAAATAAGCTAAGACCAAACCCTCAACAGCTTTATCAATAAACGATTCTTCCGCGTTCATAATGTCTGCGAAGTAGACATTTGGGGATTTACCACCCAACTCTACGGTAGAGGGAATAATATTCTCGGCAGCACACTTTAGAATGTGAGATCCCACTGGGGTTGAACCGGTAAAGGCGATTTTTGCAATACGCTTGCTGGATGCCAGAGCCTGACCAGCCTCTTGACCGTACCCATTCACCACATTCAGAACACCAGCAGGCAGCAAATCGCCAATACACTCCATCATCTTGAGAATGGAAACAGGTGTTTGCTCGGCAGGCTTCAATACAATGCAGTTACCCGCCGCCAGTGCTGGAGCCAACTTCCATGTTGCCATCAAGAGCGGAAAGTTCCATGGAATGATTTGCCCGACAACACCAAGGGGTTCATGGAAGTGGTAAGCCACTGTATTTGAGTCGATCTCTGCAGCAGACCCTTCTTGAGCGCGAATACAGCCGGCGAAATAACGAAAATGGTCAACGGCCAGGGGCAAATCTGCATTCAATGTTTCACGTACAGCCTTACCATTGTCCCATGTTTCTGCGACTGCAAGAGATTCAATATTTTGCTCAAGACGATCCGCGATTTTCAACAATATGTTGCTACGTTCTGTCGCTGAGGTTTTTCCCCATTCCCCAGCAACTCGGTGAGCGGCATCCAGAGCCAAATCCACGTCTTCCGCACTTGATCTGGCCACCTCACAGAAAACGTTTCCATTTACCGGACTAACATTATCGAAATATTGTCCTTTCACCGGTGCAACCCACTCACCCCCAATATAGTTTTCGTAACGCTCTTTAAACGAGACAACTGAACCTTCGCTACCAGGATTTGCATAAATCATTGCCTGATTCCTCTTCTAATTGCTTGACGTCCGCGCTTTGATAAGTAGCGCCTGCATAGTCAGAATAGGATGATGAGGCCCAAGTACGCATGCTACCAAGGGAGTAATTCTTCTCCTCATTTGGTCTTAACGGTTAGAGTTTTCCCACCATGAATCTTCATATTTTCGATAGAAATGACTAATACTTCGGGTTAGCTCAAACTTTGCCATCGGGATATCAGAAAGCAGTTCAGGAATATCACTATCTATGAGCGCATTAGCAGAACGTCCAGCAGCAACTCCTTCTCTCATCAGGGAGTCAAGCCATACAAGCCATGCACGTGTCTGCTCAATCGGCCCCGAATCACGAGCGAGAGGGCCATGGCCGGGAATGATCACTGCTGGGTTTAGCTCTGCTAGTCGGTCTATTTCTTCCAGCCAGATATCAATTCCAGGAGAGTGAGGAGTGGTTGGTGCGCGGTTCCAAAACAGCATGTCCCCGGCAAACAGAATTTTTGTCAGAGGGTCATATACAACGAGATCATTGCCACTATGACCAGAAAACCTGATTAATTTTAGTGGGTATCCAGAAAAACTCTTCACCCCACCTTCAACAGTAACACTAGGTAAAATAACAACCGTGTCTTCGCTATATCTTCCCACACGTTCGTGCACTGTTTTGAGATAAAAATCACCATGTTTCATTAACAAATTTCGTGTCTCAGAAAGCGCCATTACCGGCACATCTGAAAATGCACTATTACCAAAGATATGATCCGGGTGATGGTGGGTATTGATCACCCAGCGAATGGGCTCATCGGTATATTCTGAAATAACCTCTCTGAACCTCCGACCGTAAGCAGCTGTTGCCCCCGTATCGATTACCACTACCCCATTCCCCGTGGCAATGAATGAGCTGTTACTTATGTCACCCCTATTTTCTTCACTAAGCTCCTCTGGCACCCCCTGGACCATCCATACATTTTCCGCAACTTGATGAATATTAAGATCTTCTCCATGCACTGGGGCCGAAATTGCCGCAAGAAACAAAGTAGCCAACGATAACAAGACTCGATAATCAAATTTGTGATTCCAGTAAATTAGCATTGTTATCTCTAGCCTTCATCTTGTATGGGGTTCTTTCATCGCCTTTCATTTCAATCGTTAAAACTGGATTTTCACTAATGGAGGCATGCCATTTCATATCCGCAACCGTTTCCCCTTTACTGCTGATTTTCAGCTCTTCGATATAGAAAGGGATCTCACTGGGAAGGAGACCGCTTTCCATCGGATGAATAATCAAAAAACGAAGCCGACTACCCTGCTTGGCAGGAAACCTGCGCCCTCTAACCTGACCAAAATCTTTGGACCAATTCTTGCCGGAATTAGCGATACCTGGTGTTGAACAACCTCCCCCTGCGCCGTCAATAAAAGTGCTTCCAACATGCCATACACCCTGGCTTAACAAGGCCACCCTGACAGGAGAGCCTTGCTCCAGGCGGATATTCAACCCTACTTTTGCCAGCCCTTGTGTACCGGGGTTGTATTCAAAAACCATAGGTATAGGATTGAGCTCAACCCAAAGCAGCATTTTTTCAAACTTGCCATTAAGATGACTGGCATCTATTTCTACCGGAACCTGCCCTGAGTCTTCGGCAAAATCAGGGGCGGTTATTTTCACTCTCGAGTCAAAATGTACTGGTGCGTTGGACAGATAACGATCCTGATATAGCTCCCACATGAATGAATCAAGAGGATCCTTATCTTGACGAGTATTGTTCTCTTGCGCTGAACTTATACTGATAAGTAGAAGGAACAATAGCCCGGGAAACACCATTACAGATCGCATTTTACTGTCCCATTGTTTCCATGCTGACCGTCTCAAGCCAGGTTCGGATAGCCCACAAAGCTTCCTGACTGAGATAATCGGCCATTTTCGGCATCAGAACGCGACCATCGCGCACAGCTCCATTTACAACCCGTTCTTTGTACCATTCGTCACCGTAATCACCGTTTTCCAGCTCTCGCAGATCAGGCGCTATACCTCCCGACTTGGCTTCCAGGCCATGACAAGCTGCACAGTTCTGGTTATACGCAGAGCTGCCAATATCCACAGCCAATTCATGCTGCGGATGATCTTCACGGTAAGGGTTGGTATCGCGCCACTCCTCACCAAGAGTCTCCAACCCGCGAAGATCTACGCCTTGTGGAGTCACATTACCGTGGCCATGGACCACCACAGAGCAACCTAATAAAGCCACACTTCCCACTATGCGCATCATTACATTCATACTTCACTCCAACCAATGGATTGCATTATGGAAATTAATCTAACAGTCACCTGACAGATTCAGCACTAGCCCTTCGGGCCATCATGCGTACTCCCTTAGTCGTAGACCCAAATGGTTAGATCATTTACTTCCACTGACGGTATCTTGCATCCCCCTCTCTCTGCCTGAATGGATACACCGCGTTGCTGGGGATTCTCAAACTGGCACGCCGTAACTTTCCATACCCTGATCGCATTTCTGCCAGTGTGATCAGATATTAAAATCAAAGCAGAGGCTGCGTTATGAGTAAAACAACCCACAACCCACCGCATCGCGGGAGACTGTCCCGCATGATCGGTGTCATATCGATGTCCACCATGCTGACTGCATGCAGTAGCGGGACAGTTATTGCTGAAGAAGGGGTCACCTGGAAAGATATCGCCAATGACCATAAAACCACTGAAGATGTTCTAATGTATGGCATGGGCACCAGCGCCCAGCGATACAGCACGTTAGCGGACATTAATAGCGAAAATGTGTCTATGCTTACCCCCGCCTGGTCTTACTCATTCGGTGATGAAAAGCAGCGAGGCCAGGAATCTCAAGCCCTTGTGCATGAAGGCGTGATCTACGTAACGGGTTCCTACTCCCGTATTTTCGCTGTTGATGCTAAAACTGGAAAACGCATCTGGACTTATTCACATCGTCTACCTGACGACATTCGTCCTTGCTGTGATGTTGTAAACCGCGGTGCCGCCATTTATGGCGACAACATTTTCTTTGGCACCCTTGATGCCAGCGTAGTGGCTCTGAACAAAGACACGGGTAAGGTCGTTTGGCGTAAAAAGTTCGGCGATCATAAAGTCGGTTATACAATGACTGGCGCGCCAACCATTGTTAAAGATCAAAAAACCGGTAAGGTTTTGTTGATTCATGGCTCTTCCGGTGACGAATTTGGTGTTGTCGGGAAACTGTTTGCCCGCGACCCTGCAACGGGCGAAGAAGTCTGGATGCGTCCTTTTGTGGAAGGGCACGTTGGCCGCCTTAACGGTGAAGACAGCACCCCGAGTGGTGATCCTAGAGCGCCTAGCTGGCCTGATGACCCCAATACAGAAACAGGTAAAGTGAAAGCTTGGAGCCAAGGTGGTGGTGCACCATGGCAAAGCGCTACCTTTGATGCATCAACCAACACCATCATCATCGGCGCTGGCAACCCGGCTCCCTGGAACGGCTGGGCGCGTACTGCACCAGACGGTGACCCTGCCGACTACGATAGCCTATACACATCAGGCCAAGTCGGTGTTGATCCAACTACCGGTGAAATCAAGTGGTTCTATCAACATACACCTAACGATGCCTGGGATTTCTCGGGTAATAACGAAATTGTTCTCTTTGATTACAAGGATAAGAAAGGCAAGAAACATAAAGCCGGCGCTCACGCTGACCGCAATGGTTTCTTCTATGTGACCGACCGTGCTAACGGTAAACTTCTCAATGCATTCCCATTCGTAGACGGCATTACTTGGGCTAAAGGTATTGATCTGGATACCGGCCGCCCCATTGAAGTCGATGGTCAGCGTCCTGCACGTCTCAAGGATGGTGAAACCCGCTCCCCTGCAGTGGAGGTCTCTCCACCCTTCCTTGGCGGCAAGAACTGGAACCCTATGGCGTATAGCCAGGATACGGGCCTGTTCTACGTTCCTGCCAACCACTGGAAAGAAGATTACTGGACCGAAGAGGTTGAGTATCAGCCTGGTTCTGCCTACTTAGGCATGGGTTTCCGCATCAAACGGTTGTTCGACGACCACGTTGGCATTCTCCGTGCTATGGATCCGGCTACCGGTAAAGTGGCCTGGGAACATAAAGAACCCATGCCTCTCTGGGCTGGCGTGCTCGCAACCAAAGGCAACCTGGTGTTCACCGGTACCGGTGATGGCTACTTCAAAGCCTTTGACGCGAAAACGGGTGAAGAGCTGTGGAAGTTCCAGGTCGGTACCGGGATCATTTCCCCACCGATCACGTGGGAAATGGATGGCGAGCAGTACATTGGTGTAACAGCCGGGTACGGCGGTGCAGTACCTCTCTGGGGCGGTGACATGGCAGAACTAACCAAGCCTATCTCTCAAGGCGGTTCTTTCTGGGTGTTTAAACTGCCCAAATTTGCCAAGGATCTAGCGAGCAAGTAACAAAAAAGTCAGCCCGCATTGCGGGCTGACTTCTTTCAGGAGCATAAAATGAAATATATAACGCTACCTCGAGCAATAACCCTAATCGCTTTTCTGGCCCTTAACGGTGGGACTTATGCGGATGACTTTAGCGCGGACATCCCCAGCCACAATGGATGTTCACTCAAGCCTGCGACGGAATGTGCTGGTGCAGATCTAAAAGGTGCAGATCTCAGTGGCCTGGACCTGACGGGTGCTAACTTTGCAGGCGCCAACCTTGAAGGCGCTGATTTGCGGCACAGCAACCTTAAAGGGGTCAATTTAGAAAAAGCCAATCTTCGCAACGCGAATATGAGCCGGGCGCGCCTAATGAGCACCAACCTGCGCATGGCAGACCTTACCGGCGCTCGCTTGCTTGCCATACAAAGCTGGAACCTGTTTGCCCAGAAAGCAATTTTTCACAACGTGGATGCAACTGGTGCGAATTTGGAGTTTGGCCGGCTGACTCGTTCTGAATGGAACAATGCCAATATGACAGGCGTCAACCTGGAGATGGCCTGGTTTAATAAAGCAAAACTCAATGGCGCGAACCTCCAGGATGCCAACCTTCAAGAGGTTAAGCTCAACCTTTCCAGTTTACGCAATGCCAATCTTGACGGTGCAAACCTGCGTTATGGGAACTTTCAGAGTATGGATATGCACGGCTGCACCGCTTGCCCCTTTGATTGGGCGTATAAAGACGGACCGGGACCCTAGGGCCCTCTCTTCTATCAGGAGGAGGCCTCGCCTCCTTTCCTTTTAGCCTTCAAGATAAGCTTTTCAATGCCATTTTCAATTTCAGCGGCTTCAGCGGCTTGTAAATCTGCGTAAATCCATTTTGAACACAGCGTTGTTTCAACTCTGCACTGCGATCAGCAGTTACCAATATTACCGGTAATGGAATTTGACGACCGGAATTGATAAAGGTTGCGACAGTAATACCGTCATCTGTTCCTGGATCCAGATGATAATCCATCAGCAAGACATCCGCGTCGTCAGAGCAAGTGTCCACCTTGGATCGTAAAGACGCTAAAGAATCAGCCACTACCACATCACAGCCCCAACCCTCCATCAGCGTTCGCATACCTATGCAAATTGCCTCGTCGTTATCCACGACCCAGACACGCAACCCCTGCAGAGACTGATCAACAAAAGGATCTGCCGGCAATGTCCGGTGGATATATTCGTCAGGTTCAGCAATCGGGATCAACAAGCCAAAGCTTGACCCTTTCCCTTCTTGAGAATGAAAACGCAACGGATGTGAAAGTATCTCGCTAATTTTTTCTACAATTGCCAGCCCTAGCCCGAGCCCTCTTTCATGATGCCTTACCGCCTGCTTACCACGTTTAAACTCTTTAAATATCTCGTTACGCTGGTCATCACTGATACCAATCCCTGTATCAGTGACTACGACTTCAATGCCCGCGCCACGTTTACGGCACCCCAATAGAATTGACCCGCTCTCGGTATAACGAACCGCGTTGGAAAGGAGGTTACGAAGGATTCTGCTTAATAATTGTGAATCAGATCTAACCAGTGAACCACAAGACACATAGCGAAAACGAAGTCCTTTCTGCTGAGCAATTTGCCTAAACTCTTCAGCAAGCACATCCAGCAAGCGGCTCAAGGGAAAGACTTCAAACTCAGCCGTCACCACGCCGGCATCCAGCTTGGAAGCATCTGAAAGTGTCGTTATGAGTGACTCAAGGTCAGTAAGCGCCGTGCCGATATGAGCAAGCTGAAACGCCATATTATCGGGCTTTTCCTGCAAGGCACTGGTGAAAAGTCGTGCCGCATTCAACGGCTGCATCAAGTCATGGCTCACTGCTGCAACAAAGCGAGTTTTGGAAAGGTTAGCCTGCTCAGCTTTTTCCCGCGCTTCACGCAACTGCATTTCTATGTGCCGACGTTCTTCGATTTCTTCCAGTAGTTTCTGGTTTACATCACGTAGGGCCTGTGTCCGTTCACGCACCTGTTCAGCCAGAACCACGGAATGCTGAAATGCTGCGTAGGGGGCTGTAGGGGCCATATTGCTGGCCTCCACCCTTTCTATAAGGGCATCACAAATCCTGCTCAGCCTGGCATTCTCCGCCATCAGCCGTGCTTCATGGAGATCCCAGGGAGAGCGTTCCCCCTCCTCTGACGGCCCCTGCTCAGAGACGGTTTCTTTGTCCAATGACGACCCCGGTCAGCGTGTGGTTAAGATGCATACCGTCAACATGCTCCCCATAGGTACTAAAACCAATCACCCCGTATCGACGGAGCAATGCAGATGCCTGATCCACCAACCCCTCAGATTCAATTTGCGCATAACGCATGCAACAGTCACATCCTAGCGTTAACCATGACGGCCCCATGCGACGCTCAATAGCACTGAGTTTGGTCTCAAGATCATCAAGCAAAGAGTCCGTTTTCATAGCTGTTAAAACGATGCCATTTTCAACAGCACAATAAAACGTCAGGCTAAGGTCATCATTAACTCGCTGGATTGAACGCGCATAGTAGCCATCATTAATCCGTACAGCCAAAGGCGAGCAAGCAAATTTCATATCGTCCAGATCTTCAACTGAAGCACCAATCAGCCGTGCGTAGGCTTTCGCCGCCGGTTCAGCGTTTAATTCGTAGACGGTACGTTTTTCAGGATCTGCGGAGGTAACGACAAACTTGTTTTTTTCCGGGATTAAGTGATGGGTGCTGAACACTTCAAAATCTAATGAGGTAGAAATCATTATCACCGTGGCGGCTTCGCTGGTGAATCCTCCATCACTATAGACATAAGTGCCATTTAATCGATATTCATCACCTGCGGAACCGCCAAAACAAGCAATACTGCCTAATGCCGAGTTAAGGGTAGCCAAAACCATCTCTTCATTTACTGATAGTCCATCCATTAGCGTCAACACAAAGGTATTGTTCTCAGATGCTGTCCCGGTAACGCCGTCACTGCACTCGGTTAGCAAACTATCAACAAGCTGTTGAGCATCGAGAAGACCGAAACGGTCTACATCTTCCACAAGCTTCTGGCTGACAGTGAATAGCCGGCGATCAAAGCCTATGGCCACAATCGATCCTTGATCATAGCCCTTGGAGGTAATTTCACCACAGGAAGTACAGCCTGACATGGGGATCCCAGCGAAGTTGTCCCGCATGGCTGCGGCCAAACGATCAAGATCATATTCCACTGAGCAAAAAAACAGCACGAAACCCAAGTTCGGGTTTTTTAACTTTGCAGCCAGCTCAGCAGCTGCAATCTCTTCATCGACGGCATTACTGAACGTGGTTAGCACAGCGTTTAGAGGAGCGGCAGTCATCAGACTCTCCCGGATTTTTATTGTCGCGCTCTTTCCTGGCGCCTTTGCTGGCTAATTCTGCGGAATATTGTTGTCCTAGTGAAGGAAACAGTCGTTGGGCTTTTGTTACTCGATTTGTCATAACAAACCGAGCCACAGAGCATGCCTACTGTTCCGCCATACGACCTGGATGTTTCAAATAGGCCCCAAAATCGATATCACTTGCTGACAAAATCGCCTGTACACGATTAGTGGCTCCCAGCTTTCGCAGAATTGCTGATACATGCGCTTTCACGGTACTTTCGGCAATGCTTAGCTCGTAGGCAATCATTTTGTTGGATTCGCCCCTGGTCATTCTTTCAAACACCTGGAGCTGTTTACGCGTAAGGCTTTCCAACAGCTCAGGCAATAGCCCTGGCTCCTGATGCCGTGTCTGCACAGAAGTCCCTCCTGATCGAATAATATCTGAGGGAAGGTATATTGAACCGGAAAGAATCTGTTCTAGCGCACTAATCATCTGCTTACGAGGAGTAGATTTCGTAATGAACCCCACTGCCCCATAAGTCACTGTTTGCAATATAACTTTTTTATCTTCTTCGGCGGAAACGATCACCGCGGGTACACCGGGGAACTGGTTTCGCAATTGCACCAGCCCACCCAGCCCCTGCATACCAGGCATATTAAGGTCCAATAGGACCAAGTCGATATCGTCATTTTGATCGATGATTTGTAAGGCACTATCCAGCCCCGAGGCTTCCAGCAAATTGCTACCGGGAAAACCATCATCAATCACACGAGCAATAGCCTCACGGAAAAGAGGGTGATCATCTGCAATCAGGATCTGGTACATGAACGGCGCCCTCCTGTCACCCTGAAGTACTGGGTTATTGTACTTATCGTCAGAGACTCCATGTTTAGCTGGCTCAAACAATGACCAAACCAGTCTAAACAGCCTGTATCTTCCATTACTCTATGGTCTTAAGACTGAAGGCGCTATTGTTCTAAAGTAGTATTTTCCTGAATAGGAAATAACGCCCCGCTGGACAGCAGGGCAAAGAAATGCATAAAACCGATCAGAATGCAGAGACACCGCCGTCCACCGCCAGAGTCTGCCCATTCATATAGCTGTTGGCCGGGGACAACAGCATCAGCATGACCGTAACGATTTCTTCCGGTTGCCCCAGGCGCTTCATCGGGCACCCTGCGGCCAGCATGGCATGCACGCTGTCCTTGTTCTCCGAGAGGTTGCCTTCATCCACCATCGGCGTGTGCGTGTAGTACGGGCATACCGCATTAACGCGAATATTACGCTTGGCATATTCGATCGCCGCCGTGCGGGTCAGGCCGATAACCGCGTGCTTGGCCGCCGAGTAGGCACCGATCTTGGGCGCGCCGCCCAACCCGGCCATGGAACTCACGTTGACGATACTGCCACCGCTGGCCTTCATGGCGGCAATCTGGTGCTTCATGCCGAACATCACGCCTTTCACGTTCACATTAACTTGCTGATCCAGCACTTCTTCGGTCAGCTCCGCGAACGGAATAAAGCCGTGGGCGATACCCGCATTGTTCACCGCCAGGTCCAGGTGGCCGAACTGGGACAACGCCGTGTCCACCATGGCCTTGCAGTCAGCCTCACTGGAGACATCACAACGCAACGCAGCGACCTTAACGCCCTGCCCCGCCAGCGCATCGGCCAGCGGATTCAGCGCATCCATATTGATATCGCCCAGCACCAAGGCGGCACCGCGCTTGCCCAGTTCTTCTGCCAGCAACTTGCCAAACCCGCTGGCGGCACCGGTAATCAGTGCCGTCTTGCCGGTAAAATCGAGGATCGGATCCATTGTGTTCTCCTTCGTCGAACCGCGGCGAGGCAAACTCACTCTCCGCTTTCAACATCCATCACTTGCTACAAAGCCGCTGTAGGAGCGCCGTTAAGGGCGCGAACGAAGGTGGCAAAACGCTAAGCAGCAGTACGCTAAAAATCCATCCCGCCCTGCCATACCGAGAACGCCCTTCGCGCTGCGCGCGGTTCGTCCCCTGGAAGGGAACTCCTACAGCGGTTTGATAGCAACGTTAGTGTTAAATGGTAAAGCCACCATCAACCACAACACACTCACCGGTCACGAAGCTGGATGCATCGGAAACCAGGTAAAGGACTGTGCCGGCCATTTCCTTTGGCTCCGCATGGCGGCGCATGGGAATCTGGCTGAGGGCTTGTTTGTAGATGTCTTCGTTGGTGAACAGGGCACCGGCAAACTTGGTTTTGGTCAGGCCCGGCAGCAAGGCATTCACACGCACGTTGAACTGTGCGCATTCCTTGGCGAAAGACTTGGTCATGCTGATAACAGCCGCCTTGGAAATGGAATAGACCCCCTGACCTTCACCGGGAGTCAAACCGTTCACTGAAGCGGTATTCACGATGGCACCACCGCCGTGTTCACGCATCAACTTGGCCCCTTCCACCGACATGTAGAAATAGCCGCGCAGATTCACGTCGACAGTCTTGTCGAAGGCATCTACCGGGGTATCCAGGATATGGCCAAAGAACGGATTGGCGGCAGCGTTATTCACAAGGATGTCCAGCTTGCCGTGCACGTCACGGATATGGGAAAACACTGCTTCAATCTGTGCCAGTTCACCCACATGGCAAGCAAAGGCTTCCGCGCTGCCACCGTCAGCCTTGATGGCATCAGCAACCGCCTGACAGCCATCAATCTTGCGGCTGGACACAATCACATGAGCGCCCTGCTCTGCCAGCAGACGGGCAATTTCTTCGCCAATACCCCGGCTTGCACCGGTGACCAGGGCAATCTTGCCCTCAAGGTTAAAAAGCTTGGTACTCATTACGACTCTCCCGATTAAAATTGACGCAACACGCGTCAGGCAACACGCGACAACACGGATCAGGCCCGGAGCAAACGTCCAATCCTGATGCCGCGCTGTAAGTTCTGTTTTTGATTTACCGTGTTACCTGTTGCGTGCAGCGTGAAGCGGCCTTTTACGCCCCTTCGTTGATGATCTGCATGGCCATGGTAGCCAACGGCTCGACCAGGGCCCCCACTTCGGCAGCCTGCTTGTTGGAGGCATTGCCGTCTTCAGCCCGTTTCGCCACACCCTGACAGATGGCCGCAAGACGGAAGAAGCTGAACGCCAGGTAAAATTCCCAGTTATCGATATGGGAAATACCCCGGCGTTCGCAATACATGGCCACGTATTCTTTCTCGGTGGGGATACCCAGCGCGGTGCGATCCTTGCCCTGCAGGCCGGCCATCTTGGCGCCACGCTGTGGCATTCGCATGCCCATGCACTGATACGCCAGGTCCGCCAGCGGGTGGCCCAGGGTGGACAACTCCCAGTCCAGCACCGCAATGACTTGCGGTTTTTCCGGATGCCACATCATGTTGTCCAGGCGGTAATCACCGTGCACCAGCGATACCTGGCCATCGTCTTCCGGCTGATTGGCCTGCAGCCATTCAATCAGCGAATCCATGGCTGGAATTTCCTGCAACTTGGAGGCTTCGTACTGCTGGGTCCAGCGGCCGAGCTGGCGCTCAAAATAATTGCCCGGCTTACCGTAATCCGTCAGGCCAACGGCCTCCAGATCCACACTGTGCATGGCCGCCAGCACCCGGTTCATCTCCGAGTACATTTCACCACGCACCGCATTCGCCGCTTCGCCCTCACCCATTTCAGGCAGCCCGGCACTCCACAGGATGCGCCCTTCGCAGAACTCCATCACATAAAACATGGAGCCGATAACATCACGGTCTTCGCACAGGTGCAGCACATTGGGCACCGGTACATCGGTGTCCTTCAATGCGGCCATAACACGAAATTCGCGATCCACCGCATGGGCGGACTTGAGCAGTTTGCCCGGCGGCTGACGACGCAGCACATAGGCGCCGGAGGCGGCAGTGATCTTGAAGGTGGGGTTGGACTGACCACCCTCGAACTTGTCCGCTTCGATGGGGCCTTTGAAGCCGTCGATATGCTGCTCTAGGTATTCAGCCAGTTTCTGTGTATCCAGTGTATCCACCTGGGACATGGAGCTCTCCTGTTCTTCTCTGTTCTGCTGCGCTAATAGCAAAGCCCGGAGCGCTGTTAACGCTCCGGGCCAGCACCTGAAATCAGGCGAATTGTTTGGCCATGTTCCGGCCCAGCTGCATCATGTGCACCTGATCCGGGCCATCGGCCAGACGCAGGGTGCGCGCATAGCTGAAGAAGTGAACCAGCGGCGTATCCTGGCTCAGGCCCACGGCACCGTGGATCTGAATCGCCCGATCGATGACATTTAACGCCATATTGGGCGCAATCACCTTGATCATAGCAATCAAATCCTTGGCGTCTTTGTTACCCGCGCGATCCATGGCGTCTGCCGCTTTCAGCGTCAGCAGCCGGGCCTGCTCGATTTCACAGTAGGATTTGGCGATATCTTCGCGCACGGAACCCTGCTTGCTCATGGGCGCACCGAACACTTCACGCTGGTTGACCCGCTTGCACATCAGCTCGAACGCTTCCTGGGCAGCACCAATCAGGCGCATGCAGTGGTGAATCCGGCCCGGGCCAAGACGACCTTGAGCGATTTCGAAACCCCGGCCTTCACCCAGAATCATGTTGGCCTTGGGAACACGCACGTTGTCGAAAATCACTTCCGCATGGCCTTCCGGAGCATCGTTGTAACCAAACACCTGCATCGGGCGGACGATGTTCACCCCCGGCGTATTGGTGGGCACCAGAATCTGGGATTGTTGCTGGTGGCGGTTGGGGTTGTCCGGGCTGCTCTTGCCCATGACGATCATGATTTCACAGGTCTTGCGCATGGCCCCGCTGATGTAGAACTTGCGGCCATTGATGACGTAGTCATCACCGTCTTCGGTGATACGCGTCTCAATGTTGGTGGCATCGGAAGACGCCACTTCCGGCTCGGTCATGGCAAAGGCACTGCGAATCCGGCCTTCCAGCAGCGGCTGCAGCCACTCTTTCTTCTGGGCTTCGTTGCCGTATTTGGCCAGCACTTCCATATTCCCGGTATCCGGTGCGGCACAGTTGAACGCCTCGGAAGCGATGCGGCAGCGACCCATTTCTTCCGCCAGCGGGGCATATTCCAGATTGCTCAGGCCGGCGCTGTACTCCCCGTATTCCTTGGGCAGGAACAGGTTCCACAGGCCCTTGGCTTTGGCCTTTTCCTTCAGCTCATCCATGATCGGCGGGGTTTCCCACGGGCTTTTTTCCAGCTGCTCGTGGTACAACCCTTCCACCGGGCGAATTTCGGTGTTGATGAAATCGCGCACCTGGGCGATCAATGTCTGCATTTTTTCTGTGTACTGAAAATCCATGAAGCTCTCCCATTGAAAAATGCGGCACGCAGCACGCCTCACGCTACAGGCAAAGGCGCCATCAAGGGTGCTGAATGTCTTTCTTTAATAATAAGTAATCGCCTCGAAGCGGTCCGGGCGGTCCAGATGCGGCACGTTATTGAAGCTCGCCATGCGCACCACCTTTTGATTGAAAAAGCCGTGGCTCACACTGCTGTTGCGAATCTGCAGATTCAGCTCTACCACCGCATCATCCGACGCCCCCAGAACATGCTTGATAAACATGGCCATGGCACCGCCAGAGCTGACAATCAGCACCCGGTCCTTGCCGCTGTACTGTTGCTGGATGTGATCGCGGGCACCGGCAACCCGGTCGGAAAAGCCCTGCCAGGTTTCCGGTAGATCGCCAGTAAGTGTATCCATGCGCCAGTGTTTCATGGCGGTTTTCAGTGCCTTGTAGAACGCCGCCACCGGAGCCCCTTCACCGGGCACCTGATCCGGATGCTGCGTCAGATAGGCATCCACCAGCGACTGGAAATCGAATTCGTTAAGCCCCGGCTGAATGTCTTCGGGCAAGGCCACGCCCAGGCCTTCGCAAATGCCGGCCCCGGTTTCCCGGTGACGCACCAGGTCACCGCACACCAGGGCATCAAAGCCCATATCCCGTTCGGCAAAATACTCGCCCAGCCAGCGTGCCTGCTGGTGACCCAGTTCGGAAAGGCGATCGTAATTATCGGTACCGAACGACGCTTGCCCGTGGCGGACAAGATAGAACTGGGTCATGCGCGAATCCTCGTGATCTAAAAAGCGATTGGCCCAGACTAGATCAGGGTCTTTAGTTAGTGAAATTGATATTTTGCATCCCGCTCAATAAATTCCATGCATTCCGTAATGACTATTATTCGGAACACTGTTCCGATATCGTCCATGGTTTTCCCTTTCCGGAGATGCGCCATGACGGACCTGACACTCACCAGCGGATTTATTCAAACCCGTGAGCACAACGCCGTGCTGCACGTCACCCTGGATCGCGCTGACAAGCTCAACGCGCTTACCGTCGCCATGTATCAGGACCTCACCGCAGCGGTCCAACACCTGGCGGAACGGGATGACCTGAATGCACTACTTATTACCGCCAAAGGGCGCAGCTACTGCGCGGGCAACGATATCCAGGACTTCCTGCAGGCGGACCCGGCCAGCCGCGACGCCGGCAAACTGAGCCCTGCGATGGTGCTTATTCATGCCCTGATGGCTCTGGATAAACCCGTCATCATGGCGGTACAGGGCAACGCTACCGGCATCGGCACCACCATGTTGCTGCACGCCGACCTGGTCATTGCCGCCGATGACGCCCGCTTCCACACCGCCTTTATCAACCTGGGCCTGGTGCCCGAAGCCGGCTCCAGCCTGATTCTTCCCGCCCTGATTGGCCGCCAGAACGCCAACCGCTTGTTGCTCGCGGGGGATACCTTCAGCGCGGAGGAAGCCGAGCGGATGGGACTGATTGCTTATCGGGTGGGCGTGGCCGAGCTGGAGACCAAAGCGCAGGCACTGGCGGATAAACTGGCCGCAAAAACCCCGGCCGCCATCGCCATGACCAAACAGCTGACGCGCCTGAGTGACGCAGCCATCAAGACGCAGATAGAAAAGGAAAGTGTGATGTTTGCCGAGCGCATGTTCAGTGACGACACGCGGGCGATGTTCGCCGGGTTCCTGAAGAAATAAAGTTCATGACGCCATTGAGGGAATGGCAATGGCTTGCAATGGTTTGAGAGTGTTGCCTGATCAATTCACTGCGGAGGGCGCCAGACGCCTAACGCCCGGCGCCTGAAGCAAACAGCCGAAAAACCTAACTGCGTCTAGCGTCTAGCATCTGGCTTGCTTGATGTCACTTCATCACCCCACGCAGCGACACCTGCACCACTTCGTTGATCAACTCGGTGAGTTGCGCCGGCGTATCGCCCTCGCGGGGGTGGTACCACTGAATCACCGAGTTCATCGCTCCGAACACCGGTTTGATGGACACCCGGGGGCGAACGGCCTGCATGGTGCCATTGCCAATGCCTTCTTCCAGAACGGCCATAAACAATTCTTCACAGCGATTGCGCCGGGCCTGGAGGCGTTCCAGCTGGGCACGCTGCTCCGCTGTGGTGCTACTACGCAACAACATCTGCACCGCTTCCGAGACCGTGCGCTGATAAGGCTGAGTCAGAATGAGGGTGCGCACATAGCTTTCCGCCATGGCGGTAAAACGTTCCGGGGCGGGTAACCCGGATTCAGCAATCGGGGTCAGACCGTCAAACAGCGCATCCATGGCACGGTGGTGAATCTCGAAAAAGAGCTCTGCCTTGGAGCTAAAATAGTGATACACCATGCCCTTGGTGGCAGACAGGCGACGGGCAATATCATCAATACTGGTCGCATTGAATCCCCGCTCCATGAAACACAGCGCGGCCGCGTCGAGAATCGCTTCACGCGGTTCGTTTACCAATGCCTCATTCGGATTCGCCATACTCGTGTCTCCCGTCCTTTCATCCTTGCCTTTTGCCCCCTTCACCCTTCCGCCACGGTGATTTAAAGGAGCCCTGCAACCGCCTTTCTTTGTGTCTGCTCGCTCTTGGGACGGTTTGCGACTGGAGTCTGACATAACTTGATAGAGCCACCATTGACCACACAGGCAAGCCATGACGGATTTCTCGCCCTCCATGGCGCTTTTCACCCTTTACGGCTGATTACGCCGCTCGCATACTGATTCTTTTTAAAACAACATTTTGAAAAGCAGGTCTCGGTAGCCATTATCCGGGCCACCAACGGGAGAGCACCATGAGCAAACAGCAAACCAGCATCGAAGAGCTGCAGGCAAACGTTGGCAAGAACGTTGGCGAATCTCAGTGGCGCACCGTCGACCAACAGCGCATCGACGGCTTTGCCGAGTTGACTGAAGATCCCCAGTGGATCCACACCGACCCGGAACGAGCCGCCAAGGAAAGCCCCTTCGGCGCCACCATCGCCCACGGCTTTTTGTCCCTGTCACTGCTGTCTGCCATGGCCATCGATGTATTGCCCACCATCAAGGGGCAGGTCATGGGCATCAACTACGGCTTCGACAAGGTTCGCTTCATGAACCCGGTCCGCGAAGGCAGCAAAATCCGAGGCTCGTTCACCCTGCTGGAAGTCAAACAGCGCTCCGACAATGAATGGCAACTTCGCCACGGCGTGCAGGTCGAGATCGAAGGGCAGGAAAAACCCGCCTTGATTGCGGAATGGTTGAGCCTGGCAATCGTCAAATAACAGTCGCGAACGACGAGCTGCGAGTAACGAGTAGCGAAAACCAAAGCCCGGGTTCGGCCTTGCTTTCGCTTCTCGTAACTCGGTACTCGCAACTTATCTTCAGGAGTAAAGAAGCATGACAATTCGTTTTGATGATCAGGTGGCCATTGTCACCGGCGCGGGCAACGGCCTGGGCAAATCCCACGCCCTGGAACTGGCTAAACTCGGCGCCAAGGTGGTGGTCAATGATTTCGGGGGTGCCCGCGATGGTAGCGGTGGCTCCAGTGAAGCCGCCGAACAGGTGGTTGCTGAAATCAAGGCCGCCGGTGGCGACGCCATTGCCAATGGCGCGGATGTGTCCAACGTGACCCAGGTTGAGGCCATGGTCAAAGAGGTCATGGATACCTGGGGCCGTATCGATGTGCTGATCAACAACGCCGGCATTCTGCGCGACAAGAGCTTCGTCAAGATGACCCAGGACGACTGGGACAAGGTGGTGGCCGTCCACCTCACCGGCTCACAAATCTGCAGCAAGACCGTTTGGCCAATCATGCGTGAGCAAGGCTATGGCCGCATCGTGATGACCACCTCCACCTCGGGCCTGTACGGCAACTTCGGCCAGGCAAATTACGGCGCCGCCAAGACCGCTGTCGCCGGGCTGATGAACACCCTGTGCCTGGAAGGTGAAAAGTACAACATCAAGGTGAACTGCATCGCCCCCACCGCCGCCACTCGCATGACCGAAGACCTGATGCCCCCGGAAGTGCTCGCCATGCTGGAGCCGAAGGAAATCACCCCGGCCGTGCTCTTCCTGGCAAGTACGCAAGCGCCCACCCACCGCATTTTGCTGGCCGGCGCCGGTTGCTACGCCATGGTACGTCTGATGGAAAGCGAAGGCGTTTACCTGAGTGACGAAGAGCGTAATGTGGATGGCGTAGCCGCCCACTTTGAACAAATCGGCAACATGGACAACGCCAGCGAAATGATGGCCGGCGGCGACCACGTAACCAAGATTCTGACCATGGCCGCCAAAGCCAAGGGCATCAAGCTGGGTTAAAGAACCGTAGCGAGAGGCGAGTACCGAGTTTCGAAGCACAAAACCGGGCTGCTAACATGTTCTGGTTTCGCCTTTCGAAACTCGGTACTCGTCACTCGCTTCTCACATATTTCAGGCTGCTGCATCCTCCCCTCACAGCAGCCCTTATCAGGACCAGGAGAGAGCAATGACCAGAGAAGCCGTAATCGTATCCACCGCCCGTACCCCCATTGGCAAGGCCTACCGCGGTGCCTTCAACGACACCCAGGCTCAGGCACTGGGTGGTCACGCCATCAAACATGCCGTGGAGCGCGCAGGCATTGATCCTTCCTCCATTCAGGACGTGATCATGGGTGCCGCGCTGCAGCAAGGCAGCACCGGTGGCAACGTGGCCCGCCAGGCGGCCCTGCGCGCCGGCCTGCCCACCAGCGTATCCGGCATGAGCATGGACCGTCAGTGCGCCTCCGGCCTGATGGCCATCGCCACCGCCGCCAAGGAAATCATCGTCGACAACATGGACGTGGCCGTGGCCGGTGGCCTGGAGTCCATCTCCCTGGTGCAGAACGACAAGATGAACACCTTCCGCGCTGCCGATCCGTGGTTGAAAGAAAACCGCCCGGACATCTACATGTCCATGCTGGAAACCGCCGAAATTGTCGCAGACCGTTATAACGTGTCCCGTGACAGCCAGGACGAATACGCCTTCCAGTCACAAATGCGCACCGCTGCCGCCCAGGAAGCCGGCAAGTTTGATGACGAAATCGCCCCCATGACCAGCGTCATGAAAGTGATGAACAAAGAGACCAAGGAAATTTCCGACGTGGAAGTGACCCTGGACAAAGATGAAGGCAACCGCCCGCAAACCACCCTGGAAGGCCTGCAATCTCTGCAGCCCGTATTCAAGGGTGGCCAACAGGTACAGGAAGGCGGCTTTATTACCGCCGGTAACGCCTCCCAGTTGTCTGACGGCGCCAGCGCCTGCGTACTGATGGACAGCAAGGAAGCCGAGCGTCTGGGCCTGCAACCGCTGGGCGCCTATCGCGGCATGGCCGTCGCTGGCTGTGATCCCGACGAAATGGGTATTGGCCCGGTGTATGCGGTGCCCAAACTGCTCAAGCGTTTCGGCCTCACCGTTGATGACATCGGCCTCTGGGAGCTGAACGAAGCCTTTGCCAGCCAGTGTCTCTACAGCCGTGACAAGCTCGGCATCGATCCGGAAAAATACAACGTCAACGGCGGCGCCATCTCCATCGGTCATCCCTACGGCATGTCCGGTGCCCGCATGACCGGCCACGCACTTATCGAAGGCAAGCGCCGCGGTGTGAAGTATGTAGTCGTGACCATGTGTATCGGTGGTGGCATGGGTGCTGCAGGTCTGTTCGAAGTGTTCTAAACGGAATCGCGCTGATTCTGTTTCCCCTTGGGGGCACCGCCTGGTGCCCCTTTTTTTGCTGCATCACGCATTAGGGAACCTCTCGCACTGTGCAGGACGCGCAACGCCGAATGCCAGACGCGACAACCACACAAACAGGAAATAAAACCCTGCTACAGCGCCGCTGCAAGCGCTTCTCTTGAGGGACGAACCTGGCGAAGCGAGGGGATTTCCAGCAGGCTGACTTCTTTCGCAGATAACGTCGGACGCCTGCCTGATAACCGCTGCCCAACCCTTCCTGCGATGCCTGTGGATCAGCCCTGGCCACCGCAAGCTTGCAAAGTCATCACACGGTACTTCGACGATAAAATTCATCGCGTAGCCATGCCTCCTGAGACCATCGGCAATCTCATTGCGACACGAACCAGCGCCCACTCCCAACAGAGAACCACCTCACAATCATTAGAAAATGTGTCTGCCGGCAAAAAAAATCACCAAAAACGAAACATTCTTTTGCTTGTTACCTGAGGTAACGAACAAGGTTCAAAAGTAAACTTTATATATTCCAGTGTTTCCTTTTCTCGGTTTACACGCAGATATCCTGGTACGCCTGCCCCAAAAAAAGCCAGATCCACCCTCATGACACTCCCTCCCAGCCTCTTTTTGCCCCCTTTGTCGTCTTGACCACATACCAAGCGGTATGTATGAATTGAGCGTGACTTGCCGGTTTTCGGAATCATTGTTCAAAAAAAGAATTTCGTAATCTTCCAAGTCAGGAATTTAACGCCCGATGGGACCGGGCGAGTTTCAGCAGTGCGCTACAACAACGTTCACAACAACAAACGGAATGTCTGCCCGGTTCATCCCCGGTGCAGTGGGAGAGCAAAATAATGCGAAGCAAAGCAATCGCTGTCGGCTACAGCAGCGTCCTGGCCCTGGGCCTGCTGTCAGCTGCCACCCCGGCTATGGCCGGCGGTGAATACAAGTTCAACGATGACTTCAGTGCCAAATGGAACCTGAAGGCCTCCGTGGGCGCCATCTCCCGGATGGAATCTGCCAGCAAGGAAAACCTGTTCGCCGGTGACACCCCTGGCGGCACCTCAGGCTCTGCCGTATCTGATGACGGCAACCTGAACTATGACGGTGGCGAAGTGGTTTCCTCCGTGGTCAAGGCCATCGGTGACTTCAACCTGCAGTACAAGAACTACGGCCTCTTCGTACAGGCCAAGACCTGGTACGACTACACCCAGAAGGAAGGCTATGTTCCCCATGGCAACTACCCCAATGAATTCCAGGGGGGCAAGCTGAGCGACGACGGCTTCCATCGCAATTCCCAGTTCCAGGGCGCAACGTTCCAGCAGGTCTTTGCCCACGGCACCTTCCAGGTGAACGAACAACCCCTGAAAGTGGCAGCAGGTCGTAAATTGCTCCTGTGGGGCCGTAGCCTTTATTCACGTGGCTCCTTCAGCTCACTGAATGCGGTCGACCTGGCCGCATTGCACCGCCCCGGGTCGGAATACACGGAATTTCTGACGCCCTCTGGCATGGTCACCGTGGATTACAACTTCACTGACCGCCTGAGCATGAAGTCCTTCTATCAGTATGAGTGGCGTGCGGCGAATCTGGACGGTTGCGGGACCTTCTTCTCTACCCTGGACAACACCGCACTGGGCTGTGATGCCACCTTCTCCAGCTCGGTCATCATGCCTAATCAGGATGCCTACAATGCCGGTGTTTATATTCCCCGCAGGGATGAAAATGAACCCAAGGACGGCGGTCAGTACGGCCTGAAGTTTGACTACGCGTTCCCGGAATCCAAGGCCAAGATCGGCACTTACTTCTTCAATTATCACAGCCGACTGCCTTACTACTCGGTGACCAAGGAAGACAGCCCGCTCCCCCAGGGCATCACCGCAGGCAACGATATCGCCTACTTCTATGAATACCCGGAAGACATTCAGGTATTCGGCCTCACCGCCGACAAGACCTTTGAGGGCGTGGGCAACCTGGCGCTGAACCTGAGCTACCTGCCGGACATGCCGATCCAGATCAATACCCCTGACCTGACCACCTCCCGCGTACTGGAAGCCAACGGCGTTCCTGCAGCAGCGGTACAGGGAGCGGGTTTCTCCATCCCGCAGGGCACCATCGACTACGTCTACAACTCCGGCAGCGAAGTGCACGGCTTTGAGGAGTTTGACATTCAGCGTGCCGAGCTGGCCTTCACCACCATCATCCCCAAGTTGATGGGCGCGCAGAAAACCGTCGTTTCCATGCAGGTGGGCTCGGAATTTATTCCTGATCTACCCAAGCAGGACCAGATGCGCTTCCGTCGCCACACCAACTTTGGTGTCGGCGAACTGGGAGAAGACGGTTATGTCACCGACTTCAGCTGGGGCTATCAGCTGAGCCTGACCTCCACCTACGCCAACGCCATCGGCGCGGTCTCACTGACCCCCGGCCTGACCTTCAATCATGGTGTTGAGGGTTATTCCAGTGATGACGCGATGCAGGAAGATTCCCGTACCGTCGGCGTAAGCTTGGGCATGGCCTACAAGCAACTCAGCGCCAACCTGTCCTATACAACCTATAACGACGAAGAGTACAGCGTGGTCGAAGATCGGGATTACCTGTCCCTGAGCACCACCTACAACTTCTAAACGGATAGTGAAACAGCCGGCCACGGCCGGCTTTTCTCAAGAGGATGGAAACCATGAAAAAATTGCAATTTACCCTGGTGGCCCTGTTCGCTGTACTGCTTACCGCCTGTGCCAGCGGCTATCACGACACCAAAGTCATCAGCGCCGAAACCGGCTCCCAGCCTGCACCAAAGGGCCCGTACCAATCCCTGGTGGTTGGCGTGCTGGTCGATCATGAACTGCGTGAACATCTGGAAGATGCCATTGTGGCCAAGTTTGCGGCCATGGGCGTAAAAGCCACCGCAGCCTACACCGTTTATGGCGACAAGGGCGTCGAAGGCAAAAGCCTGGACTACCTGGCCAAGCGCATGAGAGATAACGGTTTTGACAGTGCTCTGGCGATCCATCTGGAAGACCTGACCACGGAAACCACTGAGGTCAAAGGCGATCCAGGCGTGGCCATTCCGGCCAGCGCCGGCATGACCATGACCCCGCAGGTTTACAGCCCGGACTTCTATGTGAACGAAGATATCTACACCGCTCGCCTGGAACTGTGGGACGTGGACCAGAAAGCCATTGTCTGGACCGGCAAGACCGTCAGCTTCAACACCGGCGGCTTCAAGGGACTGGAAAAAGGCGCGGACCACTATGCCAAAACCATTACCGACGCCATTGAGGATGCCAACATCTTCTGATTCTGATTTCTCCGTTTTGTCTTAAATGTGGATTGTCTCCACCTTCCTCGCCCACTTCGGTGGGCGTTTTTTTTGTCGCTCTGCGACCGCAGCATGCTTCACGCTGCATGCACCACGCTAAATCGTCCTGCTGCGCGTGATTGCGGTGGACCCGAAAGCACTACCCGCATCCAGAAATAGCCACCGGCTATCGTGCGGCATGGTTCCAGCCTCTTGCACCCTCCCCGCGCTGCCGCTACTCTTTGACCTTCAATGAAGCGAATTCACGAGACATGACCATGCACGCAGCACAGCTCAACACACATACCCTGACTGGCCCAATGGCCGGTATGGCGGTGTCTGCTGCGTCTTATTACGGGTATTGGTTTAGCCGCTCGCGCGCCTGACCCGTACTCAGGCGCGCCCGTTAAGGGACGCCTGCCGAACACATGAAACCCCGGCCGGTAACCCGCCCGGGGTTTTTTATTGCCCAGACAAACAGACAAATGCAACACAGGGACAACACCATGTATCGCTATCGACCGAACCGCCTGACCACCCGATTTAGTCGCTGGCTACGCCAGCGCACCGCCACACAACGATCGACGAATCACGCGCGACGATAACGCGCCGCAGTATTAAGGGAAGATCATGCAACAGGTAAACAGCCAACAGACAGAGAACACCGACAGCCCAATCCACGACCGTCAGGCCTCGCCGCGACGCAGCCTGCCGCTGCCCTCCCCCACGGTACTGCGTCAGCGCCTGCCGGTGGATGCCGCACTCGCCGCGCAAATTGAGCACCAGCGCCAGACCATTCGCAACATTCTCAATAGCGAAGACTCCCGCTTGCTGGTGATCACCGGGCCCTGCTCCCTCCACGACCCCAAATCCACCCTGGAATACGGCCACCGTCTGGCGGAGCTGGCTACGCAGCTGGACGACAAAATCTTCATCGTCATGCGTGCCTACGTGGAAAAGCCCCGTACCACCGTGGGCTGGAAAGGCATGCTCTATGACCCGCATCTGGATGGCAGCAATGACATTGCCACCGGGTTGAATGTGTCTCGCCACCTGCTGCTGGATCTGGCCCGGCTGGGTTTGCCACTCGCCACCGAGCTACTGCACCCCATGGCCGCCGATTACCTGGGCGACCTGCTGAGTTGGGCGGCCATCGGCGCGCGCACCACGGAATCGCAGATTCACCGGGAAATGGTCAGCGGCCTGCCCCTGCCGGTGGGGTTCAAGAATGGTACCGATGGCAGTATCGGCGTGGCCTGCGACGCCATGGGGGCTGCCATTCACCCACACACGCATCTGGGCATGGATGAGCACGGTCACAGCGCCCTGCTGCAAACCGCCGGCAACCCGGATACCCACCTGGTGCTCCGCGGCGGCCACGACGGCCCCAACTACGATGCCGCCAGCGTGCAACGCTCCGCCGCCGCACTGGAGGCCAAGGGCTGCAACCCGCGCCTGATCGTGGACTGCAGCCATGCCAACAGCGGCAAAGACCCGCTGCGCCAACCTGCGGTGTTACAGGATCTGTTGCAGCAGCGTACTCAGGGGCAAACGGCTATCGCCGGGGTGATGCTGGAAAGCCATCTACACGATGGCAGGCAAGGCCAGGAGAAACCGCTTCAATACGGCCTTTCTATCACCGATGGCTGCCTGGGATGGGACAAAACCCGGTCAGAATTGTGTGCGATTAAGTAAGATGAAACAGGATAAGGCAACCCACACTCCTCCCATTGCGGGAGGGGTGTGACGTGAACGTTGCAAGCACCGCTTGCGCTGCCATACTTTAACGATTCTCAGGGCCGACGACTCCGCAAGGAACCCCACATGCTCAACAACCTGACCCTCGACCAACTGATCACCGCTTTCGTGGTATTCCTTGGCGTCATCGCCACCGTGGCCTTCGTCGTCTATCTGAAAAATCGCTCAGGTAACGAATAGTTTAGGGTCACGAATACAACAGTGATCCCGTCCCCATCTTGATTACGTTGCCACCAATGCGGCAGCGCACTTCCTTGCCCGGGCGCTTGTCGAATTCCGCATGCAAAATGCTCTTGCGCGTCTCATGGCTGCCCCGGTCCACAGACAGGGTATGCGTACCCGGCGCGGCCTCACCCTGCTCTGCCAGGTAAGCAATAAACTCTGGCATCACCGCCCCGATGGGAGGGAAAGCATCACGCGGCAATGTCGGGTTGAGCAAACGACCATGGAATTCCGTAAAGCCGGTAATGGTCCCCGGTGCAAACAGGAACAGCTCCGAGGTATACACATCACCGAACAGGTCCGACCAACGATCCGGGTTCAGACTCGCGGCCAGTACGTGCTCAGGTTTGGTAAACGGCACAATCAGCGTGGGCTTGTCCACACTCACCACCATCGGCTTGTACTTGCTGAAAGTAATGTGTTTCTCATCAATATTCAGCGCCGCCGCCAGACGAGGAATTTCCGGGGTGTAACGGTCAATGGTCGGTGTCAGCACCCGGGCAAACTGAATCGCACCGGGGGCACTGTCCCCCTTATCAATAAAGCTCTCAATCCATTGTTCGTTTTGCTTGAGCAGAAACGAAGCGAACTCGCCCTCGTCTTTTGTCATCCCCATTTCATAGGCCACATAAGACGCAGCCAGAATGGTATGGGCACCGAATAATTGCCGGCCTTTGCTATTGAACACCGTCACTGGCGAGGCGCTGTTGCCCGGCTCGATAAACACCGTTTCGGTTTGCTGAAACTCACCGGCAATGGCCGTTTTACTGGCATCACTACTGTTAGCCGCATCCAGGGTAACCACCGGTACCTGAGTGCCCTGAAAGGGTGCACCCGCGAATACATCAAGCAATGAATAATCGAGAGCCATCATTCTCACCTTTTTTATAATCGTCTCCCTCGACTATGCCGCAAGGGGATAAGAATGCAATCACAGAAAAGGGAAAAAAGACACAGGGGAAGGGGTTATCGCGTAGGTCGGATTTACCCAAGGGCACAGAGAGCCTAAAGGCGTAATCCGACATTGGATTTTACCACAATCAGCGAGGCCAGATGTCGGGTTACGGCTACGCCTAACACGACCTACAAGCGGGAGCCGATGGAGCAGTCGTTATTAGTGTAGGTTGAATTAGGCCGAAGGCCGTAATCCAACACTCAACAGGATCGTTACAATGAAGCGAAGAGTCAGGCAATAGCCCCTTCACGGGCCCATTCACAGCGCACCCGCAGGGGGGCGTCAGAGGGTTCGTGGTACACATCGGCACTGTCCCACACGAAGGTATGAAACCCGGACAATTCGGTTTCCAGATGCACCACCGCATTCACCCAGTACATGTTCTTGAGCAAAGATTCGAACTTGGCGATCCAGTGTTCCCACTCGTACTCTACCGCCCGGTAAGACATGCCGAAATGAATCACCTGGGTCTGGAAGGTGCCGCCCATCAAGTCATCGCCGGGCACGGAAAACATCTCCCGGCACAGGAACGGCCACTCATCCGCCTGCGGCAATTGCCGAATGGCTTTACGGTTCTGAAAACAGCTCGTCTTGCGCTCCTGCAAATTGCCAAATGGCAAATGCTTTATGCAACCGTAAACGATGGATTCGTTATCCAAAAAACACCCCGAAAAGCAGGAGAAAGTTCAAAGTTGAAAGTTTCAACGCGAGAAATATTCTCCTAAAAATAACAAGTTTACCGCCGCGATTCACCGTATTGTTGAACACCAACCAATAAAGAGTGAACCAGGAGACATTCTCCGCTGCGGGATCGTCTCTGCATTAACGCGCAGGCCCCTTCCCTTTTCAACTTTCAATTTTTTTATCGTCCGCATCCCTGCATTTGCTGCTGGTACCGGTTGGCCATGGATGCCGTGCGTTGGGCCGCGCCTTTCATCCACTTGTTGTTTTTCCAGGTGCCACGGGCATAGCCGCCGTGGCCGGCGTAGTAATTGAGGTAAAGGTTATAGGTGTCGTTCCGGGCCACGCCGTTTTTTTTGTAGCTCTGGTAGTGATACCAGCCGACAAACTGCACCGCATCCTTGAAGTCATCCCGGTCCGCGCCACGGCGACCGGTGGCGTCCTTGTACCAATCCCAGGTGCCATCCAGCGCCTGGGGATACCCGTAGGCCGACGACGGGCGTTTCCAGGGAATAAAGCCCAGCAGCTTGGTGCGCGGCGGTTTCGCCTTGGCGTTGAACCCGGATTCCTTATAGATGGTCGCCATCAGCACGGGCACCGGCACCCCGTACTCTTTTTCCGCACTCTTGGCGTATTTGTACCAGTTGTTGAACCAGCCACCCCGCTGATCGAACACCGCGCAGACATTATCCGTGTTGGTCGGTGTGCCAGCACAGCCACTCAGGGTCAGTACTGCCAAAAGCAGGGTTAGCCAGATTTTCATAACGCTCCCGAATCAATGCCGTGCTGGGTCAACATGGACAGTAGCGCAGCTTCGTCGCATACCTCAACGCCCAACGATTCCGCTTTCGCCAGTTTGGAGCCTGCCGATGCGCCCGCCACCACCGTACTGGTGTTTTTGGACACCGACCCCGCCACTTTTGCTCCCAACTGCTGCAAGGCCTGTTTGGCCTGGTCACGGGTAAGCTGCTCCAGGGTGCCGGTAAGCACCCAGGTTTGCCCTTCGAGAGGCCGACTTTCGGCCTGGACCGGGGCGCGAGCAGCCAGGGCGGCAACCTGATCCTCTGCATCCTGCAAGCGGGCTTGCCAACCGTTCTCTGCCAGCGCCCTGGCCAGCTGTGTCATAACCCCGGAACGCACGCCCTTGGGCTCGGCGCCCGCGCCTTCAGCCGCCGCAGCGCTCAATTCAGCCACGGTGCGGAAGTGCCCGCCGAGGGTTTCCAGCGACTTGTCACCAATGCCCTCAAGATTCATGCCCAATCGCTTGGCGGATTTGAGCAACTGCGCCAGCGTCAGGCTGTTCACAAAGGCTGCCGAGGGCACGCCGCTGGCCTGCGGGTTCACCCCTTCCGCCAGCAAGCCGTCGATCACCGCCTCGTTATCCGCTTCCGCAAAGAAGGCGCCAATGGCCTTCGCCACTTCCATCCCCACATCCGGCACCGCCAGCAATAGCAGCAAGGGGGCACGGCGAATGCCCTCCAGATCGCCAAAACAGTCCGCCAGATTCTTGGCGGTCTCTTCACCGATCTGCAAAATGCCCAGTGCAAACAGGAAACGGCCCAGCCCCACGGTCTTGGACGTCTCCAGTGCGGCAATCAGGTTATCCGCGGACTTCTCGCCCATGCGCTCCAGGCCAGCCACCTGCTCGGCTTTCAAGCGGTACAGGTCGGCAACGGTGGCAATCAGCTCCTGATCCACCAGCGCATCCACCAGCTTGTCACCCAACCCATCGATATCCATGGCGCGGCGGGACGCAAAATGCTTGATGGCTTCACGCTGCTGGGCTCCACAGATCAACCCGCCGGTACAGCGAGCCACCACCTGATCATCGCCGCGCAGAATGTCGCTACCACACACCGGGCAGGACGGCGGCAAGGCAATATCCCGGGCGTCCGCCGGGCGGCGCTCGGGCAGCGCCCGCACCACCTTGGGAATCACATCCCCGGCCCGGTACACCACCACGGTGTCACCAATACGGATATCCAGCCGCTGAATTTCATCAATATTGTGCAGGGTGGCGTTGCTGACAATAACCCCACCCACGTGCACCGGCTCCAATCGCGCCACCGGCGTCAGTGCACCCGTGCGACCCACCTGCCAGTCCACGCCGTTAAGCACGGTGAGCTCTTCCTGGGCAGGAAACTTGTGGGCAATGGCCCAGCGCGGCGCCCGGCTGACAAACCCCAGATCCTGTTGCCAGTCGAAACGGTCTACCTTGTACACCACGCCATCGATGTCGTAATCGAGATGATCGCGCTTTTCCAGAATCCCCTGGTAGAACGCCAGCAGTGCATCAACGCCCGCACACACACGCACTTCCGGGTTCACCCGCAGCCCCCAGCTGCGCAGGGCCTCCAGCATGTCGGCGTGCGTGGCCGGCTCGGGCACACCTTCCAGCTGAGCCATGGAGTAGGCATAAAATTCCAGTGGCCGGCTGGCGGTGATGCGCGAATCCAGCTGACGCAGGCTGCCGGCAGCCGCGTTGCGAGGGTTGGCAAACACCTTCTGCTCTGCAGCTTCCTGGCGGGCATTCAGCGCGGCAAAGCCGGCATGGGGCATCACCACTTCACCCCGCACTTCCAGCCGCGACGGCACTTGGCTACCCCGTAGCGTCAGGGGAACAGAACGAATGGTCCTGGCATTAACGGTGATGTTCTCCCCGGTCTGCCCATCCCCCCGGGTGGCCGCCCGCACCAGTTGCCCGTCCAGGTACAACAGGGAAATCGCCAAGCCGTCCAGTTTGGGCTCGGCCACGTAATCCACGGTTTCGTCCACCCCCAGGCGTTCGCGAATCCGTCTATCAAAGGCGCGCAAGTCATCGTCATCGAAGGCGTTATCCAGGCTCAGCATGGGCACTTCGTGCTGCACCTGCTCAAACGCATCCAGCGGCACATCCCCAACCCGCTGGGTAGGCGAATCGGCGGTAATCAAATTCGGGTACTGGGCTTCCAGGTCTTTGAGCGCACGAAACGCCCGGTCGTACTCGGCATCCGGCACCGCCGGATCGTCCTGCACATAGTAGCGATAAGACCAGTCGTTGAGCTGGTCACGGAGGTGTTGGGCTTTCTGGATGATGTCTGGATTAGGCACGGTAGCAGCAGCGAATAATGAATAGTGAATAATGGATAGCGAACGACTCGCTCTGTAGGAGCGCCACTTGAGGCGCGAACCCGGTGTTGTTTTTATACCGCTTCGCGCCTCAAGTGGCACTCCTACAATGCAGTGTGCCGAAGCAGGCACCGGGCCGAACTGCACCCGGCAGGGTTCCGGTTTTAGCGTGTCGCATGCCGCGTGATGCGTGCTACGGGTTTCCTACGCGCTGGGTACCCGCTGGCGACGCTCGAATTCCTGCACGCGCTGGCGCAGGTGTTCCATGGTCTGCGGGGTCAGCACGCTGTGCTGTTCATCCTTGAGTTCACCGTCCAGCTCAGCGGCCAGGCGCTGACAAATGGACAGCATCTTGTCCAGAGCGCCGATAGCATCCGTCGGTCCCGGCAATTTCAGGAAGAAAGTAACGCCGGCAAAGGTCTTGTCTTCCATGGTATCCAGATCGAACGTGCCCGGCTCCACCGCGTTGGCCATGGAGAATTGCAGCTCATCGGCACCCTGCACGCTCACATGCCGGTGGAAAATATTCATGCGGCCGTAGCGCAGGCCCGCTTCCAGCAACATGCGCAACAGGGCACTGCCTTCGAACGGCGCGCCACGGTGCGCAATCAGGTGCACCACAATCACTTCCAGCACGGGCTGGGGCTCACGGGGCGCCTTGGGTGCCGGCCGGGCCTCTACCCGCGCTTCCTGGCGAGGCGCCTGACGCGGTAAAACCCGAGGGGCCGGTTCGGGCTCGGGTTTCGGCTCAGGCGGCTTTTCCGCTACCGGTTGTGTCGGCGCCGGGGCGGGCTCGACATCAGGCTCCGCCGTGCGCTCTGGCTGGGGCTCTGGTTCCTGCTCACCGTCGAACAGGCTTTGCTGTTCTGCAGTGCGCGCTTCCGCCGCCGCTTCATCGGGTTCCATCACCATGGGCGGACGCTCATCCTGCTCTGCGTCCTCCATGGCCCGACGGATCACCCGAGCAGAACCAATCAGCTCCGGGTTGTAACCGCTACTTTCTTCTTCCTCCGCCTGATCGCGATAGCGCGGGTCGATGCGCATACGCAACCGCCCGTGCCGCTCCCGGATCATCCGCCGCACGCCGTCGGCCAGAATCAGCAGAATCAGAATAACCAGAATACCAATCAATGTTTCCAGGTTCAGGCCCATTGCCTCTTCTTCCTTGCTTGTGCTGAAGTGCCGCTGTTACAGCGGCACCGATTCCTCACATCGCCGCCATTTCGGCCGCTTCTTCCACATCCACCGATACCAGACGGGATACACCGGGTTCATGCATGGTGACCCCCATCAGGGTAGCAGCCATCTCCATCGCAATCTTGTTATGAGTGATGTAGATAAATTGCACTTTTGCAGACATTTCCGACACCAGGTTACAGAAACGCCCCACATTCGCATCGTCCAGAGGCGCATCCACCTCATCGAGCAGACAGAACGGAGCCGGGTTGAGCTGGAAGATACTGAACACCAGTGACAGAGCGGTGAGCGCTTTTTCACCGCCGGAAAGCAGGTGAATGGTGCTGTTTCGCTTGCCGGGTGGCCGCGCCATGATGGTGACACCGGTGTCGAGCAAGTCGTCGCCGGTGAGCTCCAGGTACGCATGGCCACCGCCGAAGACCTTCGGGAACAGCTCCTGCAGACCACGGTTGATGCGGTCGAAGTATTCCTTGAAGCGCGCCCGGGTTTCCCGGTCGATCTTGCGGATGGCGTTCTCCAGGGTGCCGAGTGCGTCTTCCAGGTCTTCGTTCTGGCTGTCCAGGTAATTCTTGCGCTCGGACTGCTGCTGATACTCGTCAATGGCCGCCAGGTTGATCTGCCCCAGGCGGGAGATCCGCTGGCCGATCATGTCCATTTCCTGGGCCCACTGCTGCTCATCCGCCTCGTCCGGCAGGTTTTGCAGCACGGTATCCAGATCAAAATTCTGTTCAGAAAGCTGTTCGGCCACGGTCTGCCGGCGGGTACTCAGGTCCTGCCACTGCATGCGCTTCTGGTCCATGGTGCTGCGCACTTCCTGAGCCTGACGCTCAAACTGGCCACGCTGCCCTTCCAGGTTACGCATTTCATGGTCCACCGTTTCCAGCTCACGGCGGGCTTCGGTGAGCTTGTGCTCGGCTTCCAGACGCACTTCCAGCTTTTCTTCCAGCTGCATCTGCAGTTCCGTACCCGGCTCGTCGCCCTCATTGGTCTGCTCTTCCAGCAGCGCCTTGCGCTCCGCCATCATCTGCACCTGGGTCTCCAGGCGGCTCAGGTTCTGGCGCAGGGAGTCTGCCTGGGTGCGGGCACCCTGTACTTCCATGGCCAACTGGTGAGACTGATCGCGGTCGTGGCGCGCTTTCTGGCGGGACTCGTCCAGCCGCAGGCGCAGCTCATCCCGGCGGGATAGCAAGGCTTCGCGCTCACCGCTGTCGGTTTCCATGGCGTCCAGCGCTTCCGCCAGCACCGCCCGGGCCTCTTTCAAGTGTTCCTGTTCCTGTTCCAGCTGCTCGTTGGTCTCGTCCATTTCCCGGCTGAGACGCTCACGGCGCATGGTGATCTGCTCCAGGCGCACCTGCCGGGCGCTGACCTGGGCATTGATCTCGCCCAGCTCACGGTTGATCCGGCTCGCCTGGCGCTGTACTTCTTCGCGCTCTTCTTCCAGTTCGGAAATCTGTTCGCGGGTGCTTTCCAGCTGTTCTTTCAGGCTATCCACGGTGGCCTGGAGCGTATCAATCTCGCCTTCCAGGGTCTCCAGCTCACGGCGGCGCTCGAGAATACCGGCTTCCTGATCTTCCTCTTTGGCCACTTTCAGCCAGTCCGGGCCCAGCCAGATACCGTCACGGGTCACCACGGATTCGTGGGCGTCCAGCTGGCCACGCAGGGTCAAGGCCGCATCCAGATTATCGGCCACGTACACCCCGGCCAACAGACCTTCCGGAGCCTGCCCCTGAACGTGTTCACGCAGTAGCGTGGATTTGCTGCCCGCCGCCGTCGTGGCGCTGGGGCTAACCAGCGCCACCCGGCCATGGGAAAGATCGTCCAGCCATTCGCCCAGCTGATCAAAACCGCTGACGGCGACGGCCTGAATGCTGTCGCCCAGCACCGCTTCCAGGGCTTTTTCCCAGCCTTCCGCCACTTGCAGCTGGTCGGCCAGGCGCGGTTCGTCATCCAGTTCATGCCGGGTCAACCAGTCGCTGACCGCGCCATCGTCGCCCATGGCCGCTTTCTGCAGGGCTTCCAGGGAGGTGCGACGGCCCTTCAGGCTTTGCAGCTTCTCGCGGGCCTCATCCAGCTGACGGCCCCGGTCGCCGTTATCCCGGCGAAGCTGGTTGATCTCTTCCTGCAGGGACTCGCTGCGCAGTTCGTTTTCTTCCGACTGCCCGCGATATTGCTCCACCTGCTCTTCCAGCTCGCGCATTTCCTGGGCCAGCGGGCCAGCATCCAGGGATTCCTGCTCTTTCTTCAGACGGTCGATACGGTCGCGCAGCCGCTCCTGGGACTTGTCCAGATGCTGAATGCGGGACTGCTCCACCTCGGCCTGGCGGCGAGATTCCCCGGATTTGCCGTTGAATTCTTCCCACGCCTGCTGCCAGTTCTGCATGGTCTCTTCGGCCAGTGCCAGCGCTTCGCTGGACGCTTCCTGCTGCTCGGAGACCATTTCCAGTTCCGGCTCGCGCTCGGCCAGAATGGCATCCAGTTCCGCCACTTTCTCGCTGTCGATGCGCAGGTGCTCGTCGCCTTCTTTCCAGCTGGCGCGTACCTGGTCCAGCTCCTCGTACAGCTGCTGCTTGCGCTCGCGCTGATGCTGGATGCTCTGCTCCAGGCGCGCCACTTCCGCCCCCAGGGCGTAAAAATGCTGCTGGACTTCGTTGAAGCGTTCCTGCACTTCGTGGTGTTTCTCGCGCAGGCGCTCCACTTCCGCATCCACGTGGCGTTGTTCTGCCACTTTCGCTTCCATGGACACGTCCAGTTCGCCAATCACATGGTCCAGTTGCTTGACCTGCACATCCAGCCCTTTCCAGCGCAACGCCTTGAGCTGCGCGCCTTTCAGGCGCTCTTCCTCTTTGTACTGCTTGTATTTCTCTGCCGCGCTGGCCTGGCGGCTCAGGCGCTCGATCTGACGCTCCAGCTCTTCGCGGATGTCCGTCAGGCGCTCCAGGTTTTCACGGGTACGGCGAATGCGGTTCTCGGTCTCGCGGCGGCGGGCCTTGTACTTGGAGATCCCCGCCGCTTCCTCGATATACACCCGCAGCTCTTCCGGCTTGGCTTCAATCAGCCGGGAAATCATGCCCTGCTCAATAATGGCGTAGCTGCGCGGGCCCAGGCCGGTGCCCAGGAAGATGTCGGAAATGTCCTTGCGGCGGCACTTGGTGCCGTTGAGGAAATAGTTGGACTGGCCGTCACGGGTGACCTGGCGCTTCACGGAAATTTCGTTGAACTTGCCGTATTCGCCAGTAACGGTGGCATCGGAGTTATCGAAAATCAGCTCAATGGACGCCTGGGCCACCGGCTTGCGGGCATTGGAGCCATTGAAGATAACGTCCGCCATGGACTCACCGCGCAGGTGCTTGGCGGAGGATTCCCCCATCACCCAGCGTACCGCGTCAATGATATTGGACTTCCCACACCCGTTGGGCCCCACCACGGCGGTGAGGTTTTCCGGGAAATTGGTGGTGGTAGGGTCCACAAAGGATTTGAACCCGGCCAGTTTTATTGATTTCAGTCGCATAGTGTCTGCTTAACTCGGGCCAACAGGCCAAAAATTGGGCAAAAACAAGGGTTTTCGCCGCCCCTTGAAGCGATTACGGCGCGCCTGGGCACTAAAAGGGCTAAGTCTAGCGACAACCGCAGTCGAATTCATCAGCCGAGATACCGATAAAGGCCACGGCACGCTTCATCCTGCACGCAGCACATCGCAAACCCGGACACGTTTTACGGCATTTGATGTTTTCAGGGCATATGCCAGCCTTCGCGGTCGAAGGACCGCTCTCGCAAAGGAGATTGACCGTAGGCGTCCCAATTATTCGCTGCGCTCCCCCCTTCGGGACCGCCTTTACAGGCGTTCCTTCGCGCGGTGAGGGACGAACCGCAAATGCCCGCAGGGCACAACGGCAAAACGCCCCAACATCTCTCGCTTTCCCTTGCAGCTTGAGGCGTGCCGCTTGCAACTTGCCTGCACACTGTGCAGCACGGGGCACGACAGGTAACATTCTCCACAGCCTGTCTTCGCGTCAGCGCGTGCTGCATGATGCGTGAAGCGTCTCTTGATACAAGGATTACCCGTGTCCCAGATAGCCGATGCCATTGCTTACCTGTCCCGCAGCCTGAAACTGGCCCGCACCCCGGAACTGCGGCGCTATGTGATCATCCCGCTGATCTTCAACATCCTGGTCTTTGGCGGCCTGTACTGGCTCAGCGGCAGCTGGATTGCCGGCTGGATCACCGCCGCCACCGCGGACTGGGCGTTGACCGGCTTCTGGAGCTTCCTCAATGGCGCTCTGCACTTCCTGGTCGATGCGGCAGTCATACTGGTGTGGATTCTGCTGTTGGGCCTGTTCGCCAGTGTGTTTTCTATTGGCGTACAGCTGATTGCCGCGCCCTTCATGGGCTTTCTGGCGGAAAAAGTGGATATCCAGGTCACCGGCCACCCCATGAACGACGAATCCATCCCCGCCATGATCGTGCGCACCTTCAAGCGCGAGCTGCGCAAAACCTGGTACTGGCTGTGGCGTGCCGTGCTGATTCTGTTTGTGGTGGGGGTGGTTTACTTCATCCCGGTGATCAATGTGTTCGCCTCGGCCATCTGGTTTCTGTGGTCAGGCTGGCTGCTGGGCATGCAGTACATCGATTTCGGCGCCGACAACCGTCAGGTGCCTTTTGAGGTGATGCTGGAGCGGCTGAAAGAAAAACGCTGGCTGGTGCTGACCTTCGGCGCCATCGTCATGGCCCTGACCATGATCCCGTTGGTGAACCTGTTCATCATGCCAGTGGCGGTGATTGCCGGAACACTGATCTGGGTGGAACAGCTGAGTCCTGAATTAATAGTTAATAATGAATAATTAATAACGTCGCGAGACGGTTTTTCATGTTCGGAAACGCATGAGGCCGCGGCCAGAGTCTGGGGCGCGGCCTCATTGCTTTTACAATACGGTTACCGCTGCTCGCGCAGCTATTAATTATTCATTATTAACTATTAATTGCTCTCTACCTACCGCATAAAGCCCAGCTCTCTGAGCTGGTGAATCTTGTCCCGGGTGGCAGCGGCATCCTCGAATTCCAAGTTCTTGGCGTGCTCCAGCATCTTGGCTTCCAGCACTTTGATTTCCTTGGCCACCTGCGCCGGGGAGCGAGCATCCAGGTAATCGGCGGCGGATTCCGCCACTTTCTTCTCGCCCTTGTACTTGCGATCGAAACGGCTGCCGCCGCTGTCATCCATGATGTCGCGGATTTTCTTGTTGAGCCCCTGCGGGGTAATGCCGTTGGCCTTGTTGAACGCTTCCTGCTTCTCGCGGCGGCGGTCCGTCTCGCCGATGGCCCGCTCCATGGAGCCGGTCATTTTGTCCGCGTAGAGAATCGCCCGCCCTTCCACATTCCGGGCGGCGCGGCCGATGGTCTGGATCAATGAGCGATCGGAGCGCAGGAACCCTTCCTTGTCCGCATCCAGAATCGCTACCAGCGCCACTTCCGGCATATCCAGACCTTCACGCAGCAGGTTGATCCCCACCAGCACGTCGAACTTGCCCAGACGCAAATCGCGGATAATTTCCACCCGCTCCACCGTATCGATATCGGAATGCAGGTAACGCACACGGATGCCGTGTTCGTTGAGGTATTCGGTAAGATCTTCCGCCATACGCTTGGTCAGCGTAGTCACCAGCACACGCTGCTCTTTGGCAATGCACTCCTTGGCCTCCCCCAGCAGATCGTCCACCTGGGTGGTCGCCGGGCGGATCTCGATCTTCGGGTCCACCAGGCCGGTGGGCCGCACCACCTGTTCCACCACCTGCCCCGCGTATTTCTGCTCGTAGGGCCCGGGGGTGGCGGATACAAACACCATTTGCGGTGCCAGTTGCTCCCATTCCTCGAATTTCAGCGGTCGGTTATCCATGGCCGAGGGCAAGCGGAACCCGAAGCTCACCAGGGTTTCCTTGCGGGAGCGGTCGCCCTTGTACATGGCGCCCAGCTGCGGAATGGTCACGTGGGACTCATCGGCAATCAGCAGCGCATTGTCCGGCAGGTAGTCAAACAGGGTCGGCGGCGCATCGCCGGGCGCACGACCAGAAAACAACCGGGAGTAGTTTTCCACGCCGTTGCAGTAACCCAGCTCCTGCAGCATCTCGATGTCGAACCGGGTGCGCTGCTCCAGCCGCTGGGCTTCCACCAGCTTGTTCTGCTCCTTTAGCTCCGCCAGCCGTTCGGTGAGTTCTTCCTTGATCATCTCCACCGCCTTGAGCACCGTTTCCCGGGGCGTCACGTAATGGCTCTTGGGGTAGATGGTGGTACGCCCGATACGCCGGATCACCTCGCCGGTGAGCGGATCAAAAATGCTGATGGACTCCACTTCGTCATCGAACAACTCGATGCGCACCGCTTCCTTTTCCTCTTCCGCCGGGAAGATATCGATCACATCCCCACGCACCCGGTAGGTGGCGCGACGAAAATCCATTTCGTTGCGGGTGTATTGCAGTTCGGCCAGGCGCCGCAGCAGCTCACGCTGATCAATATGATCGCCCCGCACCAGATGCAGCACCATGGCGTGATAACTGGCCGGGTCACCCAGACCGTAGATGGCGGATACCGTGGCCACGATAATGGTATCCGGGCGCTCCAGGATGGCCTTGGTGGCAGACAGGCGCATCTGCTCGATCTGTTCGTTCACCGAAGCATCTTTCTCAATGAAGGTATCGGAGCTGGGAACGTAAGCTTCCGGCTGGTAGTAGTCGTAGTAGGAAACGAAGTACTCCACCGCATTTTCCGGGAAAAACTCACGAAACTCCCCATACAACTGCGCCGCCAACGTCTTGTTGGGCGCCATGATGATGGTCGGCCGGCCAGTCTGCTCGATCACGTTCGCCATGGTGAAGGTCTTGCCCGAGCCCGTGACACCGAGCAGCGTCTGGTGGCCCAGGCCGTCATCAATGCCCTCAATCAGCTGGGCAATGGCCTTGGGCTGGTCCCCGGCAGGCTGGTAATCGGAATGGAGCTTGAAGAGGCTTTCGGGCATGGGGTCTTCCTGATGGCTACCCTTCCAAGCCAGGAAGGAAGCAAAATCATGGTTTAAAAAATCGAGACGTAGTGTAACAGAGCCGGCGTGAATGCGCGGTGGAACGACAACCCCCCGTAGAGCGAGGTTTTTGGATGATGATAGAGTCTCCGGCCAGTATTGAGCGGGCCCGGAAACACCCTTTCTTCGCCAAGGCCCAGATTCGTCCCCTGGAAGGGAACTCCTACCGCGGCTTTGTAGAGAGCTCGCACCCAACAGCCGTGCGCTGGTTGCAGCCCCGCCCTCGCCGCCCCACAAGGAAATACGGGACATTCCCTGCCTGATCCGGTAAAATGCACGCCCCTTTCTGGGTCGATTGCTGCGCCAAAAGCGCGGCCCAACGACTCTCTAGATGAACGAGGAGTGCATGTCCGATATCAGCCTTTCCGACCGCGTACAACGCATCAAGCCGTCTCCCACTCTTGCCATCACCGCCAAAGCCGGTGAATTGCGCGCGCAGGGCAAAGACATTATTGGGCTGGGTGCCGGTGAGCCGGATTTCGATACGCCGGATCATATCAAAGACGCCGCCATTGAAGCGATCAAGGCCGGCAAAACCAAATACACCCCGGTGGACGGCACTCCCGGCCTGAAGAAAGCCATTATCGACAAATTCCAGCGCGATAACGGCCTGTCCTATGAGCCCGGCCAGGTGCTGGTCTCCAGCGGCGGCAAGCAAAGCTTCTTCAACATGGCACTGGCCCTGCTGAATGATGGCGACGAAGCCATCATTCCGGCCCCCTACTGGGTGAGCTACCCGGATATGGTGCTGGTTGCCGGCGGCGTACCGAAGATCCTCGAAACGGACGTGAACAGCCGCTTCAAGATCACCCCGGAACAGCTGGAAGCGGCGATTACGCCGAAAACCCGCCTGTTCGTGATCAACAGCCCCTCCAATCCCTCCGGCATGGCCTATTCCCTGGAAGAACTGGCGGCTCTGGGCGAGGTACTGAAGAAGCACCCGAACATCATCGTCGCCACCGACGACATGTACGAGCATATCCTGTGGACCGGCAAGCCGTTCATCAACATCGTCAATGCCACCCCGGAGCTGTACGACCGCACCGTGGTCATGAACGGCGTCTCCAAGGCCTACTCCATGACCGGCTGGCGCATCGGCTATGCGGCAGGCCCGCAAAAGCTGATTGCTGCCATGAAAAAGGTGCAGTCCCAGTCCACCTCCAACCCGGCCTCCATCAGCCAGGCTGCCGCTGAAGCCGCACTGGCCGGCGATCAGGGCTGCGTGGACGAGATGGTCAAAGCGTTCAAGGAGCGTCACGACTACCTCACCGCCGCACTGGATGCCCTGCCTGGCGTGAAATGTGCCCAGGGTGACGGCACTTTCTATGCCTTCCCGGACTTCTCCGAAGCCATTGCCAACATGGATGGCGTGGAATCCGACACCGACCTGGCCACCCTGCTGCTGGAAACGGCTGAAGTCGCGCTGGTGCCCGGTTCCGCCTTCGGCGCCCCCGGCTGCATGCGCCTGTCCTTCGCCGTCGGCATGGACACCCTGAAAGAAGCCATCCGCCGGATTGAGCAGGCATTGGCTAAATAAGCAACAAACGCACCCCCGGGGTGTTGACGACCCCGGGAGGCGTCACTAATATACGCGCCTCAAGACATTCCGCCTTAGCTCAGTTGGTAGAGCAAATGACTGTTAATCATTGGGTCGCTGGTTCGAGCCCAGCAGGCGGAGCCAAACAAGAGAAGGGCTTATCCATCGGGTAAGCCCTTTTTCTTTGTCCCAATGATTGGTTGTCCTGCGGCCAACTGTTAATCATTGGCAAATTCAGTTGAATTTGCCTAGTTCGAGCCCAGCAGGCGGAGCCAAATAAAAGAAAAGGGCTTATCCATCGGGTAAGCCCTTTTTCTTTGCCCCAATCATTGGGCACCCTGCGGTCGCCGGTTAATCATTGGTGAATTCAGTTGCATTCGCCTGGTTCGAGCCCAGCAGGCAAAACACAACAAGAAAAGCCCGGCATCTTCCGATACCGGGCTTTTCTTTGTCTCATGATTGTTCGCGCGTCCTTTCCTAAAACCCTTCCGGGTTCTCTTTCTGCCAGCGCCAATGATCCTCGCACATTTCCTCAATGCCCCGCTGTGCCTCCCAGCCCAGCACGGCATTGGCATGGGCCGGATCTGCATAGCAGCTCGCCACATCGCCAGGGCGACGCTCTACTATTTCATAGGGCACAGGGCGTCCAGATGCCTGTGAGAACGCCGTGACCATTTCCAGCACGCTGTACCCCCGGCCGGTTCCCAGGTTCACTGTTAACAGGCCACCATCCGCGTCCAGCGCCTCAAGCGCAGCCAGATGCCCCTGGGCCAGATCCATAACATGGATATAGTCTCTGACTCCGGTTCCGTCCGGGGTCGGATAATCCCCACCAAAAACGCCCAGCTTTTCACGTTTACCCACCGCCACCTGGGCGATATAAGGCATCAGATTGTTGGGGATACCCGCCGGGTCTTCGCCGATCTGACCACTCTTATGGGCCCCCACAGGGTTGAAATAACGAAGCAACGCCAGCTTCCATTTTTCGTTACTCCGATAAAGGTCCCGCAACATATCTTCAATATGCAGCTTGGTCGCACCGTAGGGGTTAGTGCTACTAAGGGGAAAATTCTCCCGAATCGGCACCGTTGCCGGATCGCCATAGACCGTCGCAGAAGAGCTGAACACCATGGTGTGCACGCCTGCACGCTCCATCGCTTCCAGCAACCGGAGGCTTCCCGTCACATTGCAATCGTAATAACTGAGCGGCATGGCGACAGATTCCCCCACCGCCTTAAGGCCCGCAAAATGGATTACCGCCGCGATGTCATAATCTGAGAACAGGGTATTCAGACAGTTCGCATCGCGAATATCGCCTTCCACAAACGCCACGGACTTGCCCGCAAGCCGCTCAACACGATTCAGACTCTCCCGGCTACTGTTACTCAGATTGTCCAGCACCACTACCTGGTGCCCAGCTTCCAGCAACAACAAAACGGTATGAGAACCGATGTAACCCGCGCCGCCCGTTACCAGAATGCTTTTCATCATTTTGCCTCCGAGCCTTCAGCTCTCGCCTCAGACTTGTCTTACCCAAACAGTGGCTCCTGGATGACACCCTGGAGTCGCTCAACCACGTAGTGTAGCTCCAGGCCAACAGTAAGCCTCCAACACTCCAGCAGTGTCGTCACCACGAACGAAAACCACAACCGGTCTGCCTACTATGCCATTGTATCGTGCCAGTTTCCGCCACACCTTCAGTACCGGTGACACCGTTGAACTGACCTCCCGGCCCTACCCGGCCAATAGCTGGGAGCACGCCCGACAACTGGCCGATGCATTTGGTTATGTGGATGTGCGGATTGCTGTCGAGGACCGACATAGCGATGGCCGAATTACCGTATACCCCATGCTCACCAGTGTTGAATGACCGCGCTCCTGGAACAAGCCACAATCAATGAGCACCGCAACACTATCGCTCATCTCCCACTCATGGGCAGAACCGAGCGCGCCACACACCGCGCCGTGGTGGTAGCAGATCAAACCGCTCAGGCGCAGGTTATGAAGACGGATCTTGTCGTTTCCTGAAAAGGATGAACGACAGGCCATCCTTGGCCTGAGGACAAAATCCAATCACTGCACTGTGTCGGATTGCGGCTACGCCTAATCTGACCTACGCCAAATCAGCCTGAAAGGCGCAATTTTGTAGGTCGAATTAGCCTGAAAGGCGTAATCCGGCATACTGCTTAGCCAACACCCACCCTACACAATCGCAGCGATCAGTTGCTTCACACAGGCTTCAATATCGTTTTCAGCGGTGTTCACCACCAGCTCCGGCTTGGCCGGGGCTTCGTAAGGGCTATCGATACCGGTGAATTCCTTGATAATGCCCTGGCGCGCTTTCTGGTACAGGCCTTTGGGGTCGCGCTTCTCGCACTCTTCCAATGGCGCGTCCACAAACACTTCCACGAACTCGCCATCTTCGAACAACTCGCGGGCGGCATCACGGTCCGCACGGAACGGGCTGATGAAGGCGGTGACAACAATAAGGCCAGCATCCACCATCAGCTTCGCCACTTCAGACACCCGGCGGATGTTCTCAGTACGGTCTTCATCGCTCATGCCCAGGTTCTTGTTCAGGCCGTGGCGCACGTTATCGCCGTCCAGCAAATAGGTGTGCTGACCCTGCTCGGTCAGTGCCACTTCCAGCGCATTCGCCAGTGTAGATTTACCGGAACCGGACAGACCCGTCAGCCAGATACACTTCGGCGTCTGGCCCTTAACTTTCGCGCGATCTGCCTTGGACACATTAGACTCATGCCATACGACATGGGCCTTGGATTCGTTTGCTTTTTCCTGGTATGGGGAAGACATAAATACCTCACTTTGTTCGAAGAGCAGCGGCTAGCTGCGAGCTTCTAGCTACTAGAAAAACACAACCGGGCCTTTGGCCCAGCATTATAAATTCACTTCAATTTGCGCATCATCGCGAACAGCATTTTCGATAGCTGCTCAATCTCATCGCCCCACCTTTTGCTCATTTCATCAGGGATATAACCGATTCTGCTGCCGATAATTAGCTGGGTCTTCAATTCACCCGCCGAGCCCTTAGCATAGTTCAGAAACAACGCTTTCTTTTTGTCGGAAGCTCGCTCGAAGCCCTCTGCAATATTCGAAGGCAAGGACAGCGAGGATCGGGTTATCTGATCCCTAAACCCGAAGTCACGGTGGCCAGCAAAGTGTTGATAGATCTCAACACTTAAATCCACTGACCGACGCCAGATATCCAAATTTTCAAGACGCATCCCTGCCTCTCCATATTATTAGCGCCCCTATCCTTAGGAACTTTACCGGTTTTCTCTATCCAATTGAGCGTAGCTCGTAGCTCGTAGCTCGTAGCTCGTAGCTCGTAGCTCGTAGCTCGTAGCTCGAAACTTTCAAAACCCCCAAACCATCGGAATAACCGTCAGGCTAATCACCGCCACCACCACACTCATCGGAAACCCGATCTTCAGGTAATCCCGGAACGTGTAGCCCCCTGGCCCCATAACCATCAGGTTGGTCTGGTAGCCCAGCGGGGTCATGAAGCTCGCGGATGCGGCGAACATCACGGCAACAATAAAGGGCATGGGGCTAACACCCAGCTGTTCAGCAACCCCAATAGCGATGGGAAACACCAGCACGGCGGCGGCATTGTTGGTGATCATTTCGGTAAACACGGCCGTGAGCAGGTAGATGATCACCAGCGCCATAAAAGGCGACAAGCCCCCCTCCGGAATCACCTGTTCCACAATCCAGGCCGCCGCACCACTGGACTCCATGGCTTTACCCAGCGCAAAAGAGGCGCCGATCACCACCAGCACCGGCAGATTCACACTCACGTTCATCCGCGAGCGGTTCACGGTCACACAGCGCAGCGCAATCATCAGGCCGGCCGCAAACATGGCCGCCTCCAGAGTCGAGGCCAGCCCCAACACATTCGCCATCACCATCGCCACCAGTACCGCAACGGCCAGCGGCGCCCGGCGAAAGTCCGGGGGGGTGGAATCCTTCAACGGGCTGACCAGCATGAAGTCACGACGATACTGATACTGCTCCACAAACTGCTGGCTGGTTTCCAGCAACAAGGTATCCCCCACCTTCAAACACTGCTCGCCCACCTTGCCGGGCACACGCTTACCATTGCGGCTGATACTCAAAATCGCTGCCTGGTAACGGGTCCGGAATCCGGTTTCCTTCACGGAACGGCCAATGCCGGGGAACTCCGGGCTCAGCACCACTTCCACAAGATGGCGCTGGTGATTATTCAGGCCTAGCTTGTGGGCCCCACCATGGGCAGCCTGCAAGCCGTTAATACGTTGTAGCTCCCTCGCGCACTCCGGCACTCCGACAAACGCCAGCAAGTCCCCTTCCTGCAACGTCATTTCCGGACCAACCGCCGTGAACAGTCGCTCATCACGCTGAATGTCAGTCAGGAAGCCATAGGTCAGGTTCCGCAGCCCGGCATCCTGAATGGTACGCCCTGCCAGAGGGCTGCCTTTCGCGACTAGCATCTCGACGTGGTACTCACGGGCATCTTCCCACTGGGACGCCATACTGGCCCGGTTCGGCAGCAAAAAGCGGCTGATCAACAACATAAAGGCCGCACCGCCGAGCAACACCGGCACACCGACCCAGGCCACATCGAAAATGCCAAAGGCCGGCAACCCTTTTTCCTGTACCAAACCGTCCACCACCAGATTGGTGCTCGTGCCGATAAGCGTACAAGTGCCGCCGAGAATCGCCGCATAACTCAGCGGTAACAGCAGTTTGGAGGCAGACAACCGTAAGCGTTGCGCCCACTCCTGCACCGCAGGAATCATCATGGCCACAACGGTGGTGTTATTGAGGAACGCACTCAAAATCGATGCTGGCGCGATCAAACGGAACTGGCTGGAGAGTACGGACTTGGGTTGTCCCAGCAACCGATGTGCCACCCAGTAAATAGCCCCCGTATCCCGCAAAGCCGCCGCCACCACATACAGCGCCGCGATGGTCATCAAGCCGGGATTGGCAAAACCGGACAACGCCTCCCCCGGGGAAATGATACCCGAGACCAACACGAGTACCAGCGCCGCCATCATGGTCATATCCGCAGGCACACGGTTGCTGACCAGCGCCCCTAGCACAGCCAGTACAATCAACAGTGTTATCAGTATTTCCAGCGTCATTAAATGAACCAGACAGAGCCCAAGCCGTGCGACAAACCGCACAGCAAAAAGGGCATTCTACAGGGCAAAGGGAATATAAAAAGAGAGCGCTTAGTCAAATATGACATAAGTAAAAACCAACGTCTCAGCCAACAATGTCGGATTACGGCCAAGCCTAATTCGACCTACACACTGACCGACAAAACAACGGCGACGGCTTCAAGCTCGGGGTTTGTAGGTCGAATTAGCCAGAAAGGCGTAATCCGACACTCAGGGCAGGTACTCCACCGCGCTGGCGGTTTTGGCCACCATCGCCGGCAATTCACGGCTGGGCGCGCTTTGGGGCGCCTCTACGCTCACTCCGCTCGGCTCGTACCCATTCACATAGCTGCGCAGCAAGGCACGCAGGGCGTCCTGATCAGCGCGGGTCAACGCCTTGCGGAAGGCCTCCAGCGCAAAATAGATCTCATCCCATTCCAGCTTTTCTTCATGGGCCTGCATAATCATCTCGTGCTCGGTGCGCGTACTGCAATCACCGATCAGCAGCTCTTCATAGAGCTTCTCACCCGGTCGCAGCCCGGAAAACGCGATGGCAATGTCTCCGTCAGGATTCTGCTCGTCCCGCACGGACATACCCATCAAATGCACCATGGTACGGGCCAGATCCACAATACGCACCGGCTCGCCCATATCCAGCACGAAAACTTCACCGCCCTGGGCCATGGCACCCGCCTGGATCACCAGCTGGGAGGCCTCCGGAATGGTCATGAAATAGCGAATCACATCCGGGTGGGTCACCGTCACCGGCCCGCCCTTCTGAATCTGGTCACGGAACAGGGGCACCACCGAGCCAGACGAGCCCAGCACATTGCCAAAACGCACCATGGAGAACACCGTCTCCGAGCCCCGCGCGGCAATGGCCTGAAGTACCAGTTCCGCAAAACGCTTGGTGGCCCCCATCACATTGGTAGGGCGCACCGCCTTGTCAGTAGACACAAGAATAAAGTGCTTCACATGGGCGGCTTCCGCACCCAATGCCGCTTCCAGCGTCCCCAGAATGTTATTACGCACGCCAGCAGAAGGGTTGGCCTCAACAATCGGCACATGCTTATAGGCGGCCGCATGATAGACCGTATCTACCCGATGCTCACGGCACAGCCGTTCCATCAAGCCACGATTGAGCACCGAACCGAGCACCGCCTCAATTTCAATGTCTTTGCTTCTATTGCCTGCAAACGCCCGCAGCTCCTTCTCGGTGGCATACAGACCGAACTCACTTTGGTCCAGCAGCAGTAACTTGGAAGGGTTCAACTTGAGAATCTGCCGACACAACTCGCTGCCGATGGAGCCCCCCGCACCGGTCACCAGCACATGCTTGCCACTGATACAGCGTGTCAGCAAGTCAGCGCGGGGCGGTACGGCATCCCGGCCCAACAGGTCCTCAATGGCAACTTCCTTGATTTCCTCCAGGCGTGCCTTGCCGCTGGCAATATCGGCAAACGATGGCACCGTCTGCACATGCACATTCAGCGTTTCCAGCCAGCGCACCACCGCCATTCTCGTGGCACGGCTCTCGGACGGCAGCGCCAGCAGCACAGTGCGAATCGCGCCACGTTCCACGGCCTTTTCCAAGGCTCGGCGACCCACCACCGGCACACCACAAAGTAGCGTGCCTTGCTTGCCGACCGCATCGTCCACAATCATTAGCGGGTGCAATTCAGCGCTGGACAGCAGCCCCGATACCAGCTGCGCGCCGGCACCACCGGCACCAAAAACCGCAACGGCTTCGCGGTCAATACGGTTGCCCAGTACGTGATAAAGGAAACGGCGCATCATGAAACGGCTGCCGCCCAGATACAGCACCAGCACCGCCCAGAAAATGATAAAGACCGACCGCGGCGTGGAGGCCGATGCCATATATGACGCGGCAGCCAACAACACCACCGACAGAGTCACCCCAGCGAGAATGGACCACGCCACCTCAGCGCCAAGATAACGGACAATAGAACGGTAGAAACCCAAGACGTACAACGCAGGCAACAACACCAGAGGCGCAGCAACCAGCAGCCAAAGGTCCGCCACCTCAGGGGTTGCTGTATTCAAGCGCAGCCCATAGGCCAGCCACAATAACAACGGCGCCGCCAGCGCATCCGCACTGAGCATGACCAGCCGCTTGGCCGTACGAGACAGAGACACCATCCGGTGTACAGGAGAATAGAGATACTTGTTCGTCATAACAGGTCCATCCATACGACCACAGGGCCGACTAATACGGCAAAGTCCCTCTTAGCCATACGACTGTGACTTTCGTCACACTACTTAGCCGGGGGAGCATTATAAGCCGTTACACAGGATATCCAACGGGTAAAAAGCACTAATTTCGAGGCAATCTAGTCATGAACGGTGACAATTAAGCGACAAACGGATACGGGGATCCATGATCCTCTGCCCACAACCGGACATTTTGCAATTTATTGCAAGTACGCCCTAGGCATCAGACACTCATCAAAGAAGGGCATTGCTCTAGGTACTCACTTAAACGAGGAGACTACATGAGCAAGCTCTTAACAATTGTAACAACGGCATCAACATCAGAGTCAGACATGTCAGGATACAAAGGGAGAGAGACGCACCCTTTCCAGTAACCCTCTGTATTTGGGAAAAATGACTCCTCAAGCCCATAATGTTTACGGTAATAGCTCATATGATGGAGAGGACGATAATGCACCGACGTACCAATACCCTTTTCGGTCATTGCCCCAATAAAGGCATCCCTATCAAGGCGTGCTGCATCTGTAAGAATAATGGGGAAAAGGTGATAAGAATGGTGGTCCGGATTAACTCTGGACTTAATTAAATTAACACCATCAAGATTTGCAAACTCTACTGCATACTTGGAAGCGATTTCCTGCCTCCTTTCACGGAACTCCCAGGCTTTCTCAAACTGAGCAACCCCTACTGCAGCATTAATGTCAGGCAGGTTATATTTGAAACCAGGCGCCTTAACATCATAGACCCATGAACCAGCTTTAGAGCTAGTAAACCGATCCCAAACGTCACGATCAATACCATGCAAACGCATCATTTTTGCACGCTTGGCTATATCATCATTATTCGTAACCAGCATCCCGCCTTCGCCGCAAGTAATCGTTTTGTTAGCATAGAAGCTAAAGCAGGTAACGTCACCTATACTGCCTACAGGACCATAGATATCATAAGAGGGGAAGGCATGAGCAGCATCCTGAATAAGCTTAATGCCATACTTTTCGCAAGCCGTCAAAACGCCACTTTCTGAAGTCAACTCAACAGATTGCCCACCAAAATGAACAGCTATAACAGCCTTAACATTTGAATTATTCAAGATGGCTGTCTCAACAGCTTCTGCCGTTATCAACAATGTATCAGGGTCAATATCAATAAATACCGGATCAGCCCCAACGTAACGAATCACCTCCGCAGAGGCCGTAAAAGTAAGTGACGGCACGACAACCTTGTCACCAGGTCCAATCCCTAAGGCCTCAACGGCTAAATGCAAGGCCGCAGTGCAAGAATTAACAGCCAGCGCATGCTTTACGCCACAATAGTCCGCAAAAAGCTCTTCAAAGTCCTTCACCCATTTACCAGTCGTAAGCCACCCAGACTCTAAAACGGAGCGAACATTTTCAATCTCTTTGGAAACAGGGGAAAGGCGAAAAAAAGGAACTTTCACGATTAACCTCGAACAATCTTGGTAAAGGTTTTAAGCATCACGCCGACATCAGAAAAAAGCGAACGCTTATCAATATACATTTCATACAAATCCAGTTTTCTGGGGAGAATAACTGTTCTGTATGCCTCGACAGGGTCATCATACCCAGCAAGCAGTGCTTCTTCGTCTTTAAACTCAATCGCGGCGGGATCTGTGATTCCCGGCCTTACACAATGAACCTTTGACCATCTTTCAGGGTAAGCCTCAACCCACTTCCTGACCTCAGGCCTAGGGCCTACGATAGACATATCTCCTTTTAAAACGTTAACGAACTGTGGGAGTTCATCAAGTTTTGTTTTGCGAATAACTTGCCCGACTGCGGTGACACGACTGGAGTTTCCTGCATCAAATACCCCCTGGCTTGCTACCGGGTCGTGGGACATACTGCGAAATTTCATTATTTCAAAATCTCGCCCGCCAAGACCCACCCTAATCTGGCGAAAGAAGACAGGCCCGGAGGAGTCAGTTTTTACCGCAACCGCCACAGCCAGCATAACCGGCGCAAGGACGAATAGCGCACAAAGGGACACGACGATGTCAAAAAATCGCTTAACCACGACAATACTTCCTTGCCAATTCCGGCTCCTCAGAAAAGATTCTATTGATATCGTCAAGCCGTGACCCGCTCAGTCGATCTTTCCACTTTTCGTTATTTCCAGGCTCAATATTATTTTCATAAGCCGTCATGACAAACTCTGAACCCACACCGACCCAATCACAAAGAGCTTTAACCGTCTGCGGGTCCCTCATAAGTTCCTCATAACGCAACATGAAAACTTGGTCACTGGGCACGGTGGAGAGCTGCTGCTCTGTAACTTGAACACATTTCATCCACTGGCGGGCGCAAACTTCATGCAAAGGAAGCTCAGACACATCTTTCTGAATCCCCGAGTATCGTGGCCCCCATATCGCTATCGTTTTTTTCCGCCTAGAAAAAAGCCTGTTACGCACAAACCACAGAGCATATTTGAAATTTGCCCATGGAAAATAGCGAATTTTATCAAAAAGATAGCCTTTATCCGTCGGCGCCTTCCACAATCTGATTGCCGACTCGGCTACTGCTCGCCCATCCCTCACAATATGAACAAATAAAGCATCAGGAAAGGCCTTATAAAGAAGCTGGGGTCTAAGCGAATTAGGAACAGACTTTTCGACAATAAACCTTGCACCCGGCTTCTTGATTTTTTTGTCGACGAGCCGGGGAAGTTGCTTTCTTATCCAATCCAGTTGTCGCGGCCCAACAGAGTCAGCATTAATTTCATCATGTTCCAACCCTTCGTTTCCATATCTCCATATATAGCCAACGTCATAAGGAATTCGCGAGACCTCAGGACTAGCGGCCAGTGTATCCCTTAGAAATTTGGTGCCAGAGCGGCCAGCTCCGATAATAAAAATTGGACGCATTAAAAAACTAACTCCTTGACTTCCACAACCAACCTAGAAACGACTGACTTCTCAGAAAAATTGTCTTTTGCAAAACGCATTATTGCATCCCTATCTTTCACGCCATTAGCACAAGAAAAAAGAAACTCCTCAACCTGAGAAAACACTGATTCTGCATCCGTTAAATCAAACGCCGCCCCCAAATCATTCTCTTCTAGCATTCGACCAAGAGAGGACGATGGCGACACGAATGCCAGACAGGGAAGTCCCGCAGCAAGATACATAATCGTTTTGCTCGGGTAGGCTACTTTATCCACACCAGGGGTGAGAGAAACAAGCCCGAAGTCCGCTGCCTGCATAGCTTTGATAGCATCAGAAAGTGGCCGATGGCCAGGAAACTTTATTTTATCCTGAAAACCACTATCTTTAACCATACGCTCCATAAGCGGACGGACTGGACCATCGCCCATGAATGTCACAACGGCCAAATTCTTCTTGACCAATTCAATAGCTAACTGGGTTAAAACTTCCAGATTCTGAAACCGGCCCAAACCACCAGCAAAAAGTAACTTGTATGGTGCTCCGTCAGCTCTTTTAACCGGTTCCCGCAGAACAGGTATATCATCAAGAATAAAGTTGTTTATCACTTTTACATTATCGACTTCACAAGGCCTGGAGGCGATCGTGTCTTTCATGTCATCCGAGAGAGTCACCACCAAATCAGACTTTACAACATTCGCCTCATCAATTTTTCTCAAAGAGTTATAAACCCACTGTCTTTTTAAATTACCATTAATACTCATCGATTCAGGATGGATATCCTGGCAGTGATAAACAATTTTGAATCTTCGAAAGCAACGAGCGAACCGCAAGAGCAGGGGCATTATCACCGGCGGGGTCGAGCCAACCCAAATCACTTTTGCTCCTGAAAAAAGGGCAATACTGAAAACCCATAACGCATAATACAGAGCTGAAAAAATTTTCATCGGAATAGAAAACGTTCTTTCTGAGGGCATAGCCAAGCTCTTACAGGCGACCCCCCTCTCCGAAGCCCATACTTTGCGTTGACGCAACTGATCTGTTTGCTTTTCGTGGCAACTGCAGACCAGGACATTCATGCCTGCTTCAGACATACCTTCAGCAATACTTTTCAGCATGATTGCATATGGGTAATTCTGTGGCCAAAAATAGCGGTGAACGATCGCGACGTCTGGTTTCATATTTTCACTACCAGTCATACCGACTGAACTCATCCATGTTCTTCCAATGACTGGCCAACTTGGCCGTCCCGGTAATCAGGCGCACTACGCGCTCGGAGACATTGCGTACCTTGTAGGCTTCAGGGGTTTCACGCGCTGTCCCAGAAAAAATATCCCGTGATGCAGTAGCGATACGAACACCATCAATCAGCACCTCTTTGTCCAGCCCGGTTAAAGCAATAGAGCCCGTGTCCAGCGCTTCAGGACGCTCAATGGAACGACGCAGAGTTACCGCAGGGAAGTCGAGAATAGAGGATTCCTCACTGATAGTGCCGCTATCAGAAATGGCACAAAAAGCTGTCATTTGCAGCTTGTTATAATCAAAGAACCCGAACGGCTTCAGGAAGCGAATCGCCTCACTGTCATCTGCCAGCCCCAGTTTCTCCAGGCGATTACGGGTACGGGGATGGGTGGATACCACCACTGGAAAGCCAAACTCCTCGTGAAGAGCCTGCAAGGCTTCAACCACATTCTTGAGGTTTTCACGGCTGTCCACATTTTCTTCCCTGTGAACGCTCACAATAAAGAAGCGCCCTTCTTCCAGCCCCAAACGCTCCAGCACATCGGATTGCTGGATACTTGGCAAAGAATGCTCAAGCACCTCACGCATCGGGGAACCCGTGAGGTAAATAAACCGGTGGGACAGACCTTCGCTGATCAAATGACGTCGAGCATGCTCCGTATAAACCAGGTTGAAATCCGCCAGATGATCCACCAGCTTACGGTTGATTTCTTCCGGCACATTGGCGTCGAAGCTGCGATTGCCCGCTTCCATATGGTAAGTGGGGATCTTCATACGCTTGGCCATAAGCGTGGCCGTAGCACTGTTGGTATCACCCAGCACCAGCACTGCATCCGGCTTTTCCTGCAGCAGAACCTCTTCCGTCTTGATAAGGATCTCACCTAGGCTTCGCCCTAACGAAGAGGTATCAACATTCAGGAAATGATCAGGCTTGCGGACGCCGAGCTCCTCGAAGAACACATCATTGAGCTCGTAATCATAATTTTGGCCGGTGTGGACAATCTTGTGGTCCACGACCTGATCCAGCGCAGCCATCACACGGGCAAGGCGAATAATTTCCGGGCGAGTCCCCAGAATCGTCATTACTTTCATCAATCAGCTCTCCTGATCCTGAAGGACCGGCAGAAAATACGTGTCCGGCGCTTCGGGGTCGAAAATCTCATGGCTCCAGAACAGGGTCATCAGCTCGGTATCGCCTACATTGGTAATGCTGTGGGTATGAAGGGTTGGCATATCGATATAGATCGGCTCGTCCCCGGATACCCGAAATTCCTTGACCTCGCCATCGAACAAACGGCGCAGGCAGATCACGGCTTCGCCCCGAATCACCAGAAATCGCTCGACTTTGCCAAAGTGAAAATGGTTCCCCCGGGTAATACCCGGCTTGGTAGTTGACAGGAAGGCCTGTCCACCATTATCTGCTTTTACCGCCTCAAACAGTGAACCCCGATTATCGGTGTGCAGCGTAAGTTCACAGGGATAATGCGCCGGATACAGGAAAGAACGGAGGGTATTGAATAACTGCAAATCGAACCTGTCGCGCAAATCCGGGACAACATGGCCGGTATAACTGGCATGCATGGCTGAAAGCTTGCCGGCAACCTCAGCGGCAGAGATCACCTGCCCCTTCAGTCGAATTTCACCGCTCTGGCCTCGCTCGACAGCGTCCACGATGCGTGCGCAAATATCCTGCGCATGGAGTAGCTCCAGCATGCCCCCCGCATTAATCGACAGAGACTCTCCATCGACGATCTGCTGGCAAAAGGTAAATACTGCTGAATTGTAGAAGGGGCGCCCGCCTTCACCGAAGACATGAGGCAAAACCAGTTCGGAGTAACGGGCCCTCTGGGCTTCTGCCCACTCCTGAAAAACCCGGCCCGACCCGGCCTTTCCACGACCGTAGGCATTATCTCGCTCTTTATGAATGGTATTGCTATAAAGCAAGTGCGGCTTGCCACCGACCCGGGTAAGCGCATCGACCAAGCGATTTGCCAGATCGATATTACCTTGCTCCAGCTCGGCATCTTCTGCACGGTTGATGCCGGCACAGTGAACCACGACATCAGCACCGTCCAGCGCAGCATCAAGCACGGCATCGTCATTGAAGGCCTGCCGATCCAAAGCAACAACGGTGTCTTTCCAACCGTCCAGAACACTCAAGTGGCACTGCAAATGCCAGCCCAACAAACCGGCAGCACCGGTAATCACCGTTTTCATAAGAACTCCTGGAACATCTTTTATTTATCTTGCCTGATCAAATAACAATACCTCACCACATCTTTAACCTTTTAGTGCTTCCTGAACCTCTGGCAAGGTGAGAAGCAGGTCCTTCAGCTCGTCTTTGGTCAGCTGGTAGGTATTATGGGAGTGGTAATCTTCCGTGTTTGCTTCCTCCACATCGCCCTCGGTGAAGAACTTGGCATAATTAAGGTCACGATTATCGTAACTGACACGATAATATTCACCCATGTCCTCAGAGCGAAGCAGCTCTTCGGCACTGGCCAGAGTTTCATACAGTTTTTCACCGTGACGCCAACCAATAACACGAATCTCATTATCGGCATCAAAAATGTCCAATAGCGTTTCTGCCAGTAGTTTCACCGTACACGCTGGGGCTTTTTTGATGAAAATATCACCCTGGCTCGCATTTTGGAAAGCGAAGGAAACCAGCTCAATGGCATCATTCAGGGACAGCATAAACCGAGTCATAGTCGGCTCAGTCAGCGTAAGCGGCTCGCCTTCCTTGATCTGCTTAATGAACAGAGGTATTACCGATCCACGGGAACACATCACGTTGCCATAGCGAACACAGGAAATAACCGTATCATTGTCCCCAAGCTGACGGCTTGAGGCCTGGGCGACTTTTTCCATCATCGCCTTTGACATGCCCATGGCATTGACCGGCATTACAGCTTTGTCCGTGCTAAGACACACAAGGCTTTTCACACCGGCCTCGATTGCGCAGTCAATTACGTTCTGGCTACCAATAATGTTGGTTTTTACCGCTTCCATCGGGAAGAATTCACAGGATGGAACCTGTTTCAGTGCCGCGGCATGAAAGACAAGATCAACACCACGCATCGCCTTTTCAACCGAAGCCCGGTCACGCACATCGCCAATGTAGAACTTCAATTCAGGACGAGAATATGCGATACGCATTTCCTCTTGCTTCGCTTCGTCCCGGCTCAAAATACGAATCTCCTTGTATCCTTCGGCCAACAGTTTATTAACCATTGTTTTCCCGAAAGAACCTGTACCACCGGTCACCAAAACCGCGTCCATAAAATCTCCTAAATATCCTGATCTTTTGCCATATAAACCCGATACCTACCATCACTACTTACATCATATAAATAGTAATAAGGAAAAAACTGATAAGGAACAAAAGGCTTACTATTTTCCTTATTCAAAAACATAAAAATATAAATAAAGCTGGCCATCACAACACCAAAAAAACCCAAAGCTCTCAACTCAATCTTTACAAATTTTAGCCATTCATAAAAAGCAACAAAGAGAAATGGATAACAGAAATACTGCAATCTATACCTAAAAACTTGGAAATCAAAAAACAAAAACGCAACACACAAAAACCAAAAACCAGAAAGGCAACAATATTTTATAAAGCCATCGCATCTTGACGAAAACCAAATAACTACAGGCCCCAAAAAAACACCCAGACAATAAACATACATTTTGTCAGCAATATTAATACTTGCCTGCCTGTCATATAAATAGAAAGAAACCTTACTACCAACAAAAGAAAAATCCAAAACTGCGAGCGGCGCCAGCAAAGAACCAACTAATTGCTCAGAAAAAAAGGACAAGAACAAGCAGGCAAGAAAAACCATCCACATGAATCTTTTCGTATATTGGCGAAGCGAAACAAGAAAAACCAGCAAATACGCAACAGCAGAATACTGAAACAGAATAGAGGCGAAAAATAACCAGCAAGACGACCACCTCTTATCTTTAAAGTAAAAAGCCACACCCATCCAGAAAAGAGACACACTGACAGACTGCCTCAAAACTGAAAAATAAAGACTAAAGACCAGCCATGAAAAACAAACCGCAAAAACAGAAGCTCTAGAATTCGGTAAATTTGAAATCAAAAAAGCCAAAGAACCAACCAGCAAGACTGACTGAAAAAAAATCACCCACTGGAAATTCCCACCAAATAGAACCTTTATCCACGAAATAAAAATCGCAAAAACAGGCTCCATATTATACTGATCAGCACCAACCATGACCTTCGAAATATCATATGAGCCGAACTCAGGCAAAACCAAATATAAATCAGCATAATTTGGCCAATCGTAGCCAGTTTCAAACCTAAATACTATAAAAAGAAAAACAGAAAAACAGGATAAGATAAAAACTCTTTTTCTGCCTGCAAAAAACTCCAAGAACGAAAAAGACCAAACAAGAACTGCAACAAAAAAATAAGGCAGCATTATTTTATCCAATCGCTGAAAAGCGACATTATTTTATCTGCCTGATCTTTAGTTAGCTTTTCCCTCCATACACCCTCTTCACCTTTATGCTCAGAAACATGGTTTGGGTGGAGCATCATTTCATCATCGGCAAACTTTACTGGTCGATTCATCAGGAATGCCCACTTACGGCGAACCCCCTCCATGAAAACCTTCTTTTTTCTTGATTTTGTATAAGCCTCATCGATATTCAATTCTGCTACAATTTTTTCATTGTACTCGGATGGCAACTCTAAAAATTTGGCCATTTGATTAACCGATGCTGGCAAATCATACCTGAGCAATTGATATTTCTGATGCAGGTGCCGTGCCGAACTGCTTGACACTCTATTTATATTTTCAATGGCTTCACCAATTCGCTTAACCGCCTTATTGAAGCTGTAATCGAATTTAACCATCATGGACACAGCAACATCTCTTGGGTCACGATGGGATGTAATCAGAAAAACCCTATCTGGATACAGATTAGCAAGCGCAAGCATGTCATCCTCGAGCCAATGGGTTTTCAGCGCATAAATACGCTCATCCCTTATATATGCCTCAATATTCGCAGGTTCTTTTTGCCAATCTCGGGACCATTCGACACGCTCACCCACCCCATTGAGCTCCAGCAGCCTCTTTACAATATTGGACTGAAGGGTAGATCCCGATCTTGGCATTCCACAAACAACTACTAACATTGCTTTTCCTTTGAGTATTTCACAACACCTAATGCGAGGATGATGAAGAACGCTACTTCAGCCAAAATATAACTATTAGCGAAAACGTCATACCCTAATACTGGAACCATAATAAAAAAAGACACCTTCGCAATCACTTTTATTGCTGCAGCGGCAACCGGAAATATATATTTATTCTGCGCCACATAGAAATGGCATAAAAAACCTGACAAAACCACGACAGGAGCAACTGATAGCTGAGCCTGGAGAACCCTAGACATTCCGGCTTTGCTTTCATCCGATATTTCTATCATGAAGAAAAAAATATCTACCAGCTTATCCGCGTGTCTCATTAAAATAAAAATGAAAACACACAAGACCAATGAAAACCCCAGAACCGCAAGCCCCAGAGCCCTTCTTCTTGAAAAAAAAGAAAAGCCACCTTCAGAAATCTTGGGGATAATGGCTATAGCTAGTGTATTAACAGCCAAACCAACCGCCAGAAGAGAAATACCGTATGAGTACTCAACAATAGCGATCGCGCCAGGCAAAAACTCAGAGGCAAAATATCGGTCTATGAAACGAGGAGCAGAGGAGATCAGTTGAAGTAAGCCCGCCAGCCCAATTCCGGCTAGCACAGGCGCGTAGACCCTCTCAAAACCTTTTAAAGCAAGCGGCAACCATTTCTTGATACCTCTCCAATGCGTAGCAAGCAGCGGTGTTGAGGATATAACTGCCGACCAAATCAATGCGTCGACGATATCAGCCCCGAAAAAGTCAATTATCAAAAATGACAGAATAAACACCGCGGCCCTAAAAAGTTGGCTTGATGCGGCAGGCCAACGATAACCTTGCAGATTCAAATCGGCACGCGGGAATAATGTCAGCCCGGCGATCATGAACATTAACCAGCAAATAGCCATTTGCCTGAGCAAAGAGTCATCAGCCTCAAAACCCGGGTATAGCAATTGAAGCTGCCATTCGACTGTTGCCATACCGATCAGGGAGACAACAACAACAACGGCAGAAACCTTATAAAAAATATAGACCTTTGCTTCCCGACTGCTCGTTCTTATAAGCAAACCAACGATAACCGTCGTTAAAAGTGTACCGAGTGTTTGGGTCATATAATTGGGCAAAGAGTAAGCAACCCGGAAAATATCTGCTCCAAGGCTATCCCCAAGCCTATTAGCAATCACCAACTCCCGAGCAAAAGCTGCCAACGCTCCAATAACAAGCAGCACCGGTACCAGTAACTGCCTTTTCAAGCTAAGTAATTTCATTCAGCACCGAGCCAAAGCCTTTTATTCCCATGGAGGAAACCCAGACGCTTTCAATGTCGCCATCGACATATGGCAGCAAATATTGCCCGAACTGAAAAAAGCGGGTGCTAAATATATCTTTTTGCCCTTGAAGCAACACTTCAAAATTTCCTGCAGAGCTCATTTTTATTAAGGTTATTTTCTTTCCTTTTTGACTAGGCGCGCCCTCATAAACCACTGAAAAAAGCCGACCGCCTCGAAAATTGCATCCATAAAAAACCGGCCCATCGGTCTGGATCAATTTCTTCCCCTGCTCGCCATCAAAACTGATTATATAATTATCTTCAAACTGCGCATCTGTGGCATAAATAAGCGGCTCACTCTCCACATCCGCATAAATTGCACGGCAACTTTCATCACCCTCCATCAACGTTTTTGATGCTTTAAAGCCATTATCAAAAACAATGATTTTCGCTTCTAGACCATGATCCCCTGTAAGAACATAAAACGCTTTTTTAAAGTTACTGTATCTGACGGAGTGCACATGACGGATACTCTTCTCAGGAAACCTGTAAACCACTTGCAGCTTTTCCGTATGAGGGTTCAGTTTATAAAGAAGAACCTCCCCCCTTTCAGAGTTGTCAAAATACTCCCCAAAATAAAAACACCCGTCGACCCTGGAAATACCATTCCTGAATATTCGAAAACTCCTTCCACCAAAATCAACTTTATGCCAGCAACCCTTCTTATATATAAGAAGATCTTTTTTCCAACAAACAACAATGCCATCCTCAAATGGAACGACATTATAAAACTGCCACCTCAAAAGCCTTGCAATCAGAGGGAAAAAGCGCAGCAAAAGACGCTCAAAAAAACTGGCGACATTGATTTTCTCAATCCCTTTTCTCTTATGACGGTAAAGAACCCCTCTTTTGGAAAAAATGAGCTCATTCACTGCTTGATATTCACAGCACGTGTAACCTGCATCCTTAACCATTTTATCGCTGACCATATACTCTAACCTTAAAATCAAGTATTGAATGATAAAAATCAGCTTTCTGATTGATACTCATATGAATAGTAGCCATATTCATTCGAGGCCCTGCGTTCCATGCAGTTAAGGATTGCCCCCTTGATCTCCACATTATTTTGTGAGAATCGGGTCAGCGTTATGTCGACTTCCTTAACGGAGTTAACGCCAAAACGGGTAACGATAAGGCTGCTTCCCGCAAGCTGACCAACAATCGCCGCATCTGTTACAGCCAATATAGGAGGAGTATCAATCAGCACAATGTCATATTGTTCGCTTAACGATTCCATCAGTGATTTGAAGCGATGATGCATTAGCAATTCGGACGGATTGGGTGGAACTTGGCCTCGTGGAATAAATGCAAGGTTTTCCATTTTAGTCCCGTGCACAACGCTTGCCTGTTCTTTCTGGCCCGATAGATAATCCGACAGGCCCGCGTCGTTGTAGTTATCAAAAAAGCGATGCATGTGCCCTTTTCTCATGTCACCATCAATGACTACCACTCGCTGGCCTGCTTGTGCCAAAACTGCTGCCAAGTTGGCAGATACAAACGACTTACCAACTCCAGGGCTCGGGCCTGATACCATTAGAACCTTGTTGTCCGCTTCCAGCATGGCGAAATGAAGACTTGTTCTAAGGCTACGCAAGGCCTCTACAGCCAAGTCATTGGGATCTGATAAAGCAAGTAATGGAATATCATCTTTGTCTTTTTTACGCCTACGCCGCTTCAGTGCTTCAAGTCGATCCACTTTTTGCTGATGCTGTGACAACGGTATAGAGGCATATACAGAAATGCCCTGCTCTTCCAATTGTTCCGGGCTTACAATGCCACGATTAAACGCAGCTTTAAGTAATACGTAACCGACAGAGCCAATAGCTCCCAGCATTGCCGCCAAGATCACCACCAACAGCTTCCTCGGTTTCACTGGATCTGGCTGGACAAGTGACTTATCGATAATTCTAACGCTGCCCACCGTGCCTGCTTTCATGATGCGCAATTCCTGCACCTTGTTGAGCAACCCCACATAGATTTCCTGATTTACTTCTACATCTCGCATCAAACGCAGGACTTCCTGTTGGGTTTCCGGCAGTGCTTTGATCTGCTTGTTGAGCCCATCTTTTTCCTGGACCAAAGACGCCCGCTGCTGGATCAGAGTGCGATAGGCCGGGTGCTCTTGGGTGAAGCGGGCGGCGACCTCACTTTCCTTGATTTTTAGCTCGTTAATCTTGGCTTCGATGGCAACCAAACGCTCTAGGACAGACTGGGTTTCCAGAGAGAGATCTACAGATTCGCTTTTCAGGCGGTAGGCATTGAGTTTTTCTTCAGCGCTGGTGAGCTTTTCCTTTATTTCCGGCAGCTGTTCATCAAGGAAACCCAAACTGTTTTCCGCTTCGGCAGACAAGCGTTTTATGTTCTGCAAAAGATAGACTTCGGCGATGGCATCCAGGATAGTGCGGATGCGCGTTTTATGAGGCCCGGTTATGGTCATGGAGATAATTCCAGTGGCCTTACCTTGTTCGCTCACAGACAAACGGCCACGCAATTGATTCACAGCATCGGCTCTAGCCTCCTTCACCAAAGAGAGAGGCTCCTCAGCGTACTTCCAATCACCAATCTCCAACAAGATACTGCCATCTTCACTTTTGATAGGGTTACCGAGAGGAGCACTGCCGACTTTCTGCTCTTCCAGATAAAGAACTGGCTGACCATTTTCTTCCAGTAAGGTGAAGATTTCGCCTTCCAGTGCTTCTGGCACCCGAAAGTTCTTTACGGTGACAGATGTTTCGTTGTCACGAAAACCTGCAAATAGCGGCGTTGGCACTAACTCAGGAGCAGGAGCAGGAGCCATCAAACCACCGATCAAAGGCAACCTATCAGGCCAAACCAAAATATCCATCTGGAGCTGATCAATCACATTGCCAAGCACCATTCTGGACAAAATGATCTGGATTTCGGCGTCAGCAGAGGACTCCTCCGTGAAAAGTTCGTTGAGCTCGGAAAAACCGGGTACGCCCCCTTGTTTGTCTTCCACTTGCAGCAACGCATCCGCTTTATAGATGGGTGTAGCCAGCAGGCTATACGCTACCCCCAGGCACAAGGCTATCAAGGTGGTGCCGATAATCAGCCAACGGTGATCAACCAACAGTCCCCACAGACGTTGCAGGTCAATTTCGTCGGCCATACTGGAGGACGACTGGGGCTGGCGTGTTGTACTTGTTGCGTTTTCTGCCATGTTTTTTTGCTCTGCTGTCTGTTTGCTGTTGGGCGTTTTGCGGTGGAACCGCCTCTCCCAAATAGCGAGTTAGCTCGCCAGTTTTATCGATGCCACTGTAGGAGTTCCCTTCCAGGGGACGAACCCGAGCCTTGGCGAGCGGGCTTGTGATTGCCAACCCCTCTATTTCGCGCTGTCGGTACCGCCTGTTGCTTATCACCCCTTTGGGTGCTCTCCGAGCTGATGCTTGGTTCGTCCCCTGGAAGGGAACTCCTACAATTGTCTATTCGCGCTCTGGAAGGGAGCCCTCCAAGGTGTTGCCCTTACAATTTTTCGGCCCAGGCTTTTGTGGCTTCGCGCATGGGTGGGTAGATCCTTTCAAAGGCATCCCGACCGCGTTTGTAGGGGTCGGGGATATCGTGGCCGCCATTCCAGTGAGTTAGCAGGAATGTCTTGCCGCTGGCTTCAGGAAAAGCTCTGCCCAAGCGTTCCTTCTGGCGGCTTTCCATGACCAGAATCAAATCGCTGTCGCGGCACAGCTCGCTGTCCAGCTTGCGGGCCACATGGGCGCCGCAGTCCAGGCCGTTTTCTTCCGCCACCGCCCGGGCGGTCGCTTCCATGTCCTGACCCACCAGCCCCACCAGGCCCGCAGAAGAGATGACTTTTTCCGGTTTCAAGTCCCGCAGCATGGCGGCGACGGTGGGACTGCGACAGATGTTGCCGTCACACACCACCAAGATGCGATTAAACATTACTCGTCCAAATCCCTTATCCGGTCTGACGCCAGCGCCCCGTAGTAAATGGTCTGGAAGGTCGGCAGAATATTCTTGATTACGCGATTCCAGCGGGCCAGCGGCGCGGCGGTGACATAGACAATGTCACGGCTTTGCAAATCGAAACCATCCGCCAGAATCAGGGCGGTAGCGTCCTTGGCATTGAGCTGGTACAGGTCAATCAGGTGATCACTTCCCTGGGGCGCGCGGCGCAGCACAAAGATGCCGCGAGCATCCGCCGTATCCTGGGTGTAGCCGCCGGAGGAGGACAGGGCTTCCGCCAAAGTCAGGCCGTTACGGGTCATGGGCACGGGCTGATTCTCACCCACTTCACCCAACACAAAGACTTTGTTGTCATCGTTGCGGGCCACGTGGACCACGTCACCGGGACGCAGCAACACGTTGTAGGCCGGATTGCCTTCCTGGTAGACCGCCTTCAACGACAGGGTATATTCCTGCCCGTTACGGGTGAGGGTGACATCATTCCAGTCCGCCATTTCGGTCAACCCACCCGACGAATTCACCGCATCCAGCAGGCGTAGCGGCACATTGGTTACCGGGTAGGCGCCGGGCTGTTTGACCGCACCAGACACATAGACGCGCTGGCTACGGAAAGCCGCAATGGTCACATCCACTTGCGGATCTTCGATGTATTCGGCAATACGCTGGGCGATCAGGTCACGGATCTCGGTGACACGCAGGCCAACCACTTTGATCTTGCCGACATAGGGGTAAAAGATGGTGCCATCGTTGTGTACCCAGTTACCGGACTCGGACGGGCTGCGCATGGAGCCTGCCGGGATGGTCAGTTCCGGGTGATCCCACACCGTGATTTGCAGCACATCACCGAGCCCGACTACGTAATCGTAATCTTCCGGTTCTTCGAGCAATACCGGGGCTGGCTTGGCTTTGTCCTGAGGCTCGGCTTTCAGCACATTGGTGGTAATGGTATGCACCTGCACCACATCCGGCAGGGGTTCGGCCTCTTCCGCACTTTCGTCTTCATCGAGAAACCAGCCCGGCGAGGTGGAAATGTGGGAGCCAGGCACAACCGTGCAGCCTGCCAGTGAAGCCAGGAGCCCCACAGCCAGAAATTTCCCGAAAGGATTCATAGATACCTGCATAAACTCTGTTACCAATTCACGTGGCGGGTCCACTGAAGGCCGGCGGTGAACCGCTCCCGCTCTTCATAGGTCACTACGGGTTCATCCGTAGCAGAAAGCAGCCAGTTCAGGCGGCCGCCGAATAAGGGGTGGCCGATGCGCAATTCGGCCAGGGTGATGTCCTGTTCTTCAACGGCCTGGAGGATAGCGTCGCCATCTTCCGTGACCACCGCGCGTATCCCGCCCTCTTCGTTCAGGGTCGCTTGCGACAGGCTCAGTGCCACCGCCACGTCGTGGCGGAAAAACTGCTGAATGCCGAGGGTGACGACCTGGGCGTCGCCTTCCCAGGTACTGGCCATGTTGCGGCCATGGTAACGGAAACCGCTCTTATAAGTGCTGTGCTCATACATGACATTGTGGCGGCGGTCACTAAACCAGCTACCGGCAACGGTGTCGGTGGCTTCCACAAAGAAGCGCTGGGAGCCCTTGCCCCAGCTAGTCACCATGTCGATACCGGCCAGGGAAGACAGCTTGGAGGGCAAGCCACCGGCTTCGTCTTCACCCATAAACTGCCCATATACACCGAAAGGAATATTGCCAGCATTCAGAGACAGACGAAAATCTAACCCACCGATCTGGTTAGCGGGGTCATCAGTCTCATCAGGGTTATCTGCTGCTGCATTGTCTTTTCCAATCAGTGCATTCCAAAATGCTCTGCCTCCCTGCGGACGCCCTTCCCCACCCCATTGCGCCAGGCGCGACAGGCCGATTTGCAGGGAATCCAGCGGCTTGAAGACAAAGCGGGCGCCCAGCAGGCGGGCATCCGGGATAGCGCGGTCCTGCTCCAGTTGCCCGGCAATCAGTTGCAGGTCCCAGGGGCCGATCCAGCTGAGCCAGGGGCTTTCCGGTGCCAGCGGCATTTGTCGGGATAGCCATAGCCCTGGAACCGGGCGAGCATTATTGGACAGGGCCAGCGAGCTTTGCCAGCCCGGGCCCCACCAGCGATCGACAGCACCGACGCCCAGCTGCCAGTTACCGATGATGCCGGCCAGGTAGGTGTCGTCCAGACGCACATACTGGTTGTCGCGCTCGCCATCCACATAGCCCACCGCCAGCTGCCCGGCCCAACGATCACCCATGCCGTAAAGTGTCACCTGGCTGGTGAATTCGTCTTCTACCTGGGTATCGAAGCTGGTGTAGAGCGGCTCCTGGTTGGCGCCACCCAGTTCAATGGAAACACCACGGGTGCTTTGCTGGGCCTGCTGTAGGGCTTTTTCGAGGAAGGCGGCATGCTGGTTTTCACAACGTTTAGCTTCCGCTTCCGGGAGGCTGTGACGGGCAAGGCGGTAGCTTTTCATCAGCGCGGCCCAGCTGATGGGCCAACTGAGCGTCACGCCATCCAGGCAGCCCTGGGACTGCAGCGCCTCGATGTGATGGCGTGCGGACAGATCCCCGGCGGGCACCCAGGGCGAAGCGGCTTGGGCGCTGGTGGCACACAGAAAGGCCAGCCCCCCGAGACTCCAACGGGTTAACTGTGAAGAAAACTGCACTAAGGACATCCTATCCAGCTGTTTTGACATCGAGGGGCGGATTATGCGTACTTTTTTTTGTCATCCATATGACAAGCAGCGGCATTTTACAGTTTGTTTACCGCAATGCGAATGGGTTTCAGCACTAACACTACGTAATTCATACGTATTGGTGACGCAGGCCTCTTTATACCTAGGGGAAGGATGAGGGAAGGGCAGAAACGATTGTCAGACAATTCAGGGAATGATTGCTAATGGAGAGTGAAGAGGTGTCGGTTTACGGCCTTCGGCCTAAACCGACCTACGCCCCCGCCTTGGGAATAACCGTAGGTCGGCTTAGTCTTAAGGCGTAAGCCGACATGTATACCTCAAACGTTTTGCAACGCATCCCGGATGGGAGTCTCTCCGGTGATCACATCAAATTCCTGATTGCGAATCTCCATCCGGGTGACTTCCGCCAGCACCTTGACGACATCTTCGCGGGAGATTTCTCCAAAGTCCTTTATTTTCGGCTCCAGCCGAACCTTCTCCAGCGGCGGCTCTTCTGTTAGTCGCCCCGGGCGGACGATGACATGGTCCAGACCACTGCCGCGCAAGTGGTTGTCCGCATTGCCTTTGGCTTCAAAGTAATGGCGCATTTTTTCCGGGCCACTGTCCGGGTCATCGGCGCGCATGGAGCTGACCATGATAAAGCGGTCCACACCCTGCTCTTTCGCCTGATCCACCAACGCAATGGCGCCATTTTGATCCACGTCGAGGGTTTTCTCCGGACCGGTGTGAGGACCAGAGCCTGCGGTAAAAATCACCGTGTTCTGCCCTTTCAACGCCTCACGGCAATCACCCTCCAGGTCGGCCACCACCACATCGTTGGCGCCCAGCTCTTTCAGGGACTGAGCCTGGGCTGCATCGCGCACCATAGCGGTAACGTGGATATCGTCTGCCACCAGATGGGGAATCAGCCGGCGACCAATTTTGCCGTTTGCACCTGCAATAAGAACGTTCACGCGGTTCTCCTTTTCCGGTTAGGTATTAACAGGGGTTGTGATGACGTGGAGGACTTTCAAGGGTAACGGGTGTGTAGGTCAGATTTAGCCAAGGACACAGAGAGCCTGAAAGGCGTAATCCGACATTCAACCATTGTGGATGGGCAGCAAGGCTTGGTTGTCGGCTTACGGCTACGCCTAAGTCGACCTACGGAATCACCAAGATTCACCCGGCGTTACACCGGCGGATGCGATTCTCTCTTTCATGGAGAGACCTATGCGCCCAATAGTGTTGATAGTGAGCCTGATTATGCTCAACGCCTGCCAGACCACGCCGACTGACCCCATTGAAGTGGCGACTCCACTCGATCTGGACCGCTTCATGGGCCAGTGGTATGTGATTGCCAATATTCCCACCTTTCCGGAAAAAGGCGCCTATAACGCCATCGAGACCTATCGCCGGGCTGGCCCCAATGAGATTGAGACCACCTTCACCTTCCGCAAAGACGGCCCGGACGGTGAACTGAAAACCATGACCCCCACCGGTTTTGTCAGTGAGGAAGACCCGGCAATCTGGAAGATGCGCTTTCTCTGGCCATTCAAGGCAGACTTCCGGGTGCTGTATGTAAGCCCGGATTACCAGACCACCATTGTGGGACGGCAGAAACGGGATTATCTGTGGATCATGGCGCGCAGCCCGCAACTGGATGCCAGCGTCTACCAGCACTTGCTGGATACCGCCAAAGACCGGGGTTATAACTTGGAAAAACTGCAGAAAGTGCCCCAGGTGTGGTGAGATCCAGTTTCGCAGGCCGATTAACCTGAAAGGCGTAACCTGACATTCAGACAAAGCACCGGAAAGCCCGCTCAAGCGTTAGAAACTTTCGCCCAGCTGAATAAAGAAAACGGTATCGTCATCGGTGAAGGCCACATCCACACCGATGTGCAGAGGCTTGCTCGGGGTGGTTTGCCAACGCAGGCCGGTGCCGATGCTATGGGCGGTCTTGCCCTGGAAAATAGTCTCATCCCCGTCGTTGACCCAACCATAATCGTAGAACCCCACCCATACCCAGCGCGGCAAGATCGAATAGCGACCTTCGATGCTGGCTTTCAATGCATCGTCATCCATGTATTCGCCCCGGTTATACCCGCGCACCCCGGCCGACGCCTGATTGAAAAACGGCGCCCGCCCGGAGGTGCTTTCCCAGGCACCGTTGGTGGCGAGGACCAGATCCGGGAACAGCTGTTTGTAATAGCTCAGGTCCAGCCGGGTTTTGCCGTAATCGAAATCGCTGCCCAGGGCCTCGGCAAAATCAAAATAGGAGGCACTGAAATTGATCCCCTGAGTGGGGAAATAATTGTTGTCGCGGGAATCATAGGTCAACACCATCCCCGCTCCGCCGACGGCGATATTTTTGCTCAACCCCGGCAGCCCGCTAATACGCTGATCGAATTCCATCTCCACATCCCCGTCCGAGTAGATCAGCGCCGGGCCCAGGAACCAGTGATCGGATTGCGGCAAGCGCCACTGGGCACGGGCAAACCCCATGGCCATGTCGATGGTGTAATCCAGCGGATTGTTGGCGAAAAAGCCCTCCCCCCCAAAGCCATAATATTTGAGCTTCAGGGAGCCGGTGCCGGCGGCGGCCGTTACCCGCAAACGATCATCCAGCAAATAATCCTGATGGAATGCACCCACCACCCAGCTATCGGTGTCGGTGTACATGGCGCCCAGACCACTGGTGGGGTTGGGGCCGCCGTTGCCATCACGAGACGGGTGCAAATACAGGGTCGCCAGTTGCAAGCCAGTGCCCATGGTGGGGTTCGACACGGGGATCGGCGCCACCACCCAGTTACCCTTTTCCAGGTTGGGGGCATGGCTGCCCTTCTCCACGTTCGCCATAAACGCATCGGTTTCGGTAACCGCCGCTGCGCCGGCCAGCGGCACCCAGCCGGCCATAAACACAACCCGGCACCACGAAGCGACACTCACTGGCATGGGGTCACAGGGGCCAGGGTCACGGGAATGCCGTTGAGCTGCGCCATGGCGGTCACCGCTTCCACCCGCTCTGTGCCGATCACATCGTTAACGCTACTGCCCTGGGTAGAGCGGGCAATTTCTAGTTGCACACCCTCGCGGTCATGGCCCCAACCGTGGGGCACACTGATGACGCCCGGCATGATGTCGTCGCTGATATTGGCCGGTAATCTGATACTGCCAGCGCTACCACTGACCGTCACATCTGCTCCTTCTTCCACTCCCAATCGCAGGGCATCGTGCGGGTGCACAATCACCGTGAAGCGGCCTTTGCCCTTGATCAGGCGCTGACTGTTATGCATCCAGGAATTATTGCTGCGGATATGGCGCCGGCCAATCATCAACAGTTGATTCTCTTGTGGAGCAGATGGCACCGGCAAGCCCTGCAAGGCGCGGTGGTAAAGTGCGGGAACCAGATTGATGCGCTGGTCCGGAGTGAACAGGCGCTGCGGCAGCATGGGCGTCAACGGTCCCAGATCAATACCATGCGGAGCCGCTTGCAGGCGCTTGAACGTCAGCCCCTCACCCTTCCCGCGCAACAGGCGCCAGGCCACGCTGGGCAGCGTATGCAGGCCGTTCTTCTTCAGGCTGGCCATGGTTTTGCCGCCACTGCCATACGGGCCCAGGCGCAGGCCCAGATCAATAATCCCCCGGTCACCCAGCTTGCGGATAAAACGGTCGGTGGCGGCCGCTTTCACTCGGCTGCGGCGAGTGCGCGCTTTAAGCCGGTTCAACCGTGAGGTGAGCCCGAGCAAAATCTCCCAGTCATGCAGCATCCCTTCCGGCCGGGGCACCAGCGGTGGCGTATATTTCACCACGTTGCGCACCGCCACCGCCTGAAAAATCGGGTCGAACTGGCCATGCTCCAGCTGCCCAGTGGGGGGCAAAATAATGTCGGCATGGCGGGTGGTTTCGTTGATATAGAAATCAATACTGACCATGAAATCCAGCCCGGCCAGGGCCCGGTCCAGCTTGCTGCCATCCGGGCAGGACAGCACCGGATTGCCGGCATGGGAAATAAACGCCTTCACCTGGCCCAGCCCCGGGGAGAGCATTTCATCGGCCATGGTGGTCACCGGGAATTCGCCACCGAATTCCGGGTAACCCTTTACCCGGCTGCGGTAGCGATCGAAGCTGCCGGTATCACCGCTAAGGCCACTCATGGCGAGGATATCAAAGGCCGGATTGGTGAACATGACGCCCCCTTCCCGGTCCAGATTACCGGTAAGGATATTGATCACGTAGACCAGCCAGGCGCTGAGCGCACCATGGGCGCTGGTAGTGACGCCCACGCGGGAATACACCGCCGCGCTGGGGGCACTGGCAATGTCACGGGCGAGTTTGCGAATGGCAGCAGCAGGCAGCCCCACCGCCGCTGCGGCTTTCTCCGGTGTCCAGGGCGCGACCAGTTTTTCCAGCGCTTTCTTGCCGTCGAGCAGACTATCGAGCCGCCCCGGCGCCACCAGCGATTCCGCGTACAGCACCTGCACCAACGCCAGCAGCAGATAGACATCGGTCCCCGGACGGACAAAGTGGTGCTCGTCGGCGACCTTGGCGGTCTCGGTCCGACGGGGATCGATCACCACCATTTTCCCGCCCCGCTTTTGCAAAGCCTTGATGCGGTTCTTGACGTCAGGGACCGTCATGATCGAGCCATTGGACGCCACCGGGTTGCCCCCGATAACCATGAAGTAATCCGTGCGATCGATATCCGGGATCGGGAACAGCGCCTGGTGGCCAAACAGCTTGTAGGTGGCCAACTGATGGGGAAGCTGATCCGCAGAGGTGGCGCTATAGCGCTGGCGGGTGTTCAGCGCCCGGGTGAACGGCAATAGCGTAAACAAGGCACCATGGTTGTGCGCCGTGGGGTTGCCCAGGTACAGGGACACCGCGTTCTTGCCGTGTTCCTGCTGTATCTGGTGCAGCCTCTGGGCGGTTTCGTCCAGGGCGTCCTCCCAGCTGATCGGCACCCAGCCATCGGCAGTACGCTTGACCGGATGGCGCAGGCGGTCCGGGTCGTTGTGCAGATCCTGCAGAGCCACCGCCTTGGGACAAATATGGCCACGGCTGAAGGGGTCGGCCTTGTCGCCACGAATGGCTTGTATGTCATCGCCGCAGTGCTCTATCTCAATACCGCACATGGCTTCGCAAAGATTGCAGGTGTGATAGTGCAGGTGCTTCATCCTTGGCCCCGTTCGTTGCGCTTAGAGTCCTTGTTTATCAGATTCACGTGAAAAAGGCGCGGTGGATGTGTGTGCTTCTTTAATTCGCTGCGCTCATCCCCTACCCCAAGGAGAAAAACCTCATCCAGATTGCTTGTCGGATTACGCCTTTCAGGCTAATTCGACCTACTTGATGCTTGGGTTTTGTAGGTCGAAGGCCGTAATCCGACAATGAACACTGTCTTTCTCCCGCGAGCGGGAAAAGGATTGGGCAGCGTGGTTGCGTGTAGCATGCCGGCGTGAAGCGTCTCACTTTCCCAGCACCTTGAAGCGCTGCTTTAACCGAAAGCCCTGATCATCCACCAGCGTCAGGGTATGCCAGCCGGGCTCGGCGGTGAGCGCCCATTCGTGGAAATGACGGGTCTCGCCCAGATAAGCAGAATCCAGATGCCAGTAGAGCGTGGCGCCGACCCGTTGATGGACAGCGCGAAAGACCGCCCTGCCCAGCCGACCATCCAGCTCCACCGGAATATAAATCGCCGTGCCCGCATGGGGGTAAATCAACGCCATGGGCGGTGCGCTATTCATGGCCCGCGCCCCGGCCAGACAATCGTCGCGCCAGGCGGGTAGCGGCCGGTAGTGCGGATGACGGCGCTGGTAGAACCAGGCTTGCCCCGGCGGCAGCACAAACCAGTCCCGGTGGCGCATGGCATCGACCGACTCGCACTGGCTGTGAACCCGCTGCCCCTTATCGTCCAGATGCACCCGCACATGGTACGGCGTCACCGTTTCAAAATGGCTGTGCAGCGGGGCCAGCCGCTCCACCGTGAGACAGCGACCGCCGGCCAGATAGCCATCATCACTGCACACATGCACGGTCTTCAGGTCTGCCAGTGGCGGTTCCTCCGGCCAGGCCGCTGGCCCCAGCAGACTGAACACATCCAGCATCAGCGGTGCAGCGGTGGCCGCGCCCCCCAGGCTGGGCGCCGGCTCGCCATTGCCGTTACCGGCCCAAACACCCACGGTGTAGCGGCCGTTACTGCCGATAGCCCAGGCATCGCGCAGGCCATAGCTGGTGCCGGTCTTCCAGGCGATGGGCTGGCTGGAGCTGAACAGCCGCCACTGGCGGGCGGTGCCTGGGCGAGCCACATCACGAAGGGCATCCAGCGTCAGCCAGGCCGCCCCCGGGCTAAGCACCGGGCGAGCAGATTCCCGCCCGGCCAATAGCGGCTGCAGCGTTGCCACCGGGTAGGACGGTGCCCGCATGGCACTGGCAAACAAGCGCGCATAAATGCCCGTCAGTTCATCGAGCGTGCCTTCCGCGCCACCCAACACCAGAGTGAGGCCGTATTCTTCCGCACTGCGGAACAGGGTACTCATACCCATGCGCTGCAATTGGCTGTGAAAACGACCGAGCCCGTATTCACGCAGCATGCGTACAGCCGGAATGTTCAGGGACTGGCTAAGCGCCTGATGGGCCGGGACGGCGCCACGGTATTCGTGATCAAAATTTTCCGGGCTAAAGCCACCGTAGTTGGTGGGCAAATCCGGCACCAGAATGTCAGGCAGCAGCAGGCCGTCATCGAGCATTAATCCATACAACAAGGGCTTGAGCACACTGCCGGTGGAGCGCGGCGAACGGGCGATATCCACGGCGGCCCCGTATTCGCGGGCATCACCGTGGGTCATGTTGCCCACGTAGGCCCGGGTGGCCAATTCGGTGTGGTCGATCACCACCACCGCCACGTTATGCACCCCCTCCCCCGCTAACCGCTGGCCATGCTGGCGCGCCAGCTCGCGCACCCGACGTTGCAGGTCGGCATCCAGCGTGGTGTGGAACAGATGTTGCCCACTGCGAGAGGAAAGTGAGGTAAGCAGGTGGTCGGCACTGCCGGGTAGCGATCGCGGCGCGTCGGGAAGCGGCTCCAGCAAGGCCAGTTTCAGGTCGGTAGCCGACAGCTCCCCTTTCTCGTGCAACGCGCCCAGTAACGTATTGCGCTTGGTCAGCAAGCGCTCGCGGTTTCGGCCCGGGTGAATCAAGGCGGGGGCATTGGGCAGCACCGCCAGCAACGCAGCCTCTGCCCAGCTCAGTGCCGCCGGCTCCCGGCCGAAATAACGCCAGGCCGCGGCACGCAATCCGACGATGTTGCCACCAAACGGGGCGCGGCTGGCGTACTGAATCAGCAAGTCGTCCTTGCTGAAGTGCCATTCCAGTTGCAGGGCGAGCAGCGCTTCGCGGGCTTTCTCAGGCAGTGTTCTGGGCGGGTCATCGCGCAGCAGCCGCGCCAGCTGCATGGTCAGCGTGGAACCACCACTGACCACCCGCCCGGCGCGGGCATTGAGCCAAGCCGCGCGGGCAATGGCCAGCGGATCGACACCCGGATGGGCGAAAAAGCGTTTGTCTTCGTAGTTCAACAAAGCCTGGCGATATTTGTCCGGCAAGGTGTCCACCGGCACAAAGCGCCATTGCTCATCCGCCGCAATACGGGCACCAAGCAGACGGTCATGCCGGTCCAGCATCAAGGTGGCGTAAGGGGTGTTCGTGAGCCGATCCGGCAGCGGCCAGAACTGCAGTGCGGCGACGATCGGCACGGCGGTGATTAGCGGGATCAGGAAGACGTAGCGCAGGTTCATTGTCGGTGAGAGCCCGGAACAAGTCCCATTGTCGGGTTACGGCTGCGCCTAACACGACCTACGGCCAGGCTCCTGCATGTAGGTCGAATTAGCCTGAAAGGCGTAATCCGACATTCGGCGCTCACGTTGCTATTACTCGTTACCGGTATTGTCCGGCAACAAGGGGTTGCCTCCCCAATCAATCGGATACCGGCCACGAGCCACGTCCCGGTGGAAGCTGCTGTAGGGCCAATCGGCGGTCTGAAGGACGTAACCATGCTTTACCGGGTTGTAGTAGATGTAATCGGTATGGGCTTGCAACTCATGCTCGTCTCGAAGGGTATGTTCCCAGAAACGTTTTTGCCAGATCGGCGTGTTGATTTGGCCATGTTTTGTGACCATTCCCTTGATTAAACGCCAACGGGTTGAAAAGTCATGGTCCGTTTCCGGCAGGGTCCAGATGCAGTGGAGATGGTCCGGCAGGATAACGATGGCGTTGATGCGCAAGGGGTGGCGTTTTTGCACCCATTTGAAGGCATCGCGCAGCACATTGATCGTGGGTTGCTCGGTCAGAACCGGTTTGCGTTGATGGGTAACCACGGTGAAGAAATAACAGCCTCCAGGAAGGTAATGGCGCCGGTAATGCATGTGAGTCCCGTCTTTTCGATACATGAATTGACGAGTATTGGCGCGATGAAGGGGGCAAACGAGAAGGGATGGGCGCAACCCAGCGTAAGCAATACCCTCGCCGTGTACGTCGGCTTAGCCTGCAAGACGTAATCCGACATTGGGCATGTGCTGCAAGCAACGAGGCAGGGTGTCGGGTTACGGCTACGCCTAACACGACCTACACGCCCGGGCGTCAAAATATCGCGTGGCCACTCCCCGTAGGTCGGCTTAGCCTGAAGGCGTAAGCCGACATTGAGCATTTGGGTCTAATCGCGTTTCACCTCAATCCATTGCCCTTTACTGCGGGCCTGGCGGGTGCCGTCGTACATGGCTTCCACGTTCCAGGCTGGCAGGTAGAAGCGGCCGGCAAAGGAGGCGTTGAGCGCCACGCGCACGGTGAGGCGGTGCTTGTTGCCCGGTTTCAGATCGAAGTAATGCATCACCCGATCGTCGCGCAGGTCCTGGTACGTGACCCGCTCCTGATCGTCGGCGCTACCATCCAGCCGGCTGCTGGTAATTTGCCAGCCGGACGGCAGGATCTGGGTGAGCGCCAGGTTCTCCAGGCTGCGGTTCCCGGTGTTGGTCACGGTGACTTCAGCAACAAAATCCTGCCCCTGGGGCAAGCTGGCCGGGTTCACCGGTTTGCCCTCTGCCAGGAAGCGGGTGGTCAGGCTGAGTCCGTCACTGCTGGCCTGTTCGTTCCCCGGCAACGGCGTGCCGGTGTTGCTCAAGGTGACAAACAGTTTGCGTTCACTGTCGTTGCGGACACTAAAGGCCTGGGCGGTTTCGCTATCGGTCAGCGCCTGGCGGTAAACCGGCGAGGTGGCCGCGATGTCCTGCCAGCCCTGCTTGCCTTCACGCATCGCAAATTGATAGCCCTGCTCATCGCTCTGGCTGCCCGCATAACGGGCCATGGCCATCAGCGACCAGGCCGTGGTCTGGGTGCTGTACCAGTGATCAGCAGAAAGCTGGCTGGCAATGTCCTGCGCCAAGGTCCAGGCCTCGGCGGTATCGCCACGGGCATCGGCCACGGTGAGGCGGATAGCCTGATCGCGAAGCAAGGAACCATAGGTGTAACTGGCACCATCGTATTCCAGCTCGGCGGCAGCGTTGGCGGTAAGCTCCGCCGCCACATCGCTGAGGCCCATTTGCAGGTAGGCGGCAGCCAGCAACCAGCGGCCACTGTGATAACTGGCACTGCGTGAGTAATCCGGCTTGGCCATTTGCAGCCGCTCGCGCAGCCGGTTCATGGCGCCGACCTGCGGTTTGCCCGCCAGGGCCAGGGTGTACTGGCGATAGGCTTCCGCACTCCACTGCCAGGGGCGGTCGCCCAGGCTCTGGCTGCGGCGAACCTGATAGGCCGTCCAGTTATCCAGCATGGTGGCCGGCACCGCGTAGCCAAGCCGTTTGGCTTCCAGCAGGAAGTGGCCGGCATAGCTGGTGCCCCAGTCGCTAGCATTGGCCAGGCCGGGCCAGTAGCTGAAACCGCCATCGGCCAGCTGGAAACGCTTGAGGCGCTCGATGCCCGCGGTGACGTTGTCCTGGACCTCCTGCTTTTGCTGCTCGTCCAGTTGCAGTAGCTGATTCAGGTACAGCTGCGGCAACACCGATGAGGTGGTCTGCTCGATGCAGCCATGCGGGTAGCGCAGCAGGTAGTCCAACCGGCGCTCCAGACCCATGGCGGGCAAAGCACTGACCACCACGGTGCTGCTATTGGTCCCGGCCATGCCATGGGGCTGCGATTCCAGCGCCCAGATTTCACCGGGCGCCAGCACCTTGCGGGTATCGCGGGTGGTGGGCGGGTTCGCCGCGCGCACTGGCAGGTGCACGGTTTCCGAGGCACGGTGTTTGCCGCCTTTCGCAGTGACGGTGATGTCGCCAGTGCCCACCTGTTCCCTGGCGGTGATTTTCAGCATGGCAATCTGATCGGACGGGCCAGTGAAGGTCAGCGTGGCTTTGCCCTGCTCTACCTCGAACAGGTCTTCGTCGGCATCCACGGTCAGGGTGACTTTTTTCAGGCTGTCGTCGGTGACAAACACGGTAACCGGCAGCGACACGCTTTCACCCGGCCCCAGTACCCGTGGCAAGGTGCTCAACACCGTCAGCGGCTGGGTGACGGTAATGTCCTGTTCGGCCTTGCCGTAGGCGCCGTTGTCACCGGCCACCACCATGGCCCGCACCTGGCCCATGTACGGCGGCAAGGTAATCTCGTGATTGGCGGTTTCATTGGCATCCAGCGTGAACGGGCCCAGGAACTTCACCACCGGCGGGAAGCGGCGACGCTGCTTTTCCCGGCCATCGTCAGCCCCGTCGGAGCCGCCCAGTGCCAGCAGCTGATCCAGTTCTGCCCCGTAAGCCCCCACCACCATGTCGAACAGATCCCAGGTCAGCACGCCCAGGGCTTCGCGACGGTAGAAACTGTCGTGGGGATCCGGGGTCTGGTAGTTGGTCAGCCCGAGCAGGCCTTCATCCACCAGCGCCAAGGTGTAGGTCATCGGCTTGCCCTGCTTTTCACTGACCTTAACGGTAAAGGTGTCTTCCGGTTTCACCTTGTCCGGGGCTCTCACTTGCGGGGCAAGACGGGTGTTCGGGTCATCCACCAACAGCGGCACCAGGCCATAAAGCCGGATGGGCCGGTCGTTGTTGCGGCCGCTGTGCGGCTGCAGCAGCGCCACGTGAACGTACACGTTGGGCGCCATGTTGGCGGTGATGGGGATATCCAGGGTTTGCGCTTCACCGTTGGCGGGCAGCCAGTAGTGATCCAGTACCCGTGAACCGGTTTCCAGACTCACCAGCAGGCGGCCCTTGGCCACAGCGGGCAATTGAATATGGGCCGTGTCGCCAACGGCGTAACGGTCCTGATCCGCTGACAGGGACAGCCGTGTGGCTGCATCCTGGCTGCCACTGGCTTGCTCCCAGCTCCAGCCCAGGTACACGGTTTGTGCGGTGCAGTGATCGCTTTGCCGGTCACAAATGCGGATCAGATGGCGACCCCAATCGTAGTCTTCGCCGTTCAGGTTCCACTGGGCGCGGCCTTCTGCGTCGGTGGTGATCTGTGCATCGGCTACGCGTTTGGTGTTGGGGTCACTAATGTAGTTACTCAGGTCGTCACCGGCCCGGTCCCACCACCATCGCCAATCAATCTGATAGACGCTGATATCCAAAGGCCGGCTGGCGTCGGGCTTGCCGTCGCTGTCCAGGCTAATCAGGTCGATGGCGTGCAGGCCCTCACGGGACAGTGCCCCGCCCCAGCCACTGCCTTCGGGAACACGCATGCCGACCCAATGCTTGAACGGGTACACCGGCACGCTGCGAATCTGGGTGCTGTAATCGCCACTGTTTTCAAACACGCGCGTGGTCAGGGTGGCGCGCAACATGCCCGGGGTCTGCTCCACATTCACGGTGAGCGGCACGGTGGCGTTGCCCTTCGCATCCACATTGCCATCGAAGGCAGTGAAGGGTTCGCTGCTGAGCTTTCGGGTGGGGTCGTCGAAGTGATAAGCGTCGTAACCACTGAAACGGGTGGTGCGCGCACTCACCCGCACTTTCATGTCGGCGTTCAAATTGGCGGCGGTGGCGCCGTTAAGCCATTGGGTGAATAGCCCGATGTCGGTGGCTTCGTTAGTGTAGAGCGTCTCCGGCAGATCCAGCTCGATTTTCAGCCGATTGGGTTTGATCGCTTCCACCCGGATCGGGGTATCGAAATAGCGTTGCCCCAACCGAGCCACCGCGCGCCAGTTCCCGGTGGGCGCGTCCTCATCTGTCTGTAGTGTAAAGGCATAAAAATCGCCCACCGGCTTGTCCAGCGTATAGCTTTTCACCTTGTTACCACGGGGATCAAACCAGTCCAGCGTCAGTGGGTGGCCAGCGGGAATCGTGTTGTCCTGGTCTTCCAGAATAAAGGTCAGGTGAATGTCATCACCGGGGCGCCACACATCCCGCTCGCCGTAGAAGAACCCTTTCAGACCATCGCGTACTTGCTGGCCACCGGTGTTGAACTGGTTGGTGGGCAGGGCCCGGTTGCGAGCCAGTTTCAGGTAACCGTTGTCCCGGTCCTTGACCGCTTCCAGATAATAGGCGGAACCATCCAGTGTCAGGCTGGCCATGCCCTCGGCATCGGTGAGCCCCATGCCCACTTGTTGCAATTGGTAGTTGTAGGCCTTGAGCACCACGTCTTCGGCGGGGGTGTTACTGTCCAGCTCGGTGGCCACCACCAGCAGGGTATCGTTCTGGCCGCGTTTGGCGATCAGGCCCAGATTGGAGGCCAGAAAGGCGCGGGTGCTGCTGGCCAGATCGTTGTATTGGTAGTAGCTGTCGGAACAGGGATTATCCTTCTCGTACCAGCTCAGGTAGCCCGCGTCGGCATAGTAGTTCTCGTAGAGGTCAGAGCGGTCCTCATCCTGCCCGGGGCCTTCATAGCTGTCCGGCAAAGTGGTTTTTTTCTTGAGGGCACCATCCGGGCAGCTGTAGCTGATGTCGTCACCATCAATCGCCAGCGTCAGGTGCACCAGGCCGTTGGGGTGTTTGGCCATGAGCTCGGTGAGATCCAGCTGATAACGTTGCCAGCCATCGCCATTGCCCGGCAGGGTCAACGTTTTCTGCCACAGGTAGCGACCGCTGCGAGAGTCCATGTCGGCTTCATTCAGCTCGCTGCCCTGCAGATAGCGGCCGATGTTGTCATCGAAAACCCGGAACGCCTGGACTTTCACCGAGCGCACCCCCACCGCTTCAAACGGCACGCTGAGCTGTTTGCCGTCGGGCAGGATGGTGCCATCACCCACAAAGCGCACACCGGGCTTATTGGTCATCAGGGTGACGGTTTTTTCCAGTTTGTCCGTCAGACGACCCTGGCTGGCGGAGCGCAGACTGCCGTCGATCACCAGCTTCACATCGTCTTCCAGCTCATCCTGCGGATAAATACGCAGGGTACTGCCATCCACTTCCACGCGGGGCGCCTTGCCATTCAACGTGACCAGCCCTTTCAGGTTCTGGGTCGCTTTCAGGGCTTCGGAAAAATTCACCTGGACGTGGGGTTTGGGGTAACTGACCGCCCGCACATTGGTTACCGCGAAGTTTTTCAGTGCCGGCACCGTGTAATGACGGTTGCCCTCGTTGTTCACGCCAAGGGGCGCCGCATCCCAGCGCAGTGATACATCACTGGCCTGCTGTTCGCGCACAATCCCGGTCACCGAAAAATCATGGCGCAGGCCGGCGCTGTCATGCTGCCAGTTAATGGCCAGGGTCTTGTCGTTCTGGCGGGCATCCAGTACCGCCTCTACGTGAGCCTGGTCCGCCAGATCGCGAGTCTCCAGACTGCCGCGCAGTACCATTTCGCCGCCATCGTCCGTGGGCAACAGGGACTCCACCGTCAGGCTCAGCTGCTGACGCAGCACCTGCAGAGAGAACTCAGCGGGACTCAAGGCATCATCCACATTGGCCAGCCCCTGGGCGTACAGCACCAGGGTCAACGACTCCCCGCCGGGTAACGGCTCGGCGGGGCGAATTTCCAGCCGATCTTCGGCGGTAAACACCGCCGTGACAGCCCGCTCCGGCAATAGCCGCGCGACCCCGGATTGAGGTTTGTCGAGTTGATCAGGAGTCACCACCGGGTGATTAAAGCGCACAACCAGTGGCGCCCGGGCACTGATGGTACCGGCCGGCAGGGCTGCCAGATGGGTTTGCCAGCGGTCATCCAGAGGGGCGACGGCTGGGTCGGTCTCACCCTGCTCTGCAACAGCGCCGTTACTTTCCCCCTTTCCGGTGGTGTCACTCTTATCATCACAGGCCGTGATCAGCAGCACAGCCCACAACATCAAGAGACGAAAAACAGACAAACCCCGACTTGGCATAACACCCTTCCCTGGCAAAATGGTTAACGTGGGAAACATACCACAGACATGGGACTTCCGTTCGACGATAGTCGCAACTATCACATCAAGAAATCGCGCAGAGACAAGGCCGCACATTCAGAAACAAGATACGGTACAAGTGGCTAAGCACGCGGCGCACAGCAGTAAGTAACGGCATCCAGGGGATGGATTTGGCAGCAAGGATAAAAACGGGTTTCCTGATCATTGCGGCGGTTTTTCTGGTGGCATTCACCTTGTGGTGGCTAATGCCCGGCAACGGCAGCGAGGCCCGCTGGGAGGATTATCTCTCCCGTCTGGCGCGGCTTTCACAACAGGCCGTTCCCGAACGGGCACCCCTGCCGATAGTGCCCTACCCCGGCAACCGGGAGCTGCACCAACCGATCCCCGAGCACCGGGTCGACATGCTCGATTATCTGGAACTGCGCCACTGCAACTTGATGTCGCTGATCAGCGAACGCAATAGCGTGCTCGGCAAGCTGCAGGCCGACTCCTTGCGATTCAAACATGAAGTGACCTTTATCCGCCGTGCCCGCCAGTGCCTGGCCAGTGACAAACTGGACAATCAGGCACTGATCACCCTGCTTGAACAGGTAGTCACCGAGAAACAGGCGGCGCTACCCGCCCTGTACTGGAATGCGCTGGTGGCCAGCGCGGAATTTCGTCAGTTTTTCAGCCAGTCGCCCTCTGCCATGGCCGGCGACAGCCAGGCAGCGCTGTTAAGTCTGGAGCAACTGGCCCAGTCTCCATTTCAGGGCGAGACCCTGCCAAGCCCGGAGCAATTGTTCGGGCTGGAAGCCCGCTTGCAGCAAATCGCGCACAGCCAGGCCGGCGGGCAACTGCTGCGGCGGCTGGCGCTGGCGCTGCGAGAGCTGGAACGAGGCAACGCCCTGCTCGAAAACATTGACCCGGTAGCGCTCTGCCCCAAAGGGCGACCCACGCCTCGAGCCCGAAAACTGCGTAATGTGCTGGACAATATCTGGGGCAGCCAGGTGCAACAGGCCCTGGCAGACGCACAGCGCCAGCGCAAGCAACTGGCCAACGCCCTGGCGAAGATTGAAGCATTGCTGGCCCCCACACCCCCTGCTTTTGCACAGTGGCAGGACCATTATTTTTCCAATACAGGCCTGCAAAACCAGTTAAACCGGGCGCTCAAGCACCATGTCTCGCTCTGGCAGGAGCGCCTGCGGCAATGCAATCTGATGCCTGATGGCGGGCAAAAACTGAACGACAGTGCAAATATTGACCTAGAAGGCTAAACAAAAAGTCTACAAAGCGAATGCTTGTGAGAACAGTTGTCCACATACTTCCGGGTGTCGGTGAGTCCCATTCACCGGCTCCGGAGTTTTACTCCGTGATAGCTCTCCCGAGCCAAACTATTCACGGCGCCTTTTGGCGCCGTTTTTTTTTGCCGCTCTGCGGCCGCAACACGCCTCACGCAGCATGCTTGACGCTTTCCATAAACCCGCTGCAGGCGTACATCTTGAGGTTCGCCCCCAAAAACCGGGGCCTGGCAGGCTGTCAATTAAGCATAAAGGTGGAATATTCCAGTTCTGCCATTTTGCGACTCACCAGCCACAGCCCAAGCAGCACACACACGGCCAACGCCAGCAGGAAACCGAAACCAAAGAACTGGGGCCCCAGGTACAGGCTAATGCCGGTAAAGATCACGTTGAGCACGAAAAACAGCCCCGTCAACAGGACCAGCATGCGGCGCTGATCCAGATAACAGAACACGTTGATGATGGCGAGGAAGACCACCTGCAGCGCGGTGGCGATTAGCTGCACCTTCAGCAGCGGCAGGTACAGTTCCGAAATACCCAAAGCGTTAAAGATCTGCGCACCGGCCACCATGATCACCAGCGCCGAGATCGCCTGAATCTTGAGAATCTGGAAGATGCCCTGGCGGATAACGAACACCATCTGGTTGCGCATGTCTTCGATATAGGACAACGACCCGCCTTCACGAACCGCGTCATAAAAGTTGGAATAATACTCCACGAAGTCCGTTTCCATACGCACCAGAAACACGGCCATGCCCGGGATCAGTGACAGATAGGACAGGAATACCGGAATGTCATAGATCAACGAGGCCCGCAGCGGCCCGATCACATCGCTACCGGTGCCGTCGTAAAACCAGAACATGGCCTTGTCCGCCCACACCCCGGCATTATAGAAAAAGCCCACCAGCATCAGGCTGGGGTACAGGTATTTTTTGCCGAACATGTCGAACGAGACGATGCTCTCGGCCGGGTAGCCTCGCACAATCAGTACCAGCATCCCCGCCAGCAGGGTCACCTGTCCCAGCAGAAACCCCAGCAGCAGGCCATCCAGGTCCAGAAACCGCAGCATCAGGGCACCCAGCACCGTAATGGTGTAGCCCAGGGCGTAGAGCAACAGAATGGCCTTGTACTGCTTCATGCCGGACAGAAAGACCGTGGCAATCCAGATATTGCTCAGCACCACAAAACAGGCGATCAGCAACACCCGGAACAGCACACTCTGCCCGGGAAAAAGGAACATGGCAGCCGGCAACGCCAGCACGCCGGAGATAACCGTCACCAGCACCGTAACGCCACCAAAATTGGGCAGAATCAGGTCTTCACGGTTTTCAAACGAGCGATCCGCGCAGAAGCGGGTAAAGGCCAGCTGCACAATGCCGGTAAGGATCAGACTGATGGCGATAAGGTAGGTCACCGTGACCTGAAACTGTGTCACCGAGGCATCCGGCACCACCATACCCAGACTGAAGATACCGATAATCAGAATACCGATGATCGACAACACCCAGGGGCCGGAACTGATTACGCCGGCATAGGCATAGGCCCGGATCAGGCCAAGCAGGGTGTCCTTGCGCAGCAATCGACGCAGTTCAAAACCAATGCCGGCCATTAGTGGCGTCCCTCCCGGCGACGATTGTTGCTTTCTTGCGGGCTGGCTGCGTCCGTGTCCTCCACCAGCGACTGGTACAGGTCACGGTAGGCGCCAAACATCATTTCCTGGGTGTAAAGATTCTCCACCCGGCGAATGCCTGCCTGCTGCGCCTGGTGCCAGGCGTCCTTGTCTTTCAATAGCGCGGCCACCGCATTGCCCAGCGCTTCCGGATCGGCAATGCCCACCACTTCGCCCGCTTTTCCATAGGCCCGATCGGCTTCGCCCAGGCCTTCAATCAGCTGACGGCAGGAACCCACATCCGTGGAAACCGCTGGCACCCCGGCGGCAAAGCCTTCCAGCAACACCAGCGGTAACGCCTCACTGATGGAGCTGAGCACGATCACGCCCACTTTCGGTAACAGCTCATCAATTTTCTGGAAGCCCAGAAACTTCACATTCTTTTCCAGCCCCAGGCTGGTCACCAGACCGTGACACTCCTTGGCGTATTCCTTGTCCTCATCTTCCGGGCCGGCAATCCAGCCCTCAGCTTCGGGTAATACATTGACCAGGGTGCGCATGGCACGCAGAAAGGTTTTCACATCCTTGATGGGCACCACACGACCAATCAGGCAAGCCACCGGGGGAATGTTGTCACCCCGGGCGGCACGCACTTTCTGCATGCGGGGCAGATCAATACCATTGGGGATATTCAGAGTGCGCTCTGGCGGCGCGCCATCTTCCATTTGCCGCTCACGGTTGCGCTCATAAAGCGCCACAATGCGGTCCGATGCCTGGTAGCACTCGCGCCCCAGCTCGGTGAAAAAATTCACCCATTTTTCGCGAAAATAGGCCATCTCCGCATTGTTCTTTTCTACCAGGCCGCGGTTATCGCTGATCCATTCGCTCTGGAACAGGTCGATCTTGCGCTCCTTGGTATAAATACCATGCTCGGACAGCAGCAACGGCTTGCCGGTGCGGCGCTTGAGCATGGCACCCAGAAAGCCCGCATAACCGGTAGAAATGGTGTGGTACATCTTTGCCGGCAACAAGTTGTCGGCAATATCGTTAAGCACCCAGATGGGCGAATGCATGATGCGGATGGTCCAGAAATAATCCACAAAGGACGGATCACGGCTGAACTCGCGGTACGATTCAGCAATGTAATCCCAGCTGGCCCGGCTGTGCAGGAAAGATTCCTCGGAATAATCCTCGCCTTCCCCCAGGTGCGTAACAATGCGGCTGAACAGCTCGCTGCGCTCCCGGGAATGAATGCCATCTTTCACCATTTCATGGAAACGCCGCAGATCGGCATAGGCCTTACGATTGCCCTTGAGGGAACGCTTTTGCGCCCCCCGCTGAAAATTGTGCAGGTAGTGCACTTCCAGGTGCACCACGTTATCCGGCAGCTCATATTTCATGTCGCCGTAGTCTTCCGGGCGACTGCCCACAAAACAGCAGGCAAAGGTATATTCGGGAAAACCACGAATAATCTGGTTTACCCAACTGGACACGCCGCCACTCACATAGGGGAAAGTGCCTTCCAGTAATAAACAGATATCGGCGCTATCCGCCCGTGGCAGGCTCATAGGCCCTCCAGAATTCAACGGATTTATTGAGTTGGGTGAATTGGCTGTCATCGGTAATTTCACGCATCAGCAGCCGCACCAGCGGTATTTGCCGACGTTGCAGCGCAATCTCGGCCAGCCAGGGGTTCACTTTCGCTGCGGACAATCCCAGGCGACGGGCGAAAGTCATGGACTGGTGTGCTTCACCGATTTCACCCTGGCTTAACTGAATCCGCCCGCGCAGCAACCACAAGCCGGCGTCTTCCGGCGCTTCCATCAAGCCCATGTCGGCATAGAATGCTGCCCGTTCCAACGTCAGGGTACGGATATCCCCGCGCACCAGGTCCTGATAATTCAGCTCCCAATACAGCTCGGACAGGCGACGGGCCAAACGGTAGCGGCGTGACTCCTTGGCCCGCTCCAACAGGTGGAGGGCGCGCTCGATATCCCGGGTTATTTCCTTTTCTTTCTGATCAAGAATCCCGTAGGCCAGTAGCCGCAAATCTTCAAAGGAATCCCCCAGGGTATGGCGTAACAAATTGCCGGTTACCTTGGCTGGCATGTCCTTGAGCACCAGCATGCCCTGCACCCGCAGGGCATTGGGCGCCCTTGATGTGGTCAGCAGGCTTTTCAGATCGATTTGCCGAAAACCGGCCGCGCTATTGACCTGCACCGGGGTAAAATAGGGCTGGTCCACCAGCCCGAATGGCTTGTCCCGAAACAACGCCGGCAGCCAGATACCCAAGGCGACCCCACCCAGGATAGTGACCAGCCCCACCGCCGGAATAAAAAACGCAAAGGAAAAAATCAGCACCCAGGAAAGAATCTTTGGCGTTCTGAAACGTGGCGGCAGCAGCCCCCAGGCCACAACAGACAGCAATGCCGATGCCAACCCGTGAGAGAACAGGTACAGCACGAACAGGGACAGGTCTGCCTGTCTGCTCAACAGCAACAGCAGGGAGGCGATCTCCGCGCTGATCGCATAAATAAGCAGCTTGAGACTAGACACTCGCCGCCTCCAGAAGCTCAGTCACCTGCTCCATCCCGCCACGTTGATCCAGGTGACGGTAATAGAACTGCACCCCGGCCTGACGCAGGCTCATGAAGGCATACTCATCGGCCAGCCATTTTTCGGTACGTAACACAAAGCCTTCCAGACTGGATTCCCCGGTCATCGGCATCATGATCATCAGCGCGTTGTCGTTTACCCACCAGGCCAGATCCAAGCTACGCAGGCCGCGAGCCAATGCATCCAGAATCAGTCCCGCCTGCTCGCTGTCATCGGCGACAAACAAGGTGAGCGAGGTATCCACCCGGCCGCCCTCGCGCAGGCGCACCAGCGCGGCCAACTCACTGGCAATCCGGAACGGCATGGTGGGCCAGCGATCCAGCATGTCATCGACTTCGTCGCCAGCATGCACCACGTCCGCATAGAAGTTGAGCAGCACCGACAGCAACTGCAGATTTTCATAATTGATGGACAGGAATGGCAAACGCTCGATGACCATCACCCCGATCAAGGCGCCACCACTGTTGATAATGGGGGCCGCAACCAGGTACTGGCCATGGTAATGACTGTCGTGATCGTGCTGCTGAATATGCGCGAGGAGCTGGTTGTCCAGCGCGTGCTGGAGCAAATCATTGTCGCGCTCCAGCGGACGGTTCTCCCCCAGCTTTGCCGCGGGCTCATCATCGATTTCGCCATCCACCACCCGGTAAAGCGCGGCACGTTGCAGCTGGCAATATTCTGCCAACATGTGGATCAGGTCATCCGCCGCCGGAAGGCGCACCTTGTCACTTTCATCCAGGGTCAGATCACGTAACCGCACCAGCGCATCGCGCACGGTATACGGCTTGATCAGCAGGTTTTCTTCCAACCGGTCGTGGGAGAGGCGCAACAGCACATACCGCTGGGTCAGGTTCTGCAAGCGCTCCAGCGCATAGCTGGCGGCACTGTCTGCGCGCATCAGCTTGACGCGCCACATATCCGCAAACTCACCGCAGATAAGGGTAATCACGAAACCACCAAGCATGGTGGATTCCGGAAACTCCATCCCTGGATAGAAGCCCAGGGCGGTCAGCACAAACCAGCTGGCCACCAGGCACAGCATGCCGAATACCCCAAGCAAGCTGCCATAACGCAGCGCCAGCAACATGGGCACCAGCAACACCCAACGGAAGGTCCCGATGAGTGTCAGCGGATCCTCCTCGCGCAGCCACAACCCCATGGCAACCGCCAGCGCCATCAGAATCACTGCTTCGCACAGCGACCACAGCACTCTTGGCTCGGGCATGAACAGCCCCGCCAGTTTGCCGTTACTGATGCGCTCGAGCATTACTGCACCACCGGGGCGAGCAATTTATCGATGACCTTCTGCCCGGTTTCACTGAGCGACTGGCGTGCCCAGCCGGCCCGTGAGCCGGTACCGCTGTAGACGATACGGCCTGCCGGCAACTCACGAATTTCGATCATCACCCCCACCGCAGGTTCACCATCAACGCCGGTTTTATAGCGCCATTCGTGCACTACCCCGCTCACCACATACTGGGCCGATTGCGAGGCAACCCACTGATTCATTTTCTTGCGGTTGGCCGCCGAGGTGCCTTCAAACAACACCCCTTCATTATCGCTTTCCGGGTAGCGGGTTACGTTATTCACGCCATGGCGGTACAGCACGGATTCGACAATGGACGCCGCCCGTAAGCCCGCCTGGGGCGTCGCGGTACGGTTAACCATCGGCAGAACCAGCCAGTTGCCCTCGCCGGACAGTTCCACATCCTGGCTGCTGCGAACATGGGTACACCCGGCCAGCACGGTGGCTAACAGCAAGGTTCCCAGTAGCGGAATGCTCAGTCTCATTGGATTCACTCCTAGTAATAAACTCTATATTGCAGCCCGAAGCGGTAGCTGTCTTCACCACTGCCCCCACTATTGAGCTGTTGTTCTGCATACAGCTTCCATTCATCCCGGCCGATCAGCGGCCCTTCCACACCGAAGCGGCCGGTAAAACCCGCTCCCGAAAGACTGTTATGGCTGTAACCTATTTCTGCCCAGCCCTGCAAACGGTGCGGACGAATATGCACATCCGGCTGGCCCAGCAGGAGCACCACTTCCGACTCGTGATAGTCCTGCGGCAGCGGTAACGTCTGGGCACCCGGCGGTAGCAAGGCACGCACTTCAGCCATGCTGTCTTCACCAGCGGTAAAGTCTGCCTGGGTATGCCTCACCCGTACCCCGGGAGAGAAGCGCGACAACCAGGGGCGCCAGGTGCTCTGGGCATTGATAATGCTGCCGCTGCCCAGATCACTATCATTGAGATCCTGATAGTCATAGTTGGCCCAATCCACACTGCTTTGCCAGGTAGAAGATGGCGTCCAGTTCAGCAACCACTGGCTACCGGTACGCGACGCACCGAGAATCAGCAGGGACGACTCATCCGCCGGCATTCGCCATTGGTAATTCAGGCCACCGGACCAGTACCGCGTCCAGTTGGCGCCCAGTTCCAGGTCCGCCATGGTTTCGCTGTTGCCCAACAGGTTGCGCTGGCCCAGCTCCAGGCGGCTGCGGAACCGTTCGCGCTGGTAAGCCAGCGCCATCGACAGCCGCTGCTCGTCATCACTGATTTGCAGCAGTTCATCATCATTGCTGCTGAAATTGCGCTGGCGGGCTTCCACAGACAGCTGGGTGAAATCACTGAGCGGCTGGTACTGCACAAACTGCAGATCCTGAATATCCAGCGCCCCCAAACGGCGCTGTTCAATATGAAACTGTGACGAGCGGGCCGTGGGCAATAGCAGGCTTTCCTGCAGGTTATTGCTGCCGGCCAGTTCCGGCGACCCGGCCTGAATGGCCATGAAGGTACTGGCAGCACGGCACGGTTCATCCAGCCGCACCTGGGCTTCCAGCTGCTCGGACAGGGTAAGCTGGCCCTGATACTGCTCACGGATCTGCGCCACCGCGTCCAGATCATCCTGCACCAGTGCAAAAGCCAGTGCCGAGCCGGCTTTGAGCGCCCCTTGCGCCTGCTGTTTACGCAAATACCAACTCTGGGCCAGCAAGGGCTCTGACTGCCCGATCGCCCATTGCGCCAACCACTCGGCCCGGGCCACCGGATCACTATCCATGCCTTGCGTTTGCGCCCGGGCCAGCTTCAGCGAGGTATCGCCATCGTCAAACAACAGACTCAGCGTCAATTGCATATCCCGGTAAATGGCCTGCTTTTGCGGCTCGACCGTCAAGGGCAATTGTTCCTTCAGATGCCGCAGCACAGGCCAGGCCTGCCCGTTTCGACCGGTGGCAATCAACGCCTGGGCGTAATACCACTGGCGCTCCCAGTTCTGACGGGCGGTTTTCAGTAATTCGGTTTCATAGCGCAGGGCCTGTTCCGCATTGCCCAATGCCATGTGTGACGCCGACAGCACTTCCCAGTAGCGCCGATCACTTCGGGCCGCGCCTTCCCAGGTGACCAGGGCCTGGCGAAGCTCCCGGTCCTGGCCGGTGGCAATCAGCAGCCACATCCAGCTGACCCGGGTTTCCCGGTCAGCCGGATTCAGGGCCAGTGCTTTCTGCAACCAGCGCTGCGCGGCTTGCGGGTCCCCGCGACGCAATTGCAGATTGGCATAGAAGCGCAGAAATTCCGGAGTCTGTATCAGCGTTTGCCACTGCTCTTCACTCAACCCTGCCAGGAAAACATCAATCGCCTCATCATCACGGCGATCGTTCAGCTGATAGAGCGCCCCCAGGGCAAATTGCGGATTGCGGTTCTTCTGCCAGGCCCGATCCATCAGTGATGCCACACGATCCGGGCGGTAATAACGTGCCAGCGTGATGTAATGGTACAAATCGGTAATCTGGTCGTCGTCGTGATCCACCAATTGCTGGTAACGATCCAGCGCCAGATCCCACTCGCCCAACTCTCCGGCCATCACCGCAATACGCCGGGACAGTGCCGGCGAATAGGCTAAATCACTGGCGTCACGATCCAGGTCCTGCAGGGCTTTTTCGCGCTGACCATCCAACCAAAACAGGTCTGCCGCCTGGGCAGCCATGGCCTCTTCCGGGCCAAAGCGGTCCATGTATTCACGGGAGTAGCGCGCAGCCAGCACATCCTCACCCTGATTCAAGGCGAGCCGCTGCATTTCCCGTAATGCCGCTTTACTGGGGTAACGCCGACGCCAGTCTGCGAAGAAACGCAGGCCCTCATCCGGTTGCCCCAGCAGCTCATACTGCTGACTGATGGTGGCAATGATGTCGGCATCGTAGGGAGAGGCGCTCAACAGCGCCTTGTTGGCCCGCAGCGCGAGGCGGTTGCTGTAAGTTAGCGGTGCCAACACCAGCACCTGCTTCCAGGCCTCCGGATCATTACTGCGCAAGGCCACCTGCCGCCAGGCTTTCAGTGAGGTTTCCGGATCCCCCTGCCAACGGGATATCTCCGCCAGCCGGCGCCACCAGCGTTCATCATCCGGGCGCCAGTAAAGCGCATTCTCAGCCACCTGCCGGGCCCGAACCAGGTTCCCCGACCCCACGAACACCTGGTAGCTGCGGTCGTAGTAGCGCTCCACATAGGGCGCCGGCGTGTCCGCATGGGCCAGCGGTACGGTAGACAGCGCCAAGGGGAAAATGGCCGCATGGAGCCATCGTCGTATCAGCGGGCGGCGGGTCATCGGCTGCCCTCCTCGGACGGCAGACCCAGTAACAACACCGCATAGTGCTCGGCCAGGGGCATGTTGCCGCCGGCCTGGGCCAGGGTCATCAAGCGGTACAACACCGCCTTGTCGTTATAAAAAGCACGCTCCCGCGCCTGAGCCAGGCGCAGCGCCTTGTCATGCAAGCTACCCGACTGCAGTGCGCTGAGTGCGGCGAGGAAATAGCGTTTACGCACCGTGTAATTGCCACGCGCATCCATGGCTGCAATGTAGGCATCCGCAGACTCGGAATAGCGCCCGTGGGCAAGCAGTACTTTCGCCGCCTTGACGTACCACTGGCTGGGGTTGGCCGCGCTGTCAGCCAACCGGCGGTAGGCCTGCACCGTCAGGTCCACGCTGCCCATGGCCAGGGCCATCTCGGCGAAACGAATGCGTTTTTCACTGTTCAGGGCCGCCCAGTCAATCGCGCGCAAACGGGTCAGGGTTTCATGCTCAAGCATGGTGCCACGACGGTTGTCAGCATCTATGGCCATCAAACGGGTAAAATCCCGGCGCAGTTCCAGCCAGGCAATCTGGGTGTCATAGCGCCCATTACTGTCCGCGGTCACGACTTGCAGCTGCTCATCCGCCGCCACGAAATCACCTTGCAGAATCAATTCCCGGGCCATCAACAGGCGCAATTCGTGGTCATCCGGCTTGGCTTTCAGCCAGGCTTGCATATAGCTGAACGTCACCGCGTCCAGACGCGCACTACGCAGGGACGAAGACAGGTCCCGCGGGAACACCATCCAGCACACCACCCCGATAAGAATCAGAAAGGCAAATAATTCCGGTAGGCCAAGAACCCGCAGCCGTTCAGTGCGGACATTGTAGCCGTAGCTCATTGAGCTCACGCGCCGCACTCCTGTAGTGGTAGAGCCGGCCTTCCCTGCCGGCAGGTTTCAGTGTTTTTCCCTGATGAGACAACGTGCAGCCCCGGGCATTGCCCAGGGAAAACGCCAGCGACGTCATGGCTTCCAGAGAGAAGCGCAGGTTTCGCCCGTCGCGGGAAAAAATCGTCAGCCGGCCATTCGCCTGCTGCAAATACGGCACCCGGCTGTCGTTCTCGCTGGATGCCTGGCCTCGCCAATGTGCCTGCGCACCGCTCAAATGCACATAACGCCCGGGCTTGTCCTCGCGGTAGCCCGCCACACCACTGCTTTGTGCCAAGGCGGGAAGCGCCAGCCCGTCCGGCAATCGTAACGTACGTAGCTGGCCGTTGCCCTGAATCCACCATTGATCGCCCCGGCGGCCGATCACCATGTCGTTGAAATCCAGCACTTTGCGGCTGTAGTCCGATGCGAACAGCGGAAAATACGGCTGATCGCTGGCCCATTGGTACACCCGCCGCAGGGACTCCAGTGACGCATTCTTGCTGGCAATATAGGTATGGTAGTAAATATCCACCGGTTTGAAGCGATGAGGCGTTTCGGTCAGTTTGAAGGTTTCAATAACCCGCTCAAAGCCGTAGAAAGGCCCGGTCCAGTTATTGGTATAAATATTTTCGTTCTGGTTGGGCGCGTAGACCTGATACTCATCCCCTTTCGGGATACCAATGCCCTTCACCAGTGTCCAGGTGGGCGCGCTGTTGGTAATGGTCGTGTCGCTGCCGTTCATGTTCAACAGCCCACCTTCACGGGCCGCTTTCAGCGCTTCCGGTGTGGGAATGGTGTCACCGCTCCACAGCACCATGCGGGTCTTCTTGCCCGGCGGTAACAGCTCGCGCTCGATATAATTGGCCGAGCCCACCACTTCGCGCACCGGGTCCATGCGGTAGTCCGGCAGCGGTAGCCGCAGCTGTCCTTCCGGCCCGTACAGCTCCCCAGGGTTTGCCTGGGCGTCGTACCAGAAAAAGGGATGCGAGTAAGTGTGCGTTGCCGCTTCCACATGGGGCAGAGCAAACATGGCACGGGCAATACGCTGCAGTTCGGGGGCCATTTTGGGGTACAGCCCATCGCTGGACACTTCCCCTTCAATCACGGAGATGGTGGTGGGAATATCAAATTTCTCGAGAATTTCATCCAGCAGCACCAGGGCATCCGCCCGCCCCCGGTACCCTTCCACTTCTGCCAGGCTGGGGAAACCATCCCCGTCCATGTGCGCAAACAACAGTCGCCGCCCGTTTTCGGTGGTCACGTCCGGAATAGGCATGTCGGGCAATTGCAGAGCTTCGCGGGTAAAACTGAGCGGGTTCAACACCCAGCGATCCATGCCGTCGCCTTGCACGCCGGGCAAAATGGAACGAATCAGAAAGGGCTGGAAGGCGTAACCGCCCCAGGAGGTTGTCGCTGCGGGGGTAAACGTCTGGTTCTCGCTGCGTAATTTTAACCAGGGAGTGGCGTTGTCGTTGTCCACCGGCGCAGACAGCTCCAGCAGTTTCGGCAACGGAATCTCAAAGCCCATGTCCGGGTGCTGAGAAACAATCTGTGGCGGGCTTGCCGGCGTGTTGCGCGATTCAAAACCGAAGTCCCGGGCATGGGGGCCCTGCGGGTCAATGGCAGGATACCCCAGCATCAGGATGGGCACACCGGCCTCTTTCTGTTGCGCCAGCCAGTCTTCAAAGCCATCACTGGCGACTTCCGAATCTTCCAGCCAGATAACAATGCCCGCATAACGGCCGGCCAGTGTGCCCGCCGGCATGGGCGCATCCACCGCACGAATATCCGGCACCAGGCCCTGAAACTGCAGGGGCATCAGCCCGTAGCGCACCGCATCGGTCAATTCCCAGGTGCGCTCCGAGCTGCCGCCGTACACCAGCAGCACCTGGCGGGGCAGGATTTCCAGCTCCCCCACGCCCATCATGTCCAGCGCCGGGTTGGTGACCCAGGGAATGACGTTGTGTTGGGCAATGTCGCTGGCGATCTTGCGCGCCTGGTCACGGGACGCAGGAGGCGCATAATCAATGGCGATAGTGCTGACGCCATAACGCTCACGGACCTGTTCAAACTGGCCCAGCAGCCAGGCCCTGTCTTCCTCCGGGACAGCAGTAAACTGGTCCTTGTCCGGCAACCACCGCTGGTAGAGGGACTCGGCCGCCACCGCATCCACCCGGGCCTGCACCAGCGGCATCAGTTCGAAACCACGGTTAAAAATAAAACCCGCCTGGGGATGGCGCTCAGCGATGGCATTAATCAGCGCTGCCAGCCCCTGCCGCTGGCGTTCACGCTCGGCCTCGTCTTTGGCAACCAGCTGGTAACTGTCCAGGGTGTCGAGGAAAAAGCCACGGTAGCCTTGGGCCCAGAGCGGCTCGATCACCGCATCGATAAAATAACGGCGTAGTGCCGGAGAAGATTGATCAAGAATGAACGAGCCCCAATCCGGGTTCTCGCCCAGCAACCAAGCCTTGTCCAGCCCGGCAAAATAATGCCGTTGGGCCAGCACCTCCCCCAGGCTCACGTAGGCATAAAAATCATCGTCCCGATACGCCTGCGGCACGCTGTCGGCCTGGTCCGGCTCCACCACAGGAAAGTCATACGCGGCCAATGAAGGCCATGGGATATCCGGGCCGTAATAAAAAGCCGCCGTTTTGGAATCAGTCCCGCTCTCTACCGCGCTGGCGGCAACAGCAATCAAGCAGCAGAAAGAGAAAATAACGTGGCGAATGGATTATCCCCTGGGCAATAAAATGCGAACGCTATTTCAGTGTAACTGAATTGCCATCAAGACAAAGTGAAATATGGTAAGTGAAACAGTCACGGGATAAATAAAAACGCAGCGGCCTCTGCATTTTTTACATTTTGTTTTATAACAACCGGCTTTCTTTACCAAACTGACTGCGCAGAAACTCCATTTGATCGCCGCGAATACGGTGGCTGTTAATCAGCGCTAGGTACTCGGCCATATTAGGCACGTAGGGCAACGCCAGTAATTCCATCTCGATTTCGTCAAGCCGATGACTGCCCTTGCGCTGGTTACAACGCCGACAGGCTGATACCACATTCAGCCAGCGGTCCCTGCCCCCCCGCGAAGTGGGCACGATATGATCACGGGTGAGCACGTTTTCAGGAAACGGTTTGCCACAGTAAAGGCACAGATGCTGGTCGCGACGGAACAACGCCCGGTTGGTCAAAGGCGGTGCTGGGCGCCTGTGATTATGGGTCACGCCATCGCAGGCGATGATCGAATGCAGCGACAGGCAGGAACGGGTGCCCGTAAGGCGGCTGGTGCCGCCATGCAGCTGGAAGATCACATCCCCCAGCGTCCAGGTCACCAAGCCGCGCGCATACAGGGTGGCGGCCATTTGCCAGTCGAGCCACTCGACCGGTGTACCGGCTTTATCCAGACGCAGAATCCGTTCACTCATGGGCAACCTCAGCAATGTGATCAGGCACGGCTGTGTCAGATATAAACGTAAAGTAATGACGATTCTGCGACACAAGGGGCGGCAGCAAGGGACAAGGAGAGGCAGGGGCACCGTCCGGCACGGACCGGCGGAGGAAAGTGAATTGCCTGTGGCTGTGTATGAACACGATGGCAGCGCCTTTACCCGGTTATCTCTGATTAACTTGCCTCGACAGGCTAATTACAGACACCGGATTGAATAAATAATAAACAGCTCGCGGTGATGGCCGCAACTTTCTTTATCCTCCCTTATCCCTCGCGTATCCGTTTCTTCACTCTCGTTCATCCTGTGCAGCAGCACGAAACACCGGCAAACGGTAACAGCTCATTACCCGCGTGCCGGTATTATCGCCATCCGTCATGATCGCCACGGCATCCACCACATCCACCTCCATGCCATGAAAACGCTTGAAATCAGCCTGCACATTGCGCGAGAACCGGTGCCAGGGGCCGGCACCACCCGACCCCTGCACCACGACCATCTCTGCCTGGCTGGCAAACGGGTTGGGCCAATGGGCGCCAGGCTCAGCGTCACGGGACCAGACATAGTTGATGGCGCGCGTCTGCCAGGGCAACCAGCCTTTTTTCACCACGTACACGCGAGCCTGAAAGTCATCCCCCGCCTTGGTTTTCTCCAGCGTGTCAGGCCAGGGCGGGATGACTTCACCCTGCCACTGCCAGGTCAGCCAGGGTGTCTGGTTGAGATCCACCTCCTGCTCCCTCACCAGGCCCGAGGCCGTTCCTTTCGCAAGAGCTTGCCAGCAACCGTTCACTTGCCGGTACTCCGTATGCCCCGCGAACTCCACTTCCCTCCAGCCCTGCGGCGCGCCCGAAACCGCCAGAACAGGCATTAGGGCCAAAGACAGCGCCACCCAGCGTGGTATACATTGGACTTGCCGGTCACAAACAAACCTCGTTTTCATGGGCCAAATTCCTAGAATGCTCTGTTTACTGTGCCATTAGCCGAAGGCAGACACCATGCAGTTTGATTACATCATTGTCGGCGCCGGTTCTGCCGGCTGCGTACTCGCCAACCGCCTTTCCGAAAATCCGAATAATCGCGTATGCCTGCTCGAAGCCGGCCCCGCCGATAACAGCCTGTTCATTCGCATACCGGCAGGCATCATTTTGATGATGCGCTCCAACGCGCGGAACTGGCGTTACTACACCGTACCGCAGAAGGCCCTCAACAACCGTCAGCTTTATATTCCCCGCGGGAAGACCCTGGGCGGCTCCTCCGCCGTTAATGCCATGTGCTACACCCGGGGCCACCAATCGGACTACGACCATTGGGCCGCCCTGGGTAACAAGGGCTGGGGCTTTGACGACGTACTCCCTGTTTTCAAACGCTCTGAGCATTATGAAGGCGGTGAAGGCCCCTTCCATGGCACCGGCGGCAAGTTGAACATCGCCGACCTGCGTTTCACCCACCCGGTGAGCAGTGCCTTTATCAAGGCCGGCGTGGAAGCCGGCCACCCCGCCACCGACGACTTCAACAATGATGTCCAGGAAGGCGTGGGCATGTATAAGGTCAACCAGAAGGATGGTGAGCGCTGCGGCGTGTCCAAAGCCTACCTGCACCCGGTCATGGATCGCCCCAACCTGACCGTACTCACCAGTGCACTGGTAAACCGCATCCTGTTCGAAGGCAAGCGCGCCATCGGTGTGGAAGTGGAACACAACGGCCAGATCCGCACCCTGAAAGCAGACAACGAAGTCATCCTGTCCGGCGGTGCGATCAACTCTCCCCAGGTACTGAAATTGTCCGGGGTGGGCCCGGCTGCCGAGCTGGCCGAGCACAACATCCCGCTGGTTCATGAGCTACCCGGTGTCGGCGAAAACCTGCAGGATCACCCGGATGCTCTGGTGGTGCACAAAAGTCTGCGCAAGGACACCCTGAGCCTGGCCCCCGGCGCGCTGCTCACCACGGGCCTGAAAGGCATCTTCAATTTCTTCTACCGCCGTAATGGCCAGCTCACCTCCAACGTGGCGGAAGCCGGCGGGTTCATTAAATCCCGCCCGGAAGAAACGATCCCGGACCTGCAGCTGCACCTGACCGCGGCCAAGCTGGACAATCACGGCCTCAACACCCTGTTCAGCATGGGCTACGGCTACTCCGGCCATGTCTGCATCCTGCGCCCGAAAAGCCGTGGCAACATCACCCTGCGTGATGCCAACCCGCGCTCACCAGCGCTGATCGATCCGCGCTTCCTGGAGCACCCGGACGACATGGAAGGCATGGTTCGCGGCGTTAAGGCCCTGCGCAAGATCATGGCCCAACAGGCGCTGAATGACTGGCGCGGCGAAGAGCTCTTCCCGGGCAAGGACACGCAGAGTGATGAAGAGATCCGCGAGTTCTTGCGCCAGAAGTGCGACAACATCTATCACCCTGTGGGCACCTGCAAAATGGGCAGTGATGACATGGCAGTGGTGGACGCGGAACTGCGCGTACACGGCCTGGAAGGCCTGCGCGTGGTAGATGCTTCCATCATGCCGACACTGATTGGCGGTAACACCAATGCCCCGACCGTGATGATTGCCGAAAAAGCGGCTGACGCCATTCTCGGCAAGTAACAAAGCAACAAGCAGCAACGCTGGTTGAGGGCGGGGGGACGGAACGCCACACGGCAACCGCCCCGCCCGCGAAGAATGGATAGGAGTTGGACGAACCGAGCGCAGCGAGGCAACAGAGGCATCGGGTTCCCCTTTTTGCTGACCTGTCGAACCCAAATGCCTGACCGGCCTTAGCTCGGATTCGTCCCTCAAGAGAAGCGCCTACAGCGGCTTCGTAGAAAGCCGGAAAGCTGGAGCACGTTTCCAGCCTTTACTATCTATCATGTTGCAGCTCGCAACTCGTCGCTTGTTTCACCCTACTGTCATATTTATTTTACACACTGCCCCCCTTCTGGTGATTGCGTGATATCCGTTTGGGGGGATGTATGGTCGATGCAGTTTCATCACCGCGTGCACAATTGGTCGAGTTGCTGTGGCAGCTTAAACAGAATTTTGATCAGGAAAATGACAGCAGCTTGCGGTTTGTTCATTTCAACACGCTGCTGAACGACCCGGTCTACCGAGCGGAAATCATTACCCGCGCCATTCAAAGTGACAACCGAAAAATCCGGGCATTGGGGCTGAAGCTGCAGGAAGCCAATCGGGACGGCGTGTTGCTCCACAAACGCCCTTCCGCCAGCCTGCCGACCACACTGACCAACCCGGATATCGCGGAAACCCTGGGCCGCCGACAGACAACCACCGGCAAACCGTCAGGCATGTATGCCTGGCTGGCCCTTGCCCTCGTGGTGCTGTGCATAACGGGGTACTTCGCCTATAACCCGGTACGGCAAATGATCGCCGGACAGCAAACCATAAAAGGCTCCCTGTTCGGGCAGAACACCTGGCATGCCGGCACCACCTGGGTACTGGATGGCATTGTCTATGTGGAAGCGGGCGGCAGCCTGACCATCGAGCCGGGCACGCGCATTGAAGGCAAACCCGGCTCCGCCCTGGTGATTACCCGGGACGCCACCCTGTTTTCCCGTGGTCAGGAAAACGCACCCATCGTATTCACCAGCACCCAGCCGGAAGGCACCCGTACCGCCGGTGACTGGGGCGGTGTGGTCATGCTCGGCAGCGCGCCGGTGAACGTGGCCAACGCGCATATTGAAGGCATTCCCGACGGCGATACCCGCGGAGCCTTTGGCGGCAGCGATGCGGACAGTTCCTGCGGCGTGATGGAATACACTCGAGTGGAGTTCGCCGGCTTCGAGGTCTACGCCAACAATGAATTGAATGGCCTGACCCTGGGTGGCTGCGGCAGCAGCACCATTGTTCGCAATGTGCAGGTCCATCGCGCGCTGGACGATGGTATCGAAGTGTTCGGTGGCACAGTGGACCTCAAGCACATCATTATTACCGGTGCCGCGGATGATTCGCTGGACTGGGATATGGGCTGGCGTGGCCGGGTACAGTTTCTGGTGGCGCAGCAGCATGCCAATGTGGGTGACAATGCCTTTGAAGGCGATAACCTCAAGGCGAATCCGGATGCCACGCCCATTTCCGCCCCGGTCATGTATAACGTGACCCTGATCAGCCCGCGCAGCCATGAAAAATACCACCGTGCGATGACCCTCAAAGTGGGCACCGGCGGGCATTTCAATAACATGATTATTGACGGCTTCTCCGGGGAAACCATCGACCTGAAAGGCGGCGAGACCGTGCGCCGGATTCAGGAAGGCGAACTCACGTTCAACAGCATGATGGTTCATAAGGTCGGCAACCGGGGCCTGACGTTCTTCGACGCAGAAAGCATGGACAATGATGACGACAACGGTTTTGACGAGCGTCGTTATTTCCAGAGCCGTACCGTGGGCGCCCAGTTTGGCACCGACCCGCTGCTGACCCGCGATGCGACCAGCACGTCCCACCCGGATTTTGCCCCCACCTCACGCTCTCCTGCACGCAATGGCGCCACGGCGATTCCGCAGGGAGAATTCTGGGATGAAGCAGCGGATTATCTCGGTGCCATGCGCCCGGGCAGCGCGCAGACGTGGGCAGACAACTGGACGGCGTTCCCGTTGAATTAGTGTATCAAAGGCTGGATGTCGGCTTACGGCTACGCCTAAGCCGACCTACGAGGCTGTCCGCGATACATCAGTTGAAAGTTCAAAGTGAAACGTTAAAAAGGAAACCGGGAGCCGACACCTGCGCTCCTTCGCTGGCGCTACTGTAGGAGCCCAACTTGAGGGGCGAACCGAGCGTAGCAAGGCGACAAAAATCCGAGCCTACCCGCAACGTTTCATGAAACCTGCCAAGCTCGAACACCCCGATCTTTCTGCGCTAACGTCATCCCAAGGAAAGAAGTTTTCAGGTTTTCCTGTCTATGTTCCGTAGCGTGTAGCGGATTAAACTCTCACCTCGGTCTGCACTTTTTTCGCAGCGCGACCCATCATCTCGATGACTTTTTCACGGTCGCGTTTTCTCATGATGTCACTCTGCACGTGCAGACTGAAGCCTTCCGCTTCATAGTCCACGGCCACCGTTTTGTCCTGCTTCAGGTCCGTGGCGGAACGGGCCAGGGTGCGTAAAATCGTGTTCTTGTCGAAATTACGGATGCGCTCCAGATCGATGTGGATGCCAAACCCATCGGTTTGCGCAGACACATAACGGTTCTTTGCCCCCGCATCCCGTTTGGCACCCAACGCCTCGAACACCGGTATCGGCCGGTTAAACCCCTTCACCTGAATGTCGCCCATGCTGCGGCACTGAATCCGGTTATTCACCAGCGCCTGGGTCTCCTCCGAGATCAACACGCCACCTGGCCGGCAGGCGGATTCCAGGCGGCTGGCCAGGTTCACATCCGTGCCCAGAATGGTGTAATCCATGCGCGAATCGGTACCAAAGTTGCCCACCGTGGCGTAACCGGTATTGATGCCGATACGGATTTCCAGCTTGTGATCGATGCCTTCACGCTGCCAGCGCTGGCGCAGCAGCTTCATTTGTTCCTGCATCTCGATGGCCATCAATACACACCGATACGCATCTTCCTGGGCGCCTTCGCTTTTCGGATCACCAAAAAAGATCATGACCGCGTCACCAATGAATTTATCGATGGTGCCACCGTGACGCAGGGCAATGCGCGTCATCTCGCTCAGGTAGGTGTTGAGCATTTTGGTAAGCGTGGTCAGCGGCAGCTCTTCGGAGATGGCACTGAATCCCTTGATGTCGGAAAAGAACACGGTCAGGCGCTTGCGTCGGGTTTCCAGCTTGGCGTCACGTTTGCCGGAAAAAATCGACCCCCATACCTGGGGCGGCAGATACTTGGCCAGCTTGCGGGACATATCCACCGCCTGCTTCTGCTGGCGCCCCACCAACTCCTGTGCCTGCTTCAGGTAACGGGCCTGCAGGTGGGCAAACGCGGAGGAGGCGCCCACATAAATACCCAGGCCAAGCATGGAAATAACCGACAACAACACCGGCGTCTGTTCCGGCGACAGCACCTGAAAGCCCAGCATCCAGCCCATCAACAAAGCGCCAACCCCGGTCATCAACACATTCAGCAACCAGGGCTTGAGACCACCACTGCTGACGGAGTTGGCATGCACAATAATCAACAACACCATGGCCGGCACCAGCGCAAAGTGCAGCAAGGCACAGACCAGCCCAATCACCATGGCATCAGCCTGCATTAACAACTGGTGAACGGTTTTGGTGGGCCGGTCCTGCTTGTCGAACAGGAACAACAACCCCTGGGCGGACATGGGATAGATGAGCAGCCCGGCCACCCCCAGCATGTACAGCTCGGGGAACAGGTTCAGCTTCAGGCCCGCCATCAGAATCATGGCGGCCACCAGAAAAGCCAATAGCCGGATGTAGTTTGCCTGACGGCGCGCCCGCTCCATGGGGCCCAGCTGGGGGCGGCGAGCTTTCTTTTTCGTCATGGAGGTCATGTGAACGGTTTCACGCGATTTCTGCGAAGCTTAGCGGTTTCCCTTCTAAGAAAAAAGACTGGGATGACTAAAGGTCTGCTATTCCCTGCCACCGGAAAACCGGCACACCCTGCAACTGGGACTCATCTGCAATTCGGGCTACCATGGCGCCGTTGTAATAGGAGCCCTGAATGGACACCCTCACCGCCCTGACCACCCGTGTATCCGCCCCGCGCCTGGAAGCCCCCGGCCCCAGCGATGAGCAACTGGACATGTTGCTGCGTGCCGCCATCCGCGCCCCGGATCATGGCCTGCTGCGCCCCTGGCGCTTCATCGTTCTACAGGGCCGCCAGCGCGAGCGCCTGGGCGACATCATGGTCGCCCACCTGCTTGAAGAACAACCCGACGCCGATAACCGCGCCCGGGACATCGCCCGCAGCAAGGCCCTGCGTGCCCCTACCATTATCGTCGCCGTGGCCGAAGTGACCGAAGGCCACAAGATTCCGGTCTGGGAACAGGTGCTGGCGGTAGGTGCGTCAGTGCAGAACATGATGCTCGCCGCCTACGAACAGGGTATTGGCGCCATGTGGCGCACCGGAGCCATGGCCAATTCCACCCTGGCCAAGGAAAAGCTCGGCTTCGCGGCCAAGGATCAGGTCGTCGCCTACCTGTACCTGGGCAAACCCGTGGGCAGCCTGAAATCCCTGCCCAACGACAGCCCCGCTGATTTCATCCGCGAACTGCCATGATGGATCTGGCGACGTTGGCAGAACAGGTGCGCGATGCTATTCCGCTTACCCGGCATCTGGATTTTCAGCTTGAGACCTTCGATGGCCAGTCGCTGACCCTTACCGCGCCACTGGCACCCAACCACAACGACAAAGGCACCTTCTTCGCTGGCAGCCAGTCGGCCCTGCTGACCCTGGCGGGCTGGAGCCTGACGACCCTGTTGGCCCGGCAGGCGGGGGTGGATGCGGACGTGGTTGCCGTCAAGACCGGGCTTGAGTACCAGCTCCCCCTGAACAGTGATATCCACATTACCGCCACCGCCGGTGCCGACGACATCAGCCGCTTTGAGCAGCGCCTGACGCGCCGGGGCAAAGCCACGTTGACGGTTTTGGCGCAGGGTACCAGTGCCAACGGCGCTCAGGTCTGCGAGTATCAGGGTCTTTATCTTGCGAAGGATCGGACCCCATGACAGCTGACAGCACCATCATTACCACTCACTTCTATTTGCTGGCCTATGCGGGCTGGGCATTGTTTTTGCTCATCCTGCTAATCAGCGCCCGTTCCCTGGCCGTGTTGAGCGGCAAAACTAAAGCCGACGGCTTTCCCCCATATCACTACAACCCGGCCTGCCCGCTCAACCGCCTGCATCGGGCCTACCTGAACACGCTGGAGTTACTCGGCATTCTGATTGTCGTCGGCGCCACCGCCCTGTGGCTCGGCAACACCGAACTGGCTGCCTGCCTGCTACCCTGGATCGTCGCTGCCCGCGTGGCCCAAAGCATCATCCATCTGGTCGGTGTGAACCACTGGCTGGTGCAGATTCGCTTCGGTTTCTTCCTGGTACAAGTGGCGTTAGTGAGCTGGCTGGCTGTAGACCAGGCCTGCACATTGCTGTCACTGTTCAAACCCTGAACAACCGGCGGCATGAGGCTTGCCTCACGCCGCCCCCTCCGGTACTCTACGCGCCCTCAAGAGTTGCCCAGTGCGCTGTTGACGACAATCTGGTGAGGTGTCCGAGTGGCCGAAGGAGCACGCCTGGAAAGTGTGTATACCGCAAGGTATCGAGGGTTCGAATCCCTCCCTCACCGCCAAACATGAAAAGCCCCGCAAACGCGGGGCTTTTTTTATGCCGCTTTCGCGGCCGCAACACGGTTCACGCAGCAAGCAACACGTCCGGCTCCGTGGATGGTTTCGATCGCATCAGGTTATCCTGCCGCCTCCTATTACCGTTACTTGCCCGGGATTCCCCCCAATCGCTAAAGTAGAGGATTCATTTTCAGGGGAAACCTTCATGACCCGCACCCATGGCTGGCTGGCTCGGCTGGAGCAACTGGGCAACCGACTGCCCCACCCCACCTTGCTGTTTGTCTGGCTTTGCCTGCTGCTGCTTCCCCTCACCGCATTTCTGGGCGCACTGAATATCACCGCCGTCCACCCCCTGACCGACGACACCATTACCGCCCGCTCGCTGCTCGACGGAGATGGCCTTCGCTACCTGTTCACCACCCTGGTGGGCAACTTCACCAGTTTTGCACCACTGGGCGTGGTGCTCGTCGCCATGCTGGGGTTGGGGGTGGCAGAACAATCCGGCCTGCTTTCCGTGAGCCTGGCCAGCCTGGTAAGGCGCGCCTCCGGCAGCACCCTGGTGTTCACCGTTGCGTTTGCCGGCGTGCTCTCCAGCCTGACCGTGGACGCCGGCTATGTGGTACTCATTCCCCTGGCCGGGCTGGTATTCCAGCTGGCTGGACGCTCCCCCATCGCCGGTATCGCCACCGCCTTTGCCGCCGTTTCCGGCGGCTTCAGCGCCAACCTGCTAGTGGGGCCGGTGGACGCGACCCTGGCCGGGCTGTCCACGGAAGCGGCGCATATTATTGCCCCGGAACGCACCGTGGATGCCACCGGCAATTACTGGTTCATCATCGCCTCCACCTTTCTTGTGACCGGGCTGGTGACACTGGTCACAAGAAAACTGACCGAACCCCGGCTGGCGCATTCCGGTGCAGCGACGGCCGCCTCCCCGGAGGTGCCACATACTCATCCCCGCGCCATGCGGTGGACGGGTTTGACCCTGGTGGTGCTGCTCGCCGGGCTGGCGTTACTGGTACTGCCAAGTGACGCGCCACTGCGCCACCCCGACACCGGCAGCGTACTGGGCTCGCCGTTCATTCATGGCCTGGTGGTCATCGTGGCGTTGATTGCGGGGATCTGCGGGGCGGTGTATGGCCGGGTCAGCGGGCAATTTCGCAGCAGTGGCGACATTATCACCGCCATGGAAACCACCATGGCATCCATGGCCGGGTATCTGGTGCTGATGTTCTTTGCAGCGCAGTTCGTGGCCTGGTTTAACTACAGCCAGCTGGGCCTGCTGCTGGCGGTGAAAGGCGCCGCCTGGCTTGGCGCACTGTCGGTACCCAAGGTCATTCTGCTATTGCTGTTTGTCATGCTCACTGCGCTGATCAACCTGATGATCGGCAGCGCCTCGGCCAAATGGTCCATTCTCGCCCCGGTCTTCATTCCCATGCTGATGCTGCTGGGCATTTCCCCCGAGGCCAGCCAGGCGGCCTACCGGGTTGGCGATTCCAGTACCAATATCATCACCCCGTTAATGCCCTACTTCGTGCTGGTCCTGGGCTTCGCCCGGCGCTATCAGCCGGAAACGGGCATCGGCACCTTGATCGCCCTGATGCTGCCCTACAGCCTGACATTGCTGCTGGGGTGGTCGGTACTGTTGGGCGTGTGGATCGGGTTTGGCTGGCCGCTGGGGCCGTAAAAGCAGCCACGAGCTTCGAGCTACTAGCCGCAAAGCGAAGAAAAGCCAGCGACAGACTTCAAATTGAGTGCCCGCGCAGCAATTCCAAAAAAAACGCGCCAAAAGGCGCGTTTTTTACTCGTAGCTAGCAGCTAAAAGCTTGTAGCTATTATTTGATCAATCGAATCGTCAGCGGATAACGGTAGTGCTCTCCACCATTGGCCTTTACGGCAGCCACGATGGTCATCACCAGCCAGAAGATACCAATAATCGGCAGCAGGATGGCGCCAATAACCACGAAGGTGAGCAGGAAGGCGACAAAACCTGCGATGGAAATAGTGATATTGAAATTCAACGCTTCCTTGCCCTGATCATCCACGAAGGCACTATCGTCTTTTTTAACCAGCCAGATCACCAGTGGCCCCAGAATATTGCCGAACGGAAATACCATACCGACAAAGGCCAACAGGTGGCATGCCAGACCCAGGCTCCGCTCTTCCTGCTTCGCCAGACCATTGCTGTTATTTTCTTCGCTCATTCAAAGGTTCCTTGTTGAAAAATAAAACCCGCCACCATCCTTGCTACTGACGAATGGTGCGACGGTTGGGGAGGGGTTGTTCGCTGTTGGAGCGGAACGGGTTGATATCAATGCCGCCCCGGCGAGTAAACCGGCCGTACACCGTCAGGTGACGGGGCGAACACTGGGCCATCAGGTCCACGAAGATCTGTTCGATAATCTGTTCGTGAAACCCCTGATGGTTTCGCAGTGACACCACATAACGCAAGAAGCTGGCCGGGCTGATGGCACGGCCGGTATAGCGGATCACCACGGTAGCCCAGTCCGGCTGATCGGTGACCGGACAATGACTGCGCAGCAAGTGAGAATAGAGCTGGCCAGTCTGCTCGGAGCCCTGATCGCACAGCAACAGATCCGGACGGTACTCATAATGCTCAAAGGACAGATCGATATTGTCCACACAGTCACCACGGTCTTCCCAGACGGGGAAACCGGCAGACTCTTGCAACGAATACAGCAGCACCTCGATATCGCCACCCACGGTGTGAGCCACATCTTTTTCGATGGCTGCACGCACTGCATCGCGGCTTTCAAAGCGGGTATTGGCAAACGAGTTCAGGTACAGCTTGAGCGACTTGGACTCGACAATATTGGGGGTGGTGCAGGGCACACGCAGCTCGCACATGGCCACCAGGGGCTTGCCCTTCTCGTTGAGCCAGGACAATTCGTACGCATTCCAGATATCGGTACCGTGGAACGGCAGTGTGGTGTCTTCCAGCTCCAGGGACTCGCGGGCATCCCAGCGCGGCACCGGACACAACAGCGAAGGCATGTACTCGTCCACATACTCGCTGGAGCGACCCAGCGGCGTTTCCTTCAGATAGCTCATGATAACCTCTTGGCACTCCCGTCCATGGGACTGACTTTAATCATAGCCGGATTTAACCGGTTTCGTTAGTGCCGAATACCGGTACCACGATGCAGCAACCACAGCGCGAATAAGTAGAAAGCGATCACAAACGCCAGAATGACGCCCAGCGAGGCATAAACATTCACATCACTCACGCCCAGCACCCCGTACCGGAAGGCGTTCACCATATACACGATGGGGTTTGCCAGGCTCACGGTGCGCCAGAACTCCGGCAGCAGATCAATGGAATAAAACACCCCGCCCAGATACGTCAGCGGCGTCAGGATAAACGTGGGCACGATGGCGATATCATCAAATTTGGTGGCGAAGGTGGCATTGATGAAACCGCCCAATGCAAACAACGCTGCGGTGAGCACCACCACCGTGATGGTGATAAAGACATGCTGCATGGACAGGTGAGTAAAGAACAGGCTGAGCAGGCTGACAATCAGCCCCACCAGCATGCCACGCACCATGCCGCCAACCACATAGCCATTGAGAATCACATGGGACGGCATCGGCGAGACCAGCATTTCCTCAATGGAATGCTGGAACTTGGTGGAAAAGAATGAGCTCACCACGTTGCCGTAACTGTTCTGGATTACGCTCATCATGATCAGCCCGGGCACGATGTACTGCATGTAATCGAACCCGCCCATCTCTCCGATACGGCTGCCTATGAGATTGCCGAAAATCACGAAATACAACGTCATGGTGATTGCCGGTGGCAGCAGGGTCTGCGGCCAGATACGGGTGAAACGGCGAATTTCCTTGGTCACCAGGGTCAGGAACGCCACCCATTGCTCGCGTGCACTCATGAGGCTTGCTCTCCTGGCAGATTCTGCTCGACCAACCGCACAAACAATTCTTCCAGCCGGTTTGCCTTGTTACGCATGCTCATGACCTCAAAATTGAGTCGGGCCAGCTCCACAAACAGGGTATTGAGGCTTTCGCTTTTCGGCACCGCCACTTCCAGGGTCTTGGCATCGCGCAGCCATACCTCAAAACCTTCCAGCTGCGGAGCCTCGGTCACCGGCCGGGCCAGGTCCAGAACAAAGGTCTCCACCTGCAGCTGTTCCAGCAGGGATTTCATGTCCGTATTTTCCGCGATCATGCCATGATCAATAATGGCGATATGCCGACACAGCGACTCGGCTTCTTCCAGGTAGTGCGTGGTCAAAATGATGGTTTTGCCTTGCTCATTCAGGCGGGTAAGAAAATCCCACATGGAGCGACGCAGTTCGATATCCACGCCGGCGGTGGGCTCGTCCAGAATCAGCAGTTCCGGCTCGTGAACCAGCGCTCGGGCAATCATCAGCCGGCGCTTCATGCCCCCGGACAAGGTCCGCGATTGTTTGTCGCGCTTGTCCCACAGGCCCAGTTGGCGCAGATACTTTTCCGCCCGCTCACGGGCCAGCGGCGCGGGAATGCCATAGAAACCAGCCTGGGTCACCACGATATCAAACACTTTTTCGAACTGGTTGAAGTTGAACTCCTGTGGCACCACACCAATCTGCTTCTTGGCCAGAGACCGCTGGGTATCCAGAGAGTAACCGAAGATACTGACGTCCCCGCCGGTTTTGTTCACCAGCGAGCTAATCACACCAATGGTGGTGGATTTGCCAGCGCCGTTGGGGCCCAGCAAGGCAAAAAAGTCGCCCTTCTTCACCTCCAGATCAATGCCTTTAAGCGCTTGCACGCCATTGGCATAGGTTTTGGTCAAATTGCGAATTGTCAGCGCGGACAAGGCACACCTCGTCAGAAGTCGGTAAACGGAGAAATCGGTTTAGAAATGTGGTTACAGCGCACGGTGGCCGTGATCACCACGCCATATCCAGTGAAGCTGGCCGCCACTGAACCACAGCCACAGCCCTTCCATCATCCAGGGCCAGTCATCCTCGGTAATACGCCGATGCCCGTGAAGCTCGGCCACCAGCACGGCAAGAATGGTGTCGTGGGTCACGTGCACATTCAGGTGCCCCGGGGCCGGTTCGCGCTCACTCAGGTAGCGCGCCAGCTTGGCGCGGCCTTCCGCCGGCGACAGCATGCCCTCAAAGGGTTGCTGCAAGTGCTGATTAAGGAATTTGAACGCACCCATTTTCAGGAACGTGGGGCCAACCTGGTTCAGGTCTTCCACGTAACAGCCTGGCTCTACCAGGGTAGTGTCGGTCGTAATCTCGGGAATCGTCTCAAGCAGCCCTGCCTTGCGGGCCCCTTCGGCCATGGCCTTGGCGGTGTTCACACAACGCCCCACCGGGCTGGAAAAGAACGCATCCACCGGACGCGCCAACTGGCTACCCCACTCCCGGGCCATATCGATGCCTTCCGGCGTCAGGGGCAGGCGGTAATCCGCAAAACCGTTCTTGGCCAGTTCACGCACAGAGTGCCGCGTCAGCAAATGAACGGGTTTGTCCTGCGGTAACAGGTTAAGGGCTTCCAGCAATCGCGGGTGTAGGCGCGCCATAGTCTCTTCACTTTGGGTCAGGCCTTAGTGTACGGAGCGCCATAGCGAAAGCAAACCATGAGAGGGGGATTAGGTGTGGGTCGCGTGTATGCGTGTTGCGTGAAGCGCGTTGCAGCCGCAGAGCGGCACAAAAAAAAGGGACCCTATTGGGTCCCTTTCTTGTTTGGAGCGGGAAACGAGATTCGAACTCGCGACCCCGACCTTGGCAAGGTCGTGCT